>WBZT01000199.1_pt1 | contig 50078 bp, 48 predicted proteins | sample 5204241 | NCBI WGS metagenome assembly WBZT01 (sample SAMN12344358, study PRJNA552823) | activated sludge metagenome | biome: Activated sludge suspended growth; feature: Nitrification reactor; material: Wastewater; isolation source: activated sludge from nitrification reactor of wastewater... | reverse complement strand
CCCACCCGCAATTGGACGCCGCCCGCTTCGGTCTTGCTCAACCCGGGAAAACCCCCTCGTGAACAGAAGAAGGCCGACGCAAATATGACATGATTGATGCGACAACTACCTTGACACTTACCGAGAAACCTCGGTAGTCACTCGCAACTAGAAGGAAAAAAATCCAGTCGTGTAGCGCAAGGGCCAGCAGCGTCGCGATAGCTGTGACGATGAGCGTGAGGTACGTGAGCTGCCAGCTCAATCGGTGAACCCCAGCGTTTCGATCTACGTTCGTCGCATCCCCGCTTCTTTGAAAGAGAATAGGGCTCAGAAATGCGGTTGCCATTCCGGTCACGATCATCACAGGCGCATAGCCTAGCTGAAAGAGCACGACATAGTGACCGACATCGGCGGTCGAAGTAAAACTCTCCAAGGCCCAGCGATCCGAGACTTGTTGCATCCAGGTAAAGACCCCGAAGGTGGAGAACGGCCATGCGTAGGACCACATTTTCTGGAGCCAGCCGTGACATCTGACGCACGCCACCGGGCGCGGCGGGATTGTTCGCCGCAAGAAGACGAGCTGTGAGAGTGTGACAAGAAAGATACCCGCAACGTACCCTATGACGACCGCCTCGCTCGTGGTTCCGAGCCAGTGGATGGCCATGACTGCGAATAGGATGTTGAGCCACGCGTTCAGCCCGCTATGGAGAGCAACGATCGCACGCTGGCGCGCTGCGTTCTGGATTCCGCCAATGCTGCTGTTGTAGCCGCTGAAGACCGCAAGGATGAGGATCGCTGCAGCTAGCCCTGTCCACTGTGCGTATCCAAACCCCAGGAGACCGATCAGCAACAGACCGCCGATGATGGCGGCAGCCAGAGTGCCAAAGCCCAACAGCCTGCGCGCGTCATGCAGGTAGCCGTTGAGATCGTCGGCTTCGGCGGCGACGGCGTAGTAGCGGCCGATACCGTTGCCGATCCCGCCGAAGACCAATTGGTTCAAGAGTCCAGCGATCGTTAGGCCCAGCGCGAGCTGACCGTATTCGGTCGGTTCGAGATACTCGGTCAGTATCCGAACCAGCGCGAGCGTTCCTGCCACGGTAAGGACTTGGCCGACGATGATCCAACTGCCTTCTTTGGCGAGGCGCTTGAGGCGCTTCGGCTCGAGCTTAGCCATTGCGCATACCTGGTAGCCGTGCCGCGAAAACGCTTGGACCGCCGGGGGAGATCAACGGAGGATGTCTCTCACAAGCTGGAAAACACTGATCGCGGGGCGGTTGCGCCAAGCTTGAAGGCGACTCTGGTGGTACGCACAGGATCGGGTCCACGGGTCTTTGCTCAGGTATTGGCAATGTATCAAGGAATGGCAATCGCTAAGCCGTCGCTGAACGGCTGGCTGGGGGCGTAACCGGGCACCAGTGTCAGGTCTTGCAAAGCCACATTTTCGGAATTTAGGACAACCTAAAATTGCGGGCGCGGCGCGCGTCGTCTCAGATACGTTAGGCTAGGGTCCCCGCATCGAGACCCGACCCGATGCGGCTCGGATTCCGACGGGGGCGGCGGCTCGAGCTCGAACGATGACTCCCTGGACGTCGGTGACCGGGCGTCATGGCGGTTGAGAAAGCGAAGGCCGTCTTGTTCATTCCAGCACGTCGTCGAGGGTGTCGGCCGTCAGGATGCGCTCGGAGCAGTGCAGCAGGGTCTCGGCATCAGCGCTTTCGATGCTTCGCCGCAAGCGTTCGTCCGGCTCTCCGAATTTGAGGATGATCAGGCGCAGTAGCATGGTGGCCTCGCCTTCTTGACGTCCACGCTGAAGTCCTTGCTCGATGAAGCGTTTGGCGAACCCGGTCATTTTGGCAGCCTCTCTTGGATAGCGTTGGCTGTAGACTTGGCGTTCATTCTCGTCCAGGGCGGCATAAATGTCGATGAAGTCGGCATACGTCATTTACGTTGCCGTCCCTGAAGCCGAGGGTCTTTCCGAGCACGCGCTGGGCCATGCGTATCCGGGGGTGCGGGATCGGACCCCTGGCCGCGCTCATGATGCGACGCCACCGTGTTGACGATCCGTGCGGGTTGTCGACCATATGACACCCTCTCAAACACCGAGCATCATTGGCTCCGCAGCTCGGACAGGGTCATCTCGCGGATGAGGTCGGCGAAGGCGGTTTGCGGTGTCCAGCCGAGCACCGTTCGGGCCTTGATGGCGTCGCCGACCAATTGTAGGGGCTCGGCGGGGCGCAGCAGTCCCGGATCGGTCTCGACATGGTCGCGCCAGTCCAACTCGACGGCGGCGAAGGCTTGTTCCAGCACGTCCTGGACGCTGTGCAGCTTGCCGGTCGCGAAGAGATAGTCGTCCGGTGTCGCATGCTGTAGGGCCAGCCACATGCAGCGAACGTAGTCGCGGGCGTGGCCCCAGTCGCGCCGGGCGCTGGTGTCGCCCAGCTTGAGCTTGTCCTGGCGACCGGCCTTGATGGCCGCGGCGGTGCGGCAGATCTTGCGGGTGACGAAGTTTTCGCCGCGGCGGGGTGATTCGTGGTTGTAGAGAATGCCGTTCACCGCGAAGAGGCCGTGAGAGCCGCGATAGACGCGCACCAACTGCGTGGCGAAGGCTTTGGCGCAGCCATAGGGATTGATGGGCGCCATCGGCGTTGCCTCGGTCTGCGGGACCTGCTCTGGCTTGCCGAAGATCTCGCTGGATGTGGCGTGGAAGAAACGCGGCGGCTCGGGCAGATCGCGCAAGATCTCCAACAGCCGCAGTGTCCCCATTGCGGTGAATTCGCAGGTGGTCTCAGGGATTTCGAAGCTGAGACCGACATGGCTTTGCCCGGCGAGGTGATAAATCTCACGCGGCGCGATCTTGGTCAGCACGCGGCGGAGCGTGGTCGGGTCGTCCAAGTCGGCGTAGTGCAGAAAGAGCCGCTGATTGTAGACGGCCGGGTCGGCGTAGAGATGTGCGAGCCGGCTACGCTCTAGGGTACTGGTGCGGCGCACGGCGCCATGGACCTCGTAGCCTTGCGTGAGCAGCAGTTCCGTAAGGTAGGAACCGTCCTGGCCGGTGATGCCGGTGATGAAGGCCGTTTTGTTCATGCGTGGGCAGGGTCAGGACACAAGGGACAGCGTACGGGAGGCCAAATGGGTGTGGGCTCGGATGTTGTCGATGACGTATCGATGCAGGTCGAGGCCTTGGCATTGTACTGGAGTGAACCAGCCGTAGGCACTTGCCTCGGCATCGGTGTCGATCTCGGTTCCCGGCGCGACCGACATCCGGAAGAGGATGGTCACGTCGTGGTAGGTGATTTGGTCGATCTCGAAGAACAGATCGAAGCTGCCGAGTTCGGTCAGCTCACCCGCAAGCAACCCGCATTCTTCGCGAAGCTTGCGGTGCGCGGTCTGGAGGCGAGTTTCGCCAATGTGCACCCGACCGCCCGGAAACCACCATTGGCCGATCGCAGGCTGGTTGGTACGCTGGAGCAGCAGGACCCGACCGTCCGTGTCGGTAAGCAGAATGTCCACGCAGACGCGGGGGAAGACCGTGATGATCCGTTCGTATTCTTTGCTTGCGAGAAACATTTATAGCGTGAGGTCCGGGTTCGCGAGTCTTCCTTCCTTTAGGCGGCGGGCCGGGTATTATGTCCAGGCGTGGAAGTCTTCTTAGTAGAGATCACCACGCATCAAGTTATCCTCGTTCACCGGGAATGCGGGGCTGTCATGTAGATTGAGATCCCGTAAAAGAACGCGGTTCTCGGCAAACAGCCTCCGGCGATCTTCATCTCACCCCGCGATAGAGCCGATCCACCCAGTCCCGGAACCAGGCGGGACGCGCGAGCAGAATGTACGCGAGCACCAGCGAAGCCAGGGGGACTGCGAAGGCCGCGGTGTCCACAACGACGATCAGCAGGGCCAGAATCAGACGGTGGGCAAGACGCATGACGACCTCGGGGTTGGCAAGGTTCACGGCGCGGGCGGGATTCCGGGTAACTCAGGCGCCGGTCGAGGCTCGGGCACGCTACCGCCCTACCGTGTCAAACTCGGGATGGACCAGGGGCTGGGGGTGCCGGTAACGATGGGGCCGGTCCCCGTCCTGGGACGGGCTGCATTGTGACAGAAAAGCACATACAAAAACGCCATGCTTGTGGATGAATTACGACACAAAGCGACATTCTATGATGATTATCCCGATCGCTTTGCGGCTGGCGATCGGTGCGACCTAACCCATCCTAACAGATTCTGCCGCCCCCAATGCTGCTCTGATCGTCGGTAGGCATCCCTTCCGGTTCATAAGGACCGCCCCTATATCCCGTATTCCCGCGATGTCCTCGACCCACAGCTGGGTGAGCGATGTTGGGGAAACAAACCTTCGCAACTCCCATCAACGGGAATCCCCCGATGACATTGGCCTTCGATAATTCTTACGCACGGCTACCCGAGCGCTTCTTTGCCCGGCTGGCGCCGGTTCCGGTCGCACAACCGCGGCTCATCAAGCTCAACGAGGTGCTCGCCCACCAGCTTGGGCTAAACCCTGAGGTACTACGGTCGCCCGAGGGCCTGGCCATGCTTGCGGGCAACCAGGTGCCGGCAGGGGCGGACCCGCTGGCTATGGCCTATGCGGGCCACCAATTCGGCGGCTTCGTACCCCGGCTCGGCGATGGCCGGGCGATTCTCTTGGGCGAGATCCTGGACCCGGCGGGTGAGCGCTTCGACATCCAGCTCAAGGGTTCCGGCCGGACGCCGTTCTCGCGCGGGGGGGACGGGCGGGCCTGGCTCGGACCGGTGCTGCGCGAGTACATCCTCAGCGAGGCCATGCAAGCCCTCGGCATTCCGACCACACGCTCGCTGGCGGCGGTCGCAACCGGGGAGCACGTCTATCGCGAGGCCGGAGCACTGCCCGGCGCCGTGCTGACGCGCGTGGCGCGCGGCCATGTGCGGGTGGGCACCTTCGAGTACTTCCAGGCGCGCCAGGATATCGATGGGCTCAGGCACCTCGCCGATTATGTGCTGGCGCGCCACTACCCGGAGGCGCAGGCGTCGGACCAGCCCTATGGCGCCTTGCTGGTCGCGGTGGTTGCCCGGCAGGCGGAATTGATCGCCCGGTGGCTTAGCGTCGGATTTATCCATGGCGTGATGAATACCGATAACATGTCGATCGTGGGGGAGACGATCGACTACGGTCCTTGCGCCTTCATGGATGCTTATGACCCGGGTCAGGTCTTCAGCTCCATCGACCAGCAGGGCCGCTACGCCTACCGCAACCAGCCCCAGATCGCCCAGTGGAACCTCGCCCGTCTGGCCCAGGCTCTGTTGCCACTCCTCGACCCGAACGCGGACCAGGCCCTTGAGGAGGCCCAGGCTGCCATCGACGGATTCGGTCCGAGCTTCCAACAGGCCTATCTGACCTGCTTCCGGGCCAAGTTGGGCCTCCTGGAGGCGCATACGGACGATGCCGAGTTGATCGATGACCTTCTGCGGGTGATGGCAGGGACCGGCGCCGATTTCACCAATACTTTCCGCGCCCTCAATGACGCCGCCGTGGGAGCGGACGAGCCGATCCGGGCGCAGCTCGGCGATGCTGCGCCCTCCGAGGCATGGCGCGCGCGCTGGCAGGCCCGCCTGGCCCGCGAAGCGATCAACCCGGAGGCGCGGGCAACCGTCATGCGCCACGCCAACCCGGCGGTTATCCCCAGAAACCACCGGGTCGAAGCCGCCCTCGCTGCGGCGGTCGCGGGTGATCTGGAGCCCCTCGATACCCTATTGCAGGCCCTCGCCCATCCCTGGGACCCAGACCCCAGGTTCGACGAATTCCGCCTGCCCCCTGCCCCGCATGAAGTGGTCCAGCAGACCTTTTGTGGCACCTGAGGTTGGGCGTGGGGGGAGACCGGCATCCAAACCACCCGAGCCGGGGCAAGCGGTTATAATGCCGGCATGAACCTCCTCAACCACGTCCAAATCCTGGCCATCATGATCCTGCCCGTGCTCTTTGCCATCACGGTGCACGAGGCCGCCCACGGCTGGGCCGCCGGCTACCTGGGCGACCGCACGGCGCGTATGCTGGGCCGGGTGACCCTCAATCCCCTCAAGCACATCGACCCGGTCGGTACGGTCGTCGTGCCCCTGGCGACCTTTTTCCTCACGGGCTTTCTCTTCGGCTGGGCCAAGCCGGTGCCCGTCGATGTCCGCAACCTGCGTAATCCCCGCCGGGACATGGCCTTGGTCGCCCTGGCCGGGCCCGGCGCTAACCTGGTGATGGCAGGCATCTGGGGGCTGGCGATCCAGCTAGCCCTTGCCCTCTGGACTATCTCACCCTGGCTGGCCCAACCTCTGGCTTACATGGGTGCCGCCGGGGTCCTGATCAACGTACTTCTGATGGTGCTCAACCTCTTCCCGCTCCTGCCGCTGGATGGCGGCAGGGTGCTCAACGCCCTGCTGCCCCGCCAGCTGGCCATCCCCTTCTCGCGCCTGGAACCCTATGGCCTCATCCTGCTGGTGATCCTGCTGGCAACGGGCGTCCTGAGCACCCTGCTGGGGCCCCTGGTGAATTTGACCATTGGGCTCATGCCCGGCGCCGGCGTGGTCCGTGAGATCTTCATGACCTGAACCCAGCCGCTGGCACTTTCCGCACCCATTTTCGAATCGGCATCCGAACCCACGGGGAACTCCCGCCTTGAACTCCGCAACCACCTCCAACGGCCGCGTCCTTTCGGGTATGCGGCCCACTGGCCGCCTGCATCTGGGTCACTATCATGGTGTCATCAAGAACTGGGTAGCCTTGCAGCACGAATACGACTGCTTCTTCTTCGTCGCCGACTGGCACGCCCTGACCACCCACTACGAGGATCCCTCCATCATTCCCGCCAGCATCTGGGATATGGTGGTGGATTGGCTGGCTGCCGGCATCGACCCTGACCAGGCGACCCTGTTCGTCCAGTCCCGAGTACCCGAGCACGCGGAACTCCACCTACTCCTCTCCATGATCACCCCCCTGGGTTGGCTGGAGCGGGTACCCAGCTTCAAGGACCAGCAGGAGCGGCTGAAGGAACGCGACCTCGCCACCTATGGCTTTCTCGGCTATCCCCTCCTCCAGAGCGCCGACATTCTCATGTACAAGGCCGGCCTGGTCCCGGTGGGCGAGGACCAGGTCGCCCATGTGGAGCTGACGCGCGAGATCGCGCGCCGCTTCAACCACATCTTTGGCCGCGAGCCGGACTTCGCGGAGAGGTCGGAACAGGCCAAGGACAAGATGGGCAAAAAGAACGCCAAGCTCTTTGACAAGCTGCGCAAGGCCTACCTGGAGCAGGGCGATCAGGAGGCCCTGGAGATGGCGCGGACCCTCCTCGAGTCCCAGAGCAACATCGGCATCAGTGACCGCGAGCGTCTCTCTGGCTACCTGGAAGGCAGTAGCCGCATCATCCTGCCTGAACCTCAGGCCCTGCTCACCCAGGCCTCCAAGATGCCCGGGCTGGACGGCCAGAAGATGTCAAAGTCCTATGGCAACACCATCGCCCTGCGCGACCCGCCCGCCCAGGTGGAAAAGGCCCTGCGCACCATGCCTACGGACCCGGCGCGGGTCCGCCGCACCGACCCCGGCGAGCCCGCCAAGTGCCCCGTCTTTCAGCTCCATCAGGTCTATTCCAGCGACACAACCCGGGCCTGGGTGGCGGAGGGCTGCCGCTCGGCGGGCATCGGTTGCCTCGACTGCAAGCAACCGGTCATCGAGGCCGTGCTGGCGGAACTCAAACCCATCCAACAGCGCGCCCGGGAATTCGAGGAGCAACCCGAACGGGTGCGCGATCTCATCACCGCGGGCTGCGAGGCCGCCCGCCTGGTCGCCCGCAAGACCATGGACGAGGTCCGCCAAGCCATGTCATTGCAATTGCGTTGAGCGGGACGCCTGCCGCGACAGCCCCGGCCAGCGATGAGGCCATCATCGGCGCGGCGGGACGATCGGTGCAGCAGGAGATGCCTTTTGCCATCGTGCAGGGCACCCCATTGCTCGTCCTGCCCCTGGACCTCTACATTCCCCCGGATGCCTTGGAGGTGTTTCTCGACACCTTCGAGGGACCCCTGGACCTGCTCCTATATCTCATCAAGCGCCAAAACCTGGACATCCTCGATATCCCCATCGCCCAGGTCACCGATCAGTACATGGTCTACGTGGAATTGATGAAGGATTTTCGCCTGGAGCTGGCGGCGGAGTATCTGGTGATGGCCGCCCTGCTGGCAGAGATCAAGTCGCGCATGCTGCTGCCGCGCCCCGCCGAAACCGAGGAGGAGGCGGACCCGCGCGCCGACCTGATCCGCCGCCTCCAGGAATACGAACGCTTCAAGAAGGCCGCCCAGGACCTGGACGAACTGCCGCGCTTGGAGCGCGACCACTACCTGGTCCAGGCCCCGGTGCCCCCGGGCCATCGCCGCCTGATCCCGCCCGAGGTCGATCTGCGCGAGGTGTTCCTGGCCCTGCGCGACCTGCTGGCGCGGGCGGACCTCTTCACCAGTCACCGGGTGGAAAAGGAATCCCTGAGCATGCGTGAGCGCATGACCCTGATACTGGCCAAGCTCCAGGGCATGGGCTTTGTCCCCTTCCTCCATCTGTTTGAAATCCATGAGGGCCGGGCCGGCATCGTGGTCAGTTTTCTGGCCGTGCTGGAGCTCATCAAGTCCACCACCATCGAACTGGTCCAGGCGGAGCCCTTCGCCCCCATCCATGTGCGGCTGCGCACGGGGAACTAGGGCATGAACGGGCCGCCACCCCTCAAGAACATTGTCGAGGGCGCCCTCCTCGCCGCGGGCGGCCCCCTGACCCTGGACAGCCTGCTGGGGCTCTTTGGGACGGATGAGGAGCCCCCGACCCGCGAGGCATTGAATGTCGCCCTTGCCACCCTGGCCGAGGATTACCGCGACCGCGGCATCGAACTGGCCGAGGTCGCCGGCGGCTATCGTATCCAGGTACGTAAGGATTGCGCCCCCTGGATAGCGCGACTCTGGGACGAAAAACCCCCGCGCTATTCCCGTGCCCTGCTGGAAACTTTGGCGCTCATTGCTTACCGACAGCCCATCACCCGGGGCGAAATCGAGGATATCCGCGGCGTCGCCGTCAGTACCCATATCGTCAAGACCCTGCTGGAGCGGGAATGGGTGCGGGTCGTTGGCCACCGCGATGTCCCGGGCCGGCCCTCCCTTTACGCCACCACCCGCAAGTTTCTGGATTACTTTGGTCTCAAGTCCCTCAACGAGCTCCCCACCCTGGAGGAATTACGCGACCCCGAGTTCCTGGGTGATGACCTGCCCCTGGAGGCACCGGTGCCCCTGCCAGCTGGTGACCTTGCTAACCCCGATACGCTCACGCCTCAGCCACTACCTGGGCCTCACTGACATGATCAAAGACAAACGCCCCACCTCCAAGCCGGCGGCCACCCGGATAGCCGCCCCGCCCTCCTCCCCCGGCCCCGCCTCCAAACCCGGCGGCGCCGTGCCGATCCGCATCCAGAAGGTCCTGGCGGACGCCGGACTCGGCTCGCGGCGTGAGATCGAGGGCTGGATCGAGGCGGGACGGATCGAGATCAATGGCCAGGTCGCCAAGCTGGGTGACCGCATCGCCCCGGGGGATCGGGTCCGCCTGGATCGCCGCGACTTGCGGCTGGCCCCACCCAGCGCCGAGCCCCTGCGCGTCATCGCCTACAACAAGCCCGAAGGTGAGGTCGTCACCCGCCATGATCCCGAGGGCCGCCCCACCATCTTTCGCCATCTGCCCCCGCTGGAACAGGGGCGCTGGATCGCCGTGGGCCGCCTGGACATCAACACCTCAGGCCTGCTGCTGCTCACCAATAACGGCGATCTGGCCAACAAGCTGATGCACCCCTCCCAGGAAATCGAGCGGGAATATGCCGTGCGCATCCTGGGCGAGGTACCCACGGAATCCCTCAAGCGCCTGGTTCACGGCGTCGAACTGGACGACGGCTCGGCCCGCTTCGAGGAGATCGTCGAATCCAGCCCAGCCCAGGGCGCTAACCGCTGGTTTCACGTCCTGCTGCGCGAGGGCCGCAATCGCGAGGTCCGCCGCCTCTGGGAGGCGGTGGGTCTCAAGGTCAGCCGCCTGATTCGTGTCCGCTTCGCCAATGTCATCCTGGGCCCACGGGTCTTCAGCCATCAATGGCGCGATCTCACCGGCGAGGAACTGGACGGCCTACTGGCCCTGGTCGGCATGAAAAAACCCAGCCCCCCCCGCCCCCAGCCCGGCGCAAAGGGGCCACGGAAGGGAGCGCGAGCCGGAGGGGCGAAACCGCGAGTTCCGCGCCGATAGCGGGCGCGGCTGTGGGTGGGCAGCACCACGGTGGCACCGAGGTCATCGTGCAGGGCCTTGTCGCGGAACCCGAACGCCGCGAGGGTCTGCCAGGCGAGGCGGATGAGCAAACATGGTTGCTTCCGCTCGCCGGAGCCCCTTACCTTAAATGGTATGTTTTCCAGTTCAGGTCTATTGGCATTTTTGAGGCGCGATAGTTCGTGAAGAAATCAACCAAAGCCGTGTTATTGTCAGCCTTTGTTTTCCCTGGTGCCGGGCATTTGTATTTGAAGCAGTTTGTTATCGGTATCTTATTGCTTGGCGGTTCGGCATCAGCTTTTTATTTTATTGTTTCAAGCGCTGTGAGTGAGGCACTCGAAATTATCGAAACAATTCAGAACGAAGGGGTGCCGCCGGATGTTGATGCAATCGCCAGCCTCGTATCAGAACAAGCGGGTGGTGCTGAAGCTTTTTCTTTGAGTATTACCACCATTGCCTTGCTTGGATTTTGGGTTATCGGCATATTTGATTCATATAGGGTGGGTCGCCGTGTGGAAAAGGTCGATGAAGCGCCGGTGGGAAAATAGGGACGGACCACGTTTTCCGCTGAAAATGAGATGAAATAGAAATGAAAATTGGGAAAATTGGGGTCTGACCCGGAATTACCCGCTGAATTACACGTGGACGCATTTTTCGTTCGCCACGCTCACTTCAGATGCGCCGGTTTCGGTTGGCGTTAGATGCCTCGTGAAGGGATGGAGGAAGAACCAATGACCACCGCAACGATCAAGCTCTTTCTCGTTCACGGCGATCCGAAAAGACTTCGCACGGCGGAAATATCCAATTGGACCGGAAAAGCGGTTGCTGGACCCAGAACCGAATTTGAAGGTATTTTGGGCAGGGACGAAACGGACAAATCAGGGGTTTATCTGTTAACAGGAACTGATCCAGAGTCGGGACGGCCTGCTGTGTACATTGGTGAGGCTGAAGGCATCAGGGATCGAATCAAGGCACATCTAGAAAAGGACTTCTGGAGCCAAGTCACGTTTTTCGTAAGCAAGGATGAAAATCTCACCAAGGCGCACATACGGTACTTAGAAGGAAAGCTCATCGAAATGGCTAAGGCTGCTGGTCGTGCCTTGGTTACAAACGGACAGGGAAGCGGCTCAAAGCTTCCGGAATCCGACCGGTGGGACATGGAAGTCTTTCTTGAAAAGATCGCGCAATTGCTGCCAGTGCTCGGAATCGATGTCTTCGTCCCTGCATCTGGGACTCAAACGGATACCGGACACAAGGAGGTACTGTTCTGCGATATTAAAGGTGTGAAAGCTCGCGGATACCGGATTCCCGACGGTTTCTTGGTCCTAAAGGATTCTGAGGCGGTTGGTACCAAGAGGCCGTCATCCGAGAAATGGCCGTGGACCCGTAATTTGCGGCAGAAGCTGAAGGATGATGGCGTCATTGGTGAGAGGGACGGCAAACTGGTGTTTCTGAAGGACGTCGAATTTTCCAGTCCAAGTGCGGCAGCTGCAGTAATTCATGGTGGACATGCCAACGGGTTGACAGCGTGGAAGGACCGTCATGGTAAGACCCTTAAAGACCGCGAAGCCGTCTAACGAGTAAGGAAAACAGAAACGGGAAAACAGGGGGAAAACAGGGACAGACCACGTTTTCTGCTAGACTGGGCCATCATGAGCTACTGCCGATATCCTGCTTGCAATGCCTAGACGCGCCCGCATCGTTGCCGCCGGCTACCCGGTGCATGTGATTCTGCGCGGTATCGATCGCGCACCGGTGTTCTTCGAGGACGGCGACCGCCGATTCTTCCTCGAATGCTTGGGGGTCGCAGCCAAAGAGGAGTCGGTTGCCCTGCACGCCTATGTGCTGATGACCAACCATCTTCACCTGTTGCTGACCCCAGCCAGCGATCAAGGGGTGCCGGCGGTGATGAAGCGTGTCGGACAGCGGTATGTGCAGCGCGTCAATCGGACCTACCGTCGGACTGGCGGGTTGTTCGAAGGCCGGTACCGATCGGCTCTGATCGAGGCCGACAACTACCTGCTTGCCTGCCAGCGCTACATCGAGTTGAACCCCGTTAGGGCCTCAATGGTCGCCGCGCCAGGTGACTATCCATGGTCGAGTTATAGAGCCAATGCGATGGCCAACGTCGATCCTTTGATCACGCCACACGCGCTGTACTGCGGCTTGGCAGGCTCCGATGAGGCCCGGCGTGCTGCATATCGCAATTTGTTCGAGGACGAACTTGGCCCTGAACTGCTCCAGTCCCTGCGCGACTGCACCAACGGCGGCTTTGTCCTCGGCAACTCCAGGTTCGAGCGGCAAATCGCCGCTGTGGTGGGTCGGCGAACCTGGAAGGGATCGCCGGGACGACCGCGCAACCCAATTGGCGCCAGCGACCAGCCGGAGCTTCCCTTGTAGAAAACGTGGTCTGACCCCATTTACATCCACTTCATTGCAGCGGACTCGCTTCGCTCACCGCTGAATCTGGAAGCTAGTCCCCGTTAAAGATGGCCTGAATACTGACATGGAAAACAAAAATAGACCTGTAGCATACTGGTTCATCATCACTTTCCTGGGACTGTCTGTCGCCCTGCTATTGTTGGGACAGACGATGGCCGTTTTTGACTACGATTTCACGATGAAGCTCGGTCTGCAGGAAACGCCGGCGCAAGTGGGAACACATGGCGTTCAGGTAAACCGGGCGTTCGGGGCGGGAGATACGTTCGTCTACATCCCCTTGATGCTGGCTTCTTTCGCCGGCTTGTGGCTCAGGAGACGCTGGTCGCTACTGGTTACAGCAGCGGTGGCTGGGATCTCGGCCTATTGGACCACGACCATCGGGTTCATGCTGGCGTTTCTCCCCGGAACGCCGGGCTACAGCTATGTCCCGCCGCTTGGGATCTGGCTTTTCATCGGGGCCTACCTGCTGTTCGGGGTTTGGAGTCTCTTCTACTTGCTCTTCCGAGGAGAAGCCCTGCTGCGATGAGGCCTCAACCCTCTGCTTTCATCACAAGATTCCACAGGAAGCATTAGGATAATTTTCGCCCGAGCCGGCGCTAAAGGACTTTCAAAGGCAATATATTGATTATCATTGATAATATCTATTAACCTCAAGAGTCTTAACAACTACATAAACACACCGAATTAGCCCTTGACCACGCCCTGTGTCAAACTTAATGGGTTTCCGCCCCAGGCGGAGCAAACCCTTCACGCCTCGGATGAACCCCCGAGGCGTGTCCATTAGATTTCGAGGAGGCAAACCATAATGCGTATCATACTGTTGGGTGGTCCAGGCGCCGGTAAGGGCACTCAGGCGGGCTTTATCAAGGAGGAATTCGGCATTCCCCAGATCTCCACCGGCGACATGCTGCGCGCTCACGTCAAGGCCGGTACCGAACTTGGCGTGGCCGCCAAGAAAATCATGGACGAGGGCGGCCTGGTCTCCGATGACATCATCATCGGCATGGTCAAGGAGCGTATCACCCAGGACGACTGCGGCAATGGCTTCCTCTTTGATGGCTTCCCGCGCACCCTCGCCCAGGCCGACGCCCTGCGCGACGCCGCTATCTATGTGGACGCCGTGGTCGAAATCGACGTGGCCGACGAAGAGATCATCAAGCGCATGTCCGGCCGGCGCGTTCACCTGGGCTCGGGCCGCACCTACCACGTCCTCTTCAACCCGCCCCGCGCGGAAGGCAAGGACGACGTCACCGGCGAGGACCTGATCCAGCGCGACGATGACCAGGAAGACACTGTCAAGGCCCGCCTCAAGGTCTATCACGACCAAACCGAGCCCCTGATCGCCTACTATTCCAAGTGGTCCGCCGACGGCAGCGCGGGCGCGCCCAAGTACGTCAAGGTGCAGGGTATTGGTGGCGTGGAAGAAATCCGCGACCGCATCTTCACTGGCTTGAAGGGCTAACAACCGGTACGGGAAACACCCTGGCGCCCTTAAGGCACTAGCCTGGTGGGCGGGTGGGAAGCACAGGCCTCTCCCTCCCGCCATCCCTAACCAGCCGATCGGGTCTGTTTGCCTCGGCCTCTCTTGCGCATCAAGCTATGAGGTTCAAAGCCCCTGGCGCCTGCTCTGACGCCGGGTCTGAGTCCATGGGATCCAGCACAACCCCACCCGCTGGACCTGGCCCTCCTCCTCCAGCAGCTCTTGCGGCCCTGTCACCTCTTGTGTCACCTCTTGTTGAGTCCCCCGCCCCATGCCTGTAGCATAACGGCTGTTTCAGGTGTCCTGAGGGTATCCACCCGAGGGATGAAACGGGAAGCCGGTGCGTCTTGGCCCTTGCGGCTTAGGGACCATGCCGGCGCTGCCCCCGCAACGGTAGGCGAGTCAAAGCGGATCAGATGCCACTGCGTTTTGACGCGGGAAGGCGATCCAGCCAGGCCCATGTGGCCACTCGCGAGCCCGGAGACCGGCCTGAATCCCATCGCGGGCGATAGTGCGAGCCTTGGCGTGGCGAGCAAGTTCTTGTTCCCACTTGCGCTCCCCTCTTTTGCCCGCCTGAACCTGGCCGATAGGTGCACGGGTGGTGCGCCAGAGGAATTTGCTTTGCAATGCGCTCGTTTTCTGCCCTTGACTTGGCGTCCCCGGGCCTGCTCTCGGCCCCCTGCCGGGCACCTTGCCGCGCGCTGGCTGGGGTCCTCATGACTCCCACCGCTACCCACGACCGGGACCAACGCCACCGGGACCGCATGCGGCGTAAGAAGGATGCGATCGATGCCGCCATCGCCCGGGCCGACCGGGAGCAGGGCCTGCTGCTGGTGCTCACGGGTAATGGCAAGGGCAAATCCAGCTCGGCCTTTGGCATGGTAGCGCGGGCCCTGGGGCATGGCCTTCAGGTGGGCGTCGCCCAGTTCATCAAGGGCTGCCAGGATACGGGGGAGGAGACCTTTTTCCGCCGTCAGCCGGGGGTGACTTGGCGGGTGCTCGGCGAGGGCTTTACCTGGGAGACCCAGGACCGTGCCCGAGATGCCGAGACGGCGCAACGGGGCTGGGCCCAGGCGCGGGCCATGCTCCGCGATCCTACCCTGGGCCTGGTGGTGCTCGATGAATTGACCTATCCGCTCAAATACGGCTGGCTGGATATCGCGGAGGTCTTGACCGACCTCGCGGCCCGTCCCACCGGCCAGCATGTCGTGATCACCGGGCGCGCTGCCCCCGAGGCCCTGTGCACGGTGGCGGACACCGTCACCGAGATGGCCGATCTCAAGCACGCCTTTCGCGCCGGAATTAAGGCCCAAAAGGGCGTCGACCTGTGAGCACCCGTTGCTGCCCCGCCCTCTTTCTGGCCGCCCCGGCCTCCGGGCAGGGTAAAACTACGGTCACCGCCGCCCTAGCCCGTCATCACCGGCACCTGGGCCGACGGGTGCGGGTCTACAAAACGGGTCCCGACTTTCTGGACCCCATGATTCTGGAGCGGGCCTCGGGGGCACCGGTCTATCAGCTCGATCTCTGGATGGGTGGTGAGGCCCACTGCCGCCAGCTCCTGTACCAGGCGGCGGGCGAGGCGGATATCATCCTGATCGAGGGCGTCATGGGGCTCTTCGATGGGGAGTGTTCCAGTGCCGATCTGGCGATCCGGCTGGGCATTCCCGTGCTTGCCATCATCGACGCCAGCCACATGGCCCAGACCTTTGGCGCCCTGGCCCATGGCCTGGCGACCTACCGGCCGGGCCTGCCCTTCGCGGGGGTCTTCGCCAACCGCATCGCGGGCGAACGTCATTACCAGATGCTGGCCGAGAGCCTGCCGACCGGGCTAACCGCCTACGGCTGGCTGCCTCGCGACGCGGACATCGCCCTCCCCTCCCGCTACCTGGGGCTGGTGCAGGCGGCGCAGATCGCTGACCTGGAGGCGCGTCTGGAGCAGGCCGCAGCGGCCCTGCGGCTGACGGATCCAGCCCTGCCGGCGGCAGTCACCTTTAGACCTGTCGTCGTTCCGGAGCCGGTTAATACCTTTCCGGCAAGCGCTGATCCCCCTCCCCCCAACCCCCTCCCGCGAGGGGAGGGGGATTTAAGTAAGTGGCTGGACCCTGACGCTCCCCCCAACCCCCGCCCACGAGGGGGTGAGTCCAGTGAATGGCTGGACCCTGATGCTCCCTCCAACCCCCTCCCGCAAGGGGGTGAGTCCAGTGAGTGGCTGGTCCCTGATGCTCCCTCCAACTCCCTCCCGCAAGGGGGGTGGCTGGTCCCTGATGCTCCCTCCCCCCTGGTGGGGGAGGGCTGGGGAGAGGGGGGGGAACCATCATCCCGCAGGACGCGGGCCACCTCCCCGTCCCAGCCCCTCGCGGGGGTGCGCATCGCCATAGCCCGTGACGCGGCCTTTGCCTTCCTCTACCGGGCCAACCTTGAGCTGCTGGCCGCATTAGGCGCCGAGCTCGCCTTTTTCTCGCCCCTCGCCGACAGCACTCCGCCCGCAGCCGATGCCCTCTATCTGCCGGGCGGCTATCCCGAACTCCACCTTGATCGCCTCGCCACCAACAAGACCATGAAGGCCGCCATCCGCGCCCATCATGCCGACGGCAAACCCATCCTCGCCGAGTGCGGCGGCATGCTCTATCTGCTGGAGTCCCTGACCGACACCCAGGGCCAGGTTGCCGCCATGGCCGGTTTGATGCCAGGCCAGGCCCGGATGGGGGACAGGCTCGCCAATCTGGGCATGCACGAGATCGAGCTACCCGAGGGCGCTCTGCGCGGCCACAGCTTCCACTACTCGCGGCTGGAAACCTCCTTGACGCCCCTCGCCTTAAGCCAGGGGCGCCGCGGCCGCGGGGGTGAACCCGCCTACCGCCTGGGTTCGCTCCTGGCCTCTTATTTGCACCTTTATTTCCCGTCCAACCCCAGGGCTACGGCGCGGCTGTTCGCGCCCCAGCCGTCCCCGTCGACCTGAAGCCTCCACCCGAGGCGCCCACCCGGAGAAAGCCACCATGCATATCGAACCCGGACTCCTAGCACCTACCAAGGTCCTGCTCGCCAACGTCTCGGCCCTGGGCCTGCTGGGCCTTTACGCCCAGGGTTTTCTGAAGCGACCGGCGGACCTGATCCGCACTCTGATCGCCGCCCTCTTCTTTTCGGTCTTCATGCAAGCCTTTCACCTGCCGGTGGGGCCCTCGGAGCTGCACTTTGTCGGCGCCATAGCCATCTATCTGACCCTGGGCTTCCTGCCGACCCTCTTCGGCTTCGCCTTGGGCCTCCTGCTGCAAGGGCTCTTATTCGAACCTACGGACCTGCCGCACCTGGCGGTCAATGCCCTGTCCCTGATCCTGCCCCTGCTGGCGGTGCATTACGGACTGGGCCGCCAACTGCGCGAGGCCGCCAGCGGCAAGCGCATCGGTTGGGCGACCATCGTCAAGCTCGACGCCCTCTATTACAGTGGCGTCACGCTCATGGTGGGCTTCTGGCTGCTGGCCGCCGAGGTGGCGACGCCCTTGGCCGCCTGGGCCACCTTCGCGACCTCTTACCTGGCCATCGTCGCCATCGAGCCCCTGGTCACCTACGGTACCTTGCGGCTGCTCAAGCGCTATGAGGACCGGCCCCTGGTGGCGACCTGCTTCAGCGTCGGCGCCCTACGGCTGGCTTGATGGGTAAGGTCTGGTTCGTCGGCGCGGGCCCCGGGGACCCCGATCTCATCACGGTCCGGGGTCGGGATCTGGTCGCCCGCGCCGGGGCCATCCTCTACGCCGGATCCCTGGTTTCGGACACCGCCCTGCGCTGGGCCCCGCCCGGTTGCGCGATCACCGACTCCAAGGACCTGGATCTGGAGGCCATCGCCGCCTGGCTGATCGACCAGGCCGGACGGCATGAGTGCGTGGTGCGGCTGCAAACCGGCGACCCAAGCCTCTACGGGGCCCTGATCGAGATGGTCCAGCCCCTGGACGCCGCCGGGATCGAGGTCGGGGTGGTGCCGGGCATCTCCTCGGCCCTCGCCTCGGCAGCGGCAGCGGTGGAGAGCCTGACCCTGCCGGAGGTGACCCAGACCGTCATCATCACCCGCGTCGCCGGCCGCACTCCCATGCCCGAAGGCGAGTCGCTGGCGGAACTGGCGCGGCATCACTGCACCCTCTGCATCTTCCTCTCCATCACCCTGCTCAAGGAGATCCAGGCCGAACTCCGGGCGGCCGGCTGGCGCGAGGATGCCCCGGTGCTGGTGGTCCACAAGGCGAGCTGGCCGGGGGAAGAGGTCATACTGCGCGGCACCCTCGCCGACATCCGCGACCAGTGCCGCGCCGCCGGTATCCGAAGCCAGGCCATGATCATCGTCAGCCCCACCCTGGGCGCCCGCCACTGGCCTACCCTGCAAAAATCCAAACTCTACGACGCCGGCTTCGGCCACCGTTTTCGCCGCGGCAGCGCCACCCCAGGGCAGGCGCCCGCAGGCTTCACCCCTCACAACTCGACCCCTCGACAGGGTGTCGCACCCGGCACGGAAGACCAAGCATGAACAGTCAGGTTAGCGCCACTCCAGGGGAGCCAAGGCTCCTGAGGGGAACCCCATGAAGGAAACAATTTTGCTGGTGGGACACGGCTCCCGTGATCCCGGCGGCGAGGGTAACCGCGAGGTCGAGGCATTCGCCCACCTCTGGCGCCAGCGCCAACCGGATTGGGACATCCAGGTGTGCTTTATCGAATTTGCCGACCTGCTGGTGGCGGAGGGGCTGACGCAGGCCGCCCGAGACGCCGACCGGGTCATCGTCGTGCCCCTCATCCTCAACGCCGCCGGCCATGTGAAGATGGAACTCCCCGAGCACCTCCAGGCGGCCAGGGCGGCCTTTCCGGACACCACCTTCATCTATGTTCCCCATCTCGGTGCCGCGGACACCATCCTGAATGTCCTGAAGCGGCGCCTGGGGCAAGCCATGGACGAGTTGGACCGGCCCGATCCCCAGACCACGGGGGTCATCCTCCTCGGCCGGGGTTCCTCGGACCCCATGGCCAACGGTGAGGTGGCCAAAATGGCGCGCTGGCTCTTCGAGGCCAGCGACCACGACCTGGTGGATATCGCCTTCACCGGCGTCGCCTATCCGCGGCTGGAGCGGGTGGTTCAGCGCCAGGCCCTGCTTGGCATGTCCCAGATCATCGTCCTGCCCTACTACCTCTTTACCGGCAGCCTCATGGAGCGCATCAAGCGCCAAATGGCGCACCTGAGGCAACAATATCCGCGCCTGCGTTTTGCCCAGGGTGCCTATTTCGGTTTCGAGGAGGAGATCTTCGACCTGCTGGAGCTGCGGGTGCGCGAGGGCCGGGAGGGCATTGGGCGCCTGGCGTGCGATGGTTGCAAATACCGGGAGATGGCGCGGGATGAGGGCGGGGGGCATCACCACCATGGCCACCGACATGACCATGATCACGGCACCCGCGGCCATCATCATGGCGAACACCCGACCCCGGGGGGTGCCAGCCATTGAGCCCGAGCAACTCCATCACCGAGCAACTGACCCAGGCGGGCCGGAATATCGAACACGCCTCCTTTGCCATCATCGACCGCGAGGCCGGGCCACATGGCTACAGCGCCGACGAGTGGCCCCTGGTGCGGCGCCTGATCCATGCCTCCGCCGATTTTGAGTTCAATGGCCTGACGCGCTTTCATCCGGAGGCGGTCAGGGCCGGCATCGCCGCCCTGCGAGCGGGCCGCCCCATCGTCGCCGATGTCGAGATGATCCGGGTCGGCGTCTCCCGGCCACGGCTGGCCCATTTCGGCGCCGAGATCCATCAATTCATCAACGACAAGGACGTCATCCGCCAGGCCCGCGCCGAGGACAGCACCCGCGCCGTTCAGGCCATGCGCAAGGCCCGGCGCCTGGGCCTGATCGACGGCGGCATTATCGGCATCGGCAATGCCCCCACGGCCCTGCTGGAGGTGCTGCGCCAGATGGGCGAGGAAGGGGCGCGACCGAGCCTGATCATTGGCATGCCGGTGGGCTTTGTCTCCGCCGCAGAGTCAAAGGCTGACCTGGCCCACAGCCAGGACATTCCCTGGATCCTGACCCAGGGCCGCAAGGGCGGTTCGACCCTGGTGGTCGCTGCCATCCACGCCCTGCTGGCTCTGGCCGAGGCCCAGGATGCGGCTTGACCAAGGTTGGCGGCCAGGGGCCCCTCTGGCAAGCCGTCCACCCCTGTCGCACCTGCGGCCGGCATGGCCATGATGGCACCGGAGAAGCGACGGCGGGGCCTGCGCACCGGCTTCACCACGGGCGCCTGTTCTGCCGCCGCCGCCCGAGCCGCGGCGGTGGGGCTGATCTCGGGCCGGGTGCCCGACCAGATTGACTGCCTACTCCCCAACGGCCAATGGGCCAGCTTTGCCGTTATCGATGGCTACCTGGAGGAGGGTTCGGCCCACGCCGTGGTGGTCAAGGACGCGGGTGACGACCCGGACTGCACGAATGGCGCCCATCTCACCGCCGACGTCCGGCCCCTGCCGCAGGCCCCTGGCGAGGTCCGACTCCAGGGCGGCCCAGGGGTCGGCACCGTCACCTTACCTGGCCTGGGGCTGGAGGTCGGGGGGCCAGCCATCAATCCGGTGCCGCGCCGCAACATCGAGGCAAACGTCCGCGCCGCCGCGGGTCACTGGCTGGCAAAGCAGGGACTGGAGGTGACCATCTCGGTACCCGGTGGCGACAAGATGTCGTTAAAAACCCTCAACCCCCGCCTTGGCATCCTGGGGGGCATCTCTATCCTCGGCACCTCCGGCATCGTGCGCCCCTACTCCACCGCCTCCTTCCGGGCCAGCGTGGTCCAGGGCATCGAGGTCGCCGCCGCCCAGGGCCAGGATACCCTCGTCCTCACCACGGGTGGGCGCACCGAGAAATTCGTCATGCGGGCCCTGCCCCATCTGGCCCCCGCCTGTTTCGTGCAGATGGGGGACTTCACCGGCGCCGCCCTGGACACCGCCCTCAAGCAGGGTATCCGCCAGGTCGTCATTGGGTGCATGGTGGGCAAGCTCGCCAAGATGGCCCAGGGCGAGACCCTCACCCACGCCCGACGCGCCGAGGTGGATCGGGGCCTGCTGGCTGATCTGGCCCAGGAGTGCGGTGCACCCGCCGAGGTCTGCGAGGACATCCGCCAGGCCGAGACTGCCCGCTACGCGGCAGAGCGTCTGGCGGAGCTGGGCCTAAGCCAAGCCTTTCACCAGGCCCTGGCCCAGCGCTTGGTGCTGACCCTGACCGCACGCTATCCCGGCCGATTTGCAATCCAGGTGCTGGTCTGCGATTTCGAGGGCCGGGAGCTGATCGCCGCAGCGGCGTTGGCCCCGGCAGCCCCTGTCGAAGGCCAGAACCCCAGCCTGGCGGGTAAGATCGATGTCAGCCTTCAGCCATCCCGGCCGCAGGGAATGGGTACGGTAGCTCAAGCCACGGCTTCTCTTGCTCCCTCCCCCCTTGCGGGGGAGGGTTGGGGAGAGGGGTCCGAGGGGTTACAAATCGATGTCTGATCCATGCCCGGCCCACCCCTGCCGGATCATTGGCGTGCTTGACGACGGCCCCGCCGGCCTGACCGCCGTCGCCCTGGCCCATCTCCAGGCGGCGGACCTGGTGATCGGGGGCACCCGCCTGTTGGACCTCTGTGCCGGTCACCTGGCACCCCAGGCCGAGCGCCGCGATTTGACGGGCTGCCTGGGTAGCGTCCCGGCCTGGATCCGCGAGGCGCTGGCAGCCGGCCGGCGGGTGCTGGTCCTCGCCACCGGCGATCCCTTGTTCCACGGCATCGCCGGCTTTCTGCGTGCCCGGCTCCCCGGGCTGCCCCTTGAGATCCTGCCTAACCTGTCCACAATACAAGTCGCCTGCGCCCGTCTCGGCCTAGCCTGGCAGGATATGCGCATCGTCTCCGTCCACGGCCGGGATTGCGGCGAATGGCATGAGGGCGCGGGACCCGAACATGGGCTTTACCCCATCCTGCGAGCCCTCCAGTACCCTGAGACACCTCCTGGCAAGGGCTCCGGTCCGGGTGGAAGCCTTCAGCCCCCTCTCCCCAACCCTCCCCCGCAAGGGGGGAGGGAGCCAGACCCGGCAGCCGTGGGAGCTAAAGGGTTACCTTCCGATCAGGTTCCCAACCCTAAGCGCGTCGGCTTCCCAGGACCCAGCCCCGTCACCGCCACCCTGGCCATTCTCACCAGCCCGGCCAACAGCCCGGACCGTATCGCCCGCATGTTGGTCCAGGAGGGTCTGGTCGATCAGTTCCGCATGACAGTGACCGCGTGCTTGCGACGGGTGGACGAGCAGGTGATCGCCGATTGCGCCTTGGACGAGGCCGCCGCCATGACCTTTGCCGAGCCCAATGTTGTCTTTCTGACCCCCCAGGCACCCGCCTCAGCCCCGGTCCTCTTCGGCCTGGCGGACGAGTGCTTCCTGCAGCGCCAGCCCGACCGGGGTCTGATCACCAAGCGCGAGGTTCGCGCGCTATCCCTCGCCCGCCTGCAACTGCGCGCCGACAGCATCATCTGGGACATCGGCGCGGGCTCCGGCGCCGTGGGTCTGGAGGCGGCGCGCCTCTGCCCCCAAGGCTTTGTCTACGCCATCGAGAAGAATCCCGAGGATGCCGCTATCGCCGGGGAGAATCGCCGCCGCCTCGCCATTACTAATTACCGCCTGACCCAGGCCCAGGCCCCCCAGGGCCTGGCGGACTGGCCCGACCCCGACGCCGTCTTCATCGGCGGTTCCGGCGGCCAACTCGCCACCTTGATCCAGCTTGTCCTGACCCGCCTGCGGACCCAGGGCTGGCTGGTGATGAATTTCGTCACCTTTGAGAACCTGCACCTCGCCATGACTGCACTCAAGACCCTGCAAGCCCGGTGGGATGTCACCCAGATCCAGGCCGCACGTAGCCAGCCCATCCTCGACATGCACCGCCTGGCCCCCGAGAACCCGGTGTGGATCCTGGCCGCCACCCACGGAGGCCGCGATGACCGCTGAGGACAAGGTTAAGGTTCACATGCAGGACTACCCAGCGGCGAGCGCTGGGGACAAGGCAAAAGGCTGCCTCCATGGCGTCAGCCTGGGCCCTGGCGATCCGGGCCTCATCACCCGCCGGGCCTGGGAGCTGCTGACGGGGGAAGGCCTCTGGACCTACCCGGTGCGCAAACCGGGCGGGGACAGCTTCGCCCTGGACATCGCCCAGCGCGCCGGGCTGGCGATACCGGATTCAGCCATCCCCCTCTGTTTTCCCATGACCCATAACGCCGAGATCCTGGCCAAGCACTGGCTGGCGGCGGCACACAGCGTCCTGGAACGGCTGGAGGCGGGGTGGGATGTCTGCTTCCTGGTGGAAGGCGATGCCTCCACCTATTCCACCTTCGGCCACCTGGCGCGCACCGTCACCGCCCTGGATGCCGGGATCCGGGTGGAGGTGGTGGCCGGGGTCACCTCCTACCAGGCCGCCGCCGCGCACCTGGGCCTGGCCCTGGCGGACGCGGACGACACCCTGGCCATCCTCCCCGCCGGTTATGGTATCCACACCATCGACCACCTGCTGGACGAGTTCGACTCCCTGGTCCTGCTCAAGGTCAAACCCCTGCTGGGGGACATCATTGCCCTGCTGGAAAGACGTGGTCTGCTGCCCTACGCCAGCTTCGTGGAGAAGGTGGGCTGCCCCGAGGAGCGGACGGTCCGGGATCTGACCCAAATTCGCCACGAGACCGTCAACTACCTGTCCCTCCTCCTGGTCCACAACCCCAACCGCCCCAAAGGCGAGATGCTGCGCGGCTGCCGTCATCCGGCGGTCCAGGACGAGGCGTCCGTATGAAGATGCCGTCGGGGCGGATTGCCCTGGTCGCCATCACGCGCCGGGGAGCCCAGCAGGCAGGGGCCCTGGCCCGAAGTCTGGTGGCCGCCGGCCCTCTTCTTCCGACTCCCTCCCTCCTTACTGAGGAGTCCCGGGGAGAGGAGGCCGAAGGATTACCTTCCGCTTACCCAGGGATCAAGGCGGATCTGACGGTCGCCAGGTCAACCTCAACAGCCGAGGCAGCTGTCCTTCCGGCTCCCTCCCCCCTCGCGGGGGAGGGTTGGGGAGAGGGGGCCGAGGGGTTACCTCCCGCTTCCCCTCGCGTCTCAGCAGGTCTAACGGTCGCCAGCCCTGATTCCCTGGTTTCCGCATCCTCGCCGAGCGCAATCGCCACCCAGGTGGCCCTGATCGTCGCCGCTAAATTCGCCCCGACCGCGGCCGAATCAGCCTGGCCGGCCCTGACCCAGCCAGACCCGACCGCGACTGCCGAACCCCCAGCCGATGACACCGCCACCAGCCCACCTGGCCCCAGCCCCCGCCTCATCCCCTACCCAGGTGCCTTGAAGGACCAGATCGGCCCCCTCTTCGCGACCTATGACCAGATCGTCTTTTTCGTCTCCCTGGGAGCCGTGATCCGCCTGATCGCCCCCCACCTCCAATCCAAACACCTAGACCCCGGCGTGCTGGTGGTGGACGAGGCCGGGCGCTTCGTCATCCCCGCCTTGTCCGGCCATGTGGGCGGAGCCAATGCCTTCGCCCAACACCTGGCCGGCCTGCTCGGCGCCACCGCCGTGCTGACCACCGCCTCGGATGTCGCCCAAACCCTTGCCGTCGATCTCTTGGGCCGGGAACTGGGCTGGCGCCTGGAGGCCCCCAGGATCAACGTCACCCGCGTCTCCGCTCATGTCGTCAATGGCGAGCCCATCGCCCTGGTGCAGGAGGCCGGCCGCCACGACTGGTGGCGCCGTGAGGCGCCGCTGCCGGCCAATATCCAGGTCTTCGCACGTTTCGAGGAGATGGACCCGGCCGCCTTTCGGGGCCTGCTCTGGGTGACGCGCCGCACCATCTCCCCGGACCTGTGGCGGCGCTTCGAAGATTGCCTGGTCGTGTATCGGCCCCCCGAGGATCAGCCATGAAGCGAGTCACCCTGGGCGTCGGCTGTGATCGCGGCACCGCCCACAAGACCTTGCGCGCCGCGGTCATGCAGGCCTTGGCCAGCGTCCAGCTGCCATCCGCTGCGGTCGCGACCCTGGCTACCATCGACAAAAAGTATGACGAAGAGGCCATCCTCCTGCTAGCGGCCCGCCAGGGCTGGCCCCTTCGCCTCTTCAGTGCCGTGGAGCTGGCCCAGGTCCCGGTGCCCAACCCGTCGGCAACAGTACTCGCCCACATGGGGACGCCGGCGGTCGCGGAGGCCGCGGCCCTCCTGGCCGCGCATGCCCGCATGGAGGATCTGGTGCTGGAAAAATACAAATACCGGGGCCCCGACGGCAAGAACGCTACCGTCTCCATCGCCTGGAGTCGCATCCATGAATGAAGGCACATCTGGGGATTCGACCCTGGGCTCAGCCGGGAGCCTGAGTAGCGACTTGCTGGGGAGCCCGAGTGGGACCCTGGGTGGCAGCCCGTCTGGCAGCTTGGGTTGGAGTCCGTCCGGGAACCTGGCGGTCGACCCCGGAGCAGACCCGACCGCGACCGCCCCCCGGGGTAAAATATTTCTGGTGGGCCTGGGCCCTGGCGCCGAGGACTACCTGAGCCTGCGCGCCCGCCAGGCCCTGGCCGAAGCCGAGGTGATCATTGGCTATGGCACCTACATCAAGCTGATTCAGCATCTCCTGACCGATCAGGAGGTCATCCGCAAGGGCATGACCGAGGAGATCGACCGCTGCGTGGCGGCCTATGAGTACGCCCTCCGCGGCCGGCGCGTGGCCCTGATCTCATCCGGTGACATCGGCGTTTATGGCATGGCCGGCCCCACTTACGAGGTGCTGCTGCGCTCCGGCTGGCGGCCTGGGGGCGACATCGAGGTTGAGGTGATACCCGGCATTACCTCCCTCTCCGCATGCGCCTCCCTGGTCGGGGCGCCCCTGACCCATGATTTCTGCTCCATTTCCCTCTCCGACCTCCTGACCCCCTGGCCTGTCATCGCCCAGCGGCTCGCGGCCGCGGCGCGGGGCGACTTCGTGATCGCCCTCTACAACCCGCGCAGTGGCCGGCGCACCCAGCACCTGGTCGAGGCCCAGCGTATTCTCTTGCGCCATCGGCAACCCGAGACGCCGGTGGCCGTCGTCAATTCCGCCTACCGTGAGGGCCAGGCGGTTCATCTGACCCACCTCGGCGCCCTGGCGGAGGCCCAGATCGGCATGCTGTCCACGGTCCTGATCGGTAACGCCAGCACCTACGTCCAGGATGGGCTCATGGTCACGCCGCGCGGTTATGCCCAAAAATACGACGCCATGACCGGCGACCCCAAGTCGGGCGAGCGCGCCGGTCGTTCCCTGAGTCTGGGTCTTGAAGGCTGGCAGGCCGCGATCCGCGAGCAGCTCGGGCACCTCCAGGGGGGATCGGTGGCGGCGTTGGCGCGGGACCACGGGGTCCCCCTGGGTGAACTCCTCCAGGCCATCGGGCAGGCCGGGGCCCGAGAGGCTGGCAGCATGGTTGACCGCCAGGCCGAGGACACGACTGGCCTGATCGCGGCCCAGGTCAGAGTTGGCGCAGAGCAGGCGCTGTTGCAGGTCATCCCGGCCTGGGGGCCGGTTCGGCTGGAGATCCAGAGTCCGGCGGGTCTGGGGGCGGAATGGTGGCTGGAGCGCCTCGCCTTCAGCCAGGATGCGAAGGGGGGCGAACGCATCTCCTCCTGGAAGACCGGTTCCCCATGCTTCAGCCGGGATGCGGATGGCAGTGAGAGTGGACGGAACGGCTGGCTGACCCTGGCAACCCCTGGTTCCTGCCTGCGCATCGACGCTGCGCGTATCGCCAGGGCCTGGTTCCTCCGCCAGGGGGATCAGCAGCGCGAGGTCCATTTCCTCGATGCGGCGGATGAGGCCATCCTGACCCTGGCGCTGGACCCCGGGGAGCAGGGTCTCGATCCCCTGGCCGAGGAGGCCTTCTTCCAGGCGTGGCGGACCCTGACGGTTGCGACGACATGAGTGGCGGCATGACCAGCGCCCTCATCTTGCCCCTGGCCCTGGCCCTCGACGCCTGGCTGGGGGAGCCGCGCCGCTTTCACCCTCTGATCGGCTTCGGCTGGCTGGCACAGGCCCTGGAAAACCGTCTCTGGGGTGATGCCATCTGGCGGGGTGCCCTGGCCCTCCTGCTGCTCATCCTGCCCTTCACCCTGATCGCTCTCTTCATCCCTCCCTGGCCCTGGAGCCTCGCCTTAGACCTCGTGTTGCTCTATCTCGCCATCGGCTGGCGCAGCCTGGGAGAACACGCCATACAGGTGCACGACGCCCTGGCCAGCGGCAACCTGACTAGGGCCCGCCAGGCGGTGAGCTACCTGGTCAGTCGCGACACCACCGACATCAACGAAGCGGCCGTCGCCAAGGCAACGGTAGAATCCGTGCTGGAAAACGGTAACGACGCCCTCTTCGGTGCCCTCTTCTGGTATCTGGTGGCGGGGGCCCCGGGCGTCCTGCTCTATCGGCTGACCAACACCCTGGACGCCATGTGGGGCTACCGTACCGAGCGCTACCGACGTTTCGGTTGGGCGGCGGCGCGCCTGGATGACCTGCTGAATTGGGCACCCGCGCGACTCACGGCCCTGAGTTATGCCCTGGCCGGCCATTTCACCCAGGCCCTGGCCTGCTGGCGCCAGCAGGGCCCGGCCTGGAAAAGCCCCAACGCCGGCCCGGTGATGGCCGCCGGCGCCGGCAGTCTCGGTGTCCTGCTGGGCGGTCCGGCCATCTACCATGGCATCCCCCAGGTCCGGCCCCCGCTCGGGACGGGGCGGCCGGCGGGTACCCAGGACATCGACCGCGCCCTCGGCTTAATCCGCCGCGCCCTGGCGCTCTGGGTCGTTTCTGTCCTGGTGGGTGCTGGCCTCTATAGCTACCTGAACTCAGGAGCAGCGACGTGACAAGGGCCGATCCATGAGGGGCTGGTTGTTTATACCCATCGCGAGTCAGGCTGCGACAGGTGGTGAGGGGTCGGGTGGCGGTGGGCGGGGGTGTCGACAGCAGGGATGCTGTCGCCAAGCCTACAGGGAGGTATTCACGGCGTCCCCCGACCGCCGTCACCCGGCCCCGGATACCGCAAACCCATCTGTGTTGGGTATGGCACGGATCAGTCCGCGCTGAAGACGGAGCAGCGACTTGAAAAGGGCTAGGCCATGAAGGTTTCTCCCGACCTTGCCAACGGCACGGGCGGCGCGCTGGCGGACCCGCCGAGCCTGGTTAGCGCCCAAGACCACTCCGGGCCCCTCCACCACGGGGGCCGCCTGCGCGCGGCGGCAAGCCACTACGGCCTGGCCCTGGACCAGTGGCTGGACCTCTCCACCGGCATCAATCCTAACGGCTGGCCGGTACCCCCGGTCCCGGCCTCGGCCTGGGCACGCCTGCCGGAGGACGAGGATGGCCTGGAGCAGGCCGCGCGGGCCTATTATGGGGCCTCCCACCTGCTGCCCGTCGCCGGCTCCCAGGCAGCGATCCAGGCTTTGCCCCGGCTGCGCCCCCCGGCACGGGTTGGCGTTCTGAGTCCGGGCTATGCCGAACACGCCGCGGCCTGGCGCGTGGCCGGTCACGCGGTTAGGGCCCTGACCGCCGGGAAGGTGGATCAGGCGGTTTCCACCAGCGACGTCCTAATATTGATCCATCCCAACAATCCCACCGGCGCCCACTTCCCGCTAGAGCGGCTACTGGCATGGCATGACCAACTCGCCGCCCGCGGTGGCTGGCTGGTGATCGACGAGGCCTTCATGGATACGACCCCGGACCAGAGCTTGTGCATCCTGGCCACCCACCCCGGCCTGATCGTCCTGCGCTCCCTGGGCAAGTTCTTCGGCCTGGCGGGGGCGCGCCTGGGTTTCGTTTTTGCCCAGCCCAACTTGCTGGCACGGCTAGAGTGGCTGCTGGGCCCCTGGACCGTCAATGCCCCGGCTCGCTGGGTCGCCCAGGCGGCGCTGAAAGATAGCGATTGGCAACAACGGGAGCGACCCCGGCTGGTCGCCGCCGGGGAGCGGCTCGGCGCCCTGCTCCTCCGCCAAGGGCTCGCACCCCAGGGCGGCTGCGCCCTCTTCCAGTGGGTCCGCACCCCCCAGGCCCGGGATCTGCACCAGGCCCTGGCACGCCAGGGGATTCTGACCCGCCTCTTCGAGGACCCAGCCAGCCTGCGCCTGGGCCTACCCGGCACCGAGGTGGATTGGGCGCGACTGGAAGCCGCCCTGGCCCGGGTGGTAGAAGAGGTCAAGCCATGAAGCGCCCGTCGCGACCACTCTTGGACGGGGCCGGGACAGCGGGTCCGGCTAGTGCCGCCCAGACTATGAGCCTGGGTTCGGAAAAAAACGGCGCATCCCCCAGATGCCGATGGGTCTGGGCAGGTCACACACTTGCCAGGCTCGAGGTACTTCTTTATGCGTGGTCATTCATGCCCAGCGATAGTCCCTCGCCAGCCTATCGCAGGAGGGCCGGGTGGGGGCTGGCGGGGGTGTCGACAGCAGGGATGCTGTCGCCAAGCCTACAGGGACGTATTCACGGCGTCCCCCGCCAGATACCGCCCGGCCCGGGACGCCGAAAACTCCGGTACGTAGGGCATAGTATGGCGATCTTAACTACCGGCTTGAGCCTCTTTCACGCCGAGGCCCGCGCATGAAGACCCAAACCCTAATGGTCCAGGGCACGACCTCGGATGCGGGCAAAAGCCTGTTGGTAACGGCCCTGTGCCGCTGGCTGGTCCAGCGCGGGGTCAGGGTCGCCCCCTTCAAGCCCCAGAACATGGCCCTGAACAGCGCGGTCACTGTCGATGGCGGCGAGATCGGTCGTGCCCAGGCGGCCCAGGCGCGGGCCTGCGGGCTGGCGCCCCATACCGACATGAACCCGGTGCTGCTCAAGCCCAACACCGACACCGGCGCCCAGGTCATCATCCAGGGCCGGGCGGTCGCCACCATGAACGCCCGCGATTACCAGGAATACAAGGGCCTGGCCCGCACCGCCGTACTGGAGTCCTACCAGCGACTCGCCAACCGCTACCAGGTCATTCTGGTGGAAGGCGCGGGCTCTCCTGCCGAGATCAATCTGCGGGCCAACGACATCGCCAACATGGGCTTCGCCGAGGCCGTGAATTGCCCGGTAATCCTGATCGCTGACATCGACCGCGGCGGGGTCTTCGCCCATTTGGTCGGCACCCTGGAGCTGCTGAGTAACAGCGAATGCGCCCGGGTCCAGGGCTTCGTCATCAACCGCTTTCGCGGCGACCTCGCCCTCTTGCAACCCGGCCTGGACTGGCTGGAGCAGCGCACCGGTAAGCCGGTACTGGGCGTCCTGCCCTTTCTGCCGGGGCTCCACCTGGAGGCCGAGGATGGTCTGGCCCTACCCCCCGCCCGCCAGCGCCGGGCGGGAGAGCCCGACCAGACCAACCTGCACATCCTGGTCCCCGCCCTCCCCCGCCTCAGCAATCGCACCGATTTCGATCCCCTCTGCCTACACCCCCAAGTCAGGCTGGACTTCATCGGACCCGATCAGGAGATACCGCCCGCCGACCTCATCATCCTGCCCGGCTCTAAGAGTGTGCGCGGGGATCTTGCCTGGCTGCGCCAACAGGGCTGGGAGCCGGCGATCCATCGACACCTGCGCTATGGCGGCAAGGTCATGGGCATCTGCGGCGGCTTCCAGATGCTGGGCCGGTACATCAATGACCCCCTCGGCCTGGAGGGGTTCCCGGGGACCAGCCCCGGGTTGGGGCTCCTCGACCTGGAAACGACCCTGGAACAGGAGAAGCAACTGCGCAACGTACAGGGCCGGCTAGTGCTGGCGGACGCCCCCGTCTTCGGCTACGAAATTCACGCCGGCGTCACCCAAGGCCCTGCCCTGGCCAGACCAGCCGTCCGCCTGACCGAGGGCCCGGATGGGGCCATCCGGGAAGACGACCAGATTCTTGGCACCTATCTGCACGGCCTGTTCGAATCACCGGACGCCCTCGTCGCCCTCCTGGCCTGGGCCGGCCTGCGCCAGGTCGAGCGCCTCGACTATGAGGCCCTGCGGGAGGCCGCCTTCGACCGGCTGGCGGATGCCCTCGATCAGCACCTTGATGCCGACTGGCTGCACAGCCTGATTAAGGGGGCACAGCCCTTTTTGCGAGGACTGGGCGCGGCAGGGGACGCCACCCCTCGGCCCCCTCTCCCCAACCCTCCCCCGCAAGGGGGGAGGGAGCCAGAGAATCCGTGGCTTGACGTGGCGGCATTAGCGGCGGACAGCATGAGGCACTCGGGGCCTGAGGAGGCGTCGGAGCCTTTAGGCGCCTATAGGCCGCTAGGCCCCTTTTCCCGGGTCCTGATCCTGGGCGGCGCCCGTTCCGGGAAGAGCCGGCTGGCGGAGCACCTGGCGAGCGAGAGCGCCGGCCCCGTCACCTACATCGCCACGGCCACCGCCGGGGATGGCGAGATGGCGGCTCGGATCGCCGCCCATCGCGCCCGACGGCCGGCCCATTGGGGTCTGGTGGAGGAGCCGCTGTATCTGGGGGCCGCCCTGGCGGCCCACGCCGCCCCGGGACGCTGCCTGCTCGTCGATTGCCTGACGCTCTGGCTGACCAACCTGCTCCTGGCTGAGAACCCCACCCTGGTTGCACGGGAAGGTACCGCCCTGCTGAGGGTCTTGCCAACCCTGCCGGGCCGGATCCTTCTGGTCAGTAACGAGACCAGCCTGGGTGTCATGCCCCCGGGGGAACTCGGCCGGCGCTTTGGCGATGCCGCTGGCCAACTGCACCAGAACCTCACCCCTCTCTGCGATCGCGTCATCCTCACCATCGCCGGGCTACCACTCACCTTGAAGGGAACACCTCCATGAAACTGGACACGCGGATCGATTGGCTAGGGGTGCCAGCGGCCAGCCTGGACGCCGAGGCCCAGCGGGCCGCCCAGGACCGCCAGGCAACCCTGACCAAACCCCCCGGCTCACTGGGCCGGCTGGAGGAGATCGCCATCCGCCTCGCCGCCCTGCAAGGTACGTCGCGTCCGTCTCTCGATCGGGTGCGCATCACCATCTTCGCAGGCGATCACGGCGTGGCGGCGGAGGGCGTATCCGCCTTCCCCCAAGCCGTCACCACCGAGATGATCAAGAACTTCGCCCGGGGCGGGGCGGCCATCTGCGTGGCCGCACGCGCCCTCGGCGCCGAACTCGAGATCATCAACCTGGGCACGGCACAGGACCCCGGACCCCTGGCAGGCGTCAAGGACCTCGCGCTGGGCGCGGGCACCGCCAATATGGTGATCGAAGCCGCCATGACCGACCACCAGGTTGCCCGCGCCCTCAGCGCCGGCCGTCATGCCACCGAACGCGCCCGCCTGGATGGCTGCCAGCTCTTCATCGGTGGCGAGATGGGTATTGCCAACACCACCGCCGCCACCGCCTTGGCCTGTGCCCTGCTGGGCGCCCAGCCCACCGACCTCGCCGGTCCTGGCACCGGCCTCGACCGGGAGGGCGTCGCCCACAAGGCAACCGTCATCCAGCGGGCCCTCGAACACCATGCCCCGCATCTGGTCTCGCCCCTGGAGGCCCTGCGACGCCTGGGCGGGTTCGAGATCTCCGCCCTCACCGGCGCCTATCTGGCCTGCGCCCACATAGGCCTGCCGGTGCTGGTAGATGGCTTTATCACCACCGTCGCCGCCCTCGTCGCCACACACATCCAAATGGGCGTCGCGGACTGGCTCTTCTTTGCCCACACCTCCGCGGAGCCCGGCCATGCCGCCGTGCTCGCAGCCCTGGGGGCCCAGCCCCTGCTTGATCTGGGTATGCGGCTCGGGGAAGGCAGTGGCGCCGCCATCGCCCTCCCCCTGTTGCGCCTGGCCTGCGCCCTCCACAACGAAATGGCGACCTTCGCCGAGGCCCAGGTCTCGACCCAGTTCTGAAATCCCGGATGGCCAAGGTCACCCACATCGACCTCCTGCGCCACGGCGAGACCCAGGGCGGGAGCCGCTTGCGCGGCCGTCTCGACGACCCACTGACCGCGACGGGCTGGGAACAGATGTGGACCGCCGTCGGGCAAGCGGATCGCAACAGGACATGGGACGCCATCATCGCCTCGCCCCTGGCCCGATGCGCCGACTTCGCCCAGGCCCTGAGTGAGTGCCAAGGCATCCCCCTGCGCCTGGATCAGCGACTCGCTGAGCTGGACTTTGGCGCTTGGGAGGGGCAAACCGCCGCCGACCTGATGGCGACGGACGCCGAGGCCCTGAGGCGATTTTGGCTGGACCCGTTGGCGAATACGCCACCCGGCGGGGAATCCCTGATGGCCTTCGCCTCGCGCGTCCTGGCTGCCTGGCGCGACCTACTGGGCAAGGAATCCGGCCCGCGGGTGCTGGTCATCGGCCATGGTGGCGTCATCCGGGTCATCCTCTGCCAGGTGCTGGGCCACCCCCTGGGGCAACTTCTGGAGTTGGACGTTGGCCATGCCAGCCTGAAACGCCTGCGGATCGCAAGAAAAAGCACCAGGGCCGACCATCACGGCAAGGCCCGGCTAGTCACAGATTAGAAGACACCGTGATCCGGCCCTTGCTCATCGCCCTGCAGTTCCTGACCCGATTCCCCTTGCGCCTGACCGGCCCCCTGAAAGAGGAGGATCTCGGCCGATCCCTGCTCTTTTACCCGCTGATCGGACTGCTCATGGGTGGCCTGCTCGTCGCCTGCGCCTGGCTGCTCAGGGAGGTTGTCCCCCTACTGGCCGGCGCCCTAATTCTAACCGGGTGGGTGACACTAACCGGCGCCCTCCACCTGGATGGCCTGGCGGATACGGTCGATGCCTGGGCCGGCGGCCAGGGCGACCCCGACCGCACCCTGGCCATCATGAAGGACCCACGCAGCGGCCCCCTGGGTGTCACGGCCCTGATCCTGGTACTGGTCCTCAAGTTTGCCAGCCTGGTAGCGATCCTGGAGGCCGGCGCCGCGTCTCTCCTGGTCCTCCCCCCCGTCCTGGGCCGCATCGCCCTTCCCCTATTGTTTCTGACCACCCCCTACGTCAGACCCGGGGGGCTGGGCGCTGTCCTGGCCAGGGCCCTGCCGGTCAAAGCGGGCATGGGCATGGTCCTGGTGAGTTACGCCCTGGTGCCCATCATCGCGGGAGCGGCGGGCTGGCTGGCCCTAGCCGTCGCCTTGATGACCTTTATCAGCCTACGCCAGATCATGAATCATCGCATTCAGGGAACCACCGGGGACACGGCGGGGGCTTTGGTGGAGATCACGGAGGTCGCCGTCCTTATCGCCCTTGCCGTCAAGGGATAGGAAATTCAACCATCCCACCTCCCCACGCATCAGCACCACCGGTAACTCCTGCAACCAGGTCACCCCGACCAGCTCCAACAGTTTCTGTATAGCATCGACCGCCTGCCGGAACTGCCAGTCTTCCGAGCGAATTGCAAAATTGCCGGGATGCAGGGATTTTTGTCCCGCCGGGAGAGCACAGGAGGGGAGATGAGTGGGTATCGCCAGCGGAAAACCACTAAAATGAAATGGTTAGCAACATTTCATTCCGATACCCAGCATGAATATTACCTGCACGTCCCGCCTCTCGCAATTCTGGACCCATCTGCAGCATGACCTGTTCCCCTTTCTGCGGGAGGAGGACCACCTCGTGTTTAGTCCGGCGCTGGAGAAGGTGATCCGGGTTCTGGAGTTCACGGCGATTGATCGCTTCATCCCGTCGAGTCGCGGGTTGGTCGGGCGGCCGCCGCAGGATCGGGTTACCTTATGCGCTCGTATCTCTCGACTGCTGGGCGGCACGCCTAGACCACGCCTAGATCTGGTGAACCCACGTTCCGGCTGGTATCCTGACATCGGCGTCGCGCCAGGCAGATCTCCGGATATGGATATATATACTGGTCTCATTTGAGATTTCGGCTAACAAAGTTGCTGTAACTGGCTGGTGGTTGGTGTAATCTTTCGCGCATGAATGACTATCATCTCCAACCCGATCAAATCGCCGAACTACGCCGCGCGCATCGTGGGGCGCTGAATGTGCGTGAAGCCTACCGCATTAATGCGGTGATCCTGCTGGCCGAGGGTTGGTCGGCTCGGCAAGTTGGCACGGCCCTGCTGCTGGACCCGGATTCGATCCGCACCTATTACAAACGTTACCAGCACGGCGGCCTGGATGAGTTGCTGCGCATGAGTTTCATCGGCAGCGAGGCCTTGCTGAATGACAGCCAGTTGCGGGAACTCGAGGTTCATCTGCGCCGGCATCTCCATCACACGGTTCAGGCGGTGATCCGGTGGGTGGACGCGCAATTCGGTGTTCGTTATTCCCTCAGTGGCATGACCGCCGTGTTGCATCGCTTGCACTTTGTCTTCAAGAAAACCAAACTCATCCCTGGCAAAGCCCAGGCCGAGCACCAGCAAGAGTTTGTTACCGAGTACCATAAACTTAAGGAAAACAAAGGGGAGAATGAAGTCATCCTGTTCATGGACGCGACCCACCCGCAACATAACCCCATCGTGGGTCGGGGCTGGATCAAACGCGGCCAGGACTTCACCATCCTCAGCAATACCGGACGGGAGCGACTGAATATTAATGGCGTTATTGATATCGAACGTCTGAGTGCCGAGATACGCTTCGAGGACACGGTCAATGCCGAGACCACGCTCGCTTTACTCAAACAGATTGAGCAGACCTATCCACTCGCCCCGAAAATCACCATCATCTGTGACCATGCGCGTTACTATCGCGCCCGTGCTGTCACCGACTATCTGAACCACTCCCGGATCACACTGAGATTCCTGCCCCCCTATTCACCCAATTTGAATCTCATCGAACGGTTCTGGAAGTTTTTTAAGGGGAAGGTACTCTATGACCATTATTACGCAACCTTTACCGAGTACAAAAAGGCCTGCCAGCAATTTTTTGCGAACCTTGGCGATCATGCCCAGCCGTTACGCACCCTGCTGACTGAGAATTTCGAGATCATTGGTCTGTAAAGACGAAATTCGAAATCTGTTGGGTATACATACCCAATGCCATGCACGAACCAGGTTCTCCACCGTGCTCCTTTCCTATCTTTGTTTGACCCGTTAGCCGCATGTGAACCGCCAGCCACGCCCATCTACACTCCATCAAACCCTTGGTCTGCTTGGCTGGCTGTTACTTGTGCTTGCCGCGGCTGCCATCGGTGGGTTTTCATCAGCACAGGCCGGAGCCTTTTATTCCGAACTTGTCCGACCGGTGTGGGCTCCACCGGGTTGGCTGTTCGGACCCGTGTGGTCAGTGCTGTATGCGCTTATGGGTATATCCGCATGGTTGGTCTGGCTAGAGCGCGGATTTTCTGGTACGCGCACTGCCTTGGTCATATTCCTCGCCCAGCTCGGCATCAACGCCCTCTGGACCTGGTTATTTGTTGTCTGGCGTCTGGGCGGCCTTGCCTTCGCGGAAATACTGCTGCTGTTGGTCCTGATCATTGCCACCATCCAGCAGTTTAGGCGTATCAGCACAGTTGCCGCCGCATTACTCTTGCCTTACCTGGTGTGGGTCTCATTCGCTACGGCACTCACCTTCGCCATCTGGCGGCTGAACCCGAGCCTGTTGGCGTGATGGTGAGGTGAATGCGGCCTCTCAAGAAGCACCCTGCAAGGCATTAAACGGTCAATAGATTCGGGACTGGACGCCATGACTTCGCTGTCTCTGCCCCCTGACCCCAGCCGCAGTGCTTTGCATTTTCTTTCCCTCGCCCTTGCGGCCCCCGTTGGTTCCAACTGAGCCCGACTGAGCCCTTGCGACAAACCTATTTTCGGTGCTAGGGTCATCTGTTCCCAACCGCCGTGCGGTTTGATTTCCTATCCCTCTTTCCCAAGCCCCGCGACGCCACCCCGAGAGCCCACATGCCCGCGTATCGCAACCCACTGGTCCGCCTGGCCGCACTGCTCCTCGCCCTGGCCGCCCTCGTACCCCTCGCCGCCGAGGACCAGAAACCCATCCGCTTCGCCCCCCTGCCGCTGGAAAACCTCAAGATCATCCACGAGCAGTTCCAGGGCCTGGCCGACTACCTGCACGAGGCGACGGGTCTGGAGATCCAGTGGGTGCGCTTCAGTGACTATGCCGACATCATCGACGGTTTCCGCGCCGGAGATGTAGACCTGGCCTATCTGGGACCCCTGCCCTATGTGATCCTGGCCCGCGACCACCCGGCGACGCGCCCCCTGTGCTGCTTTCGCGATGCCGACGGGTCGGCCGCCTACACCTGCTCCCTGGTTGCCTTCGCCGACAGCGGCCTTACCCTGGAGACCCTGCGCGGGGTGGGCTTCGGACTGACCCAGCCCTATTCGACCTGCGGCTACCTGGCCACCTCGCACATGCTGGCCGAGGTTGGGCTCTCTCTGACCGCCGACGACAACCGCTTCAGCTACGCCGGGAGCCACTCCGAGGCGGCCCTGGGGGTGGTCCAGGGACGCTACGACGTGGCCGGGATCAAGACCGCCATCGCCGGACGCTATAGCCACCTGGGCCTCGACGTCATCGCCACCAGCCCGTCCTACCCCGGGTTCAACCTGGTGGCCAACGCCGCAACCCTGGACCAGGCGACCATAGATCGCCTCCAGGAGGCCTTGCTTCGCCTGGATCCCACCACCCACCCGGAGCTGGCTGAGCGCATGGAAGGGTGGGGCGACCAGATCCACCACGGCACCGTCCCGCCCGATCAGTGCGATTACTCCGGCGTTGCCGCGGCCCTCGCTGACCTCCCCTGGCCCATCCCCAGGGGGGTGCCGTGAGGCGTGCCACCTTCCTGTTCCTTTCCCTGCTCCTGGGGGCCGAGGGCGTCCTGGCCTGGTACCTCAAGGGCCTGTTCGACGCCGAGGTGCACCAAGAGCTGGGCTTTCGCCAGACCGAGCTAGCCACCAGCCTGCACAGCGTTGTAGAGGGCTACGACCACTTGGTGGACGTGGTGGTGCACTCCACCCTGGAACGCCCCGAGGTCCTCGCCCTGGTCGCCGAGGCGGCCCAGGCCAACCCCGACCGTGCCCCGCGACTACGCGGGCGCCTCTACCGCCTCCTCTACCCCCACTACGCCGTGCTGCGCGGCCACGACCTGCGCGTCCTGCAATTCGTGCGCCCGGACGGGACTTCGCTCCTGCGCTTCAACCGCCCGGACCTGTTCGACGACGACATAGCCCAGGACCGCCCCCTGCTGCGTGCGGTGATCGACAGCGGCAGATCCGAGCGGGCCTTCGAGAACGGGCGGGTCTATCCAGGCTTCCGCTACGCCTACCCCCTATACGCCGGCGAAGGCCCCGCGCGCCGCCTGATCGCCGTGGCCGACTTCAGTGTCTCCTTTGACGCCGTGCGGCGTATCCTCCAGGAGTCCGAGGGGGAGGCCGGAACCCAGAGCCGCTTCATCCTGCGCCGCGATCTCATGGAGCAGGTCGGTCATCCCAGCGCCCGGACTCTATTTCGCCCTGTGACCCTGCACCCGGGTTTCGTCGTCGAGGACGCGGCGGCCATCCTGACCGATACCAAGCCCAGCCTGCCCCTGTCGCCCTGGGTGGCGGCGGTCGACGACGACCTGGCCCGCGACCCTGGGGTGCGTGCGGCCATCGTCGCCGGGCGCCCCCACGCCAACCTCGCCTGCACCAGCCTGAAGGACTGCTACGCCGTGGCCCTGCTCCCGGTCTTGGACAGCGTAGATCGGGTGGCCGGCTTCCTGGTAACCTACAGTCCCGCCCCCAGGCTCGCGGTCACCCGCCTGTACCTGCTCGTCGCCTTCTTGGCGGGGAGTCTCTTGATCCTAGTGGCAGGTTTAGCCCTGCGCCGCTCCCTGGCCTCGCGCTCGCGCCTGCGCACCATCAGCGAGCATATGGCCGAGGGGCTCTACGTCATGGACGCCACCGGCAAGACCCTCTACGCCAACGCCGCCGCCAACCAGCTGCTGGGCTACGCCGATGGGGAGCTGGTCGGCCAGCTCGCCCACGACCTGATCCACGCCGAGCACGAGGAGAAGGTGAGCTCCCCTGCGGATTGCCCCATGCGCCTCTGGGCCGAGCGCGGCGAGGTCTACCGCAGCGACCGGGAGATCTTTCGCCACAAGGACGGGCACCTGCTGCGGGTCAGCCTGGTCAGCTCGCCCCTGCGGGAAGAGGGCCAGGTCACCGGGACCGTGGTCCTGTTCCGTGACATCGGTGCCGAGCACGAGGCGCGTAATCGACTCCGCCAGGCCGACCTCGCCTTCAGCCACCTGGCCGAGGCGGTGGTGGTCACCGACCCCGAGGCCAACATCCAGGCCGTCAACCAGGCCTTCACCCAGATCACCTGCTACGAGGAGGCGGAGGTCCTCGGCAAGAACCCCCGTCTGCTCTCCTCCGGGCGCCACGAACCCATCTACTACCAGCGCATGTGGGAGGCCATACGTGACCTCGGCTACTGGGAGGGCGAGATCTGGAACCGGCGCAAGAACGGGGAAATCTACCCTGAGTTCCTCAAGATCAAAGCCGTGCGCGACGAACAACAGCAAGTCATTGGCTATGTCAGTGTGTTCAGCGACATCACCGAGTTGCGCGCCAAGGAGGAGCGCCTGCGCCGCCTGGCTTACCACGATCAACTCACCGGGCTCTACAACCGTAACGCCTTCCTGCAGATCTTCGAACATGCCCTGCATCGCGCCCAGGACCGCGGGGCTGGATTGGCCCTGCTCTACCTTGATCTGGACCGCTTCAAGCGCATCAATGACACCATGGGTCACGTCGTCGGCGATGCCCTGCTCCAGGAAATCGCCCGGCGCATCCGCGCAACGCTGCGTGCCCAGGACGAGGTGGCCCGCCTTGGCGATGATGAGTTCGTCTGCCTGCTGGAGGACCTGGACTTCGACCTGGCCCCGGCGCGCGTCGCCCACGACCTGCTGGAACGCATCCGCGCTCCCCTGGCCCTCGACGGCAAGCAACTCTACATCACGGCCAGCATAGGTATCTGCGTCTTCCCGGCGGACGGGGACGGACCCATAGCCCTGCTCAAAAACGCCGATGCGGCCATGTACCTGGCGAAGCAGGGTGGGCGCGACGCCTACCGTTATTTCTCCGCCGCCATGGCCCAGGAGGCCGACGCCCGCTTCGAGTTGGAGAGCGCCCTGCGCGAGGCCCTGAGGACCGGCCAGATGCGCCTGGTTTACCAACCCAAGGTAGCCCTGGCCGATGGGACTGTGATCGGGCTGGAGGCCCTGGTGCGCTGGCAGCACCCGCGCGACGGGCTCCTCTCCCCGGACCGCTTCCTCGGCGTCGCCGCCGAGACCGGGTTGATGCAACCCCTGACCCAGTGGGTGGTGGGGGAGGCGAGCCGCCAGTGCGCCCTGTGGCGAGCCGAGGGGCTAGCGGTCGGGCGCATCGCCTGCAACCTCGACGCCAGTGTCTTTCACCCCGCCGCCCTCGAGGCAATGCTGCTACAGCTGGTCGCCGCGGCCGGCATAACCCCGGCGGACCTGGAGCTCGAGATTTTGGAGACGGGGATGCTGCGTGAGGCGCAGAGCCAGGGGCTGTGGGACCGCCTGGTCGGCCACGGCTTCGACCTGTCCATCGACGACTTCGGGACCGGGGAATCTTCACTCGCCCGCCTGAAAGAGCTGCCGGTGGGGACACTCAAGATCGACCGTTCCTTCGTACGCGACCTGGAGACCAACGAGAATGACCGCTCCATCGTGCGCACCATGATCGCCATGACCCGCACCCTCGGCAAGGAGGCCCTGGCGGAGGGAGTCGAGACTGACGCCCAGATGCGCTTCCTGATCGAGGCCGGGTGCGACGCGGTGCAGGGTTACTGGTTCAGCCGGCCATTGCCGCCGGAGGCGATCCCCGATCTCATCCGCGACCAAGTCTGTCGCACCCGGCTGGGTGCGCTGCGCCACTCCCAGGCCCCTGATTGAGATAGCCCTGTTCCTTCACCCTTCTTCTTCCCCCTTACCACGGTTGTAATCTAGCGCTGCGACCCCCGGTGGCGCTGCCAGGTTTCCCCGTTTTATGTCGATCCGGGCGCACTGCCCACACTGGCGTGTGGCGACTGGGGCGACACTGGGCTATTACATCGGGAGGGATGGGGGGTAAAACGGGCTTGCCCGGTCGCATTCATGCCTATACTCTCCAGCGGCAGTGTCGCGATAGTCGCGACCGCCCGGAAATCGGGCTACTGGGCGAGCATTGAGGCTCAGTTCATCTGCCGCGGTAGCGGCTTCGTCCATCCATAACATTGAACCTACCCGAGGAGATGCAATCATGAACACTCTACGCCGGACTCTACTGACGTCCCTGGCCCTGGCCGTGGTGAGCCTGTCCCCCCTGGCCGCCGCCGAGCCCCCCGCGACCAAGGAGCGGTTGGTCATACAGGTTTCGGATAAGGATCCGCAAAAATGGAACCTCGCCTTGAACGTGGCCGGCAATGTCCAAAAGGAACTGGGCGCCGGTAACGTCGAGGTGGCCCTGGTTGCCTTCGGCCCGGGCATCTCCATGCTGACCGCCGATGCCGAAGTCGCCGGGCGAGTGGGCGAGGCGATCACCAAGGGCGTTGCCGTCGAGGCCTGCGCCAATTCGATGCGCGCGGCCAAAATCAACAAGGAAGACCTGGCGGAAAATGTCGTCGTCGTCCCCGCGGGCGCAGTCGAGATCATGAAACGTCAGAGCGCCGGCTGGTCCTACATACGGCCCTAGGGGCTCCTCCGGGCCCCGATCCGGTGGTACGGGGCCCGTCCCAACCCCACCTGGCTCCTCGCCCGGGACCGGGTGAGCTTCAGGCCCCCGACAGATAGCGGGCGAGGAAGTCATCGAAGTCCAGTTCGTCGGCGGCCTCGATTTCGGCCTGGCGGCGGAGTGAATCTGCAGTGAGTTCCTGAAAGAGGGCCAGGCGCTCGGAGGGCAGGGGCCGCTCCAGGTAAGCTTGGCGATGTGCCTGGGACCAGCGCTGAGCAAGGTCGAAGAAGCTCTCGCCGCGCTCACGCATCTCGGCGAGCATGCGGGCGGAAGGGGTCAGGTCCGGATCCAGGACCTTGGCGCGCTGGCGCTGGAGACTTGCGCCGCAAGGGCCCAGAGAACCACCATCAATCAAGTCGGCGATGGCAGTCATGGCGTTGAGCAACTCCAGGGCCCAGTCGCGCAAGGCGAGGGCCTGACCGGCGCGCTCCAGCCGCAGACCCGGTTCGCGGCCACGATGAGCGGTCAATACCAGATTGTCGTCGATGGCGCGACGCTCGCTGGCATCGATGCGAGGACTATCGGCGAGCAGACAGAAACGGATGAAGGCATCCATGAAGTGCAGCTGCTCCGCTGCGACACCGGCGGGCTCGAAGGCGTTTACGTCGAAAGAACGGACCTCGACATAACGCACACCCCGTCGGCGCAGGGCCTGGGTGGGCTTTTCCATCCCCTCGAGTAAGGGCTTGGGGCGCACCGAGCTGTAGTACTCGTTCTCGATCTGGAGAATATTGGCATTGAGTTGCCGGTAGCGACCGTCAACCTTGACGCCGATGACCTCATAATGGGGACAGGGAGTCTCGATAGCCCAGGACAAGCTACGGATATAGGCATCCAGGCTATCGTAATTGGCCTTCATGCCAGTCCCTTCCTCCTGGCGGTTCTGGTAGCCGATGTCACCCAGACGCAGGGAGGTCGCGTGCGGATAATGAAGGGTGGAGGGGTCGAAGGGGACCAGGTTGGTCTCGGCACCTTGGACGAAGGTTTTGCAGACGGCGGGCGAGGCGCCGAACAGGTAGGGGATGAGCCAGCCATAACGCTGGATGTTACGCACCAGACCCATATAGGACTCGGAGCGGAAATCGACGAGGTCTCCGGTCCCGCCTATCAGGTCCTGATAGGCCGCCCAAAAATCGTCGTTGAAGGAACAATTGTAATGAACCCCGGCGATGACCTGCATCGTGCGGCCATAACGGTAACCCAGACCGCGCCGATAGATCGTCTTCATTTGGGAGGCGTTGGAGCTGCCATAGCGCGCCAAGGGGATGCAATCAGCGCCCTCCAGGACGCAGGGCATACTGGCGGCCCAAAGGATCTCCTGCTCCAGATGGGCCTGGATAAAGGTATGGAGATCGTCAAGGAAACCCAGCACCTCGGCCTTATCCGCCAGGGCCGGGGTGATGAGTTCGAGTAGGGCCTCGGAGAAATCCGTGGTGATATAAGGGTGTGTCAGGGCCGAGCCAAAGACCAGCGGGTGCGGCTTGGCGGAGATGGTGCCGGAAGGGGAGACACGCAGGGCCTCCTTCTCCAGGCCGACGAGGCCAGCGCGAAACAAACCGGAAAGACCGGTCCGATCGATAGCCGCCATCCGGGCCTGGTAACCCAGGGAGTCACCCATTCAGGACTCACCAAAGTCAAGGGCACTCCCCAGGACTTGAGGTGCCCTCCCTGTCGCTGGTTCTGGCACCCGGACCATCAATCGCGGTTGGCCTCCCGGACCCGGAAGGTATCGGCCCGCACGACATCCGCCAGGATATTGGCGGCCTCGCGAATTTGAATCCGCTCGACGATCTTTTGCTGAGCCTCCATGACCTCTTCATCGACATCCTCCGCATCCTCGTCGATGGGGGTTACGCCCTGGGCCCGGAGAAATTCGTCTCGCTGGTGTTTGAGGATTTTCTCCCGGCGATCAGCCTGAACCCGGCGATCGGACTCCTTGAGAGATACCGTCTCCTCTTCATCGAGTTCGCGCAGGACCCGCTCGCGGTCGGTGAGCATACGAAATCCGGGATCGGCGGCGATCCGCTTGGTGGAAGCCTCGCTAAAGGCCTCCAGGTCGCCGAGCTTGGTCTTGTTAAACTTGGCCGGCTGGATGGTACTCCAAGGCAGGGCGTTATCCAGGGAACGCTCGCCATGCTCAGCGCCCTTGGGGGCAGTGGGAAACTTGATGTCCGGCTCCACGCCGCGTAATTGGGTGCTACCGCCATTGATGCGATAAAACTCGGCCATGGTCAGGCGCAGGCGGCCCAGATCCTCGCCGTTGCCAGGGACGTAGCGATTGAGGTCGATCAGGGTCTGCACCGTACCCTTGCCGAAGGTCGGCTCTCCGATAATGATGGCACGCCCGTAATCCTGCATGGCGGCAGAGAAGATCTCCGAGGCGGAGGCGCTGTTGCGATCGACCAGGACCGCCAGAGGCCCACTATAGACGGCCCCGGCGGCGACGTCGTTCTCGACCTCCACCTTGCCAAAGGAGTCCTTGACCTGCACTACCGGGCCCTTGTCGATAAAGAGACCCGTGAGGTCCGTCGCCTCCGTCAAGGAGCCACCGCCATTGCCGCGCAGGTCAACCACAATGCCATCCACGCCTTTACGTTTGAGGTCTTCGAGCAGATTCTGTACATCGCGGGTGGTGCTGCGGAACTCCTTGTTGCCCTCGGACTCGGCGCGAAAATCGCGGTAAAAGCCGGGCACCTCCAAAACCCCGATGCGCAGCCCCCGCGCCTCGGGCAGGTCATCCAACAGATAGGCCTTAGCGGCCTGGTCCTCCAGCTTGATCTCGTTGCGTACCAGGGAGACGGTGCGGGTGACCGCATCGGTACCGGCCGACTTGGGCAGAATCTGCAAACGCACCACCGAGTCCTTGGGTCCCCGAATCTTGTCCACCACATCCTGGAGCCGCCAACCGACCACATCCTGCATTTCGCCATCTGTACCCTGGGCAACGCCGACGATCCGGTCACCGCCATGAATGAGGCCGGACTGCCGCGCCGGACCGCCCGGGATGGTGCGCTGGACTTCGGTATAATCCGCATCCCCCTTGAGCACGGCGCCGATACCCTCCAGTGACAGCCTCATGCTGATGTCGAAGTTTTCCGCAGTACTCGGAGACATGAAGCTGGTATGCGGTTCCAGCGTTTCGATATAGGCATTGACGAAGGTTTGATAGACGTCCTCGCTATCGAACTGCCGAACCCGGCGCGCCAGGCCCTCGTAACGCTCGCCCAGCAGCTTGCGGATCTCGGTATCGTTCTTTTTGGCCAACTTGAGGGCCAGCCAATCATTTTTGACACGCTGGCGCCACACCTCGTTCAGGTCGTCGGAGTTAGCCACCCATTCCGCCTTGGCGCGATCGAAGCGATAACGTTCCTCCTTGTCAAAAGTGAAGCCTTTATCGAGGAGTCCCATCGCATAGGCGACCCGGTCCTCGACGCTCTTGCGATACAGACGGAACACCTCGAAGCCCAGATCGACCTTGCCGCGCTTGAGATCATCGTCCAGATGCTTGGCTTCCCGCTTGAAGCGATCCACTTCCGGTCGCGTGAAAAAGGAGCGGTTGGGGTCCAGGGACTTGAGGTAGGCGACCATGATCCGATCAGCGAAGGCGTCATCCAAATTAACCTTGCGGTAATGGAAACGCTCAATGACCTTGTTGATGACCTGGGTCGTCTTTTCCTGTCGGGACTTGGGTTGCAAATCCCCGATCGCCACGTCCTGAGACTTGGCACCCGCACAGCCGCTGGCCAACACCAGCAGGGTTGACAGGAAGAGATGGGTAAAGGGACGACGGGGCATTTTCATGCGCGAGTACTCTCGAGGTGATTCCAATTAGATAACTCAGACAGGTTGGGAGGGCCAGGGTTCGGCCAGTTCAAACATCATCCTTACGCCTTCAAGCCGGCTGCCCGCCCTGGCGATAGACCTTGCGGCGGAAGAGGTCGGTACGGCGGCTGACGACCCGATCGACAAAGAGGGTGCCGTCGAGATGGTCCATCTCGTGCTGGACTGCCCGGGCCTCGTAACCCTCCATCTCGAACTCCAGGGGCAACCCTCGGGGGTCATAGGCTGACAGGCGAATCTTGCCGGCACGAATGACATTGCCGGTGTAATCCGGCACGGACAGGCAACCCTCGCGGGCCATCTCGAAGCCTTCCCAATGGGTGATCTCAGGATTGACCAGGACCAGATAGCCGTGATTGGGCGTGTTCTTGCGACCGGAGACATCGACTATCACGATCCGCTTGAATACGTTGACCTGAGGCGCCGCGATGCCAACCGCCGCGGGCCCGGCCTGGCGCGTTTCCTCCAGATCCGCGATGAAGGCGCGCAGTTCTTCATCGAAATGAATGACGTTTTCGGAGACCTGGCGCAGCCGCTCGTCCGGTAGGGTGAGGATTTCGAGAACGGCCATGACTAACCGATCAGAGTCTCGACCGCTGAGATATCCACCGAGATGCCACCGGCTACCAGATCCGCCACCGCCGCCTGCAGGTCCTCCAGTGGGCTTTCGGAGTAACCCTGGATGTTCATCAGGTAGAAGGGGCGCTGAGGGTCGCCACCGACGTCAGACTCCAGTTCCAGGATATTGAATCCGGCCTGGGCCAGGGCCCCGGTCACATCGGCGACAATACCGGCGCGGTCCGCCCCCGCGACGCGCACCTGGACGTTGGGAACCAGGTGGCGATGCAGGCCGCCATCCATGGGATCGATGTGCAGGCACAGACCCAGATCCGCCAGCACGGGCGCCAGGGCCTCACGCAGCCGATCCTCGCCACCCACGACCGAGGCCATCAACATGATGGTGAAATTGCCACCCAAACGGATCATGGAGGCCTCGCCCAGACTGCCCCCCGCCTTAAAAATGGCTTGGGTAACCTGGGCCACGATGCCGGGCCGGTCTTCCCCCACCAAAGTCAACATATTCCATTCAGCCAAGATTCACCTCGTCGCACGCCTGGATTCGACCCGCATGGTACGTCGAAATGGACGGTGGGGGAAATCGGGAGCCCCAAGCCTCAGGCTCGATCCAGATGAGACTGGCCATGCGCCCGGTAACGCCATCACGGCGATAGGAATAGAAGCGCCTGGAATCTTCAAAGGTGCAGAAGCTACCCCCCCAGACGCCAGTGCAGCCGAGCCTGGCGAGCATTTGGCGCGCCAGCAGTGGGAGATCCGCCAGCCACTTAGCCTGGCCGTGAGGGCTGAAGGCAACCTCAGCCTGCGGATCCCTCGCCACAAACCCCTCACGCACTTCGGCCCCGACCTCGAAGGCCCCTGGCCCAATGGCGGGACCCAACCAGGCCAGCAGAGACTCGGGGGGGGTCGCGAGGCGCGCCACGGCCGCCTCGATCACGCCCGCCAACAGGCCGCGCCAACCGGCATGGACAGCGGCAACCCGGGTGCCCGCGCGATCAGAGAGCAGGATCGGCAGGCAGTCGGCGGTGAGGACGGCGCACACCTGGCCAGGACGCCAGGTGACCATGGCGTCGGCCTTGCAATCAGCCAGGGGATCGTCAGCCGCCACCACCGCGCAACCATGGACCTGGCGCAACCAGTGGGGGGCGGCAGGCAGGCCAAGCCCCAGGCGTAGCCGTTCCCGATTCTCGGCCACGCAAACGGGATCATCGCCCACATGGTCGCCCAGATTGAGACCTGAGTAGGGACCCGTGCTGATACCGCCGCACCGGGTGGTGCTGATGGCCCGCACCCAAGCCGGGGCGGACCAGTCGGCCTCAATCCAATCCATCCGCTTCCTCCCGTAGCAGGCTCACCATGTCCTGCATGTCCGCCGCCAGCGGGATCTCCCAGGCTACCTCTTCCCCCGTGTTCGGATGGGGAAGACCGAGACGTATGGCATGCAAAGCCTGGCGCGGAAAGGCCCTCACCCCGGCCACCAGCCGGGCCGAGGCCCCCTTGGGCGGCCGGGGGCGACCGCCATAAACCGGATCGCCCAGGATGGGGTAATGGATGTGGGCCATGTGGACCCGGATCTGATGGGTGCGCCCGGTTTCCAGTCGTACCGCCAGCAAGGCATGGCCCCGAAAGCTTTCGAGGAGACGGTAATGGGTAACCGCCGGCCGGCCGCCAGGGATCACCGCCATCTGGGTGCGCTGACGCGGATGCCGGCCCACGGGCGCATCAACCTGACCGCCACCCGTCGGAACACCTGTCACCAAGGCGCGATACTCCCGATGGACCCGGCGTTGCTGAAGCAGGTCCACCAGAACCTTGTGCGCCTGTAGGGTGCGGGCGACCACCAGCAAGCCACTGGTATCCTTGTCGAGCCGGTGAACCAGCCCCCCCCGGGGGATCTTGGCCAGTTCCGGGGCGTGATAGAGCAGGGCGTTCTGGAGGGTGCCATCGGGATTGCCGGCGGCCGGATGGACGACCAGCCCGGCGGGCTTGTTGACCACCAGAATATCCTCATCCTCGAAAACGATTTCCAAAGGCAGATCCTGGGGTTGGCAGCTATCGTCCGGCACCACCAGGGGTTCCAGCCACACCTCCTCACCGCCCCAGACCTTGTCGCGCCGCCGGCAGGGTTGGCCATTGATGAGGACCCGCCCCTCGTCGATCCAATGTTGCAAGCGGCTGCGCGAGAACTCGGGTAGCAAGTCGGCCAGTGCCTGATCCAAGCGCTTGCCACCCAGATCGGCGCTCAGACGGTAGCCATGGGGGTTCTCGGCCGCGAGTCTCAATCGAACACCCATTGACAATAAAGAAGCCGGCTCGCACCCATCCGCCCTTGGGTTATACTGCGGCCGTTTTCGTCTGGATGAATCATCGCATGTGTTACCGGATCAAACCTTTCCTAACCACCCTTGCGCCCCTTTGGGCCCTGGCGCTCTTCCTATCCGGCTGTTCCTGGTTTGGCAACCTGGAAGATACGACCAAGGGCTGGAGCGCCTCGAAACTTTACTCCGAGGCCTCTGCGGAGTTGAACAGCGGCGGCTACGAGACGGCCATTGAATATTACGAGAAGTTGGAGGCCCGCTTCCCCTTTGGCCGTTACGCCATGCAGGCCCAACTTGATGTCTCTTATGCCTATTACAAGGCAGATAAGCCCGAGGAGGCCATCGCGGCGGCGGACCGCTTCATCAAGCTATACCCCCAGAGCCCCTACGTTGATTACGCCTACTATTTCAAAGGCATCGTTAACTATAACCGCAGCGTTGATTTTCTCGACCGCTACATCCCCACCGACCGTTCCCAGCGCGATCCTGGCTCGGCCCTGGATGCCTTCAACGACTTCGCGGAACTGGTGCGGCGCTTCCCGGACAGTAAATATGCACCCGACGCCCGCCAGCGCATGCTTTACCTGCGTGGCAACCTGGCCAGAAACGAGGTCAATATCGCGAAATTCTACGTCAAACAAGGCGCCTACCTGGCGGCGGTGGACCGTTGCAACCAGGTCATCCAGCACTATCAGCGTACTGCCGCCGTGCGGGATGCCTTGGTGACCATGATTGATGCCTACAAGCGGCTGGGCAAGGAAGAACTCGCCACCGACGCCCAACGGGTGCTGGACCTTAACGACAAAGAGGGGAAATTCGTCTCTGACGACTTGCCACCAGGACAAGTCACCCTCACCCGGAAGATCTGGGACTACCTCGAACTCGACAAGAATTGATAAAGGGGATTAAGGCCGGAGGGTATCCTTCCCGGCCCATCCCCTTCAGACCGCCGCCTCGTCTTCCTCACCCGTGCGGATACGTACCACGCGGGTCACTTCGCTGACAAAAATCTTGCCGTCCCCAATCTTGCCAGTCCGGGCGGCGGTGGTGATGGCCTCGACGCAGGTATCGACCAGCTCATCGGTCAGGACGATTTCGATCTTAACTTTCGGCAGAAAATCGACCACATACTCCGCCCCGCGGTAGAGCTCGGTGTGACCCTTTTGCCGACCAAACCCCTTGACCTCGATGGCGGTCATGCCGGTGATGCCCGCCGACGACAAGGCCTCGCGGACGTCATCCAGCTTGAATGGCTTGATTATGGCCTCGATCTTTTTCATTAGGGTCTCCTATTGTTGAATGTGGGGATGATTTAAAGACCGGGAAGTATAGTTTAAGCGGCGGCACCGCACACGGCGGCATTCGCTAATCTCAGACTAACTCTCATGCCTCTTGACTGTGAGGCACCCCTGATGATGAAAGATAATGGGCGCGCCGTCGCCGAGGGCTGAGGTCGCGATATTTTTTGATGGCGCCTGACTGCGCAACCTAACTCGACCCGC
>WBZT01000196.1_pt1 | contig 50265 bp, 85 predicted proteins | sample 5204241 | NCBI WGS metagenome assembly WBZT01 (sample SAMN12344358, study PRJNA552823) | activated sludge metagenome | biome: Activated sludge suspended growth; feature: Nitrification reactor; material: Wastewater; isolation source: activated sludge from nitrification reactor of wastewater... | reverse complement strand
CTTACATCACCGGCAGCGCCTACGGCCTCCAGGGCTACGATGACGTGGGCAATGAAGCCTTTGCCATCGCCACCGGCCCCACCAACTGGGGCACGCGCTACACCAGCGGCCAGGCCGGCCAACTAGCCGCCGGCGACCTGGTGCTCGGCGATCCCGACGCTTTCCACCTCATGTACGACGCCAGCGCCGCCAGCCTGCTCATCGGCAAGGCTACCGAAGAAAACATCCAGATCAGCGGCACCGCCATCCGCTTCTACTACAACACCACCATCCACGGTGAAATGAACGCCGGCGTCTGGAAGATCGGCGAAACCGGCGCCAAGAGTTACATAGAAATCAACGCCGGCTTACTTACCATGAAATACAATGCCGTCGAGCGCGTGGGCCTCTCCGCAACTGGCGTGCTCACGCTCAAAGACAGTGGCGGCAATGCCGTCTTCACCTTCGACGCCAGCGCCGGCGCAGAGTTCACGAAACCGCTAACAATCGGCACCAGTGGCGGCATCTACCAAGGCAGCGGCACATTTGCAAGCCCAACAACCGGCATCAAATTATGGAACAACAGCGGCATAGGTACAATCGCAGGCTACAACAGTGGCAATCAACAATGGGTAGCTGACACCGACGGAAAATTCAAAGCAGGCTACCAATCTGGTTCCTACGCCATCGTCCTCGACAGCACCGGCGTCAACATCGCCATCGACGCCAACTATGCCAACCTACGCGCCTACACATTCTCATCCGGCGGCACCGTCACCGGCGGCCTCTACGCCCGCGACGCCGGCGCTGGCAGCGTCTTGAAAACCTCCATCGGCTCTAATGCCCAACCAGGCAGCATAACACCAATTCAGGCCAACCGCGACGCATGGGTAGAAATCAACAGCGTAGCCGGTAACGGCACTGCCCGCACTGGCATCGTCTCGCTCTCCGCCGGCGCCTACAACAACGCCGGAAGCGGCTACGAAGCCGCAATCCTCACTCTCACCGCACTCGGCGGCGCCGGGATCGTAACCACAACCGCCAAGATCAACGCCGACAACTTCATCTTCAACAACGGTAGTGATCGCAATGTATGGCACGAAGGCAACCTCACGCCATCCGACTATGTGCCAATGCGCGGCACAACGGCTGGCACAGACGCCGATGACATCTGGACACTCGGACGCATAAAAATCGGCACCGTCACCACCACGACTGACTCCGCTGGCCTTGCACACCGCGATCACGCCAGCCTGACCAACTACGCAATCTCGCAAATCGCCAGTGGCGGCACCTACATCAATGCCGCAGCCAGCCAAAATGTCCGCATCCGCGAAAACAACAGCGACATCGCTACTTTCAGCACAGCCGGCATGGTCATCAACGCCGGCACCGTAGACTCGCCCAATCAATTCAAACGCAGCGGCACCGCTGGCCTGATCTTCATTCCCTTCCGCAAAGATCTCACCGACGGCACCAACACATGGGACGGCACAGCACGCGACGTACTGGGATCGACAACAGTGACGTTCGACATGGCGCACGCCAACAATCTCGGATCTACAATCGCAGCGATTGCAAAGGCAGTTGTTCTACTCCTTGGCTGTCGCTTCGACAACGCCTCTACCAGCAACCAGGTAAGCGCACGACCACGCGGCGGTTACAAAGAACTCATCGTCAGCAACGGTGCCGCAAACACCGACAATTACATCCAGGGCATCGTAACCCTTGACGCAACCTACCAGGACATCGACATCCGCAACGACGCCGTAGGCCACGCCGACATGATTCGCGCCACAGTAATCGGGTATCTCATATAGCAAGAACGCGTAGCTTCTGGTATGATGAACACGAAAGGAGATCGCCATGCACGCAGGCTTCACAACCACCACAGCCGGTTCACGACCGGCCTGGGTCATCGACAAAATCGCATACTTCCCATCTGCAGAAAAGGGCGGTGCCCATCACGCCTACATCGACATCGTTGACGCCGCAGGCAACGACGCCCGCGGCACAGTGAATGTACGCTATGGCTGGGAAGGCATGCAACCGACAGAAGCCCCGCCAGCCCTGCCCACCGACAAACCACAGGGCGAGCCGGCCTGCAATATCCCCATCGACTCACCAGCACAAAAACTATGGGTCGAGATCGTAGATCCAACCGGCGCCGCCTCCGACCGCATCGCCGGCATGGAATGCTACTATGCCTACTACGTGACTTTCCGCAAAGTCAACGCCGACCAGGCCCAAGCGCCAGCGCCGGCAGCCAGCGACGCACCACCATTCGAGCCAGAAGAGGATGATTATGCCAACGCTTGACGCCCGCACCGTGAACGCACGCGATCTCGGTCGCATTGTCGCCGAAGTGACCGAAACTGCCCAGGCCGCCTGGAGCCAACAGCCAGACGTCACAACCTACCAACGTCTCGTCGCTGAGTCCAGATTCCTCCGCAGCACCATGAACATGGTCATGGAGTCCATGGGCCGCATCGAGCGCATCTGGAACGCAGACGGAATGGACGAGGAAATCGCCAACCACACCATACCAACGGACGAAATCTCATGGGAAATGTGGGTAGAGCAAATGGTAGCTTTCCGTGCACTCAAAGCCCTCATGGAAACACCTATCACCATCATGCCTGCCACTGACACCCTACCTGCAGTAACCCAAACACCGGCCACGATCATCAGCAGAATCAAGCCACCAAAACCATACTGGGGAGCCACACCTATCGAACAACCACCCGCAGAATGAACCAACAGCAGCAACGCGCCACAAACCGAAGAAATCGTCACCACGAACGCAGAAAGGGAAAGAAACACATGGATGCAGCAACCGTTACCGTCAAAGTGTCACAGTGCATCAACCTGGCAACAGACAATAAGCTGGCTCAAACCCAGTTCGAGGGCGTGAGCATCAACTATGCCATCGCCAAAGCATCGGCAACAGCCGGCGAAGTGGCCGAAACCTACCAGAAACAGCGCCGCAAGCTGCTGCTCGAATACGGCCAGGTAGACGAGGACACCGGCGAATTGAAAACAACGCCAGACGGCAGCCTGGTCTTCAAGCAACCACGCCTCCGGCGCGAACTGGAAGACAAAACCCAGGAGATGCTGGACGAGCGCGTAGAACTCAGCATCCCGCGCATCAAGTTGAGTGAACTCCGCACAGCAACGCCAACCCCAGAGATTTTCCGCACCCTGGCACCATTCATCACCGAAGACTAAGCAAACAACGGCCGCCGGCACACCAGCCGGCGGCCTTAAATACCCCGCAAGACCACCGCGCCTTCATCGCTCCAGGCAAACACAAGCAAAAACACCATGCTACGCATCCTGCTATGCGCACCAGAAAGCAACCTAGATCAAAGTGCTGAAATCAGGGACCTCACTTCACTCCATAACGTAACCGTGCTGTCGGGCAAAGTGTCTACACGCGACCTATACACAGCCACCAGTGCACGCCAGTATGACATCATCCACATGGCGTGTCACGGCGACCAACATGGTATCTACCTGTGTGGCCAAGAAATGGCGCATCAGCGCAACCTGCAACCAGGTGCAGAAATCCAACGCATACCAGCCAACGAGTTAGCCCAAATCGCCAGGGCTGCAAACGCAAAACTCGTCTGGCTCAACGCCTGCTCAACCCAAGCGCTGGCAGCATCATTGGTCACACATGGCGTGCCCTACTGCATCGCCGCGGTCAAAGACATCGAAGACGTCAACGCCTGGAAAACGCCCCTGGTCTTCTACACAAAAATCAAAGACATATCCGACGAGATGATTGTAGCCACCTACGAACACGCCAACGACGAGCAGCAATACGCCATGCACGTCGCGCCCAAATTGCTCCTAGCGCTACTGGAAACCATCAGCCGGCTGCGAGCCGCTATCTCGGAAGATGTGCAAGTTACCATCCCAAGAAACTACCTGATTATCGGTATACCAATTACAATCATCCTGTACGCCATCCTGATCTACCTGTCGTGGAGATAACGCATGCAAGCACTAGACATCATTGAATACATCAGCCCAATCGTGGGCACGACAGGCACGATCTGGAGCGGCAGTATCATCATCTTCGCCGCATTGATCATTTGCATACCCCAAACCAAGTTACTCATCCGCGTGACAAACAGATTCTGGCTCGCCAGCGCAATCGCGTCCCTTGGGCTATATTTCGTTGCCTTGTCCATCACGTCGGGCGCACAAATCCAACCATACCTCACCGAAGACCGCATTATAGTCGCCTTCGCAATCAGAGTTTTCCTGCTCGCAGCGTTCGCCATGAACGGCACAGTCTGGGCGATCTCATCGATCAGGAAACAATTTATCCTAGAATGAGCATTCAGCACTAACACGCCGCCAAACACCGCGCAAAGCAACATAAACCCCAGAAACGTATAAAAACCATACCAGTCATCACCACGCGCGCCCTTGACGCCAAACGGCAGGGCGAGTAAAATAAAACCGCCTCGCATTCCATCGGCACCCACCACGGCGCCATCAGGCACAAGAACCGATCCAAATGGATCGGTTCTCTTTTTGCCAAAACACCAGAACAAACATTCACGACTAACACGCAAAAAAGCGCCACGTACTACCGCGGGGTCTGGGCAGAGAAAGAAAAAAATGAAAGGTTCCATGCCTAGAACACCACAACAAATACGAACAATTGATCGCATTTGAACACGCAAGACACACCAACACACCAACTCATCAACCAATCCAACATCAACTCCATTGCAACCAACCAATCAGATCAACCAACAAGGAGATCGCAATGTCTATCGTAACGCTATCCAGTAAAGCCCACCCAACAGCAAAAATCACCGACAGCTGGGGCCTAACTGAAGCCAGAAAAACCATCGAATTCCCAAACGGCTGGGGGGCCAGCATCATCTGGAACCCAAGCGAATTCGGATACTGGACAGACCATGAAATCGCAGTCCTGCACAACGGCGCATATGAAGCATGTCCCATCTGCTGGGATGTGATCCGAGGCAACAATCTGATGATGATCGAACTCATACATCTCATCAAGTCCCTGCCCGAGCAACCAACCGAAGAACAGTGGGCAGCAGCAGAGGAAAAAGCAGACGCGATATACACCAAGCACATCAAATACTGCTGCCCAACCAACTAGCAACAACAGCCCGATCCCTGTGGTGGGATCGGGCTTTCTGCGCGTGAGCAACCATGCTCAAAACAAAACACAAACCAAGAAAGGACGCATCAATGGACGCCGTAGGAGTAGGCATAATAGTGGCATGTGCACTGTTCGCATTCACAACAGCAGCACTGGTCGAAGGCATCGGTTGCTTGCTCGACACCAAACAACAAGCAAAAATCAAACGTATGTACCCAGCACCAAAACCAAAGACAAACGTACTGGCCCTAGTTGAAGTCATGTACGGACATTACGTGGTGCTAGGCAAGGGCGACATAGCCACACTACTAGCACACTATCAAGCACGCCCAGAAGCAATACTGCTAATCACAACCGAACAGGAAGCAATCAAAGCAAGCGGCAAGCCTGTGAAAGACCTCTGTGACCATACCACAGGCGAAGTGCTCTTTGAAGGCTACTCACTGCCAGGCATGGCAGCATGGCTGTTCTTTAGCAGCCCAAGAAACTGGACCTGTTTCACAGAAGGGTGGGCACCAACCTACCCACCCACGCAGAGACAAAACAAATAAGTCATGTCAGTTCACTAGCTACCACATAGCCTGTACCCACACAAGGGTACAGGCTATCGGCGCGTGAACAACATCGTTCAACCAACCAATCAAACAGGAGCCAAACAATGATCACAAGACGAACGTTTCTGAAGCTAGTGGCGATAGCACTACTCGCACCCCCAGTACAAGCGCAGACAGCCAAGGCAGAACAACGGCCCGGCTGGGACCTGCTGCCAAGCCATCCATGCAGAGAAATCATCAGCCAGGCCAGCGACGCCAGCCTGCTGGAATGGTGGCAGACCTACGGCATGGGCACGGTAGCATGGGCATACAGAGACGTACCACGCAGAAGAATCCTACACCAACTGAATCGTAGGCACATACAGCCATACGAACACCCAGGACGCTAACAGTAGACGACAACCCGATCCCACCCCAGGGATCGGGTTATCTGCGCGTGAGCAATCTCGCTCAACCAATCAACCACACAAGGCCACAAGCCAAAGGAAAACAATCATGAACATCGGCGATCAAATCACAGTGACCAACCGTCCAGAAAGGCACACGCGGCAACTCACTGGACAACAGTACCTGACACGCTGGGCACCAAGGCAACAGCCAAAATATGAGGCAATCTTTTTGGGCTGGACCAACGTGTGGGCTGGAACGTTTGTGGAAAAGCACATTTCCGAACGCCTCGTCAAAGATGGAAAAGGCGAGCACTACATCACAAAAGAATGGGTAGCAGGACGCATGCTCACCCAACATGCAGTACGCATTGCAGTAGTGCAACCCATCGCCGGCAAGCAATGGCGCAAGCCCAAGCACACAATGTTGCCAGAACAGCCACACGCCTGCCCCTGCGGCCAACAGGCCGACCCTAACAGCGGCTACTGTCCCGAATGCGCCTGGCTCTACAACGACGGCGCCAGACTGGCCAAGGCCCTGGAAACCGCAGACGCCATCACCGTACACCACCAGCACCAGTGGATGTTCGCGCTGGAAGGCCGCGGCGCACTAGGCTACACAGCAGACACGATCCTGGACAGCGACCCAGTGATCGTGCACTGCATCACCGAAAACTACGAACGCTACAACGTTGCGCTGACCGGCGACGCTGCCAAAACGTGGCTGATGTGGCTCGAAAACAACCCCTATCAATACTGGCACATCGACACCTATTACCACAACCACGAAGACAACATCGCCTTCTAAAGCACAAATCCCCAACAACCAGCCCGATCCCACCCCAGGGATCGGGCTTTTGGCGCGTGAGCAAACTCGCTCAAACCCAATCAATCGGGCCGCAAGCCCAAAGGAGCCACCCAATGATCGCTGTTACCATCCTGCTGATCGGCGTCATCGTGACGCAAAGCACCTACGTCCGGGGATTGTTCACCATCGCACCAGTCCTCGAAAAAACACTGATCGGCCTGCTGCTCTACGCCATCGCTGCCATCTGCATCAGCGCCTGGGGCGTGAGCAACGGCACCATGACGCCGATGATCTGGCTGACCAACGTCGGCATCGCCATCGCAGCAGCGCCAGTGCCAATCCAAATCGGCAAAGACGCCACTGAAAACCCACTGATGGCAATCGCTGGAGCAGCCGGCCTGGCAGCAATGCTGTACGGCAGTTGGGCGCTGACCAACATGCTCACGGAGGCCATCAAATGACCCCCGAATACATCCTGCTGGGCATCACCGCCTTTGTCGTTTTGTCGGTCTGGGAGCACTACACAGACAAAACGACCGAAACAATCCGCCATCTGACAATGGCCCTATGGCTAGAGGCTCTAGCACAGTGGAACGACAAAATCACCAACAGCGCGCCCCTCGACGGCACAATCGACAACCCAACCATAAAGGAGAAACCCAATGCTCATCGTTCTGTCACGCCTGTGCGACCACGAAATGGCGCGGTCATCAGACCCAGCGGTAATCGCACGGTTCCTGGCTGAAAGACACCACGCCCTGAAACGACTGGAAGTCTGGGATAACCACCCAGCGCACCCAGGCGCCACTGGCACCCGCGCCGACAAATGGCTCCGCACTCAACCGTCCCAACCCCAGCCAAACGGCTGCACGCACCGCCACACAATGATGATGTACTTCCCCTACGATCATCTGCTGTGCCTCGATTGCGGACACGCGGTAGACGAACCAGACGTGTTTGAGGATCGTGGCTGGACCGACGAACCAGAAGGCGACTGGAGCCAAGAAAAAGTCGACCGTCTGCTGGCGCAGCAAAGCGCGACACTGGCACAAATGCACCAAACCGGCGAGCAGATACCGTTCTAGCCACAAAAACAACCAACAGCAGCCCGATCCTACCCCCAGGATCGGGCTTTCGCCGCGTGAGCAAACTCGCTCAAACCCAACTATCAGGGCCACAAACCCAAGGAAAACAACCATGAACACCGAACCGCGAACAGCACAAAACACGATCGCCGAAACACTTATGTGGCAGATATGGCCAGAAGTGGCCGACGCCTACCACAGCATGCTCTACCCAGAAATCGAATTTGGCCCCAAGGAGCAATGGCGTTACGCCTGGCGCCTGCAACGCCTCTTTGCCAAAGCGACCGAAATCGAACTGACAGCAATCGGTCACGCATACGCAATTGAAGAAATGTACTGGCAGCGAGCCAACCAGGCCAACGCCAAACGCCCAACGTGCGCCGGCTGCGACCAGAAGATCTGGTCAAAGCAAATCTACTACGAAACGGAAGGTAACGAATACTACCACGAACAGTGCTGGCGCGAAGCAACCGAAGGAATGCAGGACGGACAGTGGGAAGCAACACGCAAACGCATGAAATAGCCAGTTATAACCCGCACCAATCCCAGGTGCGGGTTATAACCGCGTGAGCAATCGCGCTCAAAACCAACCAATCAAACAGAGCCACAAGCACAAGGAGCACACAATGCACGCCTTACTCGCAACCGTTATCATCGGTGTCATCTTCCTCATTCTCTTCACACTCTTCCTACTCTGGGCAGACAACAAATCCGAAACGCCCTACATCGACCTCGAACCATAATCCCAAACCAGCCCGATCCTGCCACCAGGCTCGGGCTTTCGCCGCGTGAGCAATCTCGCTCAAAACCAACTTTCAGGGCCACAAGCCCAAGGAGCACAACCATGAATACCGTAGCAATCGCAGAAGCCTTCCAGCAGATCCGCTGGAACATGCACGCCGGCTATGACGCCATCAGGACGTCCATCGACGCCAAAGCCGAAGCCATCAGCGCCAAGCAACACGCAGACTTCGAGGCAGTACGCACCATGATCTTCGAGGAAGACTTTGAAATCACTGTGCCCTGGCTGCTGGGCCAGATCGCCAGCAAGGCCAAAATGAGCACCCAGAGCCTGGACGAACTGCGCCTCCGCTGGAAAGAAGACCCCGACGACGTGGCCAACAAGGTTATCGCCGCCGTTGACGACAACCCCAAGCTGCGCAACAAGGAAACCCGCAAGATCGTGCACGCTGCCATCAGCAAGCAGCGGGAACTGGCTGCCGACCCCGCTCCAGCCAAGGCGCCAGAACCGCCGAAACTCAAGCTGATGTCCGGTGCGCCCATGCGCATCACGGTGCGGACCTTGGCAGAACTCGCAGCGCCAGTGCGCCAGATCATCACCCTGGGCGAAGGCGAAAAGGCACAGCAAGCCGCCATCTACGAACTCGGACTCAGCCCCTTTGGCTTCCATCCCGCCTACGACCGGCACACCACGATGGCGCTGGTTCTTGACAACGGCAAGTACGAACTGGTCGACATCGGCGTGCCCAACATCTACGCCATCAGCCGGCACTGGACGCATGCCAAAGGCACCGCCGCAGGCAGCAAAAGCTGGGCCAAGAACCACTGGATCTACGATGCGAAGAAATGGAACGCACGCTTCGCACAGTGGCTGAAGGGCCGCAACGACACCGTAGGCGACACGCTGGACAACCTGGCCAGCGACCTGATCGCCGGCAGACACGTCATCCTGGTATCCCACGAAATCACCGGGCACGCCAAGGAAGTGGCGCACGAAGTTGTGCGCCGGGCACAGGCCGGCATTATCGCGCCAACCAAACAGCCTGAATACAAGGTGGCCTATGTGGGCATGAGCGCCGACCACTGGCTCGACGACGAAGATGGTCCATCGCCAACCACAACCAAGCCGAAAATCGACATCAAACCCGACGGCACAGTTGAACGCAAGGTGCTGACCTTCACGCCCACCGAAGACAAGCCGTGGTTCCAGTGGCAGCGCCTGATCCGCCTGGAAGACAAGCCGGCCTACGTGCTGGAAATCAGCGAAAACTGGGCCATCATCACCTATGGCAACGGCAAATACACCGAACAGCCACTGAAAGATCTGACGCGCTGGTGGGCATGGCGTGAATTCCCCGGCGGCAAACGCTTGCCCTACACAATGCAATACCCGCCAAGCCAGCGCGAACAGACGCCAATGCGCGCAATCTTCCAGCGCCTGATCACCGCCCACTGGCAGCAGTACAAGTGGGTGTACGGCAAAGAGAAAGAGCAACCCGTCGAGCGCCAAGCAACCCTCAAACGGACCATCCAGTCCGCCACAACGACGCCGATCATGGCCAGCCGCGACGAAAAAGGCGCCTACATCCCCACCAGCGAGCGCACGCAGATCATCGGCTGGCACACCAGTCCGCCAAAAGTAAAGCTGTACGACCCGGATGACACGCACCACGGCCGGTTCGACTCACACGATCAGTCCATCTGGGAAATGTCCGCAGACGAACGGTTCAATCAGGTGCTGGCGATGGGGATCTCCGATGACGACTGGGCCAGCGATTTGGCACGCAAAGGCGAGACCGACATCTGGACCGCCGTCGAACTCGCCGATATGCAGGACCACGATCCACGCGACGAAACAAAGCGTGACCAGCAGGAAGCGCGCTATCAGGACGCGCTCGATCACGTCCTGAACCGCACCAGGCTGCAGTGGTACGCACGCGAGACAGACCGCCGCACCGCCGAACGTCTGCGCGTTGAAGCGGCCTACATTGAAGGCCGCATGACCGACGAAGATGTAGCTGACATCGCTCACGCCAATGGCTACCGCGACCTGACTCGCACGCAGGACAGAATCACCTGGTCAGTGTCAGCGACAATGCAGTTCTTCGGCAACAGCAAAGGTGTGGCGACCCACATCGACGGCAAGCCCATCCAGCCGCGCGAACAGTACATCCTGTCGGGAATGATCTACAACACATTCCCAGTAAAACCGGAACCGGCGCCAACCCCTGGTCGCCGGCCGAACAATGGCGAAGACAACGCCACCTACCCGCTGTACATCCAAGTACTGGCAGAAGAAGTTGCAACGATGAATGCTCGCTGGCAAGCCATCATGACCTCAGATCCCAGCGCAGCAATGCCGTATGTGCTGCCACTGCTGATACCGCTGTTGGCTGACTACAGCAAAAAGATCGCCTTCTGGTCAATCATGGGACCACAGCTGGAAGCAAAACTCAACGAAGCATTGGCGCAAGACGAAGCCTGGCGCCGCCACTGGCAACCAACCATCGCCAAGTACATGAGTGATCGCTACTTCACCGCTGAGACCGAGGACGAACCTGCACCGCAACCCGACACACGCACCGCCCTCGACATCGTGTGCGACGCCATCGAAACGGAAATGCCCCGCACCATGACGCTGAAGCAGCCAGCCCAAATCCGCCGCTACTGGGCCTAACCAACAACCACACAGGGCAAATGCGAACAATTGTTCGTATTTGCCCTGGCAAACAACCAACCACAAGCCAACAGGAGCCACACAATGAAAGAACAACGCTTTGCCGAAATTTTCGACAAACCTGCAGCAGCCGTAATCATCCAAGGCGATCTGCTGTACGGCCACACCAATCGTCTGCAAATTCAGATGTACGAACACAGAGGCGAAAAACCAGTGCTGCTGCAGCCAGACGAATGGTGGTGGACGAACACCAAGGTGCTCGAAGAAGAGGCCAGCAAACGCGGTTGGGTGCTCAAATACCCGCCCATCAAAAAAGCCGGCCTGCATTACCGCTACATCTACCACCATCCAGCCGATGAAACGGAAGCGCAACCAGCCAGCTACAGCCCACACACCGAATACCGCGAACGCAAACAGCGCGAAGCCGCAATCGAACAAGTGGCGCGCCAGGTAGAAGGTGAAGCGCCGATCACCAGCTTCAGCGGCAGTTGGATCGCCCTGTCCAACTTCGCGCTCAGTCCAGTACAACTCGACGGCGTGACCTACGACTGCGTGGAGAAGGCGTACCAAGCCGCCAAGACCACCGATCCAAAGCAGCGCGAGGCGATTCGTATGGCACAAACGGCTGGACAAGCCAAGCGCATGGGGGCAAAACTCACCCTGCGCCCAGACTGGGAAGCGCAAAAAGGCTACATCATGGGCGCCCTGCTGCGCCAGAAATTCGCTGCTGGCAGCGCAATGGCAAACCAACTGCTACGCACCGGCGCCGCTGTCCTGATCGAAGGGAACAACTGGCATGATAACTACTGGGGTAGTTGCAACTGCGATGCCTGCAGACGCAAGCACCCCAACGGCGGCCAGAACGTGCTGGGGCGCCTGCTGATGAAAATCCGCAGTGAACTGACGACCAAGCACTAGACCAAAACGCAAGCCATGCCCGATCCTGCCCCCAGGATCGGGCTATCGGCGCGTAAGCACGCCAGACCGTGCAAAAGGCGTGTAGGCAGTGCAAGACAGCGTGCACGCCAAAGTGCATGCAGTAAGAGCGGCATAAAGCCGGCGGGGATAGTCTTGCGATCAGTGGGGGACGCTCCGCCGTGCCCGCTTGCTCCGCAGGCAGAGCCAGACCGCAAGCAGGCAGCGGTCCCGGCTTCGCGGGTGCCAGGCATGCCTGGCGACGGGCTTACGCCCTGCCAGGCGCCTGGCGTAAAAGCAGACATCCGGTCAGAAAGAGACCGGGTTGGGTGGTGGATGCGACCTCTGACCCCCGGCAATCGCCGGACACGGCTGAACTAAGACCACACCCAACACCCGTTGGCAGGCCCACGGCAAGGAAAGAGCGCCGTGAGCAGGCCAGCGGTTTTCCAGCCTTCCAGTCAGCCCGGCGACGGCTCACGCCTGCCGGGCGACTGGCAAACCAGCAGGCATGACGACAAACAGTCATCACAAGCAGAAAGGAGACGAACATGCTCAACGCGGCGGCAGCAGTCATGAAAGTGTGGGGCGCTGACGCCAACGCCCAGATGTGCCTGGTCTATGGCGACGGCGACCTTGAAGCAGCCAAAGATGCGGCGTGGCAAGCCGTGAGCACTGCGCCAAACTTGACAGTCAAACGCGCAGCGATGGCCGGCTACTTTGAGATCATGGCCATGATCAGCGGCGAAGAGGACTTCCGGTGCATGCAGATGGCCGATGCGATGTATGCCGCCACGCGCACCAACGACAAGCTGATGATCGCTCAGGTGCACGCAGCAACCGCCCAGGCCCTAGCCGGCACCAAAGCAGCGGCACCGTTCGATCAGCGTGCCCACAAGCTCGCCATGGACTGGCAGCACCACATCGACCGGCGACGGGCCAAGGCCCTGCCGGCGACGTGGTAACGAGAAAGCGCAGCAAACAACACTCAATAGTTACGAAAGGAACAGACCAATGAACAGCCGTTACGGACGCAAGCGCTACATGCCGAACAATGTCGAGAGGCTGGTTCTGGCCAGCATGCAGCCGCAACCCGAAGCGCCAACCGTGCAGGTAGCCGAGCGCGAGCCGGAAGGCGGCGTCGCCTTGACGCCAGCAATCCGCGCCGTTGCCAAGCGTGTCAGCATGACCGACGGCGAATTGAATCGCGCGGCCTACATCGTCGGTCGCAACAGCCACCACGAAATGGTCGGCGAATTCGTAATCGGACGTCACCACGTCCGCTTCGCCAACGGCCACTTCAGCGCCATCGACAGGATCCAACTGTGATCATCGAAGGCGCCTGGCTGCGCAGCCTGATTGCCATGAACATGCCCAAGCGTGCCCTGGCGCTGCAAAAACGGGGTTTACCGTCAGAGCAGCGCGCGAAGATCATGGACCTGCTGCGCAACTACGACAAGGCAATGCAAGCCAGCAGCGCCATTGCCAGGCTCACCACCGACCAGGTGCGCCTGGCAATCCAACTACCCGAGCAGATTCACCTGGTTTAATTCCAGCCACGCCGGCGACGGGCTGACGCCCTGCCGACGGGCTGGCTACAGCAACAAACAGACAGCAATCGGGCTGTCACAATTCGCTCAAAAGGAGAAAGACCTATGCAGTTCCTCACAATCACAGGCACCGTGTCCGATTTCCTCATCACCGATGACGAAAAGACCCCGCTGTCCTTCTCGCTGACGTACACAAGCGGCAACGGGACCAAGAAAACCAGCGTGTTCGAGATCGTCGGCGCGCCCGACTTGGCCGCGCAGTGCGACGACATGGCCATCGGCGACGGTGACAAACTCACCGTGATGGTCCGCAAGCTGAAGCAGATGTCCCAGGAGTACACCGACGAAGAGGGCAAGACGCAGACCGCGCTGTGGCTGCGCATCTTCGCCGAGACGATCCAGCGGGTAGATCCCGAAACGCCCGACATGGTAGGCGGCATGGCCGTCGGTAATGTGGGCAACGACGCTGAAATGGCGTTTACGACCCAGGGCACGCCGTACACTCGCTTCTCGCTGCCCCTCAGTTGGTCCGAAAAAGACGCGAACGGCAAGGACGTGGAGGTCACGACCTGGGCGCGCTGCACCATCTGGGGCAAGAAAGGCAGCGCCAACGAACCAAACGCGGCGGAACGCGCCGCCGAGAAGATCGTGAAGGGCGCCAGCTTGTGCGTCATGGTGCAGAGCATGCACTACGACGCCTACACCAAGGCCGATGGCACGCTGGCCGCCAGCCTCGACATGAGCGTCTTTGCCGCCCGGTCCCTGAGCCGCGGCGCTACGCAGAGCAAGGCTACACCGCCACCGGCAGCCCTGCGCGCTGGTCGCCCACCCGCACCGCCAGCGGCTGTCCAGACCGCCGACGTTCCGTTCTGACGCATAACCCGCAGTCACCCCCGACTGCGGCCTGACATCAAGCCACAAACCAACATTCAGGGCCACAAGCCCAAGGAGCAATACCATGACCCGCAAGACCAAAACCCAGGCCGTTGAAGAAGTCGCCGTCACCGTTGAGCCGATCGCCGCCGAGCCGATCGCTGTTGAGGAACCCAAGATCGGCAACTACACCGTCAAGAGTGATGGTTCGCTGCTGTACGGCAAGCACGACATCACCGCTGCCCTGACATCGGCCGGTGTCACGCCCAGCATGGCAACCACGGCGCTGATCGCAGCCAAGCTGCCCAACATCCACATGGTCTGCGTGCGCAGCAACGGGGGCAGCCGCATGGTGCCCACCGAACGCAGCCTGGTGGAGATCCGGCGCACGATCGGCATCGTCGGCGTGACGCGCGCCCAGGGCAACCGCCGCGCCCCGAGCAGTCGCCCCGCATAAAGTCGCCCAGCAGAAATGAATTGAGTCTTGACAACTCAATTCATTTCTGGTAAGCTACAGCAACACCAACGACATAACGACAAACGGAGACAACTATGTAATCGCTATCGCCACCAAGCGCCAAGTAGCCACAAAACGAGCGAACAGCGCCCCGCACCCTGGCGGGCACCCCAGGGCTAATGCGTCGGATCTGGCAACTGAAACCCAAATACAAGCCAAAGGAGACTATCGCCTCGCACCCACTCGGGTAAATCGGGACACCCGTAAACCCGTAGGTAGTAACGGTGGGCCAGCACAATACCGTCACCCTTTCCTGTGGGGGCACAGGCGCAGGGGCGCTGCGACAATGCGCCCACCTGAGTCCCGCCCAGCGTAACAATGCGGGAACTACGATGCAGAGCCGCAGGCGCTGCGATCAAGGAAAATGGGGGTCCAATGGTGGCAACGAAAGGAGAACTATCGCCTCGCACCCACTCCGGCCAATCGGTTCGGTAGGTAGTAACGGTGGGCCAGCACAATACCGTCACCCAATCCTGTGGGGTCACAGGCGCAGGCGCTGCGACAATGCGCCGGAAACAAACGCAACGGCGCACCGGCTGTTCGACAAACACGCACGGTGCATTACACACACACATCCGTAGGTGCTGGCAGCAAATTCGCGAACCGGCTTTTCTCGCCTACGTGGCTGGGCCATAGCCCGGCAGACACATTCACAGCCGGCAGTCGGTGCGCAACGGCTGCCGGCACCATCAAGGACGACCGATGAAAGCAACCTGGCCCAAGAAACGCCATACTGGCCTACTCCCCCTGATCGGGGAACAGTTGATCCAGAGCACCGAACGGGTGCTGCGCGCACGCGGCGTCAACCCAGACTATTACACCATCGACTTGGCGAGCCACGGCTGCCGCCTCGTCCGCTGGCAAACAATACCAGCAGAAGGCGACCAAACAGCGACCTTCAAAACCACAATCTGTGGCGCCGTGTTCACCGACGGACACGAAATCATGGCCCCGGAAACGGCAATCGCTCACTGGCAGCAAGAGCTGCAACGGCACGACTTGACAACCGGGGCGCAAAGAACAAACTATGAGCAAACCAGCCTCATCTAACTTGGCAGCACTGCGCGCCGACATCGCCGAGCACATTCAATTGTGGGAAGTGCCGGCACGCATCCTGGCGACACCCCACGGCATGGCCGTACTCGCAGACTTTCTCGCCACACAACCTGACGAATGGATCTCCATTGCCGAAGCCTGTGACCTGCTCCATACAACGGCGCAAAACCTGCAAGGCATGATCTTCCGTGGCCATGTACGCAGCCTGCCCAATCCACGACCAACCGGCCGCCGCCAAAACGTGCGCCTGGTCAGCCGCACTGACATCCTGGCGCAGCAGCAGCGACGCTGCGCTGCCGCCGCTGCGCCCAAACCAGGCCCCGAAAGGGGAGCGTGAATGTACCAACCAACAAACGCAGAACTAGAGCACCTATGGCTCGGCGCCAAAACCATGCACGCCGAAAAACTAACCGCCGCCAGCCAGGCGCTGGCCAGCATCGCCACAACAATCGTAGCTGACGCCAAGGGCATCACGATCAAATGCGCCGGCGACCACAAAGCGTGGATGTTGCTCAACGAAGATGAATGCACTTGCCCGCACTTTCGGGAACGACCGTTCAGCTTCACCCCAGTCGTCGATCCAAGCGCCTACATCCAACCCAAACCGCGCCGGCCATTCTGCCAGCACACCCTGGTCTGGTACGGGTATCGACTGCTGCTGCAACCGCACTACAACTTCCTACGGGCCGAAATGCCGCCGCGCCTGCGCGAATACGTGCTCTACCAAGGCCAATTGACACCACGCTCAAATGAGCAGTGGTGGGCAGTCGCCTGCTGGCTCGCCAACAACCCCGCCCCAGTCGCTGCAAGCCTAAGCATGCTGGCGACACAATGGCGCAAACAAGAACGACCACTACCCAAACACATGAGGATGTCATGCCAAGAGACGCCCTACTCGCCATCGCCGGTTTCTGCGGCGCCATCATCTGCATGTGGCTGCTCGACAGAGGAAAGTCAGCTGCAACGCCAGACGCAACCGGAGAATTCCACCTCCGACTCAGACTTGCCCACGCCGAGATCGACGAACTCCGGGCCAGCATCAAGGAGCTTCGCACGGCCACCGGCAGCGGCCAGAACGACGAAAAAACCCGCCTAGAAGCCACCATACAGAGCCTGATGCTGGAAGTGAATCGGCTAAACCTGGTCGTGGTTGAAGAGCGCCGCCAGAAAGACGAGATGATCGCTGACTGGCAAGTACACGTCGGCATGATCGCCCGCAATCAAGGCCGCCCAGTCTACACCAGGTTCTCGATGAACTGATGGCCACACTACAAATTTTGCGTCAACTGATGAGGGCAGGCTACACGCTGGAAATGCACTACGATGGCGCCATGTACCACGCCTATGCCCGTAGTGACAAGCCCAGCGAAAGACTGTACACTTGGCACGCCGACGGCAAACACCTGGACCTGATCGCAGAAAGCCTGCAGGCCCAACTATTAACTGACGAAACAACCAAAACCAGAACAGCACACATCCTGACGAAAGGGACAAGATGAACATCTGGATTCGCTCACCGTGGGCATGGTGGGAACCACGCCCAGCCCATCCGCACTGGCCAAAGCAGCGCCGCGCCGGCGCACCCAAAGCCCGACCAACATTGCGGGATCAGCGCCAACTGCTGCGCCACACGCAACCCAACCGCAGGGGATGAACATGGCCGAAGAAAGAAAACCAATCGTGATCCACGATGCTCAAGGCCAACCACTCGCCGTCGGCGACAGCATCCGTGGCACACACCCAGGCACGGTACAAGCACCAGGCAACAAACCCGCCAACGGCACCATCACCGAAATCAACCAGCAGTACGCCTATGTGCGCTGGCACGATCCCGCTGGTCCACCACACAAAGCGTATGAGTGGATGGCCTATGCAACCTTAGATCGCAAGCGCGGCATCTACATCCTGAGCGGACAAACCGGCAACTACGACCGCGGCTTTGAGAACTGGGCCATCAACAAGCAATAAACCACCAAGGAGCACAAACATGAACCTACTAGACAAACTATTCACCTGGATGCTGGAAGCGTTCTGGAATGCCGTCGGCAACACCAAACCAGAAGAAGACCTGGACCCTGACATCCCGCCAACGCTACCGGAACTGCCCCAGCCACCGACACCAGAACGGACAGACCTGCCACCCAGCCAGCAATGACCAGCGAAGACGAAGAGATCCGCCTGTTACGCACCGGCTACGCCAAACTGGCGCAGGCCGCCGACAATTGGCGCCAACGCTACGAAGCCGCAACCGCAGATCTAACAGCCTGCCGGCAAGAGCGCCTTGAACTCAGAATCGCAAACACGAAGGACAAAAAGATGACCACACAAAAGACCTTTGAAGCCTGGTGCATCGTAGAGTTGTTTGGCCATCAAAAGCTGGCCGGACGCGTCACTGAAGCCAGCATCGGCGGCTGCAGCCTGCTGCGCGTCGATGTACCCGCCGTAGGCGACCAATCCGCCTACACACGCTACTTCGGGCCAAACGCAATCTATAGCATCACGCCAGTCGAAGAAGCGATCGTCCACTCAGTTCTAGCCTACCTGGAGCCGCGCCCAGTTGACGTGTACATGCTGCCCCAAGCAGCACACGCCAACCATGGCGAAGAAGCACCATTCTGACCATGCTCTGGTCAGTAACTGGCACCTTCTGGATCTGGAACCAAACCGGCAAAGTCGGCCTGGCAATCGACGCCATCGTGAGTGCACCAGACGCAGAAGAGGCAATCATCAAGGCAACCGACGCCGCGTTTTTGCAGTCCGGATCGACGGAACTGTATGACGAAACCGCTGACGAAGTGAACGCGGTTGAACTCACCGGCGAACGGCTCACAGCCTACGAAAGCAACCTGGCTGCGATCTACCAAAGCCAACACAGCAGTCCATTGTGGGAAGAGCCACCATGTACCATTTCGACCTGATCACAACCAACGCCTGGACCGACATCTTTTGCGGCGCCGGCGGATCGGCGACTGGCATCGTTGCCGCCGGCGGCGAAGTATGGATGGCAGCCAATCACTGGGAACTGGCGATCAGAACCCACAGCGCCAATCACCCAAAGACCGACCACGACATCGCCGACCTGAGCGAAACTGATCCGCGTCGGTATCGCCGCACCCCATTCCTGTGGGCATCACCCGAGTGCACAAACCATAGCATTGCCAAGGGTAAGCGCAAGCCCATCCAGCCGGATCTGTTCGGCCTCGACGCCACACCGCCGGAAGAGGAACGGTCACGCGCCACCATGGGCGATGTAATCCGCTTCACGGAACACCACAAGTACCTGGGCATGATCGTCGAAAACGTCCCCGACGTGCGCGTATGGGACCAATGGGACAAATGGCTGACCGGCATGCTCAACCTTGGGTACGAACATGAAGTGGTCTACCTGAATAGCATGTTCGCCCCACCAACGCCCCAAAGCCGCGACCGCGTATACGTCGTGTTCTGGCGCAAAGGCAACCGCAAGCCCAACCTGGCGATCACACCGCCGGCCTACTGCGACCACTGCGCCAAAGAAGTGCAAGGCGTACAAAGCTGGAAGCCACGCCATTCCTGGCGGATCCACTACCTGAAGCAGTACATCTACTGCTGCCCACACTGCGCCAACCAGGTGTTCCCCTGGTATGTGCCAGGGGCAGCCGCCATCAACTGGACACTGCCGATCACACGCATCGGCGACCGCGACGAACCACTAAAGCCCAAGACAATCCGTCGCATCCAGATCGGCCTGGAAAAGTACGCCGACTTCCTGCTCGACGTCGTGCACACACCACGCGATGAAGGCGGCAGCATGGTCTTCCCACTGACAAACCCCATACGCACACAATTGGGCCAAATCACCCACGGCCTGGTCGTGAGCATGGGCCACAAAGGCGACGAAAGCAGGACCCGCCCGACCACAGCGCCACTGCCAACCCAAACCGGCCGCCAAGAACTGGGCCTACTGGTGCAATCATCCTACGGACGCACAAAGGACGCTGCCCGGCCAACATCGCTGCCCTGGCCAACCCAAACCACAGCGCAAGACATGAACCTCTTTGTCTCGCCCTTCCTGGTCAAGCTCTACGGCAACAGCACCACCGAGGCGCTGACGGATCCCATCGGCACACAAATGGGCAACCGCCACCACGGCCTGGTCGTGCCCTACTATCGCACTGGCGTCGCCGCAACAACCGATGAGCCGATCAGCACAGTCACCGGCCAGACCCGCCACGGCCTGCTGACCCCAGGCGCCACCATCGCCATCGAGGACTGCGGCTACCGCACCATCAGCCCAGAAGAAGTCGGCATCGCCATGAATTTTCCCGGCGACTACATCGTCTATGGCAATAAGCGCCAACGCACCAAACAATATGGCCAAGGCGTGACGCCATCAACCGCCCAACTGCTGGCCAAAAGACTCATGGAGTCAGTGGAGTAGCAATGACAAAGATCTACCTCGGTGCAGAATACGACAGCATCGACATCGAAACCTTACCGGCTGTCACACTGCGCGACACCAAACGGCGCGGCCACATCGTCGACATCCAAGCGATCGGCGCCAGCACAATGCTCACACTGGCCTTCGCAGACCAATTATGGACAGAGAGCCACTGGAGCACAGAGGCCGAAGAGCCAGAAGTACGACACGCTTGCAACCAGTGGCAAGCGCTGCCAAAACCCTGGCATTACTCCGCGCGGCACCCCCAGCAGCAGAAAGAACCACATGAACACACCGCGATCGACAACCTGCGCGCCATTGCACAACGCTGGCAGATCTTCGCCCCCAGCACCACCCAGCACGACGACGCCCTGCTGAACGCAGCAGCGGACCTACTCGATCTCATCGGGCGCCTAAAAGGCGGTGGCTCGCAAGAGAAACTCAATGGCTGGATCGAACTCTGGCGGTGGCTCGATGCCAAGCCCCAATGATGTGTTGTGGGCCGGCTACTGCCTTGGCTTGTTCGGCGCCCTGCTGCTTGCTTTCTGGGGTATGTTCAAATGGATGGATCGACGTAGACCATGAATATCCTACTACAAGGCGACTGCCGCGAACACCTGCCAAACTACCGCGGCCAAATCGACACGATCATCACCGATCCTGTCTGGCCCAATGCGCCAGCCGGTATGTTCCCCGACGTGCCCGACCCACAGCAACTATTGGCCGAAACACTGGCCCTGACCGACGCCAGGCGCCTAGTCATCGTGCTGCGCAGCGACAGCGACCCTCGTTTTCTGCAAGCAGTGCCGGCACGATACCCATTCTTTCGGACGCAGCACCTGACCTACGCGATGCCTGGCTACATCGGCCGAAAACTTGGCGGCGATGAAATCGCCTACTGCTTCGGCGAGCCACTGCCGGCAGCCAAAGGCCGCATGGTCATCCCCGGCCAAGGACCTATCGCCCAGCCAGACGACAGAAAAGCCAATGGCCACCCCTGCAGCCGACCACTGGTGCACATGCGCTGGCTGGTCAAGTGGTGGAGCCTGCCCGGCGAAGTCGTCTGCGATCCCTTCATGGGCAGCGGCACAACGATCATCGCCGCCCACGAAATGAACCGCCAATACATCGGCATGGAAATCAACCCCACCTATTTCAATATCGCCCAGCAGCGCCTGGCCATGAGCCACGCCACGCCACAACTGCTCGCAGAGGAACCACATGAACAACCAGCCCTTATTGAGCCAACTCGCAGGTCTCGCGGAAAGAAATCGCCTACTCGCACGGACGAATGATCGCCTGCTCGACGAGATCACCCGCTTGACGCTGGACCTACGCCGCGCCGAAGATGCACTGCAAGCCCGCATAACGGCCACAGCCAGCAAGGAAGAACGCCTGGCCGCCGCCAACAAGTTGCTGGAACTCATCGGCCAGCACGGACGGCACTTTTTCCGCCACGACGACGAGACATCACATTTCGTGCTCAAGGACGGCAAAACATACTTTTTCGACGCCAAGACGAAGCGCACCATTGCAATCATCAAAAACCAACCCTGGTCAGGCTTCAGCGAAGGCTACACGCTGCAAAGCCTGATCGTGAATATCAGTTACTACATTCTCACTGGACGGCGCATACAGAGCGACCTTGGCCCCTGGCCTGATTACATCGCCAATGGCGACCTATGGGGCTATGGTCCCTACGCCATGATCATCATCCGCCGGGAAGCACGCCGCCTGGGCATCCTGGACCAAGCACTCGCACCGGAAACAACATGATCCCACCCATAGACCAAAACGCATTGCGCGCCACACTTGCGCCAGACTGGAACCAGGCGCCAATAGCAGCACAATTCTACGTCATCGATCCCAGCGGCTACGCCTACTGGGTCACAACCAAACCAACCTACGAAAAACGGACACTTGCCGGCTGGAACCCAACCGACGAGAAAACCATCTTCGTGCGCCACAAAACCCCAAACTGGGAGAAAATCAGCATCCCACTTGGCCTCGACTGGCGCTTCTGCATTTGGGAACGCGACCAATGATCCTACCCAGCCATTACGGGGTGATCCTCGCAGATCCACCCTGGTCATATCGCAACGGGGGCAACGGCGCCGCCAAGAACCATTATCCAACCATGAGCACCGACCAAATCCGCTACCTGTCCGTAGGCAGCATGTGGGTGCGTGAGATGGCCAAGCCGGACGCAGTGCTGCTGCTGTGGGCAACCTGGCCACTGCTGCCCGAAGCGATGAGCGTGATCGAGCACTGGGGCTTCACATACCTCACCGGCATGCCATGGCTAAAACTTGCCGCGCCGCCAGTCGTCGAGCAAGGTGACATAATGGAAGGGCGACCAACATTCGGCACCGGCTTCTGGATCAGGGGCTGCACGGAACTGATCCTCATTGCGCGCCGCGGCAAACCACGCCGGCCAGACACCACGTTCATCGGGCTGATCAGCGAACGCTTCGCCCACAGCCGCAAGCCCGACAACCTGCACCAGTACGCCGAGACACTGGAAGGCCCATACTTGGAACTCTTTGCCCGACGCACCAGGCCGAACTGGACATGCTGGGGTAACGAAATCGTGGCAGATTGACGATTTAGTAGTTGACAGAATGAATTTTCTGTTTTATACTAACATCCTAGAATCCTAATTTCAGGAAGTTGACAGGGGAAAACCATGGACGACCAACAAAGAGCCATCGAAAAGCCCTTCACCCTCACCATCGACGGCGAAGACCACGTCCTAGATACCGTCTGCCCACTGTGCGGCGCCAACGTAAACGCCAACTTCACCGGCGAACTCTTCACCACCAAAAACTATCGCACCATCGCTGCGCAAGCAATCCTCTACCACATCCAACACACAGCACACGACCAACTGCGCACCGCGGCGATCTTGACCGACGACAACGACACGATGACCTACATCATCGCCAGCGACAACGAAGTCTGGAACACAATCAACGGTGACGATGGCTTCTCCCTGCACCGCATCGAGCCAGCCCGCGTCGCCAAACTCGCCGACCACCTATTGACCCGCGCCGCCGAACGCATCGACGCCGCCGAACTGCTCAAAGCCAGCCAAAGGAACAACGACCAATGACCAACGCAACAGACCAGAACCTGCTCGACGACGCGCTGCCGGCCGTCACCGTAAAAATGCAACTGCCGTCTACCATCACAGACATGCTGGAGCACCTGAGCGCCACCAGCAGCGGCATGGTACGCGAACTCGCCAGTCTCAACAACAACCTGCGCCACGACAACGTGAGCCTGGCTGAAAACATCGAGCAAATCACGACCTACCTCGCACTACTGCTGCGCCAGGCAGAACGCGCCAACGTCATCGCCAAATGGGAACTATTCATGAAACTCAACGACGATGACCGCCAAGCGCTGCTTGACGAACTGACCGACCTGGGGGACTGATGAACAAAGTCACCATCCCAATCAAAGGCGGCTGCTTGTACGTCGCCATCGAAGCTCTGTACCAGGCCGGCATCAGTTGTGAGATCATCGAACGCCACCCGCCGCCATCGCTGCTGATCGTCAGCCAAGCAGACGCAGCCACCGCCAAGCAGACGCTGCGCTACTATCGGCACCTGTCTTGGCTCGAACGCATGCGCGCCAACGCCGGCGCCTGGCTGATCAAGCAGAAGATCGGCTGGCTGCGATGAGCGACACCAAACCATTTGCCGCCGCCCAACAATGGCAAGTCACCAGGACGTCCACCAAAGGCAAGCAACGCCGCTTCACCATGACCATCAAGGCCGTCGGCAAAACCTCCGTGATAGCCACCTACGCCGGCGTGTCCACACGCATCGTCATCCCAGGCACGGCAGTGTGGGAAAACAACAACAAAGTCACATTTCTGGACAAAAACTGGACCCACACCATCATGGAGCGAAAATGAGCAAAGCACGCTGGCAAGAATACGAACGCACGACAAAAATCAGTGAGCGCTGGCAAAGCTACCGCGCCCACTACATGCGCCAGCCATCAGGCGACTGGCATCACCTGACAGAAATCGAAGCCGACCTGGTGCACGTCACCTTCGAGAACGACGTCACCAAAGCAATGACCCGCCTGAATCGCCGCCAATACGATCAGATGCTGGCCGCCAAACACATCGTCGCCATCCACACCACAACCGTGAGCATGAGCAAGCACCAACAGGCCGCCCTCGATCGCCTGCTGGGCAGAGGCGAGACGCCAGGCAGCCTGGAACAATTGCTGGTAGACCTGAGCAACGGCATTATCGGCGAGACAACCAAAGCCGTCACCGCAGACCTGATCGCCTTCATCGAGATCGACCCCCTGCTGGAAGACCCGGAGACCACATGAAAACCACCATCGGCATCGACATCGACGGCACTATCTTACCCTACGGCGCCGCCAAAGACGACTACCGCGGCAACGCCGACTTGATCCACCGACTGCCGCCAGCCGCCAGCACCAACATCATCCTGGTAACCAACCAGGCCGACATCAACTTCATCGGCGACCGCTACCCGACGCCAGCCGAAGTCGCCAACCGGATCCACAACGCCCTGCTCTTCCTGGGCCGGCATGGTTACTTCCCACGCTACACCAACATCAGCGTGTTCCACCCACGCACGCCGTACTCAGTGATTGAAATCAGCGCCAAGCGCCTACGCCGTGCGCTCCACGCCCTGAACATTCTCAACTTCTCCATCTACGCCACGGAGAAAAGCCGCAAGCCGCAGCCCTACATGCTGCGGCACCCAATGTTGGAAACCTACTACGGCGACAGCGACGAAGATCGCGCCGCCGCCGACGCTGCCGGCATCCCATTTGTACGCATCGAGAGGTTCGTATGATCAACCCAACCACCATACTACTGGCCGCCGCCACCGGCAAGGCCAAATACGGCAACTTACCCTACAAAATCGTGCCCATGTATCCACACCCATTCAGCACCGGCTACGATGGCGAACTCAACGCCGTGGGCAGTCCCGGCATCTCAGCCAGCATCGCTGGCCTATGGATCGAAGCCTCACGCGAACTAGGCGAAAGCCAAATATCCAAACCAGACCTGCACGTCTGGCGCTGCACCATCCAACCAGGCAAAAACAACTACGTCGCTGAAGTGCGCATCCATTATGCCCATTACCCAGTCAGCTACATCGCCTCGGGCATGACCGACTACAGTGGCGAAGGCGGCACAGCCTGGCGCCTGATGGAAGAGTGGCTGCAGGCGCTGGCAACAGCTTACGGCACCACGATCACCATCCACGACATCACCACGCTGCAATACGACCAATACCTGGCCGACCACTCGCGAGCCATCATGGACAACGAGGACCTATGAACTTCAGGATTACCGAAACATCCGCCACGATCACGATCGGTGAACAAACGTTCACCGCCAACGGCACATGGAGCTTCCCCCAAGCCAAACCAGGCACCTTCCAAGCGGCCTACTTCCACACTCACCAGCGCCACCTGGTCCTGACCGCGATCGTCAGCCCACAGCAAGACCATGTGCGCATCATCCACAATTGGCCGCTCACCGCCGACCTAGCCATCACCGGCCAGAATTCACTGGTCACCGCCGACATCCCAGGCTTCTTGACTGCCCTGAATGAAATCGAGATCGCCCAACGCCAGTGAACGAGCCAACCACCGACATCACCACCATCGCCACCCAGACCCAGGCCGACCAAAATCCGGCCCGCGTCTACCTGGTCAGTCTGGGCAAAGGCAGCCGCGCCACCATGTTCTCTGCGCTGGCCATCAGCGCCGCCTACATCAGCGGCAGCAACCCAGACGAACTATGGTCCGGCCTGTCACGCGCCCAACGGCACGCAGCCCAAACCGCCCTGCTCGATAGCATCGCCTGGCACAAAATACGGTACGAACACGTACAGGCGCTGCGCTCCATCCTGAGCAGTCAGTACAAGCCGCGCACAGCCAACCGCATGCTGACCGCGCTGCGCCAAGTCATGATCGCAGCCTGGCACTTGAACCAAATGTCAACCGACGACCTGGGCCACGCCCGCGCCGTCAAGGGCGTGCACGGCGACACCGATGACATCACCGGCCGCAGCCTGACCAAACACGAAAGCGCCACGCTGCTGAAGACCTGCCACACCGGCAAAGCCGACAGCTACCGCGACGCTGCCATTATCTGCATTGGTCTGGGCGCCGGCCTGCGCCGCCATGAAATCGCCCGCCTGACCACCGACAGCTACCATGACGGCAAACTGACCGTGCTCGGCAAGCGCAACAAGACCCGCACAATCCCCCTGCCGGCCTTCGCCAAAGACGCGCTCGACGCCTGGCTCACAATCCGCGGCGCCGCGCCAGGCAGCATCTTCACACCGATCAACCGCTGGGGCGACATTACGATCACCAACCTGACGCCAGAAGCGATCCGCCACATCATTCTGCGCCGCACCAAGCAAGCCGGCATCAATGACGTGACGCCCCACGACCTGCGCCGCACTTATGCAACCAACCTGATCGCCGCCGGCGTGCCGCTGCCAACAGTGCAAAAGCTGATGGGGCACGCCAGTGTAACAACCACGGCGAATTACGATCGCAGCGACGAAGACGCCAAAGTTGCTGCTGCCCAAACACTCACCATCACGGAGAGCATATGACCGACAACCTGAACGACTTATGGCCAACCGGCATGAAATGTCATATGTACGGCACGCCGGCCTTTGAGCCGACCATCATGCTGACCGCACGCATGATCGCACAAAAGCCCATGCTGCTGGCCAGACTCGTCGAACTGGCGCACCACAACGGCATGCTGGAGGCTGCCGGCAGACTGAGCCAACTCGCCAACGAGTTGACCGTGCACAGCAGGCACACGAACAAGTACATCGCCACCAAACTGGCGCACGCATCCATGATCGACTGGCGCCCAGCCACCGACCCGCCAGACACTGGACGCGACGTGACGATCAACTACGGCCGCAGCCAAAGACGAACCTTCGACTACACCCGACGTGGCCGCTTTGACCACGCCGAACAGAAGTGGTACGCCTTCGACGAAGAAGCAGGCTGCTACAAAGCAATCGATCTCAACCACATCTTCATCTACGCCTGGAGCGAAGAATGACAAACCAGATCCTGAACCGCCTGGCAACCGCCGCCACACAAGCCGATGACCAAACAGTCGTAGACATGGCCATCCTGCTAGGCATGTACGGAATGATGGACGACGACGACCTGGACGAACCAGACGACTTCATACCCGCCGCCATTCTGGCCGACGCACACCGCTTTGCCTGGAACTGCCCCTGCGCAGAAGAAGAATGCACCAACTACGCTGAAGTCACCGTAATCGACGATGACCATCTGCAGTTGTACATTGAACAGCCAGGCCCATTAAAATCATGGGCTACCTTGACCCTACAGGAGTTTGCCGATCAACTTGCGGAATGCCTGCTGATCGAAGATGGCTGCAGCGTCGCCAGCATCCAGACCAACGACATGATCGACCAGGCCCTGATCGCCTGGCTCGCAGAACGCAACATAACCCTGCCGACACCAACCGCCGCCTAAATGCGAACAACTCTTCGCATTTGACCAACAGGAGCACCAGATGCGCGAACAAAAGATCACCTGGTACACAGCAGAAGAAGCACAACCGTTCCATGACGGCAGAGTGCTGGTCCGCATCACGCGCGCCGGCATCAATACCCCAACCCTACGCTTCGGTCGCTACAACCACTTAACCGAAAAGTGGTTGATCGAAAACGCCGAAAAACCAACCGTCATCGAATGGGCAGAACTCCCCCTGTGAAAACCTACGTCGTTGTCGCCATCGCCGCCACACTGCTGCTATTCGGTCTTGCCGCCACCGAAGCAGTCCAGTACCATTATTACCGCCAGCTGGCAACCACCAGTGCCAATCAACTGCTGGCCGCCCCAAACGCACCAGCACGCGGCGAACGCCTGTGCAACCTGGCGCGCAGCCTGAACAACGACGCACCGCAACGCCTGCAAGACTGGGCACAAAAGCACTGCCATGCAAATTGACCTGTTCGGCACACCAAACCAAACAGCAACAAAGCCTGCCGGCATCAAAGATGTCGAGCAAGCCCTGGCCTACACCGCCGGTGTTATCACCCCCTACGCTGGTCAAACCTGGATCATCCCTCAATCCGGCGGCAAAGACAGCCGCGCCACCGCACAAAGCATGCTGCTACTGGTCAAGCGCGGCATCGTCGCCCCACCCAACGAAGTCATCTTCATGATGGCTGATACACTGATGGAATTCTGGACGTTCGTCACCCAAGCCCGACAAGCGATGGACGACATGGTGGCCCTATGCGCAGCAATGGACATCCCAGCCCGCGCAATCGTCGTGCAACCCATTCCACAAGACGATTACTGGGTGCGCATCCTGGGCTACGGCTATGCCCCACCAAGCGCCAATATGCGCTGGTGCACCGACAAGCTGAAGATCCAGCCCATGAACAAAATGCGCCAGGTGCTGGGCCTCGCCGAAGCGCCCACGTTCCTCGGCGTGCGCTACGGCGAAAGCCAACGCCGCGACAAAATCCTATCCTGCACGCTAGGCGGCGAATGCGGACCCGACGCCATGCTGCGCACGACAGCCATCAAGACCAAAATCTCACCGATCGTCGAATGGCGCCAATGCGCCGTGTGGGATTTTCTCACGCTCTGGGCGCCCCAAGAACTGGGCATCAGCAACCAGGGCCTGATCGACCACTACGGCCCGGATGGCGACCTGCGCTACGGGTGCTGGTCATGCCCGCTGATCTACAATGACCGCACCGCAGCCTACCTCGCCAACCACAACCCGATCCTGCACGATCTCATCAAGTGGACAAACGTCCACTTCCGACGCGACGCCGCCGCCTGGGACGTCGAAAATCGCGAGATGTTTCTTGAGCAAGACGCCAGATTATCCCTGCGCTACTGCAAAGAACTGTACGCAGATCTGATGCAAATCGGCGCCCGTCACGGCATCCAACTGCTGACCAAGCGCCAGCAAATGGAAATCCAAGCCAAATGGCTCTGGCGCGAACAGTTACCAGAGGCCATGGCCGGCCACGATGCCGTCATACCCTTGGGCATCGACACCAGTAACAGCATCCATGCCGCGCCACTGCGCATCAACCAGGTGCAAACCAAAACCGCCGACTTCCTGGCCCAAACCAAACTGATCGATGACGAGTATCATCGCCGCATCACGTTCGCTGCCGGCGCCATCGCCAACGCCTACCCACACGAAGATTTCGCTTATCACAGCCAAACCCGCAGCGAAACGCTGTGGCATCGCCTGCCAACACCAATTGACCCCAACGAAGAATTCATCGCCGTCGGGCCAGACTACCTGCGCCGCTGCAACCACACTACCCGCAGCGAAGAAATCATCCAACTCGCCACACGGAGACGCATATGAAGCGCAAAAAAGACCTCCCAGATCCACGACAAACCGGGTGCTACGCCGCCCGCCGCGCCTGCGGCTGCTGCGTAGGCACTGCCTATGACCTGCAGGACAAGGAAACCGGCGCGACCGTGGCCCAATGGATCACCGACGGCCTGACCGTCAACCACGTAACCTGGAGCGAGTTCCAGGCCATCGGCCGTGAAGCAACCTACTGCAATTGCCCACACAAATGACGATCCATCTCACCCCAACCATAACCGAAGTCCTGGCCATGCAGCCACTGCTACTGGTCAACTACTCCGGCGGCAAAGACAGCGAGACGACGCTGCACCAAATTCATACCAATTTCGGCGCCACACACCAGATCGAAATCGTGTACGCCGACACCGGCCTGGAGTACGACGAAGAAGAGGACCGCTGGGCATCAACCGAACGCTGGATCCGTGAACGCGCCGCCTGGTATGGCTACCCGCTGCATATCGTTCGCCACCCCACAACGACCTACCCAGAACGCGTCCTGGCACGCGGTCGCTTCCCCAGCCCTGGGCAACGCTGGTGCACCAGCGACTTCAAACGTGGCCCAATCACGAAGCTCATCCGCAACCGTCCCGAGCCGGTGATCATCAGCATCCTGGGCATGCGCGCTGCCGAATCGCCATTCCGGGCCACATTACCACCGTGGACGCTCGACGAAGAAGTCAGCGTCAGCCGCGCCAAACTTACTGGCCAACCACGCACAGTCTACGAATGGCTGCCTATCCATCACTGGGGCACCGAGGAAGTGTTCGCCCATTGCGCCCAACACAACTTGCCCCTGCATCCAGTCTACGACTGGCTACCCAGCCGGCGCTTTTCCTGCCAGGTCTGCATCTTCGCCACCAACGCCGACCTGGCCGCCATCCGCCGCCACAACCCCAAGGCATTCCAACGCATCGCCAACATGGAAGAACAGATCAACTTCACCATGGGCCAGGCCGGCACGGTTTCGGCACGCGCCGACGCCTGGAAAACGCAGCAAGAAGAAATCGCCAAAGCACCAACCCAAGTCTGCATGTTTTAGGAGACCTATGTCCAACGACATCCCGATCAGCGACGACTGGCGCCAACTGATCAACCAACTTGAACAAGCACAACTGATCGACCGCCGCCTGCGCAACACATTGACACGCATGGTTATAGACCCATCGCCCATAAGCAGAGGATACATCCACGCACGAATCGCAAGCTGGTACAGAGACCCCAGTGGCTGGCTGCGCCAAGTAGCCGCCAACGACCAGGAAGTCAAAATAACCATGCTGGTAGGCATCAGATCCTTCGGCCCAACATCATGGCCACAATTGCAACGCGCCGCAGAAAAATACTGTGCGAAAAACCCGCAGACGGATCTGATCCAGTTTGCCACTATGTTCAATCGGGGCCACAGCGACCCAGTGATCTACATCATCGCCATTCATCCAAATGGCGAAATCACCAAGTACGGACCATTCGGCAGTGTCAGAGAAGCAAAACCCTTCATCGAAGACCAAAAACCAAACAACGCCGCCAAACTCTACACCGCGACCATCATCTCTAACGTTGGCATCAGTACCGCACCGGCCCTGACCAAATTCGAGCCGCTGATCCTGACGTAGCAAAACCAACGACCACAGGAGCCACCATGCAACCGAAAGTCAGCTACTGGATCATCTTCAACCCGGACGACAAACAGCAAATCATCGTGCGCGCCGTCATGGACAACGGCACCACCCGCACCTGGCGCCCCGGCGACAAAGGCTTCGCCAGCGCCAAAAAACGCGCCCAAGCCAGCCTCAACCGAAAGCGAGCCTAAAATGTTCCAAGACGACAAAGTATCAGTGAGCCTGACAAGCGCCACCGAAGTGACGATCAACCGCATCGAAACGGAGACCGAAAGCGCCTTCACGCTGACGCTAAAAGGCAAATGGCGCAAATGGGAACTGGACATGCGAGAATCGGCCTGGACCTTTGATGCACCAACACACGTTGGCGCCGTCACAGTGAACATCACCACAACCAACACTGTAACCGTGGCGCTCCATATCGCCCTTGGCCCCATCACACTGACCGCACAACTACATTGCGGACCAACCCAGAACTACGGCTACACGCTGACACGCCTGCATCAGTATCTGGCTTGATGCGCCAGTGGGCGCGACGCTGCGCTGCGCCCACCGGCGCCATGAAAAAAGACAGAAAGGAGAAAGAACAAAATGACCGAACAAGGCGAAAAACGAATCATTGAACTACTGGAACAAATCGTGGTGCTGCTCACGCAAACCACAGCGTCAGACCAGATCGCTGAAAACGAAGAACTGACCACCGCCAACGCCTACATGGTGCGCATCAAAGAGGACGGCGAACCGATGCTGCTCTTCTACGTGCACGACCACCCGGCACGCAAAGTATGCGTAGGCAAACTGTACGCCGAAAACTTCGGCATCCTGCCCTTCCAGGTCGATATGACACACAAACACTGGACGGGGCGACAGACACCAGAACGCGCCGACATTCCACCAGGCTACCTCATCGAACTGCCTTACACGGTGGAATACGTGCGCACCACGCGCGAGGCGAAAGACGGCAAGGGCATGGACTCCAAGCCCATCACGCGCATCACCCGCGTGCTGAAAGACGGCCAACCCATCGCCTGGACCCCAGTCGGCACCGTCAAGATGACCGAAGCCGAAGGCGCCGTCGCCGTGGCCGGCAACGCAATGGCCCTGTACCGCCAGGCAGTCGAAAAGGTACTCAATCCGGGCAACAAAACCCAACTGGCGATGGACGTGCTGGCCACCATCTGGTCTACATCCAAACACAAATCAGACGAACGTGTGCCGGCCGTCGAGCAAGCCAAAGACCTGCCGATGTTCGCCCTCGAACAGTTGGGCCAAGGCATCCTGAAGAACCCAGACTGGGCCAAAACCCAATGGGCCAAGTACCAACCGAAAGGGAAATAACCAATGAACCCGAACGAACGCGCCACCGTGGTCAGTTGGCTGATCGCCAACGCCAAACCGAAAGAACTGGTCGAGCAAGCGCTGGGCAAACCAGGCGAGCGCAAACTGACCATCGCCTGGCTGCTGCGCCAAAACCAACCCAATTGTCGATGCCAGGACCTAAAAGCCTACATCAGCGCCGGCGAATTGAAACGCACCGCCGAATTGCTGGAAGAACTCAGCGACGAAGAGATCGGCTACGACCTGCGCAACGTCGCCCCGCTACTCGACACGATGGCCACCGCACCCGACACCAGCACGCCGCTCGCCCAACTGAAAGCAACGACCAACCGCTTACTACTGGACGAAGCCCTCAAGCGCAGTCACTTCAATGGTGATCACGTCGAAAGCATGGCGATACGCGCCGGCTGGGCGCAAACCGCCCTCGATGCCTACACGCGCACCCATGAGACCGACGACGACGACGTGGGCGAACTGCTGGGCGACCTAGCAACGTGGTGCCACATCCACGATGTCGACTTTGTGACAGCAACCGCAGACGCCGCCAAATGGATCGAGGCTGAGATCAATGGCCCCTACAAGCGCCCCCGCTGGGGCTGGATGCCAAAGCCCCTGGCCGCTGCATTGATCGGCATGGAAGTCACCCCAGAAAATGCCCTGGCAATCAAGGAATGCCTGTGCGCCCTACTGCAGCGCAACCACATCTACGCCACCAACGGCAAGCTATTCCCTGACTGGCGCAATCAGAACGACGTCACGCGGGCCCTGGCGCTGAAGACCTGGGTGCTCGCCAACCTGGAGATCCAATGAACGCATGCACGCAGTATTGCTTCAAATTCACCGTCACACCAGCCAGCATCGCCTGGTGGCAAGCCTGGATCGCCGCCAAAGAAGCCCACGACGGCTACGAATGGGAAAAGCGTGAAGATCTGCCGTGCACACCGCCGGCGCCATTTCCCACCCTGCCCAACTGGGAACCAAACGACGACGACGGCGAAGAGGACATCGACAACTGGGAAGAAGACCCGCGCCAACTGCGCATCACCCTGAACCAAACCGAAAACGAACCGACCGTCACCATCACCGCCGACGACGACAGTCAATATGCCGGCGCAGTGCTGGCACAAGCCTACCTGCGCCTCTTTGCCCCAGAATGCGAAATCACGTTCGACTGGATCACCGTCACCGACCGCAGCGTGCCAGACGCTCTCGACGCCGGCACCCAGGTGGTCACAGCGACCGAGATCTGGTCATACGACCTCTATATGCTACGCCGCTTAATCGACAACGAACGCACCTACATCGCCAAACATACCGACCTTACCATCGAAGAATGCAACGGCTGGTTCTACGACAGCCAGCTGCTAACCGATCTGGAACAGGAGCAAACAGATGGATCTAAAAACCCTGGTTGAAGTCCACTGCAAGCCCAAAACACTGATCTCGACACCGACCGACGATCCAGACCGCAACCTGATCCTGCCCATCGACTTGATCCAGACAGAACCCTACATGCGCTGTTTCCCAGGCGATGGCGATACCCTGTTTGAAGAACCCGCAGCCGGCGCCGCCTTGATCCTAAGCTACTACTACAGCAGCCAACCACCAGAGCTAGTCACACACGCCGACATCGACCGCACGGCAGCCTATCTGCATCGGTGGAAAGACAACCTGGTCGCAGCCGGCCTGGCAAAACCAGAACCACCCTACACACAATGAAATTTCTGATCCCCATCGGCGGCGCTTTCGATCAGCGGTTTGCCGGCATCTTGACCTCATACAAGCATGCCGGCATCCCGCGCGGGATCAAAGAAGGCGCACCATGGGCAGGAGACAACTGCGCTTTCAAAGACTTCGAGCCAGACCGCTACCGCGCCTGGCTGCCAACCATGCTGCCTTACCGTCGAACCTGCCTATTCATCGTCGTCCCCGACGCCTACGCCGACGCCCGCTTGACCCACGCCCGCTGGCACGCCTGGCGCCAAGAACTGGACGGCTGGCCCCTGGCATTCGTGGCTCAAGACGGTCAAGAAGATCTACATCTGCCGGCAGACGAATGGACCACGCTCTTCATCGGCGGCTCGACAAGCTGGAAAGACGGGCCTCACGTTCCACCCCTGATTGCTCAAGCCGTGAGTGCAGGAAAACACATTCACGTCGGGCGCGTGAACTGGGAGACCCGTTACAAGCACTTCGCCCGTCTGCCAGGCGCCACCTGGTTCACATGCGACGGCACCCGCACCCGCAACGACGGTCGCACCAAAGCACTCAGAGCCTGGGCGCTCTACCAACGCAACTTCAAACTCTATCGCAGCCAACTAGCACTGGAGAAGTGATGGCAATCAACCAAGACGACTTCTGGTACAGAGTCAGCTTCGCCTGGTCCTGCATCAAAACCAAACGCACCAATCAGCGCGCCTTCGACGACTGCTTCGAGAACAATGACGGCGACTACATCGTCACTGCCCTGGTGCGCCACATCACCGCGATCGGCGAATGGGAAAACCTGCAAAACTGGTGGGGCAGATCGCCTTGCCCATGGCCAGCCACCGCAGCCAAATACGCCCACTTGACCGACGACGAACTGGCCGCTGCAGCCGTCGAAGTCCGCAAAGCCGCAAAGGCTAAACTTGACGCCGCCTATGCGCTGTACCAGGCAAGGATGAAAGCGACAGCATGATCAAACGCATCGAAATCGCCCGGCTGTGGGAAAACCACTACTGGGACACGAAGGTCTACGCCTTCAACCTTGAACCGGATCAAAACGAACCCGACGACGCAACTATCCTCAAAGTCGTAAACGCCGACGCCTTCGACATCCTGGGTGCGTTCATCTGGAACCTTGATCCTGACGATCCTGACGACACTGACGACACTGACGCCGGCGACGATCTCTGCGACTACTGCTTGCGCAGCGGGCTGCAAATCAGCCACACACTTGACGGCAAGACGATCTGCGACGACTGCTTAGGGAGCCGCACCCCAGACCCAGACTGGGAACCAGTTGAACTGGAAATGATCGAGATGCAGATCGACGGCCTGCAGTTGAACGAATTGCTTAGTGGGCAAACAGTTGAGGACCTGAGCCTGCGTTACGAAGGACACGCAGTCGATCACGTTCTCATCGGACCAGAAGAAACAACCATCTTCTGGTACGTCACATTAGGCGACGACGACGAACAACACCACGCCAGCGTCGCCAGTGACCAACCAGTCTTCTACATCACGGTGCCAAAGGAATAAAATGGACGCGCACACACTCTACGCAGCCCTGACCTTGCTGCGAACACAAGGAAAAATCACTGACAGGGCCTGGACCGCCATCGAAGACGCCGACGGCGAATATGCCGCCGCCCTCGGCGAAGCCGAAGAACTGTACGGCAAAGACCTAGAAGGCGCGATCGCCAAACACCACATCGACAAGAAGCTGATCGAGGCTGCCGTGGCGCAGATCGGAGCACCCCAATGACAATAACCGTAACGCACTGTTTCGTGACCATCCACGACTACGGCATGGGACCCAAACACGTCCTGCTTGACCTGATTCACCCCGAGACGCAAACCGGCATCTACGGGCGAAAATCCCTGGAACAACAATGCGCAAGCCATGGCGACGTAAAGGTCATGACGCTAACGGAATATGACGCCGTTCATAACGACGACTGGCGCCAGGCACCAAAGACAATCCCCGCTGAACACTACACCCGCGCGCTGGAAGTGCTGCCGCCAGAAGACTGGGTACAAGAAAATGGTAATAGCACATTCAAAATGATGGAACGCTGGTCAGGACAAATGACAAGCATCTACGCTAAAGTCGACGGCGCCTACTACCACCTGGTAGACAACGCCTACCTCCCCCACGCCGAAATTGTCGCCATGTGCCGCGCTACCGAAGCAAAACCTCATGGCCAAACGTGATCGCGTCTACAGCATCACCGGCACCGGGCCAGCCGGACGCAGCAAATTGTGCTGGACCAACAGCATGGGCATGGCCTGCCTGATCGCCAACCTGTTGTCCCAGCATTACACGGAACTCACCGTCGAGTCTGACAAAGACGAAACCAAACGCAAGACTACCAAAGCAAAAGAGGCACAATGACCCAAACCAGACTTGGCACCATGACCGTCGCAGAATACCTGCGCCACGACGGCGCCCTCTGCCCACACTGCCACAGCAAAGACATCAGCGCCGATCCCTGGAACGACACCCTAAGCAGATCTGTCAGCTGTATGGAGTGTGATACAACCTGGACAGAACTGAGCAAACTGGTCGACTACATTGATCTGCAAGACGAAGACGGTGAACCAATCACCATCCCCGACGAGACAGAAACGACAACGACGCGCTGGATCGAACTGCTGATCGCACTGGAAAACCACACCTGGTACAACGACTACTTTGAGTTTGCCATCCCAGAAGACGCCATACCTACCGACGAGCAGATCAACGCTGTCCTCGACGCCCAGAACATCGAGCGGATCGGCGCCCTGATCTACAACCTGACGCCGCCAGGCGACAACGAAGAAGAGCCGGCAACCGAAACCACAACGGCTGCCCTGGCCTATGCAATGGTGCGCGGAAACCGCGAGTGGTACGAGACGAGCTACTACAGCAACGTCGTGCGTCAACCAAAGCTGTACCAATACGGCCTGGAATACAAAGGCCAGCAGATCTTCCTGATCACCGCCGGCGAATACGAAGACTATCGCCTGTTCATGAGTCCAGAAGATCCGAGCGATCACTGCGAAGTGAGTGCACGCACGCCGATCACCATCACCAACCTGAACGGCGACGGCGCACTGCCGGAACTGCCGGAGCCAGAAGACACACCAGAGGACTGAAATGAGCGACCCAACCACACCACCCATCACCGCTGAAATCCTCGATGCGATCTGCGTCGCCATCGAATTCGCAGTACAAGAATACGAATATCGCCAGGACGAAGACGATTTTGTCGATGACGTCGGCATGGGCGACGACATCAAGAAAGCCCACCAGTGGCTGACGGCAGCAGCAGCAATCCAACAGAAAGCTGCACCGGCTGCCGCCAAACGCCACCCGATCACCAGTGCGATGTACGCCGAAGACCCCATGTACTGCCCCAACTGTCACACTGGAGACAATCTGCAGCCATGGAACGACAGCGAATACGACGACGATCCACTGGTGCGCCCAATCCGCTGTGGCAACTGCGGCTGTAAATGGACCGACCGCCTATCCCTGATCGGCTACGAAGACCTGCGCGACGCCAAGGGCGAACCAATCACAGAGACCGCAGAAGATTACACCGACGCCGACTACGCCGGGCCAGACGGCAGCGCCTACCCAGTCTACATGACACCAAGCGCCAAAGACCTGCCGCCGGGCCTGTATATCACCCTTTGGAACGGCTACCGCGAACACGTCCCGCTCGCCATGCGCCCGGACGACTGGGGTTTCAACGGTCCCATGATCGGACCCCTCGACAACGTACAAACCACCTACGGCCAGCACCTGAAGCTGACCGCAGCTGACGGCTACAGCCTGGCGCATTACTTCCCCGACCGCCCCAAAAACGACGAAGGCTTCTATGACCTCATCGTCGACGTCGAAGGCTGTGTCATCCACGACGGCTGCCGGTACGGCGACTGGACCGTCGATTACTACGCCGGCAAACCAGAGGCAGACACACCATGAATGACACCACACCGACCGCCGTGGCCATCGGCCGCAACAGCAACGGCGAAACCGTCTACCGGCGCCCAAATGGCGACCGCTACTATCACGCGGCACACAACGCCACCGTGAACCTGGACATAGCCGATCTGACAAACGGCAACACCATCTATGTCTTTCAGCGCTGGTTCACGACCGACGAACTGGACACCAGCGACCCACGCGGTTGGCGCTTCCACGGCCTAACCACACCAAAGGAGAACAAGTAGTGGCAAACAAACCGCCCTGGACCATGACACGGCAAGAATGGGAACGCGCCCTGGATGCCTGCCGCGCCGACGTTGCCCAACGCAATTACACCAGAACCAGCGGCAGTGAGGCGCAACAACGCTACCAAGCAATGAAAGCACTGCTGTACACCGTGCGCGACGCCGACATGGAGATGATCAGCAGCAACCAGACCGCAGCCTACCCACCCGCAATGCGCCGGGCAGCCTACGACCGCTTGCAACAACCAATACGCTGGCATGACGTAATCGCCCAGGCACTGCACGACGGCGAGCCAGTGCCCGATGCCATCCAGATGGAGTACCATCGCTACATGGTAAAGTGGCACCAAGGCGCCGCCAACGCCATGGCCAGCAACATTGCCGACGAAACCCCGACCACGCCACAGCGCTGGTTCGCCAGCATCGACAATGAGAACATCGTCGAGATCGCCGGCGCCACCAGTTTCGATGACGCCGACGCCAAAGCGCCACCCAACACCGTCTGGATCTACACTACCGAAGCACTCGCCACAATGGTCATTGAAGGCGCCCACGCCCTCAATCATGCCTTAGCCCAGGAGAAAAACACATGACCCCAGAAACATGGGCCAATATCTGGTCCCACTATCGCATGTTGAAAGCCCTGAAAGACGACTTGCCCGACGGCATGTGGGACGACATCGCCGAAGCAGCCGACGCCTACCTGACCGCAAAATTCGCCGTAACAGACGGCGACCCAGTGGCCATCAACGCACTGCGCGAGCAATTCCTGGAAGATCTCAACGAGGTGCTGATCGATTACGGCTACGCCGCCTACGGCGAAACCGCATAGCCATCCCAACACCATGAACAAATGCTACCCAAGCAAACACCTGAAACGTGAACGCCAACGTTACCCGCTCTTACCCGCGCAAGGCACAAAGGTGACCATGCGCAACCCGCGCGACAACAGCACGATCAACGGCCACAAAATGCTGGGCCAACGGGATAACGCGTGGATCATCCACGACCATCCCGACGACTTGCTGGGCATCATTCTCAACTACGAAGCCGACCGCGCCGGCGGCCGCTGGGAGCACCCCAACATCACCAGGTCACAAACTGTGCAGCGTGAACTGCGCCACGGCAAACGCACCTGGCGCTACCACACGCTCGTCGACTACCTGCTGGTTTTCAAGCGTGAAGACATCACGCTGATCGACGCCGCCGACGCCATATGGTCCTACCCTGTCCTGGAGATCGCCGGCATTGAAATCCACCTGGACGTTTCGGCACAAACCGACCCCAAAGGCGGACCAAGCGTCGAGATCATCACCAACCCCGTCTACGCCGGCCTCAACAACCCACCCGCCGCAGCGCTCAACCAACTGGCAGCCGCAGCACACCGCGGCACCAGCCTGGAAAACTACCGCTTCGCCGACGAGCTAGAACGCGAGTTCTGGGCCAACGCCGGCGACAAGCTGATCACCGTCTGCGCCCAAGGCGACTGGCACGCCCATGTGCCCAAAGGCATGGTATTGGTGACAGCAGTACCTGGCGGCCACCCACTCAAGCCCTGGCCAGCCTGCCGCGAAAAATGGTCCACCAATGAGCAGTGCTTTCTGGTGCCAAACGCAGAATACACCAACGGCTATTTCCTACCCTTTATCGTTGACCCCACCCGCCACAGCCGCTGTGACGCCAACGGCCTCGCCCTGACCTGACCCCACTAGACCAGGCGGCGCGACGCTGCGCTGCGCCGCCTGGTCATTAGTGAAAAAGTAGTTTCAAGCATTCACGCACTTGACAGGATAATACATTTGTGCTACCATAGAGTAGCCAACAGCACACAAAAAGGAGACCAACCAATGTGGATTGTGACCTACACCAACGACAACACCAGGCATTCAGCCTGGGACACACGCGGCGAAGCGGAAAACCAGGCCCGCGTGCTGCGCGAAAGCGGCTACCGCAACGTCAAAATCGAATTCGATGGCACCGTGGTCGCCGCCAACGGCCACTATTACGTGTAAGGAGAACCCCATGCCCTGCTGGTCTGTAGCAACCGCCCGCGCAACCCTGGATCTGCGCCTCACCGCCGACCAGGCCGCGCTCGCCCTCAGTGACATACAAATCACCCGCGGCGGCCTAAACGCCCAGGTACTACGCGGCGTCTGGAGTAACGGCCTTGAATTCACCTACGATGCGAACAACGGCGCCATCACCGTGCGTGACGCCAGCCGCGCCCAAGCCAACGCCACCACCGCAGCCATCAAGGAAACACTGCGCACCTGGACACTGAACACCATCGCCCAGGCCATCGCCCAAGTCGCCACCGTGACCGAGTACCAGTTGAACGAAAGCGGGCTGCTGCTCGCCGTGGAGACCCAATCATGACATTCCGCATCGCTCTGCTCAACGACGGCACGATCGGCATCTTCGGCGAAAACGGCACCTTCGACCAATGCCGCATCGCCATCGACCAGATCCTGAACGTGATCCAAGCCGCCGGCGTGCAAATCACCGAACGCACGCCAGTGGAAAATCACCGAGAATTCGACCAGGTGCTGACCGAGACGCACGACTGGATCCACGAACACACCGCCTAAGAGAGCAATATGCTGCTAAACTCACTGCCACACAAAGGCTTCCCCCAAGTCAGCAACCAACCATTCGACCTCATCCTCGACGACTGGGATGTGCACCGCCGCCGCTACGCCACCATCCCCCTGCCTGACGGCACCATGCCGCTGTTCATCAGGCCGCCACAAAAAGACGCCAAAGAATTCCCGGTGCGCCGCGAATACGACCTCCACTATTTCGGCCAACTCCGCCCAGACACCTTCAACTTCGCCTGGAACGATCACGCCATCAGTTTCACCGAAATTTTCAAACGTGACGGCACCTATCGCTGCTACGTTTCTCGCTATCCAAGGCCACCCTATGAAATCCACAATGCAGACTTCTGGGGCTGCACCGTAGACGAACTTCGCCAGTTTCAAACCGATCTGCTACTGCTCGGACAACAATGGCTTGCCCGCGAACGCCACCGCCAAACAGCCGGGCTAGAAGCCACCTGGCTCTACAACAACATCCGCATGCTCTCTCCAACAGGACAGAACTGGGAATTGTGGAAATGCCCATGGCATCCCCGGACCAACGGCACCAACATCGGCGCCGAATACCCACCCGACTGGATCGGCACCGAACCAGTCGATAAATACAATCACTACCGGGAATTCCACCGCATAGGCACACACCAATGGGCAGGACCAGGCGGCGCCAAAGTCGTCCGCAACTACAACTGGCACATTCAAACGTCAGCAGGACGCCAAACGCAAGAATTCGCACTGAGCACGCAAGCAATTGACGCCTACTGGCAACAATACGCGCCGACAGCATAAATACGAACAACTGTTCGCATTTGCAACCAACAACAGGAGCCACCAATGCCAAATTTCCCCAACCCGACATGGGCAGCCGAAGTAAGCGCCCGCTACAGCAGTCGCGAGCGCCATGCCTTCATTCTGCATGGCAACGTCGAAGACCTGGTGGCGCCAGAGACCAGCCTACCTGATTTTCTGAGCCTGCTGGGCCAGGCCACCAACCCCGAGTTGATCGTATTTTACGATCGCGCCCACGGCTTCAGCTTCCCGATCCCAGCCATGGAAGACAAGTTCCGCATGCTGGCCGGCCTGCCCCGTCCGAATGCGCAACAGCAGCAATTGCAGGCAGCAGCCGGCGTGACCCCACGCCTGCCGAACGCACCGATTGAAGCGCTGAACCTGATCAACCGCGCGCTGCTGAGTAGCGAAGGCGCCAACATCGTGGTCATCATCCGCTGGGCGGAAACGATCATCCCGCCGACCAATGGCAACGGCAGCCCCGAAGACCGCGCCAGCACCATCTTCATCACGGACTGGGGCAACGACGCCGTGATCGGCAACACCGGCAGCCTGATCATCATGACGACCACGGACATCGGCGCCCTCAACGCCCAGGTGACCGCACCGAACAGCGGCTGGGCGCCCGTTGCCGTTGAATTGCCCGATGACACCCGTCGGGCTGCCTTCCTCGACGCCTTCGACACCAGCGACATCGAATGGCAAATGTCCCGCCAGGTCTTCGTCGCCATGACCGCCAGCCTGAGCCTGCGCCACATGGAGCAGATGATCAACGTTGCGCGCTACCGCGGCACCATGACCATCGAACTGGCGCAAGAGACCAAGGCCGCACTGGTGAAAGCCGAATACGGCGACCTGGTGCGCTTCATCGAGCCGAATACCACCTTCGCCGACATCGGCGGCCTCGAACACATCAAAGCATTTCTGCTGAAATACGTGGTGGCACCGATCCGCGCCGGCAAGACCAACCGCGTACCAAAAGGGATTCTACTCACCGGACCAGCCGGCACCGGCAAGACCGCCATCGTCAAAGCCTTCGCCGCCGAAGTGGGCCTGAAGATCTTTGACATCAACATCGGCCAGGTGTTCGGTTCACTGCAAGGCCAAACCGAAAGCACCATGCGCCGCATGTTGCGCATGATCGAATCAGCCGCACCGTGCATCGTCTGGATCGACGAAATTGACCAATCGGTCTCACGCCAAGCGGGTGGCGACAACGGCGCCGCTGGCCGCGTCTTCCAGCAACTCCTGCAGTTCATGAGTGAAGAGCGCCTACGCGGCAAAGTCGTGGTCATGGCCGCCACCAACCGTCCCGACCTGATGGACGCCGCCATGCGCCGTGCTGGACGCTTCGATTACAAAATACCCTTCCCAGTGCCCAACCAAGCCGAACGGTTGGCAATCATGACCATCTACGGCCGGAGCCTGCCGAACTTCAATCCCGCCAACATCAGCGCCGCCAGCCTGGCAATGACCGAAGGCTGGACCGGCGCCGCCATCCGCCAAGCGATGGAAAAAGCAATCGCCTACTGTGAAGACGACGGCCTGCCGGCTGACGAAGCGATCGCCAGAGCCATCGCCAGAACCAAGGACACCACCCAAGACGTAGACGCAATGTGGGCGCTGGCCCTGACTGAATGCAACGACCTGGACCTGCTGCCGCCTGGCTACGAAATGCCAGACAGCAAAATCCTGGCCGAAAAGGCAGCAGCACTGCCGGCAAAACGCGAGCGCCGTTCCCTGATCTAAGGAGGAACCATGACCGTCGATCTTGACCTGATCGAGCAACAGGCTGCTGCAATGCGCAAGCAGTTGGGTGTCGACTTTGACATCCAACTGCTTGACTACGAACGACTCATGGCCCAAGGCGTAGTCGGCGCCGTGACGTGCGGCCGCTGGCGCGCCACCATGCCCCTGCTCGACGCCGATCTGGGCATCAAAGTCAGCCCCGAAGCAAAAAAGACCCTGCTCTCGATGGGCAAAAAGCTGCTCATGCCCAAGGAGATGGTCAGCACCGCCGACGCCATCGAAAGCAAGGCCCGCCGGCTACTCGATCCCAAATACAACCGCGCCGTCTACCCAACACCGATGGGCACCTTCATCCCGGTCACGGCCTGGGCAGACGTCAAACAGCGCTTTGACGACTGCGTGGCGGACTACATGAATATCCGCGACCAGTGGTGCGACAACATCGACGATGTGCGCCTCACCATGATCGCCGCCTACCAGGCGGCAGCCAGGGAAGCATGGCAGCGCCGTCAGCGCGAAAACCCCGACTTCATCGAGACAGAAGACGAATATGTCGAAAAATTCACGGAACGCGTCATGGCACATCTGCCCAGCAGCGAACGCATCCGCGAAAGTTTCTACCTGGAGCTGAAAGTCCAGTGGATCCCGCTGCCTTCACTGATGGCAGCCGAAATGGCCCGTAAGGAAGCCATCGAACTGCAAGTCGACTTCGCCAAGGAGAAAGCCGGCGCCGCCCGCGACATCGAACGCCGCCAGGAAGAACTGGCCCGCCTCGAAATCGAACGGCAGCGAGTAGAGACCACTGACGCCATCGCCGCTCGCAACCGCCAACTGGCAGAACTGAACGCCTACGTGGTCAAGGAAACCAAGCGCGAACTCATCAACATGGCGACGGAATTCGAGAAGACCGTGGCCGCACAGATGAATGCGCTGATCGCTGAGGTGATGACGGACCTGCTGGAAGCGCTGAAGACGCGCAAAAAGCTCAACTCCAGCAGCACAGTACAACTGCGCAACCTGGTAAAGACACTGGGCCAAGCCAACTTCACCGACGATCCCGACGTCAACGCCGTAATCGGACGCGTCAACCAGGTGCTGAAAGTCAAGCTCAACGCCACTGACCGCATCGCCCTGAGCCAGACCCTGCAAGACATCCGCGTCGTCGCCACCGACAACCTGCTACGCATCGGCGCACCGGCAGTGCAATCACGCGTGCTGGAACCAGTAGAAATGTCACGCGCCAATGTCGCCACCAGCCGGCAGCGACTGGCCCTGGCACCGCCAGTGATCGACCTGCAGCCCGGCCTGGCGCTGAAAGGAGACAAGGCGTGAGTAACAAGACGATCACGACCTACAGCATCAGGGTGGTCACCACAACCCCAGTGGTTGACCACCTTGCCGTCCGCACTGCCATCGCCAATGCCGTCAGCCTGGCGCTAGGCGCCCTCAATGAAGAGGGCGACATGCAAGCAGTCATGGTAACGCCGCCAACAAATCAAGTCACCATCATCAGCGCCGAGGAACACCAAAAACGATGAAAGATCTCGACCCAACCGAAGTGCTGGACACGCTGGCCCAAGTCAACGCCAGCCTGCTCCAAACCCAGAGCGATATGGATACGAAATTTCCCAATCGCCCTGGCCACTATCTGACACCCACCACATTGGCCGCGAGACAAGCGTTTGACGCCGAACACATCGAACCGCTGCGCAAGCGCCAGCGCACGCTCATGGACATTCTGCAGTTCTACCCCACACCGCCCGACATCACGCTCGAGCTGCTGGCGCCATTCATGCAGATCGGCACCAACGGCCTGCACAAACTGCCGGCGGGCTGGAACATCATCGATCCAACCTGTGGCCACGGCGACATGCTGGCCACCATCAGCGATCACGCCCAAGACATGGAAGATCGCTACCGCACCAAACTCTTCGGTGTCGAGATCGCCACCGAAAACGCAGCCGTCGCCCGTAGCCGCGTCAACCGCAGCGCAATCATCCACGCCGACATCAGACACTGGAAACCAGACCAGCACTTCAACCTGTGGGTAATGAACCCGCCATTCCGCAATGGCGCTGAACTGCTACTGCGCGTGTGGGAAATCGCCGGCGCCGGCGCCCAGATCGCCTGCATTCTGAACGCAGAAAATCTGGTTGCGCCAAAAACAGCCAAACAGCAGGAACTGCTCACGCTCATCCGCACCCTGAGCGAAACGAATCAAGCGCGCGTCGTAGGCGCCGGCAAACCGTTCAAACACGCCTTGCGCACCACAGACGCCGAGTGCGTATACGTCTACTTGAGCAAACCCGAGGGCAAAACCACTGCCAACTGGGAAGCCGTGGACTTCGAGCAAGCCGAGCCAACCACACCAGCACAGAACCAAACAGTAACCGGCACCGAACTGATCCGCAGCGTGGCGCACGGTCGCCCAGACGCTGCCGCCGCCATCGTCGCCGCCCACGAACGCTGCCTGGCCATCACCGCTGAAAGAGATCGCCTATGGCATGAACTGACCAAAATCTATCGCGCCATCGGCCTGAGCGGCAACCCAACAACCGGCGAAGAAACGACCGCCGCGTTCTGGAATTACATCTTTGATGCCACCCAGGTTGGACGCCGGGCAACCAGCAAATTCCGCCAGGAATTCGACGAACAGCGCGCCAAACAGCAGGCAATGGCCTTCAGCCAGGCCAACATCACCGAACTACTGCTGACCTTCCTGAACTACGAACAGGACTACATCGACCAGGCAATCAAAAATGCTTTCCTGGAAATCATCGGCCTCGATACCAGCAACGCCAGCCCAGATCGACGCTGGGTAACCAACAAAGGCAACCGTCTCAACGCCAAGATGATCGTACCCTGGTGGTCGCTATGGGACAACGGCGGCAACACTTGGCGCACCTACTACGACAGAGAAAAACCCGAAAAGCTGGATGATCTGGACAAAGCAATCGCCGCCCTCGAAGCCATCCCATACGACCAAATCGTCCCCATCTCGCGCGCCATCGATCTGCAAATCGAATACCTGAACAACCACCGGCAGATCGATCACCGGACTGTGCGCTGCCGCAGCACGTTCTTCACCGTACAGTTTTTCAAGCGCGGCACCATCCACCTCTGGTGGCGCGACCTCGACATGCTGGACCGCTTCAACCTGGCGGCAGCCAGAGCGTTCCGCTGGCTCGGCGACCAAAAACACGACCCCTACAACACGAAAGCTGAAGCCGCCGCGCGCGCCAAAGAACGCGCCGAATGGAAACGCGAAATGGACTGGGTTACACCCACCCTCAAACTCGACCGCCTACTGGCAACCAACCAACAAGGAGACCTGTACCAGTGACCCCAAACACAGTGATCGTCACCATCGAAGATGGCCTGTGCGCAACCGTGAGCCACAACCTGCCCTTCCCAATCACGGTGATCGTCGATGACCTGGACAACCAGGCCGACGAACCACGCCGCACGACCATCTTCACCCAGGAGCCGACCGACGACGCCAGCCTGCTGGACCAGCTTGCCGGCAGCGACCTGGTAGCGTAAGGAACAAACCATGCTGCCAAACGGCACCCTGATCGGCGAATGCCTCTTCGACAAGAACCCTGCCAACGCAGTCGCAATCGGCTACGTGATCGGCCACGTCCGCATCAAGAACAAAACCTTCTACAAGGTACTGATCTTCGCCGGGCCACCCTACCGACGCCACACCTTAACCCTGTTCGACGTGCAAGACAGCGTGCAAATCCCGCACGAACTCTCACCGCACGCCATTGCATTCATCGACACCAGACTGCAAGAGCATACCAGCCGCTACAAGCCAGGCGACAGGGTACGCTTTCCGCACAGCACCACGCTTTACGACGACAAAGACCGGGTTGTCGACGTACCGAAAACGCTCTACGTGCGCACCGTAACGCGCCTGGACCCAAAGTGCATCGCAACCTACTTCCGCATCCAAACCATGGACGCCGACGGTCACGACCGCTTTGAAGGCGCAGAAAAGCACTTTGAACCAGCCCACTAAAGGAGCCAAATGCTGCCAGAATTCATCATGATCCTAAAGGACCCAACCGGCTACGACTACGTGCTCATGGCCAATCAGCCAGACACAATCCACGTAACCGTTTTTCGCCGCACCCCGCAAAAGCAAGAAACACTACTCACACTGGATCTGCACGACGGCATAATCGTTGACGCAGCGCCAAACGTTTTCAACATGCAATCCGCACCCAACGCACCCAGCGAGTGGATGCTGCACTGCACGGAAAGTAACGGCAAAACCAATATCTACATTGACCACAGCCCACCCTACACAAAGCGCCAGCGGAAATCGGAAAAGCACTACCGCACGCCGCGCCTGACACTGCGCGCCCAAGGCAAGACCACCAATAACCACCGACTCTGCATCGCAACACTACACCGCCACCAAGCCCAAGGAAGCACATGACAAAACCACCACAACCCGGCATCAGCTTCATCCTTACCGACGGCTACAACGTCGATTTTCACAACGTACTGCCAAACTGGAGTCTTGGCGACGAAATCCAGAAAGGCTATGACGAAGCCGACTTAGACAGCGACTGTACATGCTGCATCGTGATCGAACTCGCCACCGACGCCAACGGCATGCCATTCATCAAAGAAGCCACCCTGGTCATCACCGCACAACTCGCGGACGACCGTAAGGAGCAAGAGCAAGCATGACCAAACCACCCATCGCCTACGGCGCTTACGTCGAAGACGGTTCTGGCGTCATCGGCGGCCTACTGCACGACATCGGTATCCTGGCCAACGGCGCGCCAGCCTTTCGGATCATCTGCACGAAAGGCAACATGCGCGACATCGGGCGCCCAGCCGTGCTCTGGGCAGAGGGCGCGACCTACAACCCAGCACCACCGGATCCAGCCACCATCACCTGGATGGAAGAGCGCATGGCGGCGCATGGCATAGAAGTCAAGCATAAGGAGTACGCATGCTGATCCCAGTCAACAAACTACCACCATGGACGATCGTCAAGCTCCACACCGGCGATCTCGCACTATCCCCCAATCGGGCATCAGCCAGAAATCGCTATGTGTTTCGCTACACCCAAACTCACGGCATTGCACAACGAGCCACCGACACAGTAGAAGTTGTCTGCTGGCCGGCAGCAGCAGCCTTCGACGAACTCATGCGCCTTCAAGACCGCGAATGCAACGACGGCAGTCATATCTAAGGGAGAACCATGCGCCAACGCTACCTGATCGTCCAAGACTACGGCGAACTGAGCTACGCCCCCCTGCCGCCGGCCACGGCGCCAGAAGCAGAGTCAATCGCCGCCATCAAACAGCATTGCCAGCAACACAACTTCACCAACCAAGCAGCCTGGATCGTAGTATTGGAGGCTGAACCAGGCCAAGCACCGACCATCAACACGACCCGCGGGATCTGGCTGCCGAACTTTCTCAGAACCGAAGCAGCATAAACAATTCATCGACAAGGAAGGGACACAAACCATGCAAATGCAGGACATCAAGGGCCTCGAACACGCCAAACGCGCAGTAGAAGTAGCCATCGCCGGCGGACACACACTGCTGATCACCGGCGAAACGGCGAGCGGAAAAACCAGCCTACTGGCCGCCGCCGCCACCTTGGCCACCGCAGCAGATTGCCGCATCCAAACCGCCGACGGCGTGCGCGCCTTCCTGCGGCTCACCGAAGGCCAATTGAACTACAATCCAGTGCTGGCCGCCATCGCCCCGTGCAACTGCGGCAACTACGGCAGCGAGACCAAACCATGCCGCTGTGGCCTGGCAAAGTTGGCAGCCTGGCAAACTGCCATCGACACCAACGCCGGGCGTTTTGCCATGCACACGATCATCTACCCGGCGCCAGTGGCCAAACTCAGCACAAAAATGGCCGGCGAACCAAGCGCAACCATCGCCGAACGCATCAAACAAGCCCGCCTGCACCAATGGGAACGCGGCACCATCAACGGCATGCTGAGTCTGACCGACATCCAGACCCACTGCACGCTTGACGCAGTAGGCGAGAACCTACTACGCGCAGCCATGAACCAACTGCACATGGACCCGCGCCAGTACCTACACACACTGCGCATTGCGCGCACAATCG
>WBZT01000194.1_pt1 | contig 50528 bp, 50 predicted proteins | sample 5204241 | NCBI WGS metagenome assembly WBZT01 (sample SAMN12344358, study PRJNA552823) | activated sludge metagenome | biome: Activated sludge suspended growth; feature: Nitrification reactor; material: Wastewater; isolation source: activated sludge from nitrification reactor of wastewater... | reverse complement strand
GCAAACCTGCCGGGGTGGACTTCGGCCTCCCCTTGTGGCGTTGCAATGAAAGTGGCCCCTTCGCTCACTGTATCGTATGTACCTGGTTCATCTTCGCCGGATTCTTCGATGACGGTGACTTCATGGTCAGTCCCACGAATACCAATGACGGCGGTTGGGGTGTTGATACGATATCCAGCAGGGTTGTGTTTGCCTATCCAGCCGGTAATGGAGCGCAGCGTGCCAACCAGCAATGACATGGTGATTTTGTCTGAATCTTCCCCGTCGGCCTGATATTCATCGACTCTAAAGATGGTATTGGGACGGATGGCAAGAATGGCGCCATCAACTGTAGAGATATGTATTTCGCCATCGTTGGCAGTAGTGATGGTTTCGCCCTCAAACACATCTTTATCTTCAGTAAGTGGTGTTGAAACGCCACCGCTATCAGCCAGTGTGGCTTGACCTGAAACGGCATCCACTTTGCCAAACAACGTTGCCGCGAAAGCGGAATTGATGAAAAGCAGTAATAGGAAAGAAACGGTCGCAATTCTCATAGGCACTGCACCAGACCAAATAAAAACAGGGCTAAAGCACGCTTTAGCCCTGTTAACTTACCGCAAAAAAAAGTTTTACAGCTTGCTGGCCAGCATGGTTTCCAGCTTGCCTTGGTCTGCCACGAAACCGCGAATGCCTTCAGCCAGCTTTTCAGTGGCCATGGCGTCCTGGTTCAGCTCGAAGCGGAACTCGGTTTCCGTCATCTTGGCTGGCGGCTGCTTCTTGGCGCCGCCATCGCTCAGAACGCGGGTGAGGGTGCCTTGAGTGGCTTCCAGGTCTTGCAACAGGTTGGGGGACACGGTCAGGCGGTCGCAACCAGCCAGTGCAATCAGTTCACCGGTGTTGCGGAAGGAGGCGCCCATCACTACGGTCTTGTAACCGTGTTCCTTGTAGTACGCATAGATGTTGCGCACGGATACCACGCCGGGGTCGGTTTCGGGGGTGTATTCGGTGCCGGGGTTCTTGGCCTTGTACCAGTCCAGGATACGACCCACGAACGGGGAGATCAGGAATACGCCGGCTTCAGCACAGGCGCGGGCTTGACCAAAACCGAACAGCAGGGTCAGGTTGCAGTTGATGCCTTCCTTTTCCAGTTGCTCACCGGCCTTGATACCTTCCCAGGTGGAGGCCAGCTTGATGAGTACGCGGCTCTTGTCCACGCCCGCTTCCTGGTACAGGCGGATCAGCTTGCGGCCCTTGGCGATCATGGCGTCCACGTCGAAGGACAGGCGTGCATCCACTTCGGTGGAGATACGGCCGGGGATCACGTCCAGGATTACCCTGCCGATGCTGACGGCCAGCTTGTCGGCGGCGTTCTCGATCTGGGCTTCTTTGCTGCCGCCTTGTGCCTTGGCGTAGGCAATGGCATCGTCAATCAGGGGAGCATACTCAGGCAATGCGCTGGCCTTGAGCACCAGGGAGGGGTTGGTGGTAGCGTCAACCGGCTTGACGCTCTTGATGGCTTCAACGTCGCCGGTGTCGGCCACGATGGTGGTCATGTCTTTCAGTTGAGATAACAGGCTGCTCATGGTTTTCCTTCCCTTTTGAAGAGTAAATTTGGGTGAATTATTAGTGCGTTTTTAAGCCGAATTATGTTATCACCGTGGGCTGCTCGCGTCCAGTCCGCTCGCGGAGTTGCGAGATCTGCGAAGCAATGGAAATCAGCTCTGCCAGGGCTTTCTGGGCATCCAGGTGATGTTTGGAAATATCCGGTTCGTAAGCCTCCAGATAGATGCGCAGCGTCGCACCTTCAGTGCCGGTGCCGGACAACCGGAACACAATGCGCGAACCGTCGGTGAACAGGATGCGGGTACCCTGGCCTTTGCTCACGCTGCCGTCTATCGGGTCGGTGTAGCTAAAGTCGTCGCACATCTTGACGGTGTAATTGCCCAGCTTTGCGCCGGTCAGACTGTCAAAGCTTGCGTGCAGGTGTTGCATCAGGCCGTTGGCGGCGTCACTGGGGATAGCTTCGTAGTCATGGCGCGAATACACGTTGCGGCCGTACTCAGCCCAGTGCGCCTTGACGATGGCTTCCACCGACTGCTTGCGCGCGGCCAGTACGTTGAGCCAGAACAGCACCGCCCACAGGCCGTCTTTCTCGCGCACGTGGTCGGAACTGGTGCCGAAGCTTTCCTCGCCGCACAGCGTCACCTTGCCTGCGTCCATCAGGTTGCCGAAGAATTTCCAGCCGGTCGGGGTTTCAAAAGCAGGCACGCCCAGCTTGGCCGCCACCCGGTCTGCCGCCGCGCTGGTGGGCATGGAGCGGGCTATGCCCGCAATGCCTTGCTTGTAGCCTGGCACCAGCGTAGCGTTGGCGGCCAGCACGGCCAGGCTGTCGGAGGGGGTCACGAAAAAGCGCTGGCCGAGAATCATATTGCGGTCGCCGTCGCCATCCGAGGCCGCGCCGAAATCCGGCGCATCCTTGCCATACACAATTTCCACCAGGTCGTGGGCATAGGTCAGGTTGGGATCAGGGTGGCCGCCGCCAAAGTCGGTGAGCGGCTCGGCATTCATCACGCTGTCTGCTGGGGCGTTCAGGCGGCGTAGCAGGATTTCCCTGGCATAAGGGCCGGTAACGGCATGCATGGCGTCGAATTTCATGCGGAAGCCGCCGGAAAGCAGGGCGCGGATGGCCGGGAAATCGAAGATGGATTCCATCAGGTCGGCGTAGTCAGCAACAGGATCAATCACCTGCACCACCATGTCGCCCAGTTTGCTTTCACCGATCTGGTCTATCGCCATGTCCGGCGCTTGCAGGATACGGTACTCGCTAATGGTTTTGCTGCGGGCGAAAATCGCCTCGGTCACCTTTTCCGGGGCCGGGCCGCCATTGGCGATGTTGAACTTGATGCCGAAATCCTCTTTCGGCCCCGCCGGATTATGGCTGGCGGAAAGCACGATGCCACCGAATGTTTTGTATTTGCGGATCACGCAGGAGGCTGCCGGTGTAGAAAGAATGCCGCCCTTGCCCACCAGCACACGACCGAAGCCGTTGGCGGCAGCCATTTTCAGGATGATCTGGATCGCCTCGCGGTTGAAATAACGCCCGTCGCCGCCCAGGGCAATAGTGCTGCCGGGCGGTGCTTCGATGCTGTCGAAAATGGATTGGACGAAATTTTCCAGGTAGTGCGGCTGCTGGAATACGGGTACCTTTTTACGCAAACCGGAGGTGCCGGGTTTCTGGTCAGAGTATGGTTGGGTGGGAACGGTTTGGATGTTCATTTTTTCAGCGTCTTTCTAAAAATCTCGCCTGTATTTATTGACAACTTATGCGGCAATCACGATAATCTCGCCTCCTCGAAGGGGCATTAGCTCAGTTGGTAGAGCAGCGGACTCTTAATCCGTTTGTCGTAGGTTCGACCCCTACATGCCCCACCAAATTATAAACGGCTCGCAGAAATGCGGGCCGTTTTGTTTTGATCATCTTTGTTGCCAGAGCGATTTTTTCGCCTTGAGCATAGTGTGCCGCCCCGGCTCCGGACTCAGCTGAATCCCCGGCTGGTCATCAGTTTCTGTATATTTTCGCGCCAATAACGTCAACATGAAGAGGGTGGAAAAGTTTATTAAGGCAGTGTGAACCCATTCGGTATGAATTTTGTGCGAAGAATTGGGGCTAGAATGGCATGGTGATGGTGAATCTTTTTTGATCCTGGCCAATGGAAACGCTGAATAAATGGCTACACGGGCGAATCGCTGCGTTGCCCGGCACTCGAAACCTCGCCGTACTTCTTGTACTGCCTCGGCTTCTGCGCGCCGTGGGCCTTGCGTTTTATTCCGCTCGCACATTTATTCAACATTTCCTGCGGTTATTGCAAGCATGTTGACTGCTTACATCCGCCATCCAGACTGCCTCAAGCCCAACCCGGGCGAGCTGCATCCCGAGCACCCCGCGCGGCTGAGGGCGATTGATGACCAGTTACTGGCATCCGGCCTGTTGAGCTATCTGGATTGTCACGATGCGCCACAGGCTACGCTGGAACAGATCGAGCGCGTGCATGACCGCGCCTATGTCGAGAATCTTTTCAATATCTCCCCGTTGGAAGGTGAGCTCCATCTCGATCCGGATACCATCATGACCCCGGATACGCTGGAAGCCGCACTGCGTGCCTGTGGTGCGGCGGTGCTGGCGACAGAGCTGGTGCTGCGGGGCCAGGCCATTAATGCCTTCTGCGCAATACGTCCGCCAGGGCACCATGCCGGGCCGGATTACGCCATGGGTTTTTGCCTGTTCAACAACGTGGCGGTAGCGGCCGCCCATGCGCTGGAAGTGTTCGGTTTATCGCGGGTTGCAATAGCCGACTTCGACGTGCATCACGGTAACGGCACCGAGGATATTTTCCGCAACGATCCGCGCGTGATGCTCTGCTCAAGCTTCCAGCACCCGTTTTATCCCTATCTTGGCGCCGAAAGTGGCAACGACCACATCATCAATGTACCGTTGCCAGCCAATACCAGCGGCGATGCCTTCCGTGAGGCCATAGAAACACACTGGAAGCCCGCACTTGAAAGCTTCCGCCCCGAGATGCTGTTCATCTCGGCGGGCTTCGATGCCCACTGGGAAGACGATCAGGGCCAGATGCTGCTTAACGAACGGGACTATCGCTGGATTTCGCAGTTCCTCAAGGACATGGCCGCCCGGCATTGCAGCCATCGGCTGGTATCCGTGCTGGAGGGGGGCTATGTGCCGGAGGCGCTGGGGCGCAGCGTGGCGGCACATATGAAGGTGCTGATGAGCTGAGCCGCGCTCTTGCTATAATGCGCGTCTTGCGGCGGACACCAGACCCCACACAATTTAGTTATGACCAAAATAATCGCTTACGACTCTACCCTGCGTGACGGCGCACAGGCGCAAGGTATTTCCTTTTCTGTCGAAGACAAGCTCAAGATTGTCCAGAAGCTGGATGAACTGGGTATAGGCTATATCGAGGCCGGCAATCCCGGTTCCAACCCCAAGGATCTGGAATTCTTCGAACGGGTGGGCGGGCTTCAACTGAAGAATGCAAAAATCATTGCTTTTGGCAGCACGCGCAAGGTGGGTATCAACGCAGCCGAAGACAAGAACCTGCAATCCCTGTTGCGCGCCAACACTGCGGCCGTGGCGATTTTCGGCAAGAGCTGGGATTACCAGGTGACGCATATCCTGCGCACCACGCTGGAAGAAAACATGGCCATGATTGGCGATACCATCCGTTTCCTCAAGCAGCAGGGCAAGGAAGTGGTGTTCGATGCCGAGCACTTTTTTGATGGCTACAAGGCCAACGCCGAATATGCCATGCAAAGCCTGCAGGCCGCTGCCGAAGCGGGGGCCGATGTATTGTGCCTGTGTGATACCAACGGCGGCACTTTCCCGGATGAAATTTTCACCGTCACCCAGAAGGTGATTGCGCGGTTCAAGGTGCAGGTCGGCATCCATTGCCACAACGATTGCGAAATGGCTGTGGCCAACTCCGTGGCGGCGGTGCAGGCTGGAGCCGTGCAGGTACAGGGCACCATCAACGGCATCGGTGAACGCTGCGGCAATGCGAATTTGTGCTCCATCATTCCCAACCTGCAACTCAAGCTGGGACTGTCCTGCATCCCGGCGGAAAACATGGCGCACCTGACTTCTGCCGCGCGGTTTGTGAACGAAGTTGCCAATGTCACCTTCAACGACAAGGCGCCCTATGTGGGCAACGATGCCTTTTCGCACAAGGGCGGCATGCACATTGATGCCGTGAGCAAGAACCCGATTTCCTACGAACACATCAGCCCGGAGCAGGTGGGTAACGTGCGCCATATTCTGGTTTCGGAAGTGGCTGGACGCAGTGCGCTATTGGCCAAGATCAATGCCGTGGATCCCACGCTGAACAAGGATTCACCCGATACCAAGCGGATACTTGACCACCTCAAGGCGCTGGAACACGAAGGCTACCAGTTCGAGAGTGCGGAAAGCTCATTTGAACTGTTGATCTACAAGCTGCTGGGCCGACACAAGCCATTTTTCGGGCTGGCAGAATACCAGGTGGTGATTCATGAACCGGCAAAAAACGGCGTCAACTCCACCGCTACCATCAAGATTGCGGTGGATGGCACGGAAGAAACTACCGATGCAGATGGCGATGGCCCGGTAAACGCCCTGGATAACGCCATGCGCAAGGCATTGGAACGGTTCTACCCGGCCATCAAGGAAATCAAGCTGACCGACTACAAGGTACGTGTTCTGGATTCTGACAAGGCTACCGCCGCCAAGGTGCGTGTGCTGATTGAATCCACCGACCAGAAGGAAAGCTGGACGACCATAGGCGTTTCCACCGACGTGATTGATGCTTCTTGGCGCGCGCTGACTGATTCAGTGGAATACAAGCTGATGCGTGACAGCCTGTGATGCTTGCCGCCTGTTGGGCAAGCGGGTTTTCATTTATGATTCATGCGTGTCCCTGTGAACAGGACGGAGTGGGTGATGAAATACACAGTTAAAAAACTGACGCTTGTGTGCATGGCATTACTGCTGTGCGGCAATGCCTTGGCCTACGACTCCTACACCGAGACCTACCAGATCATGGGCTGCCGTTCTTACCTGGATGGCAGGGATCAGCATCGTGGCTGGTTGATTGGTTATCTCACCGCGTATGAAAGCCAGCGCGGCACCAATGTGTTGCAGGGCCGCCCCACGGGGCAGATTTTCAGTCGCTTCGAAAGCTACTGCCGCGCTAATCCCAGACGCAACATGGACGAGGCCGCCGATTACCTCATCAGGTCATTCCGCGGTCGCTAAATCAGTTTCCCCGGTTTGCCGGGGGCTCCCAAAAAACACCTAAACCAAGTATAGTCGCGCCCGGTGCAAAAACCGTCTAACTGTCATTACCTAAGGATTGAATAACATGAGCAAAATCGTTGTTGAAAAGAACCCAAGCCCGGAAAAGCTGAAGCAACTGGGCGTGGAAAAGTGGGCCATCTGGGAAAAGGAAGTTTCCAAGTTCCCGATTGATTTCGGTTCCACCGAATGCGCCTACGTGCTGGAAGGCGAAATCCTGGTAACCCCCAAGGGTGGCCAGCCGGTGCGCATCGTTGCGGGCGACCTGGTGGCTTTCCACGCTGGCCTGGACAGCCAGTGGGAAGTGGTCAAGCCACTGCGCAAGCATTACAGCTACGACTTCCCGAACGGTTTCTAAGTCGGTTCAGGTTGTTAAAAAGGGAGCCTCGGCTCCCTTTTTACACTTACGTAGTCTCCGTAATAAGTTTCTTGTATTCCGCGTCGCTTAATACCCAAATTTTTAAGTAGTTTTCGAGGGTTGGGAAACGGCCTATGTTGAGAGAAGTACGCAGCGCCCCTCTATCAATATGCTTTTCTAAAATATCGTCATAATACTCATCCCAATCCTTTTTATTTCTTGGGGCTGGATAACGCCCACTCCAAATAATAATCTGGGACAAGAGTTCGAGTGTGCATTCTTGGTCGTGCGTAAAAAATATTTCAGTTTTTTTTGCTAGGTCGAGTAATTTATGCTTTTCTATTAGTCCCTTATTTTTCGCAATTAGAATCGACTTCAGCAAAAGCTCCACTGAAAGTGCCGCGTTGTAGTAAAAAGGGGGGGATGGGCTTTGATGCTCTGAGTGTAAAAGAACAGCGGCATCGTGAAATGAGCTTGCCAAGTCATACCAGTTTTGATGGTCATTACGCTGCTTCATAAAAGTGAAGCCCGCTATTTCACGAATTTTTCTTCTATCTGGTGACATTGCAACCCCTTCTTGGCGTCTTCATCAACTCTGGTCTGGAGAGAGCAGCACTAGCTTCAGTTGCTCCTGTTCTACCGGGCGCAAAGTAACTTGCTGGTAGCTGATCACGCCTTTTTTCGGATGGTTGAACTCGCGCATGCCGCCTTGCCTTTCCAGCACATCGTGCTGCTTCCAGAACCGGTCGAACTCAACGCTTGTTTGTGAGAGTTCAGTCACTAAATGCTGCAATTCCGGCTCTTCCAAACGGCTGCGGCAGTCGGCGCGAAATTCGGCGACCAGACGCCGTGCGCGCATTTCCCAGTTCACCACAAAATCCCGTGCAGCCGGTTGCTGGAAGACAAAACGCAATATATTGGGCGGCGGGGCATCCTTGGCCTGATCCCCCAGCCAGCCGGTAAACAGAACCTCAGCGGGCTTGTTCCAGGCAAGCACATCCCAGGTGCGGCCCAGGATATAAGCCGGAATCGTGATGTTATCCAGCATGCCCACCAGCGTTTCGGGCACCTGGTCGGCCTCGGTTTCCGTGCCGCGCGGGTCGCGGCGGTCGGCCATGTCGAACAGGTAAGTGCGCTCGGAGCGGGATAGTTTGAGCGCCTGCGCGAGCCGATCCAGCGCCTCCGATGAAACATTCACTTCCCGCCCCTGTTCAATCCAGGTGTACCAGGTGGCGCTGATGCCCGCGAGTTGCGCAACCTCTTCACGGCGCAGCCCCTTGGTGCGGCGGCGTTGCCCCGCCGGGAAACCATACTCCTCGGGTGTTCCGCGCTGCCTGAGCGCCTGCAGAAACTCACCTAACTCCTTGCGTCGGGTATCCATGATGTGCTTATCCTGTTAATTCCAGTACTAGTATAACTGCTATTCTTGTTCAGGTATTGGAAAGGAATTATCCTGCGCGCACTTGCTGTTTTCAAAAATGTAGCGAAGAGGTTCAGATGCAAGGCGCAAGGCGCGCAGAAACCGGAATGTACACAGCAGTACATGAGGATTTCAAGCACCGTGCAACGCTGCAGATGACCTCCGCAGTAATTTTTAGGAGGAGTTATGGCTGGGAAAACACTGTATGACAAACTCTGGGAATCGCACGTCGTCCGCGAAGAATCCGACGGTACTTGCCTGCTCTATATTGATCGCCACCTGGTGCATGAAGTGACCAGCCCGCAGGCGTTTGAAGGCATGCGCCTGGCCGGTCGCAAGCCCTGGCGCAGCACTTCCATTGTGGCCAATCCTGACCACAACACCCCGACCAAGGATTGGGACAAGGGCATTGAAGACCCGATTTCCCGCCTGCAGGTGGAAACGCTGGATAACAACATCAAGGATTTCGGCGCGCTGGTGTACTTCCCGTTCAAGCACGCCAACCAGGGCATCATCCACGTCATCGGGCCGGAAAACGGCACCACGCTACCGGGCATGACCGTGGTGTGCGGTGACAGCCATACCTCCACCCACGGCGCGTTTGGCGCATTGGCACACGGCATCGGCACCTCCGAAGTGGAGCATGTGATGGCCACACAAACCCTGATCGCCAAGAAATCCAAGCGCATGTTGGTCAAGGTAGATGGCAAGCTGGGCAAGGGCGTTACCGCCAAGGATGTGGCGCTCGCTGTGATCGGCAGAATCGGCACCGCAGGCGGCACTGGTTATGCCATTGAGTTCGGCGGCGAGGTGATTCGCGCGCTGTCTATGGAAGGCCGCATGACCATCTGCAACATGGCGATTGAAGCCGGTGCACGCGCTGGCATCATTGCACCAGACGAAAAAACTTCCGCTTATCTCAAGGGCCGTTTGCACGCCCCCAAGGGTGCGGACTGGGACAAGGCCGTGGCTTACTGGAGTACGCTGCACTCCGACGCCGACGCGCAGTTCGATACGGTGGTGGAACTCGCTGGCGCCGAAATCGCCCCGCAAGTGACCTGGGGTACTTCGCCTGAGCAGGTGCTGCCGATTGGCGCCACTGTGCCCGACCCTGCCAAGGAAGCTGACGCCACCAAGCGCACCAGCATCGAAAACGCGCTCAAGTACATGGGCCTGACACCCAACACGCCGATTGAACAAATCAAGGTGGACAAGGTGTTCATCGGTTCCTGCACCAACTCAAGAATTGAAGACCTGCGCGCCGCCGCCAGCGTGGCCAAGGGCAAGAAAGTGGCCAGCAATGTGCTACTGGCGATGGTGGTGCCGGGTTCCGGCATCGTCAAGCGCCAGGCCGAAGAAGAAGGTCTGGACAAGATTTTCATCGAGGCGGGTTTTGAGTGGCGCGAGCCGGGCTGCTCCATGTGCTTGGCCATGAATGCCGACCGCCTGGCCCCGGGCGAGCGATGCGCTTCGACCTCCAACCGCAACTTTGAAGGACGTCAGGGCCCCGGTGGGCGCACCCACCTGGTCAGCCCGGAAATGGCCGCCGCGGCAGCCGTTGCCGGCCACTTTGTTGACGTTCGCAACCAGATTTAAGGAACAGCCATGAAAGCATTTACCCAACTCAACGGACTGGCTTGCCCGCTTGATCGCGCCAATGTGGATACCGACGCGATCATCCCCAAGCAGTTCTTGAAGAGCATCAAGCGCTCCGGTTTCGGTCCCTACCTGTTCGACGAATGGCGTTACACCAACTACGGCGAACCGGGCATGGATTGCAGCACGCGCCCGCTCAACAAGGACTTCGTGCTTAACCAGGCCCGTTACCAGGGCGCACAGGTGCTGCTGGCGCGCGACAACTTCGGTTGTGGTTCCTCGCGTGAGCATGCGCCATGGGCGATTGAGGACTTCGGTTTCCGCGTCATCATCGCGCCGTCGTTTGCCGACATTTTCTTCAGCAACTGCTACAAGAACGGCATCCTGCCTATCGTCGCATCGGCTGAAATCGTGGATCAATTGTTCAAGGAGTGCGAAGCCACCGAAGGCTACAAGCTGAACGTGGACCTGCCGTCGCAAACCGTGACGCTGCCTTCCGGCAAATCGTTCAGCTTTGACATCACGCCGCACCGCAAGCATTGCCTGCTCAATGGTCTGGATGAGATTGGTTTAACGCTGCAACACGCAGACGAAATCAAGGCGTTCGAGGTTAAACACAAAGCCGCGCAACCCTGGCTGTTTGCATAATTTTTAGATAAAGGAAATCAACATGAAAGTCGCAGTTCTCGCCGGTGACGGCATCGGCCCGGAAATTGTTGCGCAAGCCCTGCGCGTGCTGGAAGTATTGAACAAGGAAGGCCTCGGCATGGAATTCGTGGATGCCCCGCTGGGCGGCCAAGCTTATGACGCCTACGGTCATCCGTACCCCGAATTCACCCAGAAGGTCTGCCGCGAGGCTGATGCCGTGCTGCTGGGCGCCGTGGGCGGCCCGCAGTACGATACGCTGGATCGGCCGCTGCGCCCGGAGCGCGGCTTGCTGGCCATCCGCAAGGACCTCGGCCTGTTCGCCAACCTACGTCCCGCCGTGCTGTATCCTGAACTCGCCAATGCCTCCACCCTCAAGCCGGAAGTCGTGGCAGGGCTGGACATCATGATCGTGCGTGAACTGACGGGCGACGTGTATTTCGGCCAGCCGCGCGGCATGCGCACCAATGAGCAGGGCATCCGCGAAGGCTTCAACACCATGATCTACTCCGAGCCGGAAGTGCGCCGTATCGCCCACGTGGCTTTCCAGATCGCCATGAAGCGAGCAAAGAAGCTGTGTTCCGTGGACAAGGCCAACGTGCTGGAAACCACCGAATTCTGGAAAGAAATCGTCATTGACGTGGCCAAGGAATATCCAGAGGTCGAACTCAGCCACATGTACGTGGATAACGCCGCCATGCAGCTCATCCGCAACCCCAAGCAGTTCGATGTCATCGTCACCGGCAACATCTTCGGCGACATCCTGTCCGACGAAGCCTCCATGCTCACCGGTTCCATCGGCATGTTGGCTTCGGCCTCGCTCAACGAGAGCAAGAAGGGCCTGTACGAGCCGTCCCACGGCTCTGCACCGGACATCGCCGGCAAGAACCTGGCGAACCCGATCGCCACCATCCTTTCCGCCGCCATGATGCTGCGCTACTCCTTCGACAACGAAGCCGCCGCAGTACGCATCGAAAACGCAGTGAAGAAGGTGTTGGCCGCAGGTTACCGTACCGGCGACATTTATGAGGCGGGTACCAAGAAGGTGAGCTGTTCGGAAATGGGCGACCAGATTGTGGCCGCGATGTAACTAATAAGCGGCTGCACGGGTAATCGCCCGCTCGCTTATTGTGAATCGGGAATGGGGAGCTTCAGCTCCCCATTTTCTTTTTGGCAACGGCGCTGGCGACCTTGCCAGCCACCTTGGATGCCACGCGCTTGGTAGCGAAAATTGCTGCGGTAACCAGCACTTTCTTGGCAACTCTTCCCAGGATACTCATGATGACTCCTTACGGGCACCTCTAAAAATCCAATTTTCGTCGCCATGCGGTGTTGCTCACGAAAAATTTCTCCTTACATATCAAATATATGTGGCGTCGCAATTTTTCGTTCGCGCCTTGTCTGGCTTGGAAACTTGAATTTTTAGAGATACCCTTTATCCATTGCTGCATTCGACCTTGCTCAATTCACCGCCTGAAAACTGCGGTTTGAGCGCTTCCAGGCTGGTGGCCTGTTCACTCGTAACATTGTTGATGATAAGCGAAACTTCGGTGTTACCGCGTTTTTTGCTGAGTTTGGCAACATTTTTCACGCCCAGCCCACGCAGTTTTTTCACGAATTCATCAGCCAGCGCCTGATCGCGGAACAGGCCCAGGGAAATGGCATTGCGCCACTTGGCATCCTGGATAATCAGCATGTCCTGTACGCCCAGCGCCTGCAATTCTTCCATCCTGGCCTTGGCTTTTTCTGCGCTTTTGAGCGGCGGCAGATAGACCCAGTAGCGCGTGGCTTGATCCTGTTCATGGGGCTTGGCTGCTGCAGCCAGCCCCAGCTTGCCTAGTTCCGATTTCAGGCGTGCCGCATCCGCAGCAGAAAAGCTGCCCCACTCATAACAGGCAGGTTTAATAACTTCGGGCGGAGGCTGCTTTCGTGGCATAGCCGCGAGTTGTTCCGCCGTCAGTACCTTGATCTTGCTTTCTTCTGCCGCCGGTTTGGCAGCCTGCTGCTCGGCATCTTCTTCCGTCAGCCAGCGACTGGCCTGGAAAAAGCCCAGTAAGCCAAAATTGATCACCAGCAATATCCATACAACCCACTTCATTACGGATGCATTTCCTTGTCGAGCAGAATCAGGCCTTCCAGCACCAGGTTAGGCCGGATTTCGGCCTGATCCGAAAGTGCGCCGTTCAGTTCCAGTGCATCACCGCCGGTCATGATCAGGCAGGGGCGGGCGCCGATATGCGCCAGACGCAGCCACATGGCGTTGACTACGCCGGCCATGGCAGTGAGTGCGCCGGTGTGCACGGCGTCTGCCGTGCTGATGGGGAAACTCTGCCATTCGCCCTGTGCGCTGCTGATGCCGACAGTGTTGGCCAGCAGGGAGTTTTTCATGGTGTTCAATCCGGGGGCGATCAGGCCACCCATGAATTCGCCGCGTGGCGAAATGGCATCCACCGTTAATGCGGTTCCGGCACTCACCACCACACATGCGGCGCGGGTCAGATCCCATGCGGCAATAATTGCAGCCCAGCGGTCGCTGCCCAATTGGGCCGGATTTTCATAACCGTTGTTGACCCCACAGCCTTGCGCGGCGGGCTGGATGATGTTCGCCGATATGCCCGGAAGGCTGGCTTGCAGCAGCGCGGCAAAGTTTTCGCCAGCCACGTTGGAAATCACGGCCCGCTCGAACGCCGGCAGTTTTTTCCAGACGGCATTCAAGTCCTCCGGGGTGTGGATGTCGGCGTTGGCAATACTGCCGGTTTCCACCCAGTCGTTACAGTCAAACAATCCCCATTTGGTGCGGGTATTGCCCGCATCTATCGCCAATATGCTGTGGCTCATTCCTGTCCTCTCACACTGATTTCAGCGCTGGAAAAGCGCTGGTTCCCTTGCCCAGCATCCGCCAGCAAGGTGCCATCTTCGGCCACGCCGTTGATCACTGCGGGCTTGGTGCTACCGTCAGGCAGCAGCAATTTTACCGCGTGTCCGTGAAAAGAGTGGCGGCTTTGCCATTCTTCGCGCAAAGGTAAAAAACCTTCCTGCTCGAACTGGCGAAAAACCTGCCCCAGATGCCGCAACAAGGTGGCCAGAATTACGCTGCGCGCGGGCAGGGCGCCGATTTCCGCCAGGTCGGCCACCGGCTGGTCGATCTGGCGGCGCGCGGCTTCCGGCAGGCGCAGGTTGAGGCCGATGCCGATCACGGCGGTGGTGGGGCCCTGCATCTCGCCCTGCAATTCGATCAAAATGCCCGCTAGCTTGCGTCCCTCATACAACAGGTCGTTCGGCCATTTTAGCTGGATGCCACTCAAGCCCAGTTCCTCCAGCGCACGTACCAGTGCCACACCCGCAACCAAGCTCAGGCCGCCCAGACTGCCGGCTCCCATGCCAAAACGCCATAGCAACGAAAACGTCAGCCCATTCCCCAGGCCGGAAAACCAGGCCCGACCGCGCCGCCCGCGCCCGGCAGTTTGCAACTCGGCCGCTACACAACTGCCGCTTGGGGCGCCTTGTGCAGCGCGCTGCATCAGGTGGGTATTGGTGGAGGGGCTGGAGGACAGCACTTCAACGGCAAAGTCAGTTCCAGCCAGTTGCGCAATGGTTTTCTGCTCGAGAAAATCCACCGGTTGCGCCAGCTTGTAGCCCTTGCCGCGCACTGAAAATATCTCCACGCCCAGTTCTTCCGCCTGTTTGACGGCGTTCCAGATCGCAGCGCGGGTGAGCCCCAGGCTGCGGCCCAATGCCTCGCCGGAATGGAAATGTCCATCGGCCAGCAGGCGCAACAGGGGAAAGGTGTGGGAATTCATGTCCCGGGCATTATACCCGTGCCGCCACAGTGTAAAATGGCGGCAAATTTAAACGGTTTGTCTACCCATCATGTCTGAAGAAAAAACACCCAACGCTCCTGCCTCCAACTTCTTGCGCGGCATCATAGACCGCGATCTGGCACAAGGCACTTACCAGTCACGCAAATGGGCAGGCAGCCCCGGTGATGCGGCTCACCACGCCGCAGGTCAGCCTGACCCGGCGAAGATACGCACGCGTTTCCCGCCCGAACCCAACGGCTACCTGCACATTGGCCACGCCAAGAGCATCTGCCTCAACTTCGGCCTGGCGCGCGATTACGACGGTGTGTGCCACATGCGCTTCGACGATACCAACCCGGAGAAGGAAGAACAGGAGTACGTGGATTCCATCACCGAGATGGTGCAATGGCTGGGCTTCGGCTGGGAGAAATACGGCCACTCGCACCTGTATTACGCCAGCAACTATTTCGATTTCATGTACCGCGCCGCCGAGGCGCTGATTGAATCCGGCCTCGCCTATGTGGACCAGCAGACCGCCGACGAGATGCGCGTGAATCGCGGCACCTTGACCGAGCCGGGAAAAAACTCCCCGTGGCGCGACCGCAGCAAGGAAGAAAACCTCAAACTGTTCCGCGAGATGCGCGATGGCAAACATGCCGATGGCGCCATGGTATTGCGTGCCAAGATCGACATGGCCTCGCCCAACATCAACCTGCGCGACCCAGCCATTTACCGCATCAAGCGCGCCACCCACCACAACACCGGCGACAAGTGGTGCATCTACCCCATGTACACCTACGCCCACCCGCTGGAAGACGCGGTGGAAGGCATTACGCACTCCATCTGCACGCTGGAATTCGAAGACCAGCGGCCGTTTTACGACTGGGTGCTGGAAAAGCTCGCCGATGCCGGTCTGCTGGCGCATCCGCTGCCCAAGCAGTATGAATTCGCCCGTTTGAATCTCACCTACGTCGTGCTCTCCAAGCGCCGCCTGATTGAACTGGTGCAGGACAAGCACGTGACAGGCTGGGATGACCCGCGTCTGCCGACATTGGCCGGCGCCCGCCGCCGTGGCTATACGCCGGAAGGCTTCCGCCTGTTTGCTGACCGCATTGGGGTGAGCAAGGCCGATTCGTGGATCGAGTACACCATCCTCGAAGACTGCATGCGCGAAACGCTGAACGAATCCGCCGAGCGCCGCATTGCCGTGCTCGACCCGATCAAGCTGGTGATCGACAACTACCCGGAAGGACAGTCTGAAGATTGCTTTGCCCCCAACCATCCGCAAAAGCCGGAACTGGGCAAGCGCGTAGTGCCACTCTCAAAGGAACTGTGGATAGAGCGCGAGGACTTCATGGAAGAGCCGAGCAAGGGTTACTTCCGCCTGTTCCCCGGCAACAAGGTGCGGCTTCGTTACGGCTATGTGGTGGAATGCACCGGCTGCGAGAAGGATGCCGCGGGTAACGTGACGGTGGTGCACTGCACCTACCTGCCCGACACCAAATCCGGCACGGCTGGCGCTGATTCTGTGAAGGTCAAGGGCAACATCCACTGGGTTTCCGTGGCGCATGCCTACACCGCCGAAGTGCGCTTGTATGACCGATTGTTCAAGGAAGCGCATCCCGGCGCGGGCGACCGCAACTACCTGGATGACATCAACCCGGATTCAGTGAAAGTCATCACCGCGCAACTGGAACCTGCGCTGAAAGAGGCCAAGGCGGCAGATGCCTTCCAGTTTGAGCGCCACGGCTATTTTGTGGCGGACAGGAAAGACAGCGTGGCGGGTAAGCCGGTGTTTAACCGGACGGTGACGCTCAGGGATGCTTGGCAGAAGTGATCAGATAATCAATTCAAGGAACCTCAATGTTCGATGACTTAACAAAAGAAATTAAAGCACAGCTATATGAAAGGGCTAAAGGGCCCCTTTTCACAACTTTTGTTATTTCATGGTTTGTATTCAACATAAGAGCAGTGGTCGTATTTTTTTCGGATATTTCTGTGGAGGAAAAGTTTGCATATTGGAATTTTTTATATCCTGATTCCGCGATTTCCTTTATGCATGGATTTCTATACCCTCTTTGCGTTTCCATATTGATTATTTTGATATATCCATTTCCAGCGCGATGGGCCTATCACTACTGGCATTGGCAATACCAGAAAGTGAAGAGAATCCAGCAGAAACTGGAGGATGAAACCCCAATTACACAGGAAGAGGCAAAGGCTCTCAGACAAGTCGCAATTCAAGAGCAAACTAAGCTTTTAGAACAGTTGCGAAATGCATCGAATATAAACAATGAGCAATCAGCCCAGATATCTTCACTAAGATCAGAGTTGTTTGCAGCACAAGAGTCAGCGAAGAGCATGGCCGAACAGAGGGAGATGTTACAGAAAGAAATCGACTCAATGAAAAACCCTTTGTCGGATTTTAAAGAGTTAGAAACAGGTCGAAACTTCGATAAATTGGAATTTGTTGAGAATTCGGATTCTCACGAAGAGAGTACAAATTCCAATTACTTTACTAGTAAACTACCCGCAAAGGTTTTGACTAAATTAGTAGCAAACAATCTGATTGATGCCACTCTTGAAGTGTTTTTGTATATTTATTTTAGTGGGGGCAGTGTCGAGACGGGTCGATTAAGTACATTCATTAGAAACAACACAAAGATCAATTCAGTTGAATTGCAGTATGCAAAAGACCAATTAATTAGAAAGCTATTCTTGGTAAATGAATTTAGAGGGAGCCTTATTTTTACTGAGTCGGGACGTAGAGTAGCAGTGGAGTCTGGCCTTTCCAAGGTAAGAATTGATAATGATAAAAACCAAAATAATGGATTAATCCAGTAAGTGGGCAAAAGCCTCAGCCTTTGCCCACTTTCCAATCAAGCCAATGCGTGCTGAAGCAGGGTGTAACCAACCCCGACAAAGCCGATGGTGGTAATCACAAAGCTGATGGCTGAATAAACGCGCCACTTCTTCTTGCTCCAGAACTCGGTATCAAAGGCGGCAATCACAAACACGGTGGGGTTGGTGAAACCGCCAATCGCCACGCACCAGCAGGCGATGACCGGCAGTTCAATGCCGGAACCATAAAAGCCGAGGTTGAACAGCGCCATGAGGGCGTAATCCACGTGGGCGCGGATCATGGTTTTGTAGTCCACCAGGAATTTTCCATCAATGCCATCAATGGGCCACCAGCGGGCAAAGGTCATCAGCCATGCAGACAGGATAAGAGCGGTCATGCAGGCGACTGCACCAATCAACAGAATTTCCATAAGTCCTCCTTGAGTTTATAAGTGGTTGTTTTTTATACGCCCATACGGGGTATACAGATCAGTCTACACGGGGTGTAGTCTATCGTCAACAAGCGGGTTTTCAGCGGCGTTTGATGCGGTCTATGCCGACGAGCAGCAGCCCGATGAGTAAAAACCCCGCCAGCATTTCCAGCCCGTTAAGCAGTACGGTGGGGTAGCCCAGCACGGTAGTGTTGAAGAAGGCGTAGGGGTAATGCTCAATCAGCCAGCCGCGCAGCATGACGTGGGCAAAATAAACCCCAGGAAACACCATCCACCACAACAGGTGGCGTTTGCCGAGATGGGCGCGCGGCACGATGAATAACCAGAAGCTGAAGAACAGTGCCGGGATGACATCGTGCAGCAGTACGTTGACGGGGTAGGCGGGGTGGGTTTTGGGAACGGTGTCGCTGAGTTCCAGGTTGAAGACAATACCGGCCATGCAGAGGTAAAGCGCGGTGGCGGCAAAAAGGCTGCTATTCCGCCGCAAGGCGCCCGGGCTGGTGTTTCTGGCCGCCATGATGAGGCTTATGCCCGCCAGGATGTTGGAGAGGTTGGTAAAAAAACTGAAGAAACTCCAGATGCCGCCCAGCACCGTGAACTGGTGGTTTTTCGCCCAGATCATGAAGAAGTGCAGCTGGAAGCCGAGCGTAACCCAGACGAGCAGGGCGCTGAGCACCAGAAAAACACGCTTGGCAGTTGGCAAGGGCAGGCCCCGTGGGTTGGCGAAGGCCACAATATACCTGATGCAGGGTCTGTGTCGGTAGTCGCCGGTTTATAATAGCGCCATGCGAATACCTATTGACCTTGCCAAGGCTTACCGCCTTTTGAACCACGGCCCGACCGTTCTTGTGACAACCGCTTATGGCAGCCAGAGTAACGTCATGGCCGCTGCCTGGAGCATGCCGCTGGATTTTAATCCGCCCAAAGTCGCGATCGTGATTGATAAAAAGACTTATACCCGCGAGTTGATTGATGCAACCGGGGTATTTGCGCTGAATATTCCCTGCCGGTCGCTGGCTGGAATGGTGACCCAGGTGGGGTCATGCACCGGGCGCGATCTGCTGGCATTTGAGGATGAATCCAAGTTTGAACATTTTGGCATTGCCACGTTTGATGCATCGCAGATTGCCGTGCCGCTGGTTGAAGGCTGCGTCGGCTGGCTGGAGTGCAAGATGATTGCCGAACCCCATATCCAGAACACTTATGACTTGTTCCTGGCGGAGGTGGTAGCCGCCTGGGCGGATGACCGGGTGTTCTCGGAAGGCCACTGGCATTTTGAGGGGCACGACGAACTGCGCACCATCCATCATGAGGCGGGTGGAGCGTTCATGAGCATAGGCGAGGCATTCAAGGCGTGATTCAAAAATTCCAACAATACCAATCGCTGGTGTTTGATTGTGATGGGGTGGTGCTGGATTCGAACAAGGTGCGGGCGGATGCGTTTTACCTGAGTGCGCTGCCTTATGGTGAACAGCATGCTGCTGCGTTGCGTGAATACCATATCCTGCATGGCGGGGTGTCGCGCTATGTGAAGTTCGAGGTGTTGTTACGTGACATGGTGGGGGCGCCGGTCACTGACGCGGCGATGAAAACCCTGCTACACAGTTTTACCACCGAGGCGACCAAGGGGTTACTCAAGTGTGACATCGCACCAGGACTGAAGGAATTGCGCGAGGCAACGCCGCAGGCGAACTGGATACTGGTTTCCGGCGCCGACCAGAACGAACTGCGCGAGGTGTTTGCCCAGCGCGGTATTGCAGATTGGTTCGACGGCGGGATTTTCGGTAGCCCGATGAACAAGGACCAGATTCTTGAGCGCGAACTGGCCAGCGGTAATTGCCGTAAACCAGGCGTTTTCTTCGGCGACAGCCGGTATGACCATCAGGCGGCAAATCGCGCCGGACTGGATTTTGTCTTTCTTTCCAAATGGACCGATATGGAAGGTTGGCAGGATTACTGCAAAGCCGGAAATATCTGCGTCATGAGTGACTTTAGTCACATCTCAGCCCAGGGATGACTACGTTTTAGGGGATTCCCCTATTAAAAAACGTAAGTACTAAGTCCAATATAATAATTTCATTCCTTAACCTAGAATCGCCCGGTAACGGCATTTTGCTGTCACTTTGATACGTCGTTGGCATAAATAAATTCATCTGATTCAGAAGGTTGTGCAAAGTGGCCAAAGTGAGAGAGCGGGTGGTTCTTGTCATGGATGACGATCCGTCATCCATCAATGGCATTTCCCGTGTGGCACGAGAAATCAACAGCATTTGTATCGGTTTTACCGACCGCAATGAAATCGAAAACTGGTTTGCTAATTGCGATCCCGTCCTGTTCAACCGTAACAATGCGTTTTGCCTGGTTGCAGATTCGAAATATCTCGATCTGTTTGACCATGTGAATTGCTGCATGGAGTTGAAGAAATATCCCAAGATTTGTATCAGTAAAAGCAAGAATGTGAGCGAAATCCTAGGCTGTTTTGAGCGTGGGCTTTTTGATTTTGTCGAGAAGCCTTTCACGCTGAACGTGATGAAATCCAAGCTGGGTTCGGCCTTTTTACAGTTTGACCTGTATGCCGAGCAGGCGGAGTTGATCGATTCGCTGCATGCGAAGTTTGAGCAACTCACTGCGCGGGAACACGAAATTTGCCGATGGGTGGTGCAGGGGTTGCCAAACAAGGACATCGCGGAAAACCTGAACATTTCCATCAAGACAGTGAAAGCGCATCGCGCTCGTGTCATGAGCAAGACGCAGGCTAATTCACTGGTGGAACTGGTGCGTTATTTCGATATTTTTACTTCGCTCAAGCGGCAGGATTTTGTGCCGGGCTTTGCCAACATGAATCCGCTGTTGGCAAGCTTGAGTGGGCTACGAGAGTAATCTTATGGAATTCATTTCATTTCCCACTGTGGGTGCGATTGCACGTGACGTGATTGTTAAGGCATTGCCGGAATCCACCATAGCCGAGGCTTCCGAGTTGATGAACGCCAATAACGTCAACAATGTCGTCATCGAGCAGCCCGATGGCCCCTATGCCTATACCATCGAGGATTTGCTGCGCTTTCTGCATGCTGGCGGCAGCAAGGGAACCCGGCTGAGCGAAGTCTCGCTACACAAGCTGGAGCGTGTTCATGACCACGAACATGTGCTGGTGGCGCTGGAACTGCTGGAAGAAAACAAATTCCGCTATCTGGCCGTGCTTGATGAGCACAACGCCGTTGTTGGTGTGGTGACTTATACCGATATCCTGGCTTCGATTGACCCCGCCATCCTGATCGAGAAAAAAACCATAGGCGAACTGTTGACGCGTGTTGAGCCGGCAACTTTTTCCCCGGACTGGATCCTGGAAGATGTGCTGTTCCACCTGCAAAAGCTGGAGGATTCGATTGTGGTGGTGGAGGGCGGTTTCCCCGTCGGCATTATTACCACCCGGGATGTGTTCAAGGCGATGGCACGAGGCGAAAGCACTGCGCAGCCACTTTCACGTTTCATGACGGCTCCGGTTATCACCATTTTGCATAGTGCTTCGATCCAGGAAACGCTGACCCAACTCAGGACGGCCAACATCAAGCGTGCCGTAGTGGTGGATGACCAGGGCAAGTTGGTCGGCCTGGTCAACCAGAATGAACTGGTGGGTTTTGCGTATGGTTCCTGGGTCAACCTGATCAAGCACCATGCGGCGGAGTTGCGTGAGCTGGTGGTGATACTGGAAGCCCGCACCAAGACGCTGGAACAGTCGGCTTATACCGACCCACTGACGGGAATCGGCAACCGGCGGTTTTTTCACAAGCGTATTGAGGAGGAAATTGAGCGCATCAATCGCTACCATACCGGCGCGTTTTCGATTGTTTTGATCGATCTCGATTTCTTCAAGAAAATTAACGATACGCATGGCCACTTGGTGGGGGATGAGGTGCTGAAAACCGTGGCCTCCGAGCTTGCCAGCATGACCAGAAAAACCGATGAGGCCGTACGCTGGGGTGGGGAGGAGTTTGCCTTGCTGCTACCGCATACCCCGCTGCACGAAGCGGAAGGGTTTGCAACGCGTGTGCTGACAAGCGTGGCTGCCAAAGCTTACCCCAACAATATCCGGGTCACCATCAGTGCCGGGGTGGGGGAATATGAGGTTGGTGAGAACGAAAACAGCTTTCTGGAGCGAGTGGACCGGGTGTTGTACCGGGCAAAAATCAATGGCCGCAACCGTGTGGAAATAGACCGGAAATAGCGTTATGTTTGACGCCGAACAAAAGTCCTCTTTATGTCTATTGACATGAAGTGCAGCCGGGTTTAGCGTGATGCCACTTTGTAGCGGATAGCCTGGCATGACCACGTTGCTTTACATTGAAGCATCCCCCCGCAAAAACCGTTCGTGTTCCAGCGAAATCGGTGATGCTTTTGTCGATGCCTACCTTAACCATCACCCTGAACACAAAATCAAGACCATCAATGTATGGCGCCATGATCTGCCTGAAATGGCGGGGGAGATGGTCAAGGCGGTGTACTCTTCAATCCAGCAACTGGAACTGAATCACCACGAAGAAAAAGAGTGGAAAAAAATCAAGGAACTCACCGATGAGTTCAAGAATGCTGACAAGTACCTGATATGTGCGCCGATGTGGAATTTCAGTATTCCTTACCGGCTCAAACATTACCTGGATGTGATTGTGCAGCCGGGCTTGACCTACAAATTTTCCAAGGAAAACGGATACAAGGGGCTAGTAACAGGCAAGCCTGTGACGGTGATTTGCTCTCGCGGTGGAGAGTATGTGCGCCAGGCACAAAAACTCGATATGCAGCAACCCTATATTGACCAGGTTTTGCGTTTCATCGGGTTTACGGACATTCGGCATGTGATAGTGCAGCCCACGCTGGACTCCTCATTATTTGCCACGATGGACGCGGTTAAGGCTGCACGCGATAGAGCATTGGCCGAAGCCCGGGAAATCGCTGGGAACTTTTAACTGTTTGGGAAGCCATGGCCCCGAGGGGCTGGTGCGGCGAAGAGGACTCGAACCTCCACAGGGTCTCCCCCGACAGGACCTAAACCTGTTGTGTCTACCAATTTCACCATCGCCGCAGGGGATAGCAACTTGGCCATTTTACCAGAGCCGCCAGTACAGGAACAGATTGACACGTGCGCCTTTCCGGTCGCATGATGGGCCATCTACTGACTGGAACAATCATGCAACAAAACGAACACGAACAGGAAATTGCCATGCTCCGCTCGGAGCTGGAAATACTCATGAAGGAACGCGAGTCTCTGCTACATGTAGCGGGGGCTGCTGCGGGGTTTATCGCTGAACTTAGCAGTTTTGACGTTCCCAAGGTGGCCATGGAGGCTGCTGAACTGCTGGCGGAGAGTGTTAACGCGCTGCCGGAAGAAACCTTGCAGGACGCGCTGGCTGCCGTGCAGGCAGAAATTGTAGGTTAAGCCAGCAGTTTCTGAAGTTGTTGCTCGATCTCCCGCTCGATTTTCCCCTTGAGCGGTCGCAGCAAGAAAGATAAATCCACTTCTACCGCCACCTGCGTGTCGCTGACCCGGATGCATCCCGATGCACCGGGGCAGGTGAAATCCAGGTTGTCGCCTTTCCATGCATAGCTGGCCTGCAGCTCGTGTTTGAGCTGTTGGGCAATGGCCTCCGCACTGTTGCGGGCGGCCTGTTTGCCAAGGGTATGCTGGCGTTGCAAGCGTATGGTGGGCATGCCCCAAATACTACATGGCGCCGGGGTTTGCCCGCAATGCCGCCAGCATGTAGTATCACGCCAATTCATAATAATTCAGTAAGCCCTACGTGGAGAGAGCGCCCTTTCTGTTGCCCATTATCCTGGCTGTAAGCGGCCTGCTGTCTTCGTGCGCGCATCAGGCTTACGAGGCCAGGCCGCTGGATGCTCAGGCGACTGCCGAGGATTTCACCCACAGGACAGCGGAAAGTGCGGGGTTGGCTGAAGCTTCAAACTGGGACCTTAATGCCCTGACCAAGGCCGCGTTGCTTCTGCACCCGGATATGCAAGTGGCGCGCAAGCGTTGGCTTGAAGCGCAGGCGGGGCAGCAGCGCGCCGCACAGAAAAACAACCCGGAAATTTCCTTGGGTGGCGATCATCACAGCCGCGCTGAAAGTGTTTCACCTTGGACATTAAAACTGGGCATCGGCATTCCCATCACCACTTCAGGCAAGCGGGAAGCGCGCATGGAACAAGCTGCTGCATTGACCGAAGCCGCCCGCCTGGATATTGCGCAAACCGCCTGGCAGGTGCGCAGCCGCCTGCGCAGTCGCTTGCTGGAGGTTTATGCCTTGCAGGCTGTCATGCAGGGTTTGCAGCAGGAAATCTTCACCCGCTCTGAAGTTGTCGCCATGCTGGAAAAGCGCCTGGAGGTTGGTTATGCCAGCAGCCTGGATGTGAGTGATGCCCGCCTCCAATTGCGCCGCGTGGAAATTGCCTACCAGAATGAAAAAGCCAAACTGGCCGAAGCACGGGCGGCATTGGCATCTGCAATTGGCCTTCCCGAGGCAGCGCTCAAGATGGAGCGCCTGTCACTCGCTAACTTTGAGGTGCAACCCACACGTTTGCCCTCACCGGATGTACAGCGCGCCGCCCTGCAGAATCGTCTGGATATCAGGCGGGGACTGGCGGAGTACGCAGCAGCGGAAGCCGATGTCAGGCTGGAAATCGCGCGCCAGACACCCGACATTACGTTGGGGCCGACTTATGAATGGGATCAGGGTGACAACCGCTGGGGGCTGGGGTTATCGCTGGTGTTGGCGTTGTTCCATAACAATGATGCAGCCATAGCCGAGGCCAATGCGCGCCGCGAGACGCAGGCTGCCAAATTCCAGCGATTGCAGGCCGAGGTGATCGGGCAGCAGGAGCAGGCCCACCAAGGGCTCCTGGCTGCATTGGCGCAATTGGAAAACGCCAGCAACAACCTGAAAAATCATCAGTCACGTTATGAACAGCAGAAGAAGTTGTTTGATGCCGGACAGATAGACCGCTTGGAACTCACGCTGGCACGGCTTGAGGTGCACGCGCTGGAAGCCGCTGTTACCGCTGCCCGGGTCAGCGTCCAGCAGGAAATGGGATTGCTGGAGGATGTTGTGCAACAGCCGCTGGATGGGTCTGAAAATTTGGATGCTGAGGAACTCAGCGGCACGGAGGCGCGATGAACAAAAAAGTAGTGATTATTGTGGCTTTGCAGGCTTTCATCATTGTGGTGCTGTTCTGGCTGCTGGTGTTTTATGGCAAGGATGAATACGAGCAGCTTGTGACCGAGGAAGAGGAAAAAATCCCGACCAAGACCATGGTGGCCAGCGCAGGTGACAGTGAACAGGGGGCGGCCACCATCACCCTGAGTGAAAAATCCCAGAAACTCAGCGGCATCCAGGTAGCAGCGTTGCAGTCCGCCACCCACCATGCGGCAGCGGGGGCGTTTGGCAGTGTGGTAGGGATAGAGGGCCTCGTTGACCTGCGTGCCCGCTATCAGGCCGCACTGGCCGAAGTCAGCGTGGTGCGCTCCACTTTGACGAATGCCCAGCAGGAGTTCCAGCGCTTACTGTTACTCAACAAGGATAACCGCAACGTCTCTGACCGCGCGGTGCAGGCCGCGGAATCCGTATTGAAGGGGGAGCAGGCAAAACTTGCTGCCGCTGAAACCCAGGTGGCGGGGATACGCGACAACCTGCGCCAGCAATGGGGTGAAACCCTGGCAAGCTGGGCCATGCAGCCCGGCACCAACGAGGCCTTGTCACGTCTGCTGCAATACAAGGATGCCCTCGTCAAGGTGACCTTGCCTTTTGACGCCAGCCCGGATACCAGGAGCCAACTACGGGTTGCACCTATTGGCGCACAAGGCAACGCGGTCGGTGCGCAACTCGTATCGGTATCACCACAGGCGGATACCACCGTGCAGGGTAAAACTTATTTTTACCGTGCGCCCGCTGACAACCTGCGCGCCGGTATGCGGGTTTCCGCGCAACTGGCCAGGGAGGATGCTGCCCTGCAGGGGGTGATTGTGCCGCATGCCGCAGTGGTATGGTTCTCCAACAAGGCCTGGGTCTACCAGAAAGTCGCTACCGACAAGTTTGTGCGTCGTGAAATCAATACCGACATTGAAGCCAACCAGGCTTCCATCAATGGCTGGTTCAATACCTCGGGGATAAGCGAAGGTGACGAGGTGGTGACCAGCGGTGCGCAGTTGCTGCTTTCCGAAGAGCTCAAATTCCAGATCAGAGATGAGAACGAAGATTAAATGCGTTCCACTTTGTTAAAAGCTCAAATACAAAGGGTGCTAAACGTAGCATGATGTCCGCCCTGGTACGTTTCTCCATCCGCTTCCACGGTGTCATCGTGGGACTGGCCATCCTCATGGTGGTGTATGGCCTGTATGGATTGACGCGGACCAACCTGGATGTCTTCCCCGAATTCGCCCCCACCCAGGTGGTGATCCAGACCGAATCTCCGGGCTTGTCGGCAGAGCTGGTTGAAACACTGGTGACGCAGCCTATCGAAACGACCCTGGCCGGTACGGTCGGTATCGCATCCATGCGCTCGCAGTCCATGCCGGGCCTGTCGGTGGTCACGATTATTTTTGATGAGAACACCGATATCTACCGCAACCGCCAGGTGGTGGCGGAAAGACTGGGCACGCTGGCCGGTCAATTGCCGCGCAATACCGTACCCAATATCACGCCGCTGGCTTCTTCGGCCAGCTCCGTGCTGGGGATGGGGGTGACCTCGGACAGCCGCACCCTGATGGAGCTCCGCACGCTGGTGGACTGGACCATACGTCCGCATCTCATGGCAGTACCGGGTGTGGCCGATGTCAACGTGCTGGGCGGCGATGTGCGCCAGTACCAGATTCAGGTTGAGCCGGACAAGCTGATCCGGTACAACCTGTCTATCCAGGAAGTGCTGGCCGCTGCCGCCAGGGTGACGGGTGTGCGCGGCGCGGGATTTATAGAAAACAACAATCAGCGCATTCTCATCAATACCGAGGGCCAGGCGCAGAATCCCACCCAACTGGCGCAGATGCCGATCCTGCACCGTGACGGGCAGACCGTGCGCCTGGGTGATCTGGGGCGGGTGATCGAAGGTGCGGCGCCTGCCATCAGTGCGGCGGAAATCAACGGTGTGCCGGGTGTGTATTTTGCCGTGCAGGGCCAGTTGGGCGCGAATACCATGGCGGTGACCGAAGCGGTGGAAAAGGCCATGAAGGAGCTGGCGCCGGAGCTTGAGAAAGAGGGTGTGAAGTTTTACCCGCGGCTGTTCCGCCCTGCCAACTTCATTGATGTCGCCATTGGTGGGGTCAAGACCGACATCCTGATTGGTTCAGCATTGGTGATTGCCGTGTTGTTCCTGTTCCTGTTCAACGTGCGTACCGCATTTATTTCCGCCACGGCGATACCGCTTTCCCTGCTGGCGGCTACCATCGTGCTGGGTTATTACGGCATTGGCCTCAACATCATGGTGTTGGGCGGTCTTGCCATTGCACTGGGGGAGGTGGTGGATGACGCCATTATTGATGCGGAAAACATCTTTAGGCGCTTGCGGGAAAATCGTTTGCTGGAAACGCCGCGCCCAACCTACCAGGTGGTGTTTGATGCCTCCATGGAGGTGCGCAGCTCGGTAGTGTATGCCACCATCATTGTGGTGCTGGTGTTCCTGCCGCTGCTGACCATGTCCGGCGTGGCGGGTAAATTGTTCGCCCCGCTGGGTTATGCCTATATCTGCGCCATCCTGGCTTCGCTGGTGGTGGCGCTGACATTGACCCCCGCACTGTGTTACCTGTTGTTTGCCAGGGGCAAGCTGGAAAGTGGCGACCCACCCCTGATTGCCTATATGAAAAAAGGCTATGTGCGCCTGCTGTACCGTATCGAACGGCATTACCGCATGGTGATAGGCCTGGTGGGGCTGGGTATTGCCATAGGCATCGGTATCCTGCCGTTGTTCAAGAGCCAGTTCATTCCCAACCTGAATGAAGGCCACTTCATCCTGCATATGACCGCTGTGCCCGGCACATCCACGCAGGAGTCCTTGCGGATTGGCCGGCAGGTGACTTCCACCGTGGGCAATATCAAGGGCGTGGAAGCGGTGACGCAATGGGTAGGCCGCGCGCCGAATGCCGCGGATACTTTCGGCACGCATTACAGCGAAATCGAAATCGAGCTGGGCAAGCCGCCGGGCGAGGAGCAGCGCCGCATATTGCGGGAAATCCGTGAAGCCATGGCAGGGGATGATGAAGATAACCCGGATATTGCGCCGATTCCCGGGTTGGGTTTTTCCATCAACACCTTCCTGACCGAGCGTATTGAAGAGACCATTTCCGGGTATACCGCTGCCCTGGTTATCAACCTGCATGGGCATGACCTGGATGCGCTGGATCGTGATGCGCGCGCAGTGGCGGCCGTGCTGGGGAGCGTGCCCGGTGCCACTGATGTGCAGATACAATCCCCGCCGGGAACGCCGCAACTGTCCATACGGTTGAAACCGGAGCGTCTGGCGCAATGGGGTTTGCAGTCGCTGGATGTGCTGGAAAACATACAGGCGGCGTATGAGGGTGTGCAGGCCACCCAGATTTATGAGGGCAATCGCGTGGTCAGCGTCAACGTGATGTTTACCCCGGATGTGCGTGATGATTTGCGCGAAATCGGCGATTTGCCGCTGAAGAACCCCGATGGCCGCTTTGTGCGCCTGCGCGAGGTGGCTGACATCACGCAGGAAACCGGGCGCTCCAAAATCCTGCATGCCGGCGCCAAACGTATACAGACCATCACCTGCAATGTGCATAACCGCGACATAGACAGTTTCTCCCATGAGATGAAGCAGCGCCTGGCCAAGGATGTCACCCTCTCTGAGGGGAATTTCGCCACATTTACCGGCGAGGCTGAAGCCAACGCGAAATCACGCGAGGATTTGATTGTGCACTCCCTGCTGGCGGGGGTGGGGGTATTCCTCATGCTGTACATTGCGTTTGGCCGCTTGCGCAATTTGATGCTGACCTTTGCCAACCTGCCATTCGCGCTGATTGGCGGGGTACTGGCGGCCATGTTTACCGGTGGCTGGATTTCGCTGGGTTCGCTGGTGGGTTTTGTGACCCTGTTTGGCATCACCCTGCGCAATTCCATCATGATGGTGTCGCACTACCAGCATCTGGTAGAGGAAGAGGGCATGAGCTGGGGGCTGGAAACCGCGATACGGGGTGCTTCCGAGCGCCTGCCCTCCATCCTGATGACGGCGCTGGTCACCGCGCTGGGTCTGTTGCCTCTGGCGGCGGGCAGCGGCCAGCCTGGACGTGAAATTGAAGGCCCGATGGCTACTATCATTGTGGGCGGACTGGTGACTTCCACCATCCTCAACTTGCTGATTTTGCCCACCATCATGCTGCATTTCGGACGGTTTGAGAAAAAGGAGTTTTAGACATGGCAGACATTCAAAATCTTGAACAGCAATTCGGCATCCCCGGGATATTGAGCTTTATCGAAGGCGACGGCGGCTTGCCTTTGGCACATGTTGCCAACCCCCTTGCAGAAGCCGATATTGCTTTACAAGGCGCGCATTTGCTGACCTGGACACCCAAGGGCGAGCCGCCGGTAGTGTGGCTGAGTCCGCAGGCCAAATTCGCGCCAGGCAAATCGGTGCGTGGCGGGGTTCCGGTATGCTGGCCGTGGTTTGGGGTGCATCCTACAGAGGCGAGTTATCCCGCCCATGGTTTTGCGCGCACCCAGATGTGGGGGCTGCTGGCGACCAGTCATGACGACCACGGGACACGTCTGGTATTTGAATTGCAGCTCAATGATATAGCGCGCATGCAATGGCCAGCGCCTTTCCATCTGCGACTGGTGATGAATATCGGCCGTGAACTGACCATGGAGCTGACCACCCGCAACACCGGGCAATCGGCGTTTGCCCTGGGTGAGGCCTTGCATACTTATTTCCACGTAGGTGACATAAGCGCAGTGCGTGTGACCGGGCTGGAAAACACGGATTACCTGGACAAGGTGCGTGATTTCAACCGTTTCCACCAGGATGGGGCGATCCAGGTCAATGCGGAAATAGACCGGGTTTATGTGGATACCACGGCGGAATGCGTGATTCATGACGGCCATCTGGGCCGCCGTATCCATGTGGGGAAATCCGGTAGCCTGACGACCGTGGTATGGAACCCGTGGGTGGAGAAGTGCGCGCAGATGGGTGACATGGGTGAAGAGGGGTATCGCCGCATGATCTGTGTGGAAAGCGCCAACGCCCACGACAACGTGGTGACCCTGCAACCCGGTGAAAGCCATACCCTGGGGGTTCGTTACTGGGTCGAGAGATAGGCGTTGCACACTAACCCGCGTAGAATACGCGGCCTTTACTGTCCGAGTTTCCCGTTTTGAACGTCTTTTACGAAGAGGATGGCAGCTTCAAGGCTGCCTCCGTCATGGTCGAAACCCCCGGTTCGCTGCAAGTCGAATCGGTATCCGGCAAACGCTCCAAGATCAAGTCGGTTAATGTGCTGCTGAAATTTGAAGGCAGCCTGGCAGGGTTCATGGATCAGGCACAGTCCGAATCGGAGTCGCTGGAACCGGACTTTCTGTGGGAATGTTGCGGTCAGGATGAATTCGGCTTTGAGGAACTGGCGGCGGAATATTACGGCGCCAAGCCCAGCCCCATCCAGGCGGCAGCGGCAGCCATTGCCCTGCATGCGGCGCCCATGTATTTCTATCGCAAAGGCAAAGGCCGCTACAAGGCGGCGCCGGAAGAAAATCTCAAGGCGGCGCTGGCGGCCCAGGAGCGCAAGCGGCTACAGGCCGAACAGGTGGCGGCGTATGTGGAGCAGTTGAAAGCCTTCAAGCTGCCGCCTGAATTTCCGCAGCACCTCGACATGCTGCTCTACGAGCCGGATAAAAATACCCTGGAATACAAGGCGCTGGATGAAGCCGCCAACGCCACCCATCTTTCCCATTTGAAACTGCTCGAAGCCTGTGGGGCGCTGGATTCCGCGCACGACTACCATTTTGGCGCTTTCATGCGGGAGTATTTTCCTGCCGGCGTGGACTTTGCGCCGCATGCGCCGGTGGCCGTCCCGGAGCTGCCGCTGGCGGATGTGCAGGCTTTCAGCATAGACGACAGCACCACCACCGAAATTGATGATGCTTTTTCGGTGCAGACGCTGGACAACGGCAACACTCGGGTCGGCATCCATATCGCCGCGCCTGCGCTGGGTATCTTGCCCGGCAGCGAGCTGGATGCTTTTGCCCTGAAACGGCTTTCCACCGTCTACATGCCGGGCAACAAGATCACCATGCTGCCCGAGGCGGCGATACAGCCTTACAGCCTGCACGCGGGTGAAAAGCGCCCGGCGCTCTCGCTTTACCTGGATGTTGCCCCCGACCTGAGCATAGTGGGCAACCGTAGCGTGGTGGAGCAGGTGCAGATTGCCGACAACCTGCGCCATGATGAACTGGAACCGGTGTTTAATGAAAACACTATCAGCCAGCCCGGTGACCACCCTTATTGGGACAAGCTGTTGCACCTGTTCAACCTGGCCGAATCACTGGAAAAAGCACGCGGAAAATACGACCCCAACCGTGCGCCGCAGATGGATTACAACTTTTACGTCGTCAACGGCAAGGTCACTATCAGCGAGCGCAAGCGCGGTTCACCCATGGACAAACTGGTGGCCGAGTTGATGATTTATGCCAACGCGCACTGGGGCGGCCTGCTGGCGGAGCAGGGCATTCCCGGCATTTATCGCGCGCAATCCGGCGGCAAGGTCTACATGACCGCCCAGGCCGAGCCGCATCAGGGACTGGGTGTGGCGCAATATGCCTGGAGCACCTCGCCGTTGCGGCGCGCCGTTGACCTGGTGAACCAGCGCCAGATGATCGCCCTGTTGCAGGAAACCGCACCGACCCATGACAAGGATGACCTCACCACCATCATGCGTGAATTCGACCTGGCTTATAACGCCTACGCCGATTTCCAGCAGCGCATGGAGCGCTACTGGTGCCTGCAATGGCTGATCCAGGAAAATGTCACGGAAATTGGTGCAACCGTACTGCGCGAGAACCTGGTCAGGCTGGAGGGCTTGCCTTACGTGACCAAGGTGCACAACCTGCCCGAACTACCCACGGGTGAGCTGGTCTGGCTGAAAGTGGAACGGGTGGATCCTTTGCTGATGGAATTGGGGTGCCGCTTTTATGGGCAAAGCTGAGACTTGACCTTATAGCAATCAGCTATTGACGTTTCCTGGCCCGGTGCGTAGATTCATAAGCGAAAGCGAGGGTGTTCCAGAACCCCCGGATTGACTCCACCACCCAAGGGCGACAATGAAAAAAATAACCCTTTTGCACGCTGAGAACGTGATTTCAAGGCGAAATGGCAAGGCCAGCCAGAAGTTGGCTTTTTCCATTCAGATCGAAGGTGTCGGCTACCACAAGACGGTAGAGGTGGAATGGAGCGGCGAGGATGGCGAGCGGCACTTGCTGGCAGCTAGCTATATCGGCCATCTGGCGCCTTCCCGCGAGTGCTGGCGGGCGGCGGTGGAGATTACGCCGTCGTTGCACAAATCCCTCCCCGGCAATGTAAACTTTTCATTGCGCTATTCGGCAGAAGGTGAGTCGGGGGCCGATGCCGGTGCTGGTGCTGGTTACGAACTCCAGGCTGACGCCGGGGTGCTGGCCGCCCCAGGAAGGCGAGTGTTGCTACTCGACTTCGCACCGCAATTGTCCCCTTCACAGGCGGTGATGCCCATCACGGTCGCAGTTGATAAAACCCTGGTTGCAGAGAAGGTCACCATATACTGGAGCAGCGACGGTTGGAAAACCGTCCACAAATCGGCCTGTCACTTCCATCGTAGCTACTGGGACACGGAACACGGCAGCAATGCCAGAAATCCCAATCAGTATGGTGCACAGATCTGGATCGGAAGCATCCATACCGACCATGCATACCGGGTGGAATATTGTATCTGCTGCGAAGGTCCGCACGGCACGGTTTGGGACAATAACCAGGGCGCCAACTATTGTGCGCAACATGCGCTGTTCAAAGTCATGATCCTCAACCTGCATTGCTACCAGGAGGTGGATCAGGATGCAAAATTCAGTACCATTGCTAGAGTGATCGATGAGGTCGGCGCGGATGTGGTTTGTCTGCAGGAGGTGGCCGAGCTTTGGAACGATGGTCAAGGGGATTGGGAGACCAATTCTGCCCGTATTATCAATTCGCGATTGATGCATCCCTATACACTGGCATCGGATTGGTCGCATATCGGGTTCGACAAATATCGCGAGGGTGTCGCCGTCCTGAGCCGTTTCCCTATCCAAAAACAGGAGTCGCGCTACGTTTCCGCCAGTGATGATCCCTACAGTATCCATTCACGCAAGGTGATGATGGCGCAGGTCAAGGTGCCTGATGTTGGCTTGGTCAACGTGTATTCATCTCACCTGAGCTGGTGGGAGGATGGCTTTGCCGAGCAGTTTGGCAATCTGCGGCGTTGGGCGGCCAGTCAGCACAACAGCAGGGTATGTGCTTCCCTGTTGTGCGGCGATTTCAACATCAAGGCGGGCTCCCGTGGTTATGAGCTGGTGGTCGATTCCAAGGAGTACGAGGACCAGTTTCTGGCTGTCAATTCGCCCAGGCTGCATGAGCGTATCTTCGGCCAAGGTGAAGCTGGCTGGCAGCGTCTCCTGGAAGATGATCACCGGATTGATTATGTGTTTTTGCGCAAATCCAGTGCCTTGCGTGCAGTTTCCGCACGCGCGCTTTTTACCGGGCAGGATTACGGGACTGTTTCCGACCATTTCGGCTATCTGGTGGCCTTTGAAGTGAGGTCAGTTGGAAAGCCACCCCCGGACTGAGCACTGAATTAGACAGGAGGGCGAAATGACGTTTGCCGAACACTATGCTGTGCCAGTGCATGCCAATCTGGGTGGGAATTTCGCCAGGCTCAATGACTTTCAGGACCAGTTCTACTTGCGCTGGGGAAAAATTGATTTTGAAGTTGCCTACGGTACTCGCGTCAATATCAAGGTCATCCTGCGTGTGTACCGCGACCACAATATCCGTGAGACTTATATCGTGGATACCGAGCCGTATGACATCCAATGGAATCATCATCGGCGGCATACACGGAATTTCTACATCCATCCGATTTCAGTCAATCTGGGACGTGCCAACTGTGTCAAATTTTCCTACATCGTGCATCTGGAAGAGCGCTCCATACCGTCGCGACTGGAGTACATATTCATGGACTGGCCGCAGTTGCATGACGGCCATCCCCAGTATCGCCGTATCAATCAGGAATGGGCGACTGACAACAGCTATAAAACCTATGAACTGAATCCGGGGGAGCTGCAATGCGATGTGGACTGGTACAACCACAATTTTGATTCTCTCAAGCTGATTCCCAAATTCACCAAGGGGCAACACTACCATCCCTATCATCCCAAGCGATTCATCCACGACCACATCGACAAGGTTGTCCATGCCAAGCGCGAAAATCCCAACCGGTTCTGCACGATCAAGGTGAGTGTAGACTGCATAGACGATACCGATTTCATCCGTCATCTGGTCCATGCCAGCAAATGCGGCGTTTGGGTGCAGTGCATTGTTGACTGGCGCAAGATGACCCTGACCAACAGCCAGAATTACGCTGAACTCAAGCGTTCTGGAATTGAATTGCTGGGTGTTTTTTGCACCCCACAGCACCACCTGATTGAGGTGGATCCTGACATGCACACCAAGTTCGTGATTTTTAATGACGAGGATTGCATCCTGGGCTCGTTCAATATCACCTTCGACCGCTGGTGGGCGAACTGGGAATCGGGGATGACTTTTCACTCCAAGGGTGTATGCCGCTTGCTGGATAATGTGTTCCAGAGCCAACGCGGCGGGGTTATCCAGCGCTACGGCATAGATCCTCTGAGCCCTTTTAATCTGCTTTATACCTTTGGCCGCCACACCATCATGAGTGGCAAGTTGTACCGCCCACATCAGGCGATTCTGGCGGAAATCCACCGCGCGCAGCGTTCCATCAAGCTCTCGCTGTTCCTGATGGGGGATCTGCTGGGAGAACATGGTGATAGTGTGGTGGATGCCCTGATCCACGCCAAGCATCGCGGCGTGCATGTGGAAATCCTGTTCAATGGTCACCTGGCGCGGCAAGGGCGAATTGGTATCAAGCGCAGCATGGAGGAGGAACTCAATCGGCCGCTATTGCCTGCTGTGCAGCGCTTGAAATCAGCCGGCATTTCGGTCGGGTTGGTTTATGGTCAGGTTGACCACCCCGTGCCTTACTCTCCCATACATTCAAAGTATTGCATTGTTGATGAAACAACCGTGATCGAAGGCAGTTTCAACTGGTATAACACCTCGGTGTTTTCCCATGACTTGACGGTGATCGTGCGCAACCGGGAAGTGGCGCAATCTTATCTGCATGAGTTCGACCAGATAAGGCATTTATTCCGGGTGTTTTATTGAAAGGAAAGAGCATGCGAAAACAGATCATCGAACGGAGCGGAGCGACCCTTTGCCCACCTTCCAACTGGCTGGATGTCGAAGTGCTGGCCACTGTGGAATTGACGTCGGAGGATGCCGCCTATCCCATAGAGTCGGCCCTGCGACAGGATGGGGCAGCGGGATGGCGGGCGGGGATGCCGGGGCGGCAGATTATCCGTCTGGTTTTTGATGCGCCCTTGACTATTCAGAGGATATACCTGAATTTCATGGAGCCCGTGAACGAGCGAACCCAGGAGTACGTGCTGCGCTGGTCACCTGACAGCGGGCAGTCGTTTCATGAGATTGTGCGGCAGCAGTGGAACTTCAATCCTGCCGGGGCGGTGACTGAAACGGAGGACTACCAGGTCCAGCTTTCCGGGGTGACCATGCTCGAACTGGATATCAATCCGGACATCAGTGGTCGGCAGGTAATGGCGTCCATCGACAAGTTTTATATCGCCTGAGCTCTGGCAACTCGGGAAGCGGGTCAGTCGGCAGCTTGAAACTGCACCTTGAACAAGACGCCATACCCGCCGTGTGCATTGCTTGCGCCATCGACGACTTTTACTGTGGCCCGGTGGATACCCGCGATCTCGCGCACGATAGCAAGCCCCAGGCCACTACCTTCGGCATCGGTTCCCAGCAGGCGATGAAAACGCTCGAACACCTGCTCCCGCTCTTCGGGAGGAATGCCGGGACCGTTATCCTCGACGCCTATGCAGGCATCGCACCACACCCGCACGGTAATGCTACTGCCACGGGGGCAGTAACGCAGCGCATTGTCGATCAGATTGCCCAGCATTTCCTTCAGTCGGCCGGTGTCGCCTTTTACCATCACCGGGCTGTCCGTACCGGAAAATCCCAGGTCTATGCCCAGCGGCGCCGCGCGCTCCACCCAATCCATTGCCACTTCACGGCCGAGATCGTTCAGGTTGATGGGGAACATCCTCACGGAAGTGTCAGCCCCGGGTTCGTTGCGGGCCAGTGTGAGCAACTGGTTAACTGCATGGTTCAGTCGCACCGAGACTTGTTTGATCTGTTCCAGGGCATGTTGCGTTTGCGGCGGGTTGGGTTGTTCGCGGGCAAAGTCGGTTTGCGCCGCCAGGCCAGCCAAAGGGGTACGCAACTGGTGTGCAGCGTCGGCGGCAAAATGTTTTTGTGATTCAAAAACTGCTTTCAGTCGCTCCAGCAGGCTATTGGTTTCATCTACGATAGGTTGCAGCTCAGCAGGCAGCTGGGGGATGCGCAGGGCTTGCATGTCATTATGGGAGCGTTGCGCCAAGGACTGGGTCAAGGCATCCATGGGGTGCAGGCCGCGCCGGATACCGAGTAGTACCAAGGCTGCAGCCAGCAGGATGATAATGCTTTGCGGCAGCAGGAAATACAGCAGGACGTCATTGGCGAGGATTTCACGCTTGTGGCGGGTTTCACCTGCCAGCAGAGTCCATTCACGGGTGACTCCATCTTGTTGCGTTTGGAATGAACTCTTGATGGCCCTGACCTCCATGCCATCTACCCGTGTGTCGTAGTACAGGTCTTCCTCCACATCCTCAGGTCGCGGGATGGGCAATTTGCCGTCACCAACGGCTAGCTGGCCGTTTTCATCCAGAATGCTGAGAAACACCTTGTCGGAAGGGTCTTCCAATAATAATTCCAGCTCAACAGCGGGTATTTGCAGCTCCCCGCTGTTTTTAAGCGACTCTCTGGAAAGTCGGGTGGCTGTCTCGGCAATCTGCCATAACCCCTCGTCATAAGTTTCTTCCAGGATGTCCATGGAAATCTCGTAAACCACCAGCGTGCCCACCGTCATCAGCACCACCAGTGGAAGCAGCAGCCAGGTGAGCAGGGTGCGACGGAGAGAACGACGATTTTTCCAGAGGGTGAATAGATGTGGCATGGCTATTTTTCCAGCATATAACCTAATCCACGCACGGTGTTGATGCTGATATTGTAAGGCTCCAGCTTCTTGCGTAGGCGATGCACATAAACTTCGATGGCATTGCTGCCCAGCTCTTCATCCCAGTTACATAGTTTTTCTACCAGCATTTCCTTGGTCACAACCTTTCCCAGCCGGGTCAGCAGGGTTTCCAGTATGCCCAGTTCTCGGGCAGAGAAAGCAACGGGTTCTCCGGAAATCCGCACCAGTCGGGTGTTTATGTCGTAGACCAGTTCACCAAACTGTATTTCGTTTTCCTGAATAGTCTGGGTGCGCCGGGTGCGGGCCCGGATACGTGCCAGCAGTTCAGGCATGTCAAAGGGTTTCAGCACATAATCGTCTGCGCCCAGATCCAGCCCTTTAATGCGGTCTTCCAGAGCGTCTCGCGCAGTGACTATGAGCACTGGCAGGGTGACGCGACGGGCGCGTAGTCGTTGCAGAACCTGAAAGCCATCCATGCCGGGTAGCCCAAGGTCGAGCAGGGCCAGGTCATACACCTGGTCACCCAGCACCAGGTCGGCGTCGCGGCCATTACGCGCCCAATCCACGGCGTATCCCGCCTGTTGCAGGGAGCGCAGCATGGCATCGCCAAGAACCTTGTCATCCTCTACCAAAAGTACCCGTGTCATGTAAGTAAGTTGTAAGTCGTTTTGTGTAATCTCACCCCTGACGATACCAGCCGTACGGCGGAAAGGAAATCATGCTGTTTGTAATTGACTTTGATGGCACCCTGTCGGTGCGTGATACCGTGGATGCCATGCTTGAAAAGTTTGCCCCACCGGAGTGGGAGGACGTTGAGCAGGAATGGCTGGATGGCCATATTACCGCGGTGCAGTGCATGCAGAAACAGTTGCGCATGGTGCGTGCTGACCACGTAGCGTTGGAAAACTTTTTCCGCGGCATCCAGCTTGATGCCACCTTTGTCCCGTTTTACAAACACGTCAGCCAGTTTGCCAAGGTGGCGGTGGTGAGTGACGGCCTGGATCATGCCATCAAGGTGGCGATGAAAAATGCCGCACTGCCCGAACTACCGGTTTATGCCAACAAACTGCATTTTGTGCCGGATGGCATAGACCTTTCCTGGCCACACAAAAACGCCAATTGCAAGGGAGGTAACGGTGTGTGCAAATGTGCCGTTGCCCGCGAGCTGTCGGGCGGAGACCGACGTGTGGTACTGGTAGGTGATGGCAAATCGGATGCCTGCCTGGCCGGTGAAGCGGATGTGGTGTTTGCCAAAGGCTCACTCATCAAGCACTGCGAGAAAAACAATATCCCGCACTTCAAGTTCCAGACGTTTGCCGACGTGCTGGCCAAAGTCAGAAGTTGGCAGCAACAGGCCCCGCAACAAAACACGGGCATCACCGCCTGATTCACTAGGTTTTATTCCAGAAAGACTAAAAAATGGATCAAAAAATCATCCAGATTCTCGAGAAAAACGACAAGTACTGCTCCCATGGCGACACGGTGAACTATGCCGATCCACCCAAGGTGTTTGAAGGTTGCGACGGCAGTTTCCTGTTTGATGAAAACGGCACCGCCTACCTCGACTGGCAGATGTGGTATTCCGCCGTGAACTTCGGCTACAAGAACAAGCGCATTGCCGATGCGCTGAAAAAACAGATTGATGTACTGCCGCAACTGGCCAGCCAGTACCTGCACAAGGAAAAGGTCGAGCTGGCGGAGATCATCTGCAAGTACATGGAAGACAAATATGGCGTGAAAGGCCGCGTGCACTTCAACGTCGGCGGTGCACAAGCTGTCGAAGACTCATTGAAAGTGGTGCGCAACCACACCGGCAAGACCCACCAGTTCGCCTTCATGGGCGGCTACCACGGCCGCACCCTGGGCGCTTCCGCCATCACTTCCAGCTACCGCTACCGTCGCCGCTTCGGCAATTTCTCTGACCGCGCGCATTTCGTGCCGTATCCCTACTGTTTCCGCTGCCCCTACGACATGAAAGTGGAAACCTGCGATACCTATTGTCACAAGGAATTCGAGAAACTGTTCGACACCGAGTACCAGTCATTCTGGGATGAAAAGTCCAAGCAGTGTGAGTTCGGCGCTTTCTATATCGAGCCGATGCAGGGCACCGGCGGCTACATCATTCCACCGGCAGGCTATATGGCCAAGCTTCAAGCCAGCCTCAAGAAGCGCAACGTGCTGCTGGTGGCCGACGAAATCCAGATGGGTGTGTACCGCACCGGCAAGCTGTGGTCGTGGGAAAACTTCGACATCGTGCCGGACATCTTCGTCTTCGGTAAAGCCATTACTAACGGTCTCAATCCCTTATCTGGCATCTGGGCGCGCGAAGAACTGATCTCCCCGGAAAAATTCCCGCCGGGTTCCACGCACTCTACCTTTGCCTCCAATCCGCTGGGTACGGCCGTGGCGCTGGAAGTCATGAAAATGATGAGTGAGGATGACTTTGAACCCCACGTGCGTGCGCGAGGCGCGTATTTCCTGAAGGCGATCCAGGGTTTGAAATCGCGTTGGAAATGCGTAGGCGATGTTAGCGGCCTCGGCTTGGCGCTGCGTATCGAACTGTGCGAAAAGGATGGTTTTACCGCCAGTCGCGCACTGGCCGACCGCATGTTCAACGAAGGGCTGAAGGGCGACCTGCTGGTGGGCGACAAGAAGTATGGCCTGGTGCTGGACATCGGCGGCTATGAAAAGAACGTGATCACCCTGGCGCCGTCGCTGATGATTAGCGAAGAGGAAATCGACCTGGGCATTCACCTGTTCGAAATGCTGTTGCGCCGTTGCGGAGCTGAATAAATGGCGTTGAGCATTGAAGGGGCGCTGGGGCCAACCGGCTACTATGAGCAGCATGGCGAAGATGCCGTACTGCTTATTCACGGTCTTACCGGTACCCCGGCGGAGATGCGGCCGATAGCCAAGCGCTTGACCAAGCAGGGTTTCAGTGTGATGTGTCCGGCCTTGGCCGGACATTGCCGGGATGCTAATGATTTGCGCAAGTCGAAGTGGCAGGATTGGTACAACTCCATGTCTGACGCATTTGAGGCGCTTGCTGCGACACACCGCCGCGTATTTGTGGCTGGGCTGTCCATCGGTGCACTGCTGGCGATCAAGCTGGCAGCAGAGAAGGGCGAGCGCGTAGCGGGCCTGGGATTGCTATCTTCCACCTTCTTTTATGATGGCTGGAACATGCCACGCCTGAAGCGCAAATTATTGTTGCCTATGGTGTTGTACAGCCCACTGCGTTATTTCCTGCACTGGAATGAAACCCCGCCATATGGCATCAAGTGTGAGCGTACCCGTGCCATGGTGCATGCCGTGCTGGAAAATCGTGATGCACAGGCAACCGAGAAGGTGGGGATTTTCCGCACCTCTGCTGTGACCATCCATGAAAGCAATCGCTTTATCAAGGTGGCTAAGGCTGCGCTCCCAAAGGTAAAATCACCTGCATTGATCGTGCATTCCACTGAGGACGACACGGCTAGCCTGAAAAATGCACATTTTGTCGCCAAACGTTTGGGTACACGACAAATTGAAACTTTTTTCGTGGATGATACCTACCATGTGGTCACGCTCGACAAGCGCCGTGACGACATTGCCCGCCGTATGGCGGACTTTTTCAAGAAGCATGCCGAAGCCCCTACAACGGCTTAAAGGAGTTCAAGTTGGATACATTTGAAACACTGCGTGACATCATCGCCACCAAGTTCGAGAAAGACCCGGCCAGCATTACCCCGGATGCGACTTTTGCCACACTGGATATTGATTCCCTGGATACTTTTGACATCATTTTTGATGCCGAGGAGAAGTTCGGCATCAAGGTACCCAACGAGCAGGTTGCCATCACCACTGTGCAGGATGTGGTGGACCTGATCGATCGTTTGCGCGCAGCACAAGCCAAATAATGGAGGCGCGTCGTGTTGCCGTTACCGGCATGGGTATCTTGTCGCCAGTCGGCAATGACCGTGAGACGTTTTTCGCCAACCTGATGGCAGGAAAATCCGGTATCCGCCGTCTGGAAACAGAGTTTGTGGATACGCTGGATGCCAAGCTTGCTGCCTGGATTGGGGATTTTGACCCGCTGGCGCATTTCACCAAAAACCAGGCAGCCACCATGGATCGCGTTACCCAGTTTGCGGTGGCGGCAAGCAAGCAGGCGCTGGTGGATTCCGGTCTGGATATGGAACAGGAAGACCGCGAGCGTATCGGCGTCTACCTCGGCACCGGGATGGGTGGTGCGGCTTCCATTGAGGAAGGCTATGTGCGTTTGTACCGCGATAATGCCAGCCGTCTCAAGCCCTTTACCGTGCTGATGGCCATGAACAACGCGGCTGGTTCGCAGGTGGCGCTGGATTTTGGCCTGCTGGGGCCTGACCTGACCTTCTGTACCGCATGTTCATCCTCTACTGTGGCGATAGGTGAGGCCACCCGGCAGATACGCCACGGCTATGCTGACGTGATGTTGGCGGGCGGCGCCGAGGCGCTGTTGACCTTCGGCACCATCAAGGCCTGGGAAGCCCTGCGTACCCTGGCTAACGAAGACCCGGAAAATCCCGCGGCTTCCTGCAAACCGTTCTCTGCCAATCGTAGCGGGCTGGTGCTGGGCGAAGGTGCTGCCATGGTGGTGCTGGAGGACATGGAGCGCGCTGTGGCGCGTGGCGCAAAGATATATGCCGAGGTCATCGGCTACGGTAGCAGCAACGATTCTGCCCACATCACCCAGCCTTCGGTAGAAGGCCAGTCTCGCGCCATGCGCCGTGCGCTGGCAGAAGCGGGGATTACGCCGGATCAGCTGGACTACATCAACGCCCACGGCACCGGCACCAAGCTCAATGACGCCACCGAAACCGCCGCTATCAAGCAGGTGTGCGGCACCGGCGTGCCGGTCAGTTCTACCAAATCCATGACCGGTCACCTGATGGGCGCGGCGGGTGCGGTGGAGTTTGTGGCTTGCCTGATGGCGCTGGAAAAACAGGCGTTACCACCCACAGCGAACTTATCCCAGCCTGATCCAGAGTGTGACCTGGACTATGTACCCAATGTCGGCCGTACCGGCATCAAGGTGGATACCGTCATGTCCAACTCATTCGCTTTTGGTGGCACGAGTGGGGTGCTGATCGCCCGCAAGGTTTGATGCATAACCTGATCGAACCGCATTCCTTGGTGCGCCATTTCCTGGCGCATCCGCCAGAGGGGTTCCCGGCTTTTGAACTGGAAGGCGTGCCGGCCTTCAGTACCCGTTTTGACTTGCTCACCACCATGGAGCCCGCCGACAGGCGCAAACTGGAGCGGTTGCCCTTGTACAAGACCTGGAGCCGCTGGCTGCGCCCGTGGACATGCTTTGTCGGCGCTACCGTGTCGGAATACGCATTGTTCCCCCCCAGTCAGTCAGTCGCCGAATTTGTGCAATCGGTGCTGGCGCAGCAGAAAGAACACTCTTTCCTCATCATCAAGGATATTCCCGCCGACCCGGTACTGGTGGGCGAGCAGGCGCACCAATACAGTACTCACTTGGCTGAAGCCGCGCAGCGAGCCGGATTTGTGCTGATGGAAGGACAGGCGCTGGCCTATGTGCCGATAGATTTCCCCTCGGTCGAGGCTTTTATGGAACGTTTTTCCAAAAGCCGCCGCAAGGATTTCCGACGCAAGCTGCGTATCCTGCCCGAACTGGATATCGAGGTGATCGAAACCGGCGATGTGTTTTTTGACGATGAAACCATGCTCGCGCGCTTCTACAAGTTGTATTGCGAGGTGTACGACCAGAGTGAAATCCATTTTGACCTGCTCAGTGCTGAATTTTTTGCCTCGGTGTTACGTGACGCCAGCAGTGGCGGCCGTGTGTTTGTTTATCTGCTCAAGGGCGAGCTGATCGGTTACAACTTGTGCTTTGTGGAAAGCGGCGTGTTGGTGGATAAGTATGTCGGTTTCTCCTACCCCAAGGCGCGCGACTACAACCTCTATGTGGTGAGTTGGTTCCAGAACCTGCAATACGCGCTTGACCACGGCCTGAAATATTACGTTGCTGGCTGGACCGACCCGGAAATCAAGCGTTATCTGGGCGCACAATTCACCTTTACCCGCCATGCGGTGTATATTCGTAATCCCTTGGTGCGTAACCTGCTCAAGCCTTTCAAACGCTTTTTTGAGGCCGACAACAACTGGAATGAAGCCCAGGATTCTTGATTTTGATGGCAGTGTATTAACCCTCCCCAACGAGCGGCGCATGGCGCTGCATTCCCGCCAGGAAAGCATACGTTTCGGCTGCCGCTTGCCAGCCCTGCAGACATTCGACAAAGCTGCCAGTCACATGTTGTCTGCGGAACCTGATCCCGTTTTTATGAGCAGTGGTGACTATCACCACCTGAGCTACCTGCTCATCATGCGTTACGCTGCGCTGGGTAGGCCGATTCAGGTTGTTGTGCTGGATAACCACCCCGATAATATGCGTTACCCCTGGGGCATTCATTGCGGCTCCTGGGTACACCATGTCAGCCGCCTGCCGTTTGTGGCGCAGGTCAACGTGCTGGGCATTACCTCCACCGATGTGGAAGTGTTCCGCAGTTGGGAAAACCACCTGCGCAACCTGCATTCCGGCAAGGTGCGCTACTGGTGTATAGGCCGCGACCTTGGCTGGATGAATGCGATGGGCATACGGCAAAGCCACAGTTTTGACAGCTGCGGTGACCTGATCGAGGCTTTCCACACCCACCTCAAAGCTACATCAATGCCGATTTACCTTTCCATCGACAAGGATGTGCTGTCGCCTGAAGATGTGCGCACCAACTGGGATCAGGGTGTGATGCGGCTGGAAGAAATGCGCCAGTTGATCGCCTTGATGCAGGGCAGGATCATCGCCAGCGACATCACTGGCGAAGTCTCGGTCTATGACTACAAAAGCCGTTTCAAGCAGATGCTGAGTGCTTTGGACGACCAGCCGGAAATTTCAAAGGAGCAACTTGCCGAATGGCAGGCTGGGCAGCAACGGGCGAATTTGCAGTTGCTAGAGTGGTTGGTCTAAGGCTAAGCAGATCCGCTCGAAAGCTCGTTCATCCAGCCAATGACTGTTGCTGATGGTGAGCATGCGCGCGGCAAAGTCGCGGGCGTTGGGGCAATCCACACCACCCAGATGCTTGGCAAGATAGGGGTAATCGGGCAGGGCGTGGATGTAGAGGCGGCTCACGCCCAGGCCGGAGCCCCAGAGTTGTTGCAGAATCGCATCGCGTTTCTCTCGGCTGGGCAGCAGCACCATGAAAAACGGCCAAACGCCCTGGCCTTGTGCGCTGTCTTGCATGACCTGGAAATCAGGGATGGCATTGAGCCTTTGCAATCGTTGTTCTGCCTGTTGGCGCAGGGTGGTGATGAATTGCGGCAGACGGGTGAGGGCGTTGGCGCCGACCTGTTTGCGCCATGATGAAACGGCATGTAGCGGGATGTCTTCGGAAAAATCATCGCCCACCGCTTCAATCAGGTTGCCCCGCTGCAAGGCGCGGCGTAGCGGCCAGCCATAGGCCAGCGACAACAGGGAGGGGCGATAGAGTGCGGCATAGCCAAGTAGTTCAAGGCTTCTGCGCAGCTCCCAGCCCAGCTTGGGCGGGGTGACTTGGGTCGCGGTGGTTTGCAGTTGCGCCCGCAGCCTGGGGTCCTGTGTGAGCAGCACACCCCCTTCATAGAGCGTGAGACCCTTGCCCACTGCCAGGCTGTAAAACCCGGCTGTCCCCGCCATGCCCACCGGCTGGCCTTGCCAGGTGGCGCCCAGCGACTGGGCGGCGTCTTCAATTACCGCAATGCCATGCTGACGGGCGATTTGTAATACCGGGGTGAGATCGGCCACGCGGCCGCCCAAGTGGGTGGGAATAATCGCCAGCGTATTTTCGTTAGCCAGTTTGGCAAGTTGCTCATGGTCGAGATCAAAATGGCCAGGCGCAAGGTCGCACAGCACCGGCGTCAGGTCGCAGTGCAGTACAGCAAGTGCGACCAGCGGGCAGGTGTAGGCCGGGATAATGACTTTGCTGCGTTTGCTGGATTGCTGGAGGGTCGTCAGGGCGATGATCTGGGCGGCAGTGCCGGAGCAGGTGATTTGTACCGCCGGGGCATTGAGAAAGTTGGCTAATCCTTGTTCCAGAGAAACGCCTGATGGCAACAAGTCGCGCCATTGCAGGGGCAGGCCAGCGGTAGGCGGAATTTCTCTCAATGCGGGTGTTCCCCTTCGCTCTTGCTCAGGCAGACGATTCCCGCCACGATGAGCAGCGCGCCCACCACCTGCATGACGGAAAGCGATTCGCCAAAATACATGACGGAAATCGCCAGTACCGTGACCACTTCCAGGTGCGAAGCGGCAAATGACGGGCCGACCGGGGCGTGCTTGAGCAGGGTCATCCAGGTGATGAAAGAGCCGATATAGCCGATTATCGAGCCAAAAATCCAGACGTTATGGAACACCTGGACTAGCCAATTCCACTCCGGCACAAACTCCCCGGCGTGGGTGGAGGCCAGTTTGAAGCAGACCTGCGTCCAGGTATCGAACAGCATCAGCGCACCGAAGCCCAGGATATAAAAGCGCCTGGTGCTCATGATGTAAACCCACCCGCCAGCGCCACGCCGATGGTGATAAGCCACATACCCGCAATGCGCATTTTGTCCAGGCGCTCATGGAACAACACCTTGCCGGCAAACATCACCACCACGATGTTGATGGAGCCGACCAGCATGCCCAGCGATAGCGGCACCAGCGACAGCAGTGCCAGCCACACCAGGAATTCCAGCACAAAACAGCTCATGCCTATCCATAGCGGCAGGGTGGTGAGCATTTTCTTCCAGCGCCCCCACTCGGTTTCGTGTTCGGAAATGGCGGCGTGTTTGAAAGCCAGATGGCCGGCCGTGTCCAGGATGATATTGAGTATCCAGAAGGCGTAGGCCAGTGGTGACATGGTGGTGGTCGCGGGTTAAAGGCCCAGTATATCGCGTGCCACGGCTTCCGCCACCTTGATGCCGTCAATGGCGGCGGAAAGAATACCGCCAGCGTAACCCGCACCCTCACCGGCGGGGTAGAGCCCCTTGGTGTTGAGGCTTTGCAGGGTGTTATCGTCGCGCGTGATGCGTATGGGGGAGGAGGTGCGGGTTTCCACGCCAGTCAGCACGGCGTCCGGGCGGGCAAAGCCCCTGATCTGCTTGTCGAAGGCAGGAATGGCTTCACGGATCGCTTCAATGGCGTAATCCGGCAGCGCTGTGGCAAGATCGGTGAGATGCACGCCGGGCGTGTAGGAAGGGATGACTTCACCCAGTTGGGTGGAGGGCTTGCCTGCCAGGAAGTCGCCCACCAGTTGGCCGGGCGCTTCATAGGTGCCACCGCCCAGTTCAAAGGCGCGCGATTCCCACTGGCGCTGGAATTCTATGCCCGCAAGCGGGTGGCCGGGGTAATCCTGTTCGGGTGTGATGCCGACCACGATGCCGGCATTGGCATTGCGCTCGTTGCGCGAATACTGGCTCATGCCGTTGGTGACCACACGGTTGGGCTCCGAGGTGGCGGCCACCACTGTGCCGCCGGGGCACATGCAGAAGCTGTAAACTGCGCGCCCATTCTTGCAGTGGTACACCAGTTTGTAGTCGGCTGCACCCAGCAAGGGGTTGCCCGCATTGGGGCCAAGGCGGCACTGGTCTATCATGCTTTGCGGATGTTCGATGCGAAAGCCGATGGAGAAGGGTTTGGCTTCGATGAATACGCCGCGGTTGTAAAGTGTCTGGAAGGTATCACGCGCACTGTGGCCCACCGCCAGCACCACATGGTCACTCAGCAGGGTTGCGCCATCAGCGAGTTTGACGCCGCGCATCTGGCCGTTTTCAATCAACACGTCATCCACGCGGCTTTGGAAGCGGATTTCGCCACCTAACGCGATGATTTCAGCGCGAATCTGCTCGACCATGCCCACCAGCCGGAATGTGCCAATGTGCGGACGGCCGACGTACAGGATTTCTTCCGGCGCGCCTGCCTTGACGAATTCCTGCATCACCTTGCGACCCAGATAGCGCGGGTCCTTGACCTGGCTGTAGAGCTTGCCGTCAGAGAAAGTACCGGCGCCGCCTTCGCCGAACTGCACATTGGATTCCGGGTTAAGTTTATTGTTGCGCCACAGGCCCCAGGTATCCTTGGTGCGTTCGCGTACGGGCTTGCCACGCTCCAGGATGATGGGCTTGAAGCCCATTTGCGCCAAGAGCAATCCTGCAAACATGCCGCAAGGGCCGGTGCCAATGACAATGGGGCGTTGCTTGAGGTTGGCAGGTGCCTGGCCGACCAGGCGGTATTCCATGTCGGGCGAGGGTGCGATATGGCGGTCGTTTTTCAGGCGCTTGAGGAGAACGGCCTCATTGGCAATTTCCACATCCACCGTATAAATGAAGAGGATGTTGTCTTTCTTGCGAGCATCGGTGCTGCGCTTGAAGATGGAGAAGTGCAGCAGGTCTTCAGCCGGGATACCAAGTCGCTTAAGAATGGCGACTGGCAGCTCTTGGGTGGTGTGGCTGATCGGAAGTTTAAGTTCGGTAATGCGTAACATGCGCGCCACAAAGCGGCTGGATCAGAATTCGTATTCCAGGCCTTCGCGTGAAAGGATGATTTCGGGGTCGCCCTGCTGATGGGGATGGCGGCTCAAAACTTCAGTAAAGACTTTTTCCAGTTCATCATCGTTGCGAGTTGGCTCGTGATGGGTACAAATCAGGGTTTTAACGCCAGCTTCACGTGCCATCCTGATGCTGGAATCAAAGGTCCCATGCCCGTAGCCTTTTTTGGAAGGATATTCGCTGATTGTGTAAGATGAGTCAGCTACCAGAACGTCAACACCACGGATGGCCGCAATGATTTCACGCTCTTTGTCCTTGATGATGGATTCAAACTCATCGTACTGTGGGTCACCCGGCTGGTAATAGTTGTAGGGAGGCTCGTGATCACCGGTAAAAAACATGGATTTACCATTGTGCTCAACCCGATAGCCAAAGTTGATGACTGGGTGGTTAAGCAAGGTGCCCGTCACTTCTGCATTGCCTACCTTGACGGTCTGGCTCGGCTTCATCGTGTTGTACTCGACCGAGGCTTTAAGTTCGGCTTCCCGCACCGGAAAATAGCTGTACTGTAGTTGCACATCCATGACCTTCTCGATGCCAGTGCCGGAGACCGGATCAAAGGCACCATAAATCTGCAATTTGTTGCCTGGGATAAAAATGGGGGTAAACATCGGCAACCCCTGTATGTGGTCCCAATGAGTGTGTGTCATGAAGATATGTGCGTCGATGGGCATTTCCTTGAGCAAGTGCTGCCCCAACTGGAAAATGCCAGTCCCGCCATCAAGGACAATCAGGTCGTTATCGTCGGTACGGACTTCAATGCAGGTGGTATTGCCACCGTAGCGAATCGTGCTTTGCCCTGGAACGGCAATCGATCCGCGCACGCCCCAGAACCGAATTTTCATACAAAGGTGGCCTGCAGGAAGATTTTGGCTTCCTCGACAAAACGGCCGAGATCGCCGAGTAATGCTTCCGCCCGCTCAACGGTGAATCCCAAGCGCTTGGCTTTCCATTCGGGATGCGGGTCTTTGCGCTTCGGGGTTTTTGAGTCAGACACACCTTTTGAAATATGGTCAGCAATATACAAACACTCTGCCATCAGGTTCTCAGCAACAGGGAAGCTGTGGTGATCACGTACGCAGTCAATCAATTCATTGGAGAAATTCCAGCGTTTTGCCAGCATGGCGCCGACTGAGGCGTGGTTGATGCCTATGACTTCTTCTTCAGTCTCATACAGGGGGCGGCCGGTCTCTTCACTAAGCTTCAGGGCCTTGCTGAATTCCTCTGGCATAAACTGGGCAAATACCACCTTGCCGAAATCGTGGAGCAGGGCGGCAATATAACAATCCATCGGGTCAATGTCTCCCGCAGCAAAACGGGTTGCCAGTTGACGGGCAATGCCTGCGGACACCAGTGAGTGTTGCAGGTAATCATTCATGTCAAACCCGGCCTGGTTTTTTAGGGGGAGTATCCCTATCGTAGCCAGAGACAGGGCAAGGTTCTTGATCGTATTGATACCAATGTATACAACGGCGCGATCGAGTGAATTTATTTTGTAAGGCAGTGAAAAATAAGCAGAGTTAATGACCTTGAGAACCTTGATGGTCATTACGGGATCTTTTTCAATGATCTCGAGAATGTCTTTGGGTGTGCAATTGATGTGGCGTGATACTTCCAGAATCATTTGAACGCTTTTAGGAAAAGCGGGCATACGCTCAACGGCGTTTTCAAGCTTGGTGCTCAGTTCTGGTGACATGGATTGCATCGGAGGCCTTACGTGATTCAATAAGAGTCTTTATTTTCAGTGGGCTGCAAGAATATTTTCCGCACTTGTCCTGCTTTTTAATCTTGCTTTTTTTGTGTGTGAATTTTAACAGAAACCAGAATCTTTAGCGGAAACTTTTCACGGAATTGGCTGCGGAGTAAAACGCTTGCCGTATATGCGGATGCTAGAATACAAGCCGGTTTCAATTTTTGATGGATAAGCGCAAACATGGTAATTCAGTGGTTCCCGGGGCACATGAATTCTGCACGCAAAAAAGCGGCGGAAACCATGGAAAACATTGATGTGGTCATTGAGGTGGTAGATGCCCGCCTGCCTGAGGCCAGTAGTAACCCCATGATCCATGAGTTGCGCAATTTCCGGCAACGGCCATGCCTCAAGGTGTTGAACAAGGCGGACCTGGCCGATCCTGAAGCCACGCAGGCTTGGCTGGCCTGGTTTAATGCCCAGCCTAATGTCATGGCGGTTGCACTTTCTTGCAAGAAGCCGGGCGATGCTAACAAGTTGCCGGACTTTTGCCAGAAGTTAGCCACGCATCGCGACAGTAACATCAAGCCGCTGCGCATGATGGTAATGGGTATTCCCAACGTTGGGAAATCCACGCTTATCAATGCTCTGGTAGGTCGTAAAGTCGCTAAAGTGGGTGATGAGCCTGCCGTCACCAAAAACCAGCAACGTTTTGAATTAAGCCCGCAACGGGTGCTGACGGATACGCCGGGTATGTTGTGGCCAAAAATTCAGCATGAAAGCGATGGTTTTATGTTGGCTGCCAGCCATGCCATTGGGGCCAATGCTGTGATGGAGGATGAGGTGGCTTTTTTTCTTGGCGATTTGCTGTTGTCACGTTATCCGGCGCTACT
>WBZT01000191.1_pt1 | contig 51091 bp, 41 predicted proteins | sample 5204241 | NCBI WGS metagenome assembly WBZT01 (sample SAMN12344358, study PRJNA552823) | activated sludge metagenome | biome: Activated sludge suspended growth; feature: Nitrification reactor; material: Wastewater; isolation source: activated sludge from nitrification reactor of wastewater... | reverse complement strand
GTGCGGAGTTGACGGATCGACGGCGATGGCGAGCGGGGCCGACGCGTTCGCCCCGCCGGGCGAGGCGCTCGATCGCCGTCGCGTGCGCGCTGGTGGTGTGCCTGCTCTCGACCGCGTGTTCATCCCAGCAGCTGCTCGATCCGGTGTTGCGCCTCGACCTTCCGCTCGTGGTGGTCGACAGCGCCTCGGCGCAGCGATGGGTCGAGGTGCTGCGTGCGAGCGGGGTCTCGGCGCGGGTCGGCACGATCAGCGAGATGTTCGAGCGGTCGGCCGGCGTGGTACCGGCCGACGCCGACCTGTACGACGACCATCTGGGTTCGATCCGGACCTGGGTGCGTCGCGGAGGCCGCCTGACGACGCCTCACCGTCGGCTGTTGGAACGCCTCGGCGTGACGGCCACCGGGGCAACCGGTGGGAACGGCCAGCGGGCCACGGGCCTCGACGACATGATCACCTGGCCGTCAGCTACACGCGCCGCCACCGTGCGGTTCCGCGCGGACTCGGGGGCGACCGACGTCTCGGTGCGTCAGCGCGTGGTCGGCGGAGGGCCGATCCTCGGCCGGGCGGTGCTGGCATCCGCGCGATTCGGTGCGGGCAGGGTTCTGGCCGTCGGCGCCGACCCCGTGGCGGGCGACCTGTTGGGCTACGAGCTCTTCCCTCTTCTGGGACGGGAGGTCGCAACCCTTGGCGGTGTGCCACCGGCGCCGTACCGGCGGGGGGTCGAGGTCTATGTCGACCCCGGCCTGCTCGTCCACGGAGACGGCTCGGCGTGGTCGGCGACCGAGATCGCCGATTCACTCGTCGGCGTCTCCACCGTCTACCTCGCCGGCTGGAACTTCGACTTCGTCGATCCCGCGGACGACTTCGAGTACGAGGAGCTCATCACGGCGCTGCACGCTCGCGGCATCGCGGCCTCCGCGTGGTTGGCGCCGCCGTTCGTCAACCTCCGCACGTGGGACGAGCGCCCGGAGTGTCGCCAGCGAACGAGCACCGGCCGCGAAGCGACGGTCGGGTGGCGTTCGCTGCTCGCGCTCGAGATCCCCACGTGTTTCGACGCCGCATGGCACGCGTTCCAGCGTCTGCTCACGGCGCACTCGTGGGACGGCGTGAACTTCGCGGAGCTGTACTTCGAGGCGCCGAAGGTGCCCGACGACTTCACGCCGTTCTCTGCCGTCGCCCTCGAGCGCTTCGGCAGGGACCCCGCCGCCGACCCGGAGGGTTTCCTGGACTTTCGCTCCGAGCTGGCTGCCGAGCAGAACGATGCGCTGCTGGCGCAGGCGAACGGGCTGCCCGGTGCCACCGATCTCGACCTGGTGCTCACGGTGATCGATGATTCGCTCGATCCCGACGTCGCCCGCAGCGTGGGGAGCGACCTCGATCTGCTGGCCCGCGTCGCGGCGGTGCGCGGCGCCGCGCTGCAGATCGAGGATCCGTACACGCAGTGGGGCATGCCGCCGTCGCGCTACGACGCGATGGACGCGAGGGTCGCGGCAACGGGGGCGCGGTCGTTCGCCGACGTGAACGTGGTCGATCGCATGCGCACCGCGCCCGACATCCGCAGCCGACGCCGCCCGCCGACCACTCGCATGGTCGGCGGCGAGCTCGGGCTGGCGTTGGCGAAGGCATCCGGGAACCGGCAACGGGTCGCGGTCTACTCCGCGGCCACGCTGTGGGACGGCGACCGCGACCGCCTCGCAGCGATGGCCGCGGGAGCGGCGATCGTGTCCGACTCGGGCGTGAGCGCTCCCTGGACGGTCACCGTCCCGCGCCCGTCGTCGCGGATGCGCTCGGCGACCGTTGACGGCGTGGCGTGGCCGTCGAGCCCGCGCGGCGTGGTGCTGCCGCCCGGTGAGCACGAGGTGGCGTGGTCGACCAAGGAGTCGGCCGTCCCCTCGCTCGTGTCCTCCACGATCGAACTGTCGGAGGTGCGTGCGTCGCCCGGGAGGATCGAGGTCGGGTATTCGGTTCGGTCGCGGGGCTGGATCGTCGTCGGCGAAGCGCCGACATCGGTCGAGGTCGACGGCGAGAAGGCCTCGTTGCCGCGCGTGCGCGGGCCCGAGGGATGGGCCATCCGCGTGCCGGGCGGGGCCCACTCCGTCGCGGTCCACTCGGCGAGCCGCTGAGCGACGCGGCCCGGCACCCGTCGGCCGTCGGCACTCGGCCGAACTGCCAAGATTGGGGCGACGAAAGGTGGTGCTCGTGCACGTCGAGTTCTGGTTCGATCCGATCTGTCCCTTCTGCTGGATGACCTCGCGTTGGATCCGGCTCGTGGCGCCCGAGCGCGACCTGGAGATCACCTGGCGGCCGATCAGCCTGCTCTTCAAGAACGAGATGACCGAGGAGTACCCCTTCTTCGAGCGGGCGACGGCGAGCCTCGCGCTGCTGCGCGTGGTGGAGGCGGCCCGCGTGCGGGTGGGCGATGCGGTGGTGGGCGACCTCTACACCGAGTTCGGCCGTGCCATCCATCAGCGGCAGGCCGAGGTCGACCTCGCGGGCGTGCTGGCGGGCCTCGGCCTCGATGCCGACCTCGCCGATGCCGCGACCGATGCCGCGTGGGACGACGTGATCCGGGCGCACATGGCCGACGCGCTCGATCTCGCGGGCAACGACGTGGGCGTGCCGATCATCGCTGTGGAGGGTGCGACGGGCCGGGTCGGCCTGTTCGGCCCGGTGCTCACGACGCTGCCCGACCAGGCGCAGCGGCTTCGGTTGTGGGACGGGTTCGTGGCGATGGCCGACACGCCCGGCTTCTTCGAGCTCAAGCGCTCGCGCACCTCGGCCCCTGAACCGATCGCCGATGAGCTGGTCTGAGGGCCTCGGCGGCCACGATTCGCGGGCGCTCGGCATCGACCGGCGAGCGCCCACCGAGCGGATTGCGCTCGGCGAGGGCGGGACCTGCTGGGTCGACCTCACGCGAGCGTTCGTCCGCGAGCCGGCCGAGGTGTTGGCCGAGCTGAGTGGGTCGGTCACCTGGCAGCAGGGCGAGACCTGGCGGTACGACCGGTGGGTCGAGGAGCGTCGGCTGGGAGCGTCGGTTCGGCACGAGGCGCTGCCGGGCGCGCTACGGCAAGCGCGAGCCCACCTCGACGCTCGCTACCGGGTGCGGTTCGGCGGCGCGGCCGTGATCCTGTATCGCGATGGGAACGACTTTCAGGGGTTGCACACCGACCGCGAGATGCGATGGCTCGACGACACGCTGATAGCCATCGCCGTGCTGGGGGAGCGTCGGCCGTTCGTCCTGCGGCCACGCCGCGACTGGACCGACCCGGAGGCGCGACGCGACGCGAGCGAGGACGTGGTGCTCCTGCCGGGCCACGGCGATCTGCTGGTCATGGGGGGTCGCTCGCAACGCGAATGGTTGCACGGTGTGCCGGCGGCGGCGGTCGAGGGGCCCCGCGTCTCGATCATCTGGCGGTGGACCTCGCGACGGGGAGCCCCCGACACGGCCCCCGGGTACAACGAGGGCCGACACTTCAGCGATCGACGCGGTCCGGGCGGTCGGAGAACGCGACCGGTCTGAGCGGCCGGTGCGCGTTCAGCCGGTGCGCGTTCAGCGGGGCGCGTTCACCACGTAGAGCCGGTCGCGGGTGATGAGCCCGTCGAGCAGGTCCCCGGCAGGGGTGTCGCCCCCGTCGTCGACGATGCCAGCCTGCTCCCACGTGCGCGCGGCGTCGGGGTTGATGAGCCCGTCGGTTTGGATGCCGGTCCCGGAGCATGCGGATTCCGACACGATCGCGCCGTAGTCGCGCAGCGCGACGGCGAAGATCCGGGCGGTGCGGCGCAGCGGTCCCTCGTAGCCCCGGGAATCGAGCCAACGGTCGATCTCGGCATCGGTGATGCGCAACGCCAAGCGCAACCCCATGGGCACGGATCGTTCGCGCTCGGCGCGGGTGTTGGCCGGCCGGTCGGCGCAGATGTCGGGCGGCCCGTCCTCCCATTCGACCCGCGTCGCCGGTGGGAGGTAGTAGCCGCAGGTCGAACCGGCGCCGGGCGCCGCTGCACCTCGGGCAGGGGCGCACACGGGACCTCCGAACAACACGTTGGTAACCATGAGCTGCAAGGCGTGAGGGATCACGCCGGCGGCGACCTCGTCGGCGCGGGTCACCATCGCCAGCTTGTTGATGCCCATGCCTCGCACGGCGGTGGTCGTGCCGTCGGCGTCGCTCGCCGTGTGGAGGTTGTCGTAGCTCCATGCGCCGGCGGCGCACAGATGTGCGCGGTTGGCCGGGTCGAAACCCGCCTGTGCGTTGGGGCCGAGGAAGTCGACGCATCCGCTCGGCGCCTCGCCCATTCCCCAGTACTCCCAGGCGCGCCCGGTGCGAGGTTCCACGACCACCATCGCCCGATCGGTGCCCGGACCGGGCGCCCAGTCGGGGTTCCAGGGGACCTTGTCGCCGATTTCGAGCGTCCCGAACCCCTGCGCCGACTGCGACCAGACGCTTTGGAAGACGCGGGCGGTCGTCGTGGCGTCGGCGGCGTCGTAGATCGGCACGGCGTACGACCGGAAGCGGACCTCCACGTGGCCGCGCCGGGCGATCGATGCGCCGCCGGACGCGTCGTAGAAGATGCCGGCGTAGCGGTCGAGGGCCTTCGACGCCCCGAACGCCGATACGGGCCGGTTCCAGGTGGCCGAGTCGCCGAAGTAGCGCAGGCCGGGTGGCACGGGTGGCACGGGGGTGGTCGTGGTGGTCGTCGTGCTCGGCTCCGACGGCGGCGGCAGCGTGCACGACACGCTCATGAGCCCGAGCGCTGCGGTCAGTGCGATCGCGTTGCGCACGAGCGCGACACGTCCGCGGTGTCGCTTGCCTGCATGCCCCATTCCGGGCACAACGGAGACGCTCACGGGTTCACTCCACTCAGGTCGGTGTTCCGGATCCTCCGGCCGTGCCCCCAGCACGCGTCGGCCGCCGGGCAGCGTAGCCACCGCAACGCGGTCTGGCGAGGGCGGCCACCGAAAACTGCGAGTGGTGTTCACCGGATCTCGCCGGAAATCGAGGCAGGGAGCGCATCCGGGTGCGATACGCGCACGAAATTCACGCGGACACTGCGGTTTCTGCGACGCGGCGTCCCTTCCTTCTGCTAGACGAGCATGCACCAGAACACAAGGGGGCTGGGGGTTCCAGGTGGCCTGGTGGATGTGGGTCGTCTCCTGGGTTGATCTGGCGCTGTACCCGGTGCTCTTCACCGACTACGCCGCCAACTTCTTCCCGGTGCTCAACGCCGACACGGGCAACGGCTGGGTCCGGTACGGGGTCGGCTTCGTCATGATCTGGGCGTTCGCGATGCTCAACATGCGAGGAGCGAAGCTCATCGGCGACTCGTCGAAGCTGTTCGGCTTCATCGTGGTCGCACCCTTCGTCCTGGTCACGATCTTCGGGCTGTTCAAGATGGACCGGAACCCGTTCGACCCCTTCGTCGCCGAGGGGCTCAGCTTCGGCCCCGCTGCGGGCGCCGGGCTCTTCGTGGTCATGTGGAACTACATGGGCTGGGACTCGTTGTCGACCATCGCGGGCGAGATCGACCAGCCGCGCAAGAACTTCCCCAAGGCGCTCGCGATCACGATCCCGCTCATCACCATCATCTACCTGCTCCCCACGCTGGTCTCGTTGGCGGTGGTCGGCCCCGACGAGGTCGAGTGGACCGCGGGGGCCTACACGGCGGTCGCCGAGAAGGTGGGCGGACACTGGCTGGGGGTGGTCGTGAACATCACGGCGCTCGTGTCGGCCATCGGCCTGTTCGCCGCGTGGCTCATGTCGAACAGCCGCATACCGTTCGCCCTCGCCGAGGACGGCTATCTCCCGGCCCCGATCGCTCGGCTTCACCCCAAGACGGGCACGCCGATCGTGTCGATCACGATCTGCGCCGCAATCTGCTCGATCTTCATCCTCGGGCCGTTCCAGTCGCTGGTGGTGGTCGACGTGACGATCTACGCGTTCGCCCTGCTCCTCGAGTTCGCGGCGCTGTGGATCATGCGCCTGAAGTACCCGCATCTCGAGCGGCCATTCGCGATTCCCGGCGGCAAGCTCGGCCTCGTGCTGGTGACCCTGTTCCCGGTGCTGATCATCAGCACCGCGATCTACTACCAGGTGCTCGACGTCGGGATCGTCCAGGGCATCGGCTGGGCGGTCGGCGGCGCGGCCACCGGACCCGTCGCGTACGTGGTGCTGGGTGCGATCTTCAAGCGGTCGAGCGGCACCGACCGCACCTATACGGTGGAACAGATCGAGCGAGGGGAATTCGAGCGGGAGGTAGCCGGATGAGCGATGGTCTCGTGAGACCCGAGGACTGGGACGATCCGGTCCAACTGCCCGACGTCGGCACGGTCCGGCGGGTGCTGGTGCCCTTCGACGGTTCGCATCACGCCGAGCGGGCGCTCGCCTGGGCGGCGCTCGCGGCTGCTGCCGCCGAGGCGGAGGTCGTCGTGATGGTCGCCTACGAACCGCCACTGACCAAGAAGGGTCGCGGCGGCACCTACGTCGAGGCCATCCGCGACGCCCTCGACGATGAGGCGAAGGCGCTCGCGGCCGAGGCGGTCGAGCTGCTGAGCGCAGCGGGATGCCGGGCGCGTGGCGTCGTCATCCGCGGCGAGGCCGCAGCGGCAACACTCGAAACGGTCGAGACCGACGACTGCGACCTGGTCGTGCTCGGACGGCGCGGACTCAGCTCCGAGCTGGCCGGAATCGCCGGCACGCTCGAGCGGTTCCGATCGTCGCTCCAGGGTGGTGTGGCCGAAAAGGTCGCCCGCCACGCCGACGTCGCAGTGATGGTGGTGTGATGATGCCGTCAGCGCTGCACCGCCGTGATCTGCACCGCCGTGATCTGCTCCGAGGCGTCGCCGCGACGGCGCTGGGCGCCGCGTTCGTACCGCTCTCGTCGTGCGGGTCCACCGAGGACGCGAAGCGGCTCGTGTTCCTCAACTGGCTCGACTACATCGACCCGGCGATCCTTGACTCGTTCGCCGAACGGATCGACGGAGCGGTCACCTACGAGACGTACGGCTCCAACGACGAGCTGGAGCAACGCCTGACCAGTGCGGGCGTCACGCGGCGCCGCGGGCGGAAGTCCTCGACGTTCGACCTGATCGTGCCGTCCGACAGCCTGCTCGTGGAGCTCAAGCGGGCCGGTGCGCTGCAGGAGTTGCCGACGATCTCCGGGCTCGACGCTCTCGATCCCGCGTTTCGCAAGCGTGGCTTCGACCCGGGCAACCGGTACAGCGTGCCGTGGGCGACGGGGACCACCGGAATCGGCTATTCCAAGCGGGCGTTCCCCGACGCGCCGCCGACGTGGGCCTCGTTCCTCGAACGGCCGGCCGACGGGAAGGCGACGCTGCTCGACGAGTCGCGTGATGCGATGGCGGTGGCGTTGTGGCTCCTGAAGGAGGACCCCAACACGCAGACGGCGGCGACCATCACGGCCGCCGGCCGCAAGCTCGCCGAGATCCGCCGTGCCGGTGTCGAGTTCGACGCCGAGTACCTCGACAAGTTGCGTTCGGGCACGGTGGTGCTGGCGCAGGCGTTTTCGTCCGACGTCGCTCAGGCAATGGCCGACAACGACGATCTCGCATTCGTGATCCCACCCGAGGGTGGACTGCGCTGGGTTGACAGCCTGTGCATCCCGTCGGGCGCGCCGCACGCGTCGATCGCCGCGCAGTTCATCGAGTACTACCTCGACCCCAAGGTGTCCGCTCAGAACGCCGCGTCGGTGCGGATCGACACGGGCAACGCTGCGGCGCGGGAGTTCCTGCCCGACGACCTGGTGTCGGACCACCTGGTGTTTCCCGATGCGGCGACGCAGGAACGGCTGGTCGACACGCAGCCGTTGTCCGACGACGTCGCGGAGCGTTACGCCAAGGCGTTCGCCGAGGCGAAGGCTGCGAAGTAGCGCCGCAGCGGGCCGGCCGTCGGTCTACCCAGGGGGCTCCACCACGTAGAGGCGATCCCGCGTGACCAACCCGTCGAGCAGGTCCGACATCGGGTTGTCCGAGTCGTCGTCAACGATCCCCGCGCGTTTCCAGGCGTCGGCCGAGGCCGGGTTGACGAGGCCGTCGGTCTGGATGCCCACCCCCGCGCAGCCGGTCTCGGCGACCACGGCGCCGTAGTCGCGGAATGCGACGGCGAACGTTTTCGCCGTGGAGCGGAGGGCGCCGGAGTAGCCGCGTTGGTCGAGCCAGCGCTCGATCTCCGCATCGCTGATGTCGATCGCGATTCGCAGGCCCGGAGGCACCATCCGGGCGCGGTTCTCGTCGCTGATCTCGACGGTCCGCTTGGCACCGCAGCGATCCTCGGCGCCCTCGGCCCACTCGAGTCGCGTGGCCGGCGGCAGGTAGAACCCGCACCTGGTTCCCGCCCCCCTGGCCGATCCGTCGTCGGCGGGCGAGCAGGTGGGCTCGCCGAACATGGTGTTGGTGACGGTGAGTTCGAGCGCATGGCGAATCGACCCGGACAACACCTCGTCGGCCCTGGTGACCATCGCGACCTTGTTCACGCCCATCCCGCGGGAGGCGATGGTGGTGCCATCGGCGTCGCTGGCGCTGTACAGGTTGTCGACGTAGCGGACCGTCGCGACGCAGAGTTGGTCGTCGTCGCCGGGCCGGTAGCCGGCCCGCACGTTCGGGCCGATGCCGTCGAAGCAGTTGAGTCCGGGCTCGCCGGCGCGCCAGAACTCCCATGCCTCGCCCGAGTCGTGGTTCACCACGATCAACGCCCGGTCGTTGCCTGTACCGGCTTTCCAGTCCGGGTTCCACGGGACCGTGTCGCCGCGTTCGACGTTGCCCATGTCGAGCTGCTCGGCCGCCCAGTTGGCTTGGTAGACGCTCGCGGTCCCGGTGGCGTCGTCGGCGTCGTAGATCGGCACCGAGTAGTCGCGGAACTGTGCTTTGAACTCGCCGCGGCGAGACGCCTCACCGCCGCCGGCGAAGTCGTAGAACACGCCCGCGTAGCGCTCGTAGGTCGCCGATCGCCCGAACTCGCTGACCGGCCGGTTCCACGTGGCGGTGTCTGCGAAGTAGCGGCGCGATCGGGCCGCCGACGCCGCGTCGGAACCGGTCGTGCCGGTGACGCCGGAGGGCTCGGTGTGGACGCTCGGCGCGGAGCCGTTCGATCGGATCGCGGGCGAGGGAGTCAGCACTGCGACGATCACGTTCAACACGATCAGCACCGCGACGCCCACGCCGAGGAGGAGTCCGACTCGCTTCGCAATCCGCTTCACTCGTGCTCGCTCCGATCGCTGTCCTGGATTCGATGGTTCGCTGGGCGCGGCGAGGTCGATCGAGACTAGGCGAGCGGATCGGCCCTGGGCCCGCGCCCGCCGAGGCGCGCCGAGCGTTTGCCTACAGTGGCGCCCCGGAGGTGGTGATGGAGGCGCATCTCGACGTGTCCCTGGCGGCGTTCCTCGGCGAACCGAGGGCGCTGGTGCTCGGCGGCGGACGGACGCATCCGTTCGAGCAGGGCTGTGACGAACTCGCCGCGATCGTGGCCGGCACGGGCGTGGAGGTCGAGGTGATCGACGACCCGGGCGAGCTCGGCCGGCTCGATCACGAGCTTCTCGTGGTCGACGCGATGTGGTGGTCCATGGTTGACCGGCCGGACGATCCGCACTGCGGCGAGTGGGCGCGACGCATCGACGATCTTGCCCGCCGTGCGATCGAGGATCACGTTCGGCTGGGCCGCGGGATCCTGGCGGTCCACACGGCGGTGGTGTGCTTCGACGACTGGCCGGTCTGGGGCGAACTGCTCGGTGGCACGTGGTCGTGGGGTCGCTCGTGGCACCCGCCGTTCACCGGTGTGCCGGTGCATGTCTCGGTCGCGACCGACCGCCACGAGATCGTGCGGGGACTCGGCGATTTCGACATCGTCGACGAGGTGTACTGCGACCTCGGGTTCGTGGTCGATGTCGAGCCGCTTGCGTGGGCCGCGGTCGACGGGGTGGAGCATCCGCTGGTGTGGGCGCGTGAGCTCGACTCGGGCAGCCGCGTGGTGGTCGATCTGTTGGGGCACGACCACCGGTCGATGACGCACCTGGCGCACCACGAACTCCTCCGGCGATCGGTCGCCTGGCTGCTCGATCGCGACATCGTGCAAGACGGCGAGGCCGCGGCCTGAGCCCGCCGCCGGCTATGTCGGCAGCTCGAACTGGGTCGCCACCCGCGAGGCGAGCCGGGGTGCGATCTCGTCCCGAATGATCTGCTGATGATCCGGATGGTCGCGGTACGCGGCCCAGCCGCCCTCGTCGTCGAAGTCGGCGGTGACCGAGATGTCGGCGTTTCCCTCAGCGAGGCCAGCGTCGATCGCGACCGTGTAGTGGCGGATGGTGTCCACGTGGTCGGGGAGTGTGCGCAATCGCGTCACGATCGACGAGCGTTGCGCAGCGGGCGTGTCGGGGTGCAGGGTGAGCAGGACGATATGGCGGAACACGGGTCTCCTCACGGCCGGGTGCAACCGAAATCGTACCCGTGTCGCATCCGCACCGATCGAGGTGGCAGGATGATCGAACGGACAGCAACTCGCGACCGTGGGCAGCGCCGAAAGGCGCAACAGCGAGGTGGTGCAATGGTTCTTCCACAGCGGCGCGTGACGGTCGATGTCACGGTCAACGGAACGCCGTATCGAGCGTCGGTCGAGGCGCGAATGCTGCTCGTTCGCTTGCTACGCGACGAGCTGGGCGTGATGCCGGAGGCCTTCGGCTGCGACTCGCATCTGTGCGGGTCGTGCGGAGTTCGACTCGACGGGGTGCGCGTCAAGAGCTGCACGGTGCTCGCAGTGCAGGCCGATGGTCATGAGATCACGGTCGAGGAGGCCGTCGACGGTCCCGACCTCGCGACCCCGTCCGGCGCCGCGGACCATGGCCTGCGATGCGGATTCTGCACGCCGGCGATGCTCGCCGCGTCGGCCGAACGCCACCCGGCGTCTGCGCCGTGCGCCCTCGAGGATCTCTGCCGATGCCCGGGCTCCGAGGTGGTCGCCGACGCGGTGCGCTGGGCGTCGGAGGAGTCGAGCATCGGAACGTCTCGATGATCCAGAACCCGTTCGACTATGTGCGGGCGACCACGCTGTCGGAGGCGCTCGCGGCGCTCGCGGAGTTCCGGCGCGAAGCCAAGCTGCTGGCCGGCGGACACTCGTTGCTGCCGATGATGAAGCTCGGGCTGGCCGAGCCGTCGGTGGTGGTCGACATCCGCCACCTTCGAGATCTGGACTACATCGACGACGCCGCCGATCACGTTGCGGTCGGAGCGCTCACTGCGCACCGCACGGTCGAGACGTCGCCGTTGGTACAGACATCGGTGCCGCTGTTGGCGCACGTCGGCGACGAGCAGGTGCGGGCGCGGGGAACCGTCGGCGGCGCGATCGCGCAGGGCGACGGAGCGAGTGACCTGTGCGCGGCGGCGCTGGCGCTACGGGCGACGGTGGTGGTCGAGGGCCCGCAGGGGCGCCGTCAGATCGCGATCGACGACTTCTTCGTCGGCTACCTGGAGACCGCGCTCGGACCCGACGAGATGATCGTCGAGCTGCGCGTCCCGAAGGTGCCGGGTGCCGCGTGGTCGTTCCAGAAGTACCGTCGCCGCCATCTCGACTGGGCGATCGTGGGATGCGCAGCGGTGCGCGATCCCGACCGCGGGCTCGGCGTGGGCCTGGTGAACATGGGCTCGCGCCCGACGCGAGCCGTGGAGGTCGAGACGGCCGATCGCCGCGGCGCCGACATCACCGAGGCCTCCGACCTCGTCGCTGCGGGGTGCGAGCCCCCGTCCGACCTGCACGCCAGCGCCGAGTATCGGGTCGAGCTCGCACGCGTGCTCGTGAACCGCGCCCTCGACGCCTGCCGCGTCGCCTAAGTCGCCGCAATCCAGCGAACTGGGCCGATCCACCGCCCTTCTGGGTCGGCAATTCGGCCCAGTTCGGCGGTCGGGGGGTGGGGAGCGGGGGGGGAGGCGGGGTCAGCCCGACGTGAGCGACTGCCAGATCCCGATGCAGCGCTGGCAGGCCGGAAGGTTGTCGGGAGCGTGGCCTTTGGGCACCCAGCGGTAGCCGCAGAGCGCTTCGATCTCCATGCCGGCCTCGGCCGCGGCCGTGATGAGGGCACCCGCCCCGAGCGCCCCGGATCGCCGAACGATGTGGGCGCACTCCTCGGGCGGCGTCTCCTCCAGGAGGCTTTCGAGGTCGATGCCGAGATCGGGGTCGACGACGGGGGTCGACACGAGAGGAGCGGTCTGGGTCACGGAAGGCACCGTATCGCGGTCCTGTAGCGTGAGGCGCTCCGGGGCTGTAGCTCAGTCGGTCAGAGCAGGCGACTCATAATCGCTTGGTCGCGGGTTCGAGCCCCGCCGGCCCCACCAGTGTTCTCGGGTGTTTCGGGCAGCCACGTGGCCGACCTCGGGGCTCGGGTCGGGCCAGGTCAGGTCAGCGGGACGGTGACCGTCGGGAGCGGCACCTCGATATCGGGCAGATCGAAGTCGGCGTTGAGCCCGAGGAAGTGCATGCCGACGCCGGTCACCGTGAACGACGGGTTCTTGAGCGTGAGCACGTGGGTCTTCAGGTCGAGGGTTGCCTCCCGGACCAGGGCCTGGGCGGGGAAAGTCAGCCGCACATCGCCGGTGGGAAGCGTCACCCCGGGGAGGCCTTGGATCGAGCATCCGACGCTGCCTGCACCGACGACCAGGTTTGCGGCGGGGATGTTCACGGTGACGTTCGGAATGGTGACGGTGGTCGCCGACAGGTCGACGTTGACCAGCGGGAGCGTGGCCGTCGCACCGTTGATGAAGAACGAGGGCGGGGTGTAGCTGGCGGTGCACGAGCCGCCAGGGATCGCGGGGCTGTACGTCGCCGGGATGGCTGGGCTGTACGTGGCCGGGATGGCTGGGCTGTACGTGGCCGGGACTTCGGGGGTGCACCCGAAAATGGTGCACACCGGCGGGATGTACGGCGTCAGCTGCTGCGGCGGGATATAGGGCGTGAGTTCCTGCGGCGGGATATAGGGCGTGAGTTCCTGCGGCGGAATGCCGGGGATGTCGATCACGTAGTCCACCGGCGTCGCCTCGGCGCCGATCGACGGCAGCGGCACCGTGAACGGGCCCAGGGTGACCGTGGTCGGCGGCGGCGTGCAGCTCGCCGCGACGAAGGCGAAAAGGCCGACGGCGAGCAGCAGGCTCCCCCGGTGCCTGCGCAGGCGTGTACGCGTCGAGAGTGCTTTCGTCATGGTTGGCCCCCCAAGAGTGCATCGTGCATCGAAAATGCTACACGGGCAGCCTAGCTGTTGCCGCCTTCACCTACTACCGCCATGTGGCGCATTCGAGGAATGGTTCGCGGGATTCGTCCACCCGATGCTCGGCGATCAACGTCGTTTCAGGTCCGATCTCTCGAGCTATCGCGATCCCGGAGGATCCGCTCGGCGGCCGACAGCACCGCAAGCAGCGATGCCGTCGAGATGTTGTGGTGTCGGCCGATTCCCCAGCGGACGTCGTTGTGCGCGTCGACCGTCTCGACGTACGCCACAGCGGTCGCATCGGCACCCCGGCCGGTGGAGTGCTCTTGGTAGTCGACGACGTCGAGGTCGATGCCCAGGCCCTCGGCCATGGCCGCCACGAATGCGGCGATCGGGCCGTTGCCCGTTCCGATCCACGTCGCGGCGTCGCCGTCGACGGTGACCTGTGCGGTGATCGTCGTGGTGTCGTCGTCTGCGCTGACCAGCCCGTGGCTTCGCAGCCGCAGGCGCGGTGCGCCGGGTAGGTACATCGCTTTGAACTCGTCCCACATCGCCGCGGGCGTGATCTCGGTACCGGTATCCTCGGCGACCGACTGGATGGTCTTGGAGAACTCGATCTGCAGTCGTCGCGGCAACGAGAAGCCGTGTTCGGCCTCCATGATGTAGGCCACGCCGCCCTTGCCCGACTGGCTGTTGACCCGGATGACGGCTTCGTACGAGCGGCCGACGTGTGCGGGGTCGATCGGCAGGTACGGCACCCCCCACGTCTCGTAGTCGCGGCCTCGCCCCGCTTCATCGGCCTCGGCGTACAGCGCTGCGAGCCCCTTGCGGATCGCGTCCTGGTGCGATCCGCTGAACGCCGTGTAGACGAGGTCGCCGACGTAGGGGTGCCGTTCGTGCACCGGAAGTCGATTGCAGTACTCGGCGGTTCGGCGCAGCGCGTCGATGTCGCTGATGTCGAGCTGGGGATCGATGCCCTGGCTGAACAGGTTCATCGCCAACGTGACCAGATCGACGTTGCCGGTCCGCTCGCCGTTGCCGAACAGGCAGCCCTCGACGCGGTCGGCCCCGGCGAGCACCCCGAGTTCGGCCGCGGCGACCGCGCAGCCCCGGTCGTTGTGCGGATGCAGCGACAGCACCACGGCGTCGCGGTTGCGGATCGTGCGGAGGAACCATTCGATCGTGTCGGCGTACACATTGGGCGAGTACATCTCGACGGTCGCTGGGAGGTTCATGATCAGTGGGCGGTCCGGGGTCGCCTCGATGACCTCGGCCACCGCGTTGCAGATGTCGACCGCGAACTCGACCTCGGTGCCGGTGTAGCTCTCCGGGGAGTACTCGTAGCGGACGTCGGTTCCGGGAATCGTCTCTTCGAGCTTGCGGCAATACCTCGCCGCATTGACGGCGATGTCGACGATCCCGTCGCGATCGAGACCGAAGACCACGCGGCGCTGCAGCACCGAGGTCGAGTTGTAGAAGTGGACGATCGCGCGTCGCGCCCCGGCGATCGACTCGAAGGTGCGGTCGATCAGCTCGGATCGACATTGCACGAGCACCTGGATCGTGACGTCGTCGGGAATGAGGTCGTCCTCGATCAGCTGCCGGACGAAGTCGAAGTCGGTCTGGGATGCCGACGGGAACCCGACCTCGATTTCCTTGAAGCCCATCGCCACGAGCGTGTTGAAGAGCCGCCGCTTGCGCGCCGGGTCCATGGGGTCGATCAACGCCTGGTTGCCGTCGCGAAGATCGACCGCGCACCACAGCGGTGCCGTGGTGAGGTGGTTGTCGGGCCAGGTGCGGTCCGGCAGCTCGAGCGGCGCGAACGGCTCGTACTTCTCGAACGGCATCTTCTTGGGCTCGACAGGTGGTGGGGGCATGTCGGCTCGCAGTGTTGTGGGTATGGCTGGTTGGGGTATCGCCGGTCGAAAACGAAAGAAGCTCCCGGCCCGTGGGCGCAGGAGCTTCGGCGAGGACCCGGTCGGGTTCTCGCCTACGTGAGCAGGAGCATCGAGGTGGTGGTCATCGCCGTTGGACGGTACCACGGCGACCGCGGCGTTCAGTTGAGTTCGGCGCGAGCCGACGGCGCGAACGCGGTCGGGCCGGTGGCGCCGGCGCGTCCGGCGGCGTGGCGGTCCGCGTCGTGGTTGGCGTGCCAGTGCTCGAATGCCCGTACCTCGAGAGGTCGGCTGTAGAGGTAGCCCTGCGCGAACCGGCATCCCATGTCGATCAGGGTCTCGGCGGCCTGCTCGGTCTCGACTCCTTCGGCGATGATGGCGAGGTTGAGGTTTCGGCCCAGGTCGATGATGGATCGCACGATGCTGTCGGCCGTCGGGTCGGAGCCGATGGCGAACACGAACGACTTGTCGATCTTCAGTTCGTTCGCCGGGAGTGTGGTGAGGTAGGCGAGCGACGAGGTACCGGTGCCGAAGTCGTCGATGGCGACGCCGACTCCGAGCTCGCGGAGCTCGTTGAGCAGGCCGAGCGTGCGCTTGGGATTGGCCATGACGGTCGACTCGGTGACCTCGATCATGAGCCGGTCCGGCGGCAGTTCTGCGGCCGCGAGCTTGCCGGCGATCACGCCGACGATGCCGGGTTCGACCAGATTGTGCGGCGACAGGTTGAGCGACATGCGCAGGCGGCGGCCCTGGTGATACCAGCGAGCGGCCTGGTTGACCGCAAGGTCGATCACCAACCGGCTGAGGGGACGGATGAGGCCGGTGTGTTCGGCGATGTAGATGAACTCGTCGGGCGGGATCGGGTCGCGGCCGGGCTGGGGCCACCGGACGAGCGCTTCGACGCCGACGACCTCGCCCGTCGCGAGCGCCACCTGCGGTTGGTAGTTCAACACCAGGTCGCCGTTGTCGATCGCGCTGCGTAGCCGGCCGACGAGCGAGAGTCGCTGGGGGCTGTAGTTGTCTCGATCGGCGGAGTAGATCTCCACGACGGAGCGGTCGGCCTTGGCCGTGTACATCGCCACGTCGGCCTGACGCAGCAGCGTGTCGGTGTCGGTGCCGATGCCGTCGGCGGACTCGAAGGCGATGCCGATGCTCGCACCCACATCGACCTCGACATCGGCGACGGTCACGGGACGTTCGAGCGTCGCGGCGAGGTCGAATGCGAGACCGAGGGCATCGGCGCGGCTGGGTGATCCGGTCAGGAGCGCAGCGAACTCGTCGCCGCCGAGGCGCGCCACGCAGCGCTCGGTCCCGAGACTCGACTCGAGCCGTCGAGCGATCTCGCGCAGCAGCCGGTCGCCGTTGTGATGCCCGAGTGTGTCGTTGACGTCCTTGAACCGATCGAGGTCGATGAGGAGCACCGCGGGGTGCTCGCCGCCCTCGATCGCCGACTCGAGCCGAGCCTGAAACAGGGTGCGGTTGGGCAGCCCGGTCAGCGCGTCGTGGGTCGCCTGGTGTTCGGTGACGGTGATCTCGTCGCGCAGCTGGTTGACCAGGTCGACGTTGAGCAGCGCGAGCCCGGCGTGCGACGCGAGGGTCTCGAAGAGCGTGACGTCCTCGTCGTCGAACGGGCGCACGCTGCCGCTGCGGTCGGCGACGACCAGCACCACCGTTCGGGTCTCGTCGCGGCTGACGGGGCAGTAGATGATCTCGAGGTGCCCCGCCGCGGCGAGCGCGTCGCCGAGCGGCCCGTCATCGGTCTCGAGCCGCGCCGCCGCCACGCCGTGCCGAGCGATCATCTCGTCGAGCGGTTCGGCGGCCGCCTCGGCGACCACCGCGTCGACAGCGGTGATGCGGCGTGTGCCGCTCGCGTCGGCCACGATGAGCCACGCGCCGTCGGCGTGCAGGATCTCGGCGGTTTCGCTGAGCAGCGCGCCTGTTGCGGTGCCGTTGAGCACCGCGCCGGCGATGGCTCGGGTGAAGCGGTCGAGCAGCTGCATGGCCTGGTAGCGGGCGCGAATCTTCGAATACGCGCGGCACACAGCTACGAAGGCGATGCCGCTCGCGAGCACGACCCATGCTGCCGCCTGGCCCGCCTCGATCATGGTGACCATGGCGATCGCGAGTGCGACGTCGGGAACGCCGGCGACGAGGCCCGTGGCAACGCCGCTCAGGAGGCCGGGCTCCCAACGCCCCTGAAACGCGCTGATCGCGGAGGAGATCACGAAGGCGGCGACCGCGTCACCCGCCGTGACCGCCAGCGCCGCCACGCCCCACGCCGGTACCCCGAAGGGTCCGGGCGGGCGAAGCAGCACGACCAGCGCAGCCGCGATCATCACTTCGAGCATGTGCGCGAGCAGGTTGATTACCAGCTTGATCGGCGGCTGCCGCTTGACCGCGATCAGCACGATGGCCGACGCGGTCAGGCGGGCCAACACCGCGACGAACGGCGCCAGGAGGAAGACCGAGATGACGGTCGGCACCTTCGCGAACGAGAACGAGTGGCTCTCGTGGCGCAGTTCGAGGTCGATCGGGAACAGCTCCGCGAGCGCCAGCAGCGCGATGACGCCGACGGTCAGCCACCACGCGTCCGGCCGCGGATGACGGGTCAGCCAGAACAGCCCCGGGGTTCCGATGGTGAGGAACGCTGCGGCGATGGCCTGCACCCGACCTTGACCGGCCCGCTCGGCGGCGTCACTCGCCGCCGCCGGAGGGGCCGTCGTGGTCGAATGCGAGTCGTCGGAGTTCGCCATGGTCGGTTCCGCAGGGACGCCGCGATCGAATCGCTGAGCGGCCCCGCCTGAAGGGTGTTCGGCACGGCGGGTGGGCGACCTGAGAAATCGGACCGCCGGGTCAGGCCCAGCCGTCGCCCCTCCAGGTGCGGGCGGCCCAGAGCTCGGAGCGCCACGTGCGCGCAGCCCACAGGTCGGCACGCCAGGTGCGGGCGTTCCACGACGCTGAGCGCCAGGTGCGGGCCGACCAGACGACTCCGTCGACGGTGAGGCTCGGATCGAAGTCGCTCCCGGCCCAGGTGTTGCCGTTCCACGTGCCGCCGCTCCATGCGGTGCCGGCCGTCGACTTCGGCGCCCAGGTCGAGCCGACCCAGGCCTGGCCCATCACATCGATCTCGCCGGAGAGGATCGAACCGTCGTCGGCGGACAGGTGCGCGGTGCCCCGCGATGCCTCGATCGGCCCGGTGCCGGTCGACTTCTTGAAGGTCTGCTTGGAGTTCGGTGGGGTGGGGGTGGCGAGTGCCTTGGTGATATCGATCACCCCGCCGCCCTGGGCGTTTGCCGCGACGCCGGTGAGCGGCCGAGCCGTGGTGCGCAGCAGCGCCTTGACCTCGTCGGGGGTCAATTCGGGTCGGGCCTGCAACAGCAACGCAACGGCTCCGGACACCCATGCTGCGGACTGCGACGTGCCGGACCCCTTCGTGTACAGGTCGAAGACGGCCCTCGATTCGGGGTACAGCGTGTCGACCATGCCGGCGGGGACGCGGAGGCTCGTGATCGATGTGCCCGGTGCCAGCACGTCGACGCCGCGCGCTGCCGTGCCGACCGCCGAGAACGGCGCCAGCGCGTCGTCCGCAGCGTTGTACGGGTCGTTCGTGTCGACCGAACCGACCGTGATCACATAGGGGTCGGTCGCGGGGTTCGTCAGGGCGCCGGCGTCATTGCCGGCCGAGACGACCACCACGATGCCGTTGCGCCACGCCGACTCCACGGCGTGGGTGAGCGGGCTCGCCGTGTAGAGCTGCTCGGAGTCGGTGCCGTACGCCAGATTGATCACGCGGATGTTCATGCCGGCGTCCTTGCGATGCGCCACCGTCCAGTCGATCGCCGCGATGACCTGGGACACGTCGACGGCACCGTCGGACGCGCCGACCTTCATGTTGACGATCCGCGAACCGGGGGCGACGCCGGCGTCGCGGCCGGCGATGATGCCTGCGAGGTGGGTGCCGTGGCCGTAGCCGTCGACCGATGCCGGCATTCCGGCCTGCCTGTCCAGCGAGAGGTCGGGGCCGTTCACGAGTGCGTCAGCGGTGTTGATGTGCTTGACCGGCGCGACGCCGGTGTCGATGAGGGCCACGTCGATGCCGGTGCCCTTCACGCCCGACCGTTGCGCAGCCGCCGGGCCCATCGTGAGGTTCAGTTCGGTGCGCAACACGTTGCGAGTGGTGTTCCACTCGGCGAACTTGGAGCCGAAGTCCGCTCGCTCCTTCACGGCCGTGCCAGCGTCGTCCGCCACGTCGTCCGACGCTTCGGTCGCTGCGGTCGTCGGTGCGGTCGAGGTGGTCGTCGCCGTGGCGGCGAGCTTGGCCGTGGTGGTGGTGGTCGTCGTCGATTTCGAACGCGAGCCTCTGCCCCCGGAGCCTGTGCCACCGATGGCGGCGGTGCCGACGACGGCCGCCACCAGCATTGACACGGCTGCACCCTGTGCCATTCGTCGCGGCGCCCAGCGCCAGCCCTCGTGACGTTGCGGCGTCCCGGTCGATCCTGTCATCAGTGGTCCTTCTCTAGACAAACGCTTATGGCGTTTACTTGACCACTACAGGTGCTGCCCGCCTATGGGCCGGACGGCCCATTCGAGTTCGGGGGAGAACTCGGCCGGCATCCGTACGCTGGGGTCGATGATCGACCGGATACCCCAGGTCCCCACCTTGGGTGACGATCACCGCCGAGATGTCAGCGAGGCTGTCGGCTCGCTGCACTCCTTCGTCGACCTGGTCGAGCGGGTGCGGTCGCTCCGAGTGCTCCGGCTGGTCGCCCTCGCCGTGCTCAACACCGCCGACTGGGCGACAACGCTGTGGTTCCTGCACCTCGGCGGGGCCGAAGCCAACCCCGCGCTCGCACCGATCGTTCACCGTTGGTGGGCGCCGCTTGCGATCAAGGCCTGCGTGTTCTGCGTGGTGGTCGGAGCGGTCTGGCGGTCACACGTGCGAAACCGCAACGCCGACCGGCTGCTGTTCATGGCCGTGCTGTACTACTGCGCGGTCGTGGCCTGGAACCTGTGGATCATCGCGCAGCTCTGAACTCGCGCGGCTCTGACTCGGCGGTGCCGCCGAACCAGGCGGTCACCGATGCCGAGGATCAGCCGACCTCGTCGAGCCAGAACGGCGCACGATCCAACAGGTAGCGAGAGACGGTGAGGCAGCGTTCGAGCGTGTCGCACAGGTTCTCGGTGCCCATGAACACCTGGGCGAGGGACACGGGTACGGTCGCGACGATGTTGAGCGAGCGCTCGGGTGCATCGGTGACGCGGGCGTACGAGTCGATCGCCGACACCTCGAGCGGCAGGCCCGTGCCGCCGATCCCCGCGAGTTCGGTAGCGAGCACCAGGAGGTCGGGTCCCTTGGGCAGCGGCGGGAGCGACCACGTGAAGGTCAGGTTCACGCTGAGCCGATCCTCCGGCTCGTCCTCGTCGCCGAGGTCCGCGACCAGGTCTTCGAAGGCGAGTACGACGCGTGGCTCGATCTCGAGTGCGAGGTGGAGATCGAGCGGGCCGCCACACGCCTCCTCGGGATGCACGTCGACCTCCCACGCCTGGCGCATGGAGTAGGTCTCGACGAAGTGGCGCTCGTCGTGGACGTGGAAGCCGTGGTCCGCGGCATGGTCCTTCAGGTCGGCGACGAAGCTCGGAAGATCGATGGCTGCCATCGCTCAACAGCCTGCCAGGTTGCGTCCGGTCTCGTCGAAGGTGCAGGTAGCGTTCGCCGCCGTGGATGCCGCCGCGGTCTTCGAGCTGTTCGACAACGTCGCAGCGGCCGTGCGCGGCGCGTTGGATCTGGCGGATCGCAGAGCGGCGGGGGAGCGCGCCGGTCAGTACGGGCTCGACCTCGACGCCGATGCCGCGGCGCTGGCCGTGCTCACCGCTGCGCCGGTCGATGTGCTCTCGGAGGAATCGGGACGACACCGGCGCGGGTTCGGGGTGTGCGTGGTCGTCGATCCGGTCGACGGCTCCACCAACGCGTCCCGTGGCCTGCCCGTGTATGCGACGAGCCTGTGCGCGTGCGACGCGTCGGGTCCGTGGGTCGCCGCCGTGACCGATCTCGTTCGCGGCGTCACCTACCGGGCCGAGCGAGGCGCGGGAGCGACCTGCGACGGCGCGCCGATCCGCGTCGCCGATCCGGTGGCCGCACCCGACGCGATCGTGGCCGTCAACGGCTGGTCGGCCGAGCGGCCGGCGACCGCGCAGTCTCGTGCGCTGGGGTGCGCGTCGCTCGAGTTGTGCCTCGTCGCCGATGGCACCCTCGACGGCTATGTGGGATTCGATCCCGACGGTCACGGCGCCTGGGACTACCTCGGCGGCTGGCTCGTCCTCACCGAGGCCGGCGGCGTGGCGATCGATCGTTCGGGTCGCGACCTGTTCACCACAGATCACGCTGATCGTCGCACGATCGTCGCCGCATCGGGTGCCGCGTTGCTCGATCGGCTGGTGACGGCATGAGCGGCGCTGCTGGCGGTCGACGACGAACCGATCTGTTCCGGGACCGGGCGATGCGCACCGGGCTGGTCGCCTACGCGCACATGCCGCGTGCGCTCCGGCAGGTCGCGGTGCGGTCGGTCATGCCGTCGTTCACCGTGGGGGTCATGCCGATTATCACCCGCGACGACGGCTGGATCCTCGGCGTGCAGCACACGTACATGGCGCGTTGGGGGTTCCCTGGCGGCCTTGTCAATCGACGCGAACGCGTGGAGGACGCCGTCGTGCGAGAGGCGCGAGAGGAGGTTGGTCTGCACATCCGCACGGTCGGCGAGGCGATCGTGACGGTCAACCCGTGGGAACAGGTGGTGCGCGTCGCATGGCGCGCGGTACTCGAAGACGGCGATCGGCCCGAGATGGCGCACCCGGCGTCGCCCGAGATCCTGATGGTCCGGTGGCTCGACCCGGACCATCTTCCCGATCTTGCGCCCGAGGCGCGGGAGGCACTGCGAACCGTTCAGCGCGCCGAGCGCTGGCGGGCACACGGGCCCGACACGATCGAAAGGTAAGGCCCGTGTGCGCTCCGCCGGTCGCTCGCGCGGTGTCGGCGCTAGGCTCGCCCGCCGCACGGGCGCATAGCTCAGTTGGCTAGAGCGCTGCCCTTACAAGGCAGATGTCGGGGGTTCGAGTCCCTCTGCGCCCACCCAATGTGTCTTACGGGAACACGCGACATCGGAAGATGTGGAGTGTTCCCGTTCGGCTTCCTTGCCTCCGGTCGCCTCGTGGACGATGGTTGCGAACGGTTCGGCGAGGCGCGGGCGTAGCTGCTCGTCCTCGGTGATCTCCAACCGTGTGTAGAACGCCTGGTTCGCCAATCGACGGTTGCCGTCGTCGGAGTGGGCATAGGCGTGGTGTGCGTCGGTGAGTAGCTGCAGGCTGTCATGGAGGAACGCTCGACCTCCGACGTGTTGCTCGTCGTGCTCGCGCAGGCGGTGCTCGATGTCGGCGAGTCCGGCGCGGATGCGGTCTTGGTGCCGCTTGAGTGTGAGCAGGTCGATGGCGTCGGCGAAATGCGCCGCCAGCAGCTTGTCGCTCTCCGCCTCCAGGCGCGCCCGGTTCGTCGTGAGGTCGGCGAACTCCTGATCGCGTCCTGCTCCGCGCTTGTCGAACGCGGCGTCGACCTCGGCGGCGAGGTTCTGGTAGTCGTCTTCGCTGATCGTGATGCTGGCGTAGGAGTCAGCCACGAGGCGTTCCGCGACCTGCACGGGCACCGCCCGTCGAGTGCAGGTGGTCTTCCTCGATGCTCTGCCTGAGCAGATGAAGTAGGCGTAGGTCGTGCCTCTCGGGTTGGTGGCGAAGTCGAGCAGCATCCGCGACCCGCAACCGCCGCAGTGCAGCAGGCCTTTCAGGTGGTGGGCGTGCTGAACGTGCCGGGTTGCATGCGCGCTGCGCGCCTTCAACAACGATTGCACCTGATCGAACAGAGCGGGCTCGATCAACGGCTCATGCACGCCGGGATGCAGCGCGCCCTTGTACCGGATCACGCCCGCGTAGTAGGGGTTCGTGAGCAGCTTGTAGAGCGTGTTCTTCCCCAGCGGCTTCGATGGCCGCTTCGGCGTCGGCAGCGTGAGCAGGCCGCGTGCGGTGAGGTCGCGCAGCAGCCCCGTCACGGAGGTCTCACCGGAAGCGTATTGCTTGAACGCCCAGGTGATGAGCGAGGCGCGTTCGGGATCGATCTCGACGGTGCGAACCTCTCGGCCTTGGTCGTCGGTGCGGCGCACGTTGAGGTAGCCGATGGGGGCGCGCCCTGGGGTGCCGCCCTGGGCGACCTTCTGCGTGAGCCCCTTGGTGACCTCAGTAGCAAGGTTGCGACTGTAGAACTCCGCAATGCTCGACATGATGCCGTGGACGAGCATCCCCGAGGGCGTCTGGTCGATGCTTTCGGTGGCGGAGACGAGGGTGACCCCGGCGTTGATGAGGGCTTCGTGAATCTTCACGTCATCGGCGCGGTTGCGCGCCAGCCGGTCGAGCTTGTGAACGATACAGAACGTGACGCGGGTCGCGGCGATGAACGCCAGCATGTCTTGCAGGCCGTCACGGTCTGCCGAGCGGGCGGATGCCCCGGCGTCGATGAACTCGCGCACGATCCGTGCTCCCAATTCGTCGGCCTTCCGGGCGTTGGCCTCACGCTGGGCCGGGATCGAGAAACCTTCCTCAGTGCCGCCGCGCTCGGCCTGCTCCCGCGTCGAGACCCGCAAGTACGAGACGGCCAGCAGAACTGGTGCCTCGTCGGTGTGCTCGGATGCCGTGGTGTCGAGGGTTGTGGTTCTCATGATGTACTCCTCATTGGAGCTCGCTTCGCCGCTGCTCTCGGCTGCGGCGCGACGGTGGTGCAAATTTTGCGCCACCGTCGAGATGTCCCGGCTGTTCTGCTCGGGTGCTCTCGGGCGATGCGAGCCCATAGGGGTCTGGCTTGCCGTCCCGCCAGGCGCGGTGCCGTGCCTCGGCGATGTTCAGCACCCACTCGATGAGCTTGCCCAGATCAGGCTCGTCTCGCCGCGTCACCCGAAGGCGCAGATGTCGGTCCTCAGTCTTCATGCCAGGTAGGTACGCAGCACCTCCCAAGATGCGGATCACCGCACCGAACCACCACCGCCACGCAGACCCTGTTCGAGAGGCCACGCCTCTTGCAAGTCGAGGCAAACCGCCGTATGGAGTTGTCTTGGGTTCCACAGTAGCGCCGGTTCGACGCCATCCACAGGGCGGTGCCCAGTCCTCGATCTGCAAGACGCGTGGCCTTCGCCAAGCAGGGACTGGGGGCAAGGTGGACCGGCCCTTCGAGTGGGTTCCTCAGGTCCGACGCGCTGATCGCCGGGTCAGGAAGACCAGCCGCCGAGGAGTCGACGCACCTGAGCCTGTGGATAACCCTCCTGGAATGTCAGAGGCGTGCGGCACCATGTCCTGATCGACCACGATCCCCAGGAGGAGCCATGAGCCTTGCGACACATGCCATGAAAAGATCCAATCTTGATCAATTAGATCTTTTCGGCTACGATGTTCCCATGCCTGCGACCATCGACATGCCACCGTCCCTCTCGGAGATCCCAGCCCTCCCCGCGGTCGACGGCGGATTCAAGACAGTGCTTGCTGATCCGCCGTGGAGGTTCGCCAACCGGACCGGGAAGGTCGCCCCGGAGCACCGCCGTCTCGACCGCTACGGCACCATGGACCTCGAAGAGATCAAGGCGCTCCCTGTCGGTGATGCCACCGCGAAGGATGCCCACCTGTACCTCTGGGTTCCCAACGCACTGCTCCTTGAAGGCGTTGAAGTGCTCCAGGCGTGGGGCTTCCGCTATGTCAGCAATGTCATCTGGGCGAAGCGCCGGAAGGATGGGGGGCCAGACGGTCGCGGCGTTGGATTCTACTTCCGGAATGTGACTGAGCCCATCCTCTTCGGAGTCAAAGGCTCTATGAGGACGCTCGCTCCGGCCCGCTCGACGGTGAACATGATCGAGACCCGTAAGCGTGAGCACAGCCGCAAGCCCGACGAGCAGTACGACCTCATCGAAGCTTGCTCACCCGGCCCCTATCTGGAGATGTTTGCTCGCTACGCCCGACCGGGTTGGAGCGCCTGGGGCAACGAATCGCCCGAAGACGTCGAGCCGAAGGGCAAGACATATCGTGGATACGAGGGCGGCAAGATCGAGGAGTTCCCGACCCTTGAGCCAAACGAGCGGATGAGCGGCTGGCTTTCTGAGCGCGTTGCTCGCATCCTGGTCGAAGAGTACGAAGCGGGCGCGTCCGTGCAGCAGCTCGCAGATTCCTCTGGGTACTCGATCACTCGTGTAAGGGCGCTCCTCGCCAAGGGCGGCGCAGAGTTCAGAGGCCGTGGCCGTCCCAAGAAAGTCCTAGAGGCGGTGAGCGGCTACTAACTCACGTCGCCTTCGTCGGGGTCTTCACTAGTCGCCTCGGCGAGATCCCCGATGCTCGCCGAGGGGAACAGGCGTTCGGCGAGCCGTTCGACGCGTCCGCTCACTGTGTGGTTGTCCGCGACACGCTGGATCTCGGCCTCCAGGTCAGCAGGTGGTTCATAGCACCGCGTCGTGATGGCGATGGCAAGGATTGGACATCCTCCGCCATCGCCGCGCGTGACTCTCGTGACGAGCTTCTCAAAGTTGGAGGTGGTGGACGTCCCCAGAGGATCTGCCGGAGTCTTCCGTAGCCGCTCGCTCCACTCAGCGGAGGTGAAGGTGGTGCTGTCGAGCTGTTTCGCTCGGGCGATTGTGTCGCTCCAAAGCGCCCTCATGCCAGTTTCACGGCGCACGACGAGGATCCCGAGGTCAAGGACGCCCACATCGTAGAGGTTACGAAAGTTCGAGAAGTCCCGATCCAGGTTCCCGTCCTTGGGGTTCCACTCAACGTCCAAGCCGACCCGACCCTTCACATTGTCGATCTGGTGACCTTCGTACTCACTCTCGGTTGTGCGGGTGACTTTGGTTCTCTCACCCGCTGGCCCATAGGGGTTCAGCACAAGATCAGTGATGAGCATCTGCCTGAACTTGGCCTCCCGCCAACCCGCCACCCGGAACGCCTCATCGAGTTCTGCCGAGATGAAGTGTTTGCTCCCTCCACCTCGAACGATCCGCTCCACGTCGAAGTGGAAGCCATCAAGCACCATGGCCATCTCGGTGAGCAACTCAGGGTTTGAAGCCTTGAACATCGCCGCGGCGTTGCGGGTCTCAATGATGTCGTAGCGCGCGACGATGGAGGGAGGCAGCTCGGTGCGCCACGATTCGGTGAGTTCCATAGCAAGAGGGTATCTGAGAGTCCTCGACTCGGGCGGGCGTCGGACTGCCGCACCCACGTCACGCTTCGAGTCACCGGCGCAGGTTTCGGTCTCGGGACGCCACGGCAGTCAAGGTATCCTGCGAGGCCGCCTTCGGCCGTTCGCCAAAGGTCTCGCGAACCGTGTCCCCGTCCATACCCTGACACGATGACCGCCGAACTGCTTTGCCAAGGCGGAAGCGCTGATGCCATTGGTGGGGGCTGTTCGCATAGCCTCTGCTCCTCGTCGGTCAGCAGTGTTCGAGCGCATCGCCTTGGCGTCGCAGCGGCCTCGATGAGCAGAGGTCGTCGGGGCCAATGTGCCCCAAGTCTCGGCGGGACGAACGGAGATACTTGGGTCGACGTTAGGTCGGTGGCGTCGTCTCCCTGTCGCCGAACGTCAGTGGTCACAACTAGGGTCTAGTCATGCTTCGCCGACTCGATCTCAAGGCTCCCTGGCGGTCGCTTGACCAGGGCTTCTGGCCAGACGACCTTCCGCTCGGCTGTCGGACGGTGATCTACGGGCACAACGGCAGCGGCAAGTCGACCCTGTCGGAACTGCTACTCGGGCTAGCCGAAAGAACGTCATCGGCTGCTGTGGTGTGGGAACGCGATGACATGCAGCGGACCACAGTCAACGCGGGCGGGGCAAGCCCATCGCCATCGATGGCCGTGTTCACACGCAAGTGGGTGGACGCCAACCTGTCGGCGTTCCTCGATGGCGCGAGCGCCTCGGCCATCGTGACGCTGGGGCGTGAGGCGATCGATGCCAAGGAGGAAGAGGCTCGGCTCACAGACGAGATCACGACGCTGCGTGGCGAGGCTGGTGAAGCGGAGAAGCAGCGGAAGATCGCAACCGGCAAGGTCGACAAGCTCGCCCGCGAGGTCCAGGATCGGATCGTCTCCGAACTCAAGGAGTTCGACTACAACTACTTCACGAAGAGCCGCTTCTCCGTCACGAAGGTCCAGGACGACCTTCGTGGCTACAAGGGCGAGTTCCCCGACAGCAATGCACATGCTGAGGCATTGAAGCGGCTGGGCGAGGGTGCGCCCGCTCTCGTTGCCGGTGTTGCCACACCACCTGTAGGGGTTGTCGCCCGGTTGGACGTGCTGTCGGACCTACTCGCAGAGACGCCGACCCGAGTCGCCATCACCGCGCTGGAGGGGAACCCAACCGCACAGGCTTGGGTCGAGCGGGGACTCGAATTGCATGAGGGACTGGATCACTGCCTTTTCTGTGCTGGGGACGTAACGAGTGAGCGGCGGGCACAACTGGCGCGTCACTTCGATGAGAGCTGGCTCCAGATCCGGGGCAATGCCAAGGATCTGCTCGGTGCTGTCACGCGCGAGAAGCAGATGCTCTCCGCCTGGCACTCGAATCTGCCCGTCACCGGCAGCCTTGTAGGTGACCTCCAGCCTGCGTACAGCCAAGCCCTAGGCAAGGCGAAGGCAGAGGTCGATGAGCGGGTGGCCGCACTGGAGGCGGTCGAGGTTGCCGTCAGCGCAAAGGTCGATGACCCGAGCGCGACTCCCGAAGCCCCGGACTGGTCGGTGCTGGTCAGCGCACCGTCCACGACTGTGCTCGCGCAAGCCATCGCAGAGCACAACGATCAGGTCCGTCGTCATAGTGAGGTGATCACCGAGCGGAAGCAGACCGTCCTGGATCATCTAGTTGGTTCGCAGAGTGAGGTATTCCGTGGTCTAGAGGAAAAGGCTAAGGACCTGGGGGCCAAGAGCACGGCGAGCAATAAGGCAGCTGAACTGGCAGAGCGTTGGCTGGACAGAGTTCGTCAGGCGCAGTTCACGACTAAGAACATGGCGGATACGTTAACCCGAGACCTGGCTCGCGTCTACGGCAAGGACCACCTGAGCGTGGCGGTGACTGAGGACGGGAAGTCGTATGCGTGTCGGCGAGGCGATCAGCCTGGAACCGATCTCAGCGATGGCGAGCGAACGACTCTGTCGCTGTTGTACTTCCTGCGAAAGCTTGAAGATGAACAGGTCCCTGGCGGTGACCCGCTACAGCGGATCGTGGTCATTGACGATCCGTCCAGCTCGCTCGACCGGGAGGCGCTGTTCGCAACTCACCAGTGGCTTGTGGACACGCTCAAGGGCTTCGGGCAGTACATCGTTCTGACGCACGACTTCAGTCTCCTACGGCTGTTCGTCAAGTCGCACAAGAACTCCTGGGGTAAGTCGATGAAGCAGATCAACGACGGCAACGTGGACGAAGCCCGGTTCCCCAAGGTGTCCTTCCTGGAGATGTACGCGGCTGTTGTCGATGGCGAGCGTCGTTCGAAGGTGGGCAAGCTGCCGAGGCTGCTACTGAACAACACCTCGGAGTACGCCTACCTCTTCTCGATGGTCATGGCCGGGATCGCCGACTCCGAAGACCACGAGCGTCTCTTTCTACTGCCAAACGCTGCCCGCCGGGTACTGGAGGTTTTCGCCAGCTACAAGGCCCCGCATAGGACAGACTTCCTCCAGGCGCTGGAGGTGCTTGTCCAGGCCCAAGACGGAGAACCATACCGGGACGTCTACGACTTCTGTAACCGGTTCTCACATGGGGAAGGCAGTGAGAGTGTCGACGTGCTCGACGCCCGAGCTGTCTACGGGCAGATCCGGCGTTGTATGGAGTTCCTACGAGCGGTCGATGGCGAGCACTTCGAGCGCATGTGCGCGGCCACGAGCACCAATCCAGCCGTCCTGCCATGAAGGGCGTGGGCGCAACCAACCACAGCCGCCTCTCCCGCCCGTGTCGGTCCCGCTTCGGACACCTCGCTGGAGCAGGTGGCCCGCCCCGCGCCGGCCGTCACTCCGATGCGTTCGCCAACTCGGGCCAAGCGACGTGCCTTCTCGATAGTTGCCATGTGTGCTAGACATCTGGACCTACCCGCGTCTTCGCCCACACCGTTCCCCGGTGAACCCCGAACCGACGTGCCAGCGTGGTCACGCTCACGCCCTGCGCGCGGGCTGTTCGCATAGCGTCCACTTCCTCGTCGGTCAGCTGTGTTCGAGCGCGTCTCCTTGGCTCTGCCGACGCTGCGATGAGTGGGTCGTTGGGCTCACCAGCAGACTCGGCCACGCCGCCAGACCCTTGATTCCACGCGGAAGCCAGCCGCTCAACCCGTGGTCGCCTGTTCCCGCAACGTTCCATTGCTTCCACTTCTCGGAACCCTCGTCTCCTTATTCAAACCCCGGAGGAGGGCAAAGGTCAGGATCCAGGTCGCCGCTCGCCCTGGGAGCGGAGGAGTCCGAGTGCGCCGTTGGAATCGAGTGGCGTTGTCATTACCGCCTGGAGCAGGAAGCGGGCAACCCATGCCCGCGTCCGAGTCAGATCCGCGCCCTCTACCTCACCTCGGGCTCGCCCGTGAACGAATCGGTTACGGGCGCCTCGCACGTTCTTGAAGGCCTTGGCGTCCGCTGGGTCGATCTCGATCTGTCGCTGCTCCGCGAATGCTCCGAGTTTCATCATCAGTGAGCCGTCCGCGACCATGGCGATCAGATCGTTGAGGCGCTGAGACTGGGCCTGGTCGAGTGGATGTGGGATTGCAGTCCGCAGGGCGTTCAGGTCGTCGTCGGTGAAGGTGGCGTCGACCTCGGTGCCCGCCACCACGCACTCGATTGCCTCGCAGAGCGCTGAGCAGGCGATGAAGCGGTCCGTCGTCTCCATGGCGCGCCGCCATGCCAGCAGTGCGTAGAGCAGCTGTTCGTCGACGAGGTTCGACGGAAGGTGCGGCAGCCGGTGTGCTCCCGGATCTCCCAGCGGTGGTCCATCATCGCTAGAGATCGGGCCTTGCATTGCTCGCTGCCCTGACCGGTCTCCGCAGACAAGTCGAACGTCGCGCCTGGTCGGCCGGCTCCGCACCCAGCGACGGTCGAACCACATCTCGGTCTTGTCACCAAGCAACGATCGGCCGGTCGAGTGGGCAGCCATGATCCAGGCGAGAGTGCTGTCGATGAGGTGGTAACCACGTGCGGTCGTTGGCCAGTCCACCGCCGCTCCGTCCAGGACGACGACTGCCCAACAGGACGAATCGGCAAACTGCTCGGCAAGCGCGGGGTCGAGCCCGTCGTAGTTCGCCAGTGACGTGATCCGCCCGTCCGGCGTGAAGATCACCTGGCCGACGATGAAGGTGCGGTCCGCCTCGATGCCATCGATCGGGCAGATCACATAGACCAGGTCCTTGGCTCCAAGGCGGGATCGGTCCAGGCTGGCTTGGTCGCCGACGAGAGTGCCGATGAGGGGCGAGACCTCACCCGGCACGGCTGTCCAGAACCCCGCCCCGCCGAGCCGGACCTCTTGAAGCTCGACCATGGAGCTCAGCAGCATGATGCGAGCGGTCGCGCCGTGTCGTTCGACCGAAGCGACAAGACCGGCGAACACGCTTTCGGTTGTGTCGTCGAACGCGACCGCAAGCCGTGCAGGATCGGTGTATTGGATTACGCCCGACATGAAGCGGTTCTCGACATCGAGAGTGACTTGCCAGACGTGGCCCATCTCCCAAGTCGGCTCATCGATGACCACGCATGGGAATTCGCCGATCTGAAAGATTCCGTGACGGCTGCTCCACCGCTCGCTGTTGCGCCGGGCCTGGAGACCTTCAAGCCGCGATCCGCCTTGTATCTCCCCACTCACGAGGTCGATCCGCCGGGACTCGTGCTCACTCTTGTGCTCCGAAGCGCTTTCAGCTGGCGCCTAGGAAAGGCGTAGCCGGGGCAGGCCCTGCCAGTAGACGTCGGGGTCGAAGGATCGTCGCCGCCCAGCCTCTCGCTCGAGGTGATTGAGGAGCTGGATGAACCACTCCGTTGCGACTTGATCGAGGCGCTCGCGCCCATCGTGGGCAACCCCGTGGGGACAGTTGATGACGCCGCGATCGAGAATGACGAATCTGTCGATCACATCTGATTCGAAGCCGTTCTCCGACGAAATTCTCTGAAATCGGTTCCACTCGCGTTCCGCCCAGTTCTCCAACGCCAGGTCCGACGTACTAGCAACGAGGCCGTAGTAGCAGCGATGTTCCTTCGGCGGAAGGGGTCGGCCCTTCTTTGCCGGGGGTGTGAACACTTCGTCGCCGTACGGCCTGAGGCTGCGGATGCGCGCGGCGTTCGTCGCCGCCTTCTCGACCTCCGATGCGTCGAGTACGTGCTTGACTTCGATCGCAGCCAACGCGACCTCGCACGGCAGATAGCAGATTCCATCCCGCTCAAAGACCCGGCCGAGTGGCGGATCGGCGGCGATCACGATATCGAGCTGGCGGCTCTGAACGTCGAGCGCATCGAACAGGAAGCCTGTCCCGATGTAGTACCTATCTGGGAGGACCTGTCTCAGGAATTCGCGAAACCCGCCCTCACGGAGGCTCCCACTAGTCGGATGATGGTCGGTCACGACCGTCGATCGACGAATGCCATCGGCGATCTGCGCTCCCGCTTGGGCCACGACCTCCTGCATTCGAATCGAGTCGTGCCTCGGGCGACGGGTAGCCATCGTGCAGACACTACGCGGCACGCCTTGTCGACGACTCACAGTACGTAGCGCAGCGATACGACATCCTCACCTGCCCTGCGCAACGCCCTAGCCTCGTCACGCCCATCCCCGGCGCCGTCTGACCGGAAGCCCGGCTTTCAGGAACCGATTGGCCACGGTCCCCTTATCGACGCCGAAGTGCTCCCCGACCTCGGCGAGCGACCGTCCTTCGGCGTACATGCGTGCCGCCTCCGCGAGTTCGCTCGGGGTCCAGGCTCCGTCGCGTCGACGTTGGAGCCCCCCGCGGGTCACGTGGCCGATCACGGTCGTACGGCTGACACCGAACCGTGCCGCGATGTCTCGGACGAGGTCGCCAGCCCGGTACGCGGCGAGCAGATCCTCGATGTCATCGGGCTTGAGATGCCGCTGGGCCTGGCGCTCGTGGCCCGAGACGGAAGGGTTTGAATACCGTCCCACTCCTTGTTCGGGGCCCGAATCGAGATCGCTGGAGGCCTCCTGAAAGGCATCCGACGGACGTGCGCGCCGTCGCCGGTCGGCCCTCGACCCCTGTAGATCAAGGGTTTCGAGCTTCTCGTGAGGGTTTGAAAGCTGTCCCTTTAGGTCCACTTCGTGGCCGGACCGGGGCCGATGTCGTGGCCCAGACGGCGGCCGGTGAGAGTGCGGCTCGTTGTTGCCGTCGAGAACGCCGAGGCTGTTGCTGCACAGGGGCAGTCCGGTGGAAACCCCGGACGGATCGCTGACCTCGACGACCGCATTCGGCGTGTCCGCGCGCCGACTCGACCGACGCGCCGGGCTGCCATTGGAGACGCGCCGGGCTGCCATTAGAATTGTCCGCTATGCAGGACCGGTATGCGGGCGACCTCGGCGACTTCTTGAAGCTTGGGCTACTCGACTGGCTCGCCGCCTCGAACCGCTCGGATCCGCCGCTCTCCCTGGGTGTGGTCTGGTACCTCACCGACGACGAGGCGCACAACGACGACGGCAAGCACATCGCGTACCTCGGCCCCTCGCACCGGCTCGCCCGCCACCTTCGACCGCTCGCCCCCGACCTCTACGACCGCCTCGCCGAGATGGTCGGCAACGGTGACCGTAGCGTCGCTGCCCTCGAGCGAAACGGCGTGCTACCCCCCGGCACCCGAACATACGCCGAGCGGCTCTCGTACGCCTCGCTGCCACCAGGAGCGTCAACTGCTCGGCGACAGTTACGCGGCCAATGGCTTTCCCATGCACTCGATTCGACACTGGGATGCGACCTCGTCTTCATGGATCCCGACAACGGTCTGCGACCAGCCAACCACCCCGTGCCGAAGACGCGGACCAAGGCGGTGAAACACGCGTACATCGACGAGCTCGCACCATTCGTGCAACGGGGCCAGTCGCTCGTCGCCTACCACCACGCCGACCGGTCGGCGCCCGTTCCCAAACAAGCAGAACATCGACTCGCCGACCTCGCATCCGGCATTGCGGCTTCACCGCTCGCCGCTGTCCGTGCGTCACGTGGCACGACGCGGCTGTTCCTCGTTGTCTCTACCGACGCCCACCGTCAACGCCTTTGCGATCGTCTCGCGGCGCTCGAGCGGAGCCCCTGGGCATCGGAACTGCAGGTCTACTGGTACGTCGACCGATGACGTCCGGACCGCCGTTGGCGCTGTCCGCTCGGGACCGCAGGCGAGGGATTTGAAAGCTGCCCCTCTGCGTCCACCGAACCGGTGCGAGCTGATCGGGGGTCATCGCCTCCGCAGCTCGAACGTGCCGCCCGCAGCGTCGCGGGAGTGGACGATGATGATCGACTCGGTGCCCGGCGCCAGGAGGACCTCGATCTCGGGATCGGGGCGGTCGCAGATCGGGATGCCCGTGCTCGTGATGTCCTCCGACGTCAACAGGATCGAGGTGACGCAGAGCCCAGGCGCGGCGGTCACCGCGAACTTCGCGTTGGTGGTGCCGCCGGGGATCCGGAGGGTCGCCACGTCGCCGATACCCGAGAGCGACCCGCTCCACGTCGTCCCGGAGGGTGCGGCGGCGGCCGGTGAGTCGTCCACGAAGACCGCGAGTTCCGCTCGTCGAGTGGTACCGGTCGGCGTGAGGTCTTCCAGGGTGATCCGGTACGTGCCGCCGGTTGCGGCCCAGACGGCGGTCTCACCGGAGTGCGGCTCGTCGTTGCCGTCGAGAACTCCGAGGCTGTTGCTGCACAGGGGCAGTCCGGTGGAAACCCCGGACGGATCGCTGACCTCGACGACGTAGTCGGTGCCTGCCGGGCACTCCATCGACACGAGGATGAGCGAGCCGTCCGGCACGTCGACATCGCCCTCGAGTTGTGGCACGGCGTCGGCAGGCGGTTCGGGGTCGGAAATCGGGGCGAGCTTCCCCGCCAGCGTGAGGGCCGCCGTCCCGGTGGGAGCGGTCGCTCCGCCGGACCTCGTGGTGGTCGGTCGGTCGGGGAGCGGTGGAACCTCGACCGAACGCAGCTCGTCGCGGAACTCGACGACCTCGGCGTAGGCGTCGGCGTAGGTCGGCTCGCCCGATGCGACGACGTCGAACGCGCACGCGTCGAGCTCCGACGTGGTCGCAGCGCGGCCCATCGACTGGTGACACTCACGGCGGGCCTCGATGAACTCGTCGGTTTCGAGTTCGGCGAACGCGTCGGGGAACGATCGGTCCGTGAACGTGTCGGTGGACTCTCCCGGGCGATAGTCGAAGCGACTCGTCTCGGGTGTGACACGCCACGAATCGGCGAACGCCCCGTGGACCTCGGTCGGGTCGTACGGGTTGACGGGCGTGCCGTCCGCTCGGCGCACGTCGTCGAGCGGGTCCCCGTTGGCCGAGCCCAGCATGCCGACCTGCCGGGCGGCGGTCGCCTCGGGCGGCGCCACGTCGACAAAGAACCCGTTGAGGTACTTCAGCTTGAGCTCGGGGCCTTCTGGCGCCGCGAGCGTCCAGTCGCGTTCGTCGTCGCGGGTCAAGGTGAACGCCCCGAGCCTCCCGCCGTCGATGTCGGCGGTGTCGCCGTTGTGGCGCACCACGATCTCGTCGGGTTTGGAGAGGTAGTCGGCGCCGGTGAGGGTGATCCGGTCGTCGCCGTAGGCGACAGCGAGCGCGGTGATGAGGGAGTACCGGTCGCCGGGCGTCGCCGCTGCGGCGGTGCGCATCTGCAGGTCGAACGCCGGGGTGTCGTCGGTTTCGGGGGTCGACGCCAATACGAACTCGCCGACCGACATCATGTCGAACGCGATCCCGTCCATGGTGAGCAGGTGCGGGTCGCCGTCGCTCGACCCGCGGGGCCGCCGCTTGTCGCAGTGGCGCTTCGGATCGAACTTCTCGGCGAGGAACGTCGCGAGCCCGGCCTCGCTCGATGCCGAGAACCCGATGGCCACGTCGGTGGAGTTGAAGAAGCGCAGGTCGCCGTAGTCGCTGTCGGGGCAGGTGCACCGAGACTCGTCCGTGCACAGGCGGATGGTCTCGTTGCTCCCGAGGACAAGGTTCTCGCGGTCATTGGCCAAGCTGAGGAGATGCTTGCCCTTGTTCCGGACGGTCACGATGTCGACGCCCTCACCGAACACGTGCGCCTGGAGCGCGTGTGAGAAGTTGGCCGGGCCGTGCACGTTGGTGCCGCCGAGCCCGATAGTCGAGCCCTTCTCGAAGTTCTCGTGGCGGCCGTCGCCGATGCCGCTCCACGGCATCGACCACGACGGATGGGTGTAAGCCTGGGACCGAACCGTGCGGCTCGGCCAGTCGAGCAGGAACTGCGGCGTGTTCAACCCGGCTGCGGCGAGGACGGCCTCGGTGTTGCCCGCCGCACGGAGCGCGACCTTGATGGACGAGTAGGGATCGATGCCCTCCGCTGCCGCCACTTCCCAGAGCCCGGCTCCGCTGTAGGCGCGGGCCGACAGCGGCGCGTCGCGTGCCTCGAACCAGGCGAGGAACTGGTCGTCCACCTTGACTCGTTTGCGGTAGTAGTCGTAGCCAGCGAAGTCGGCACCGCCCTCGACGACCCAACCCGGGGCGGTCATCCAGAACCCCGGCGCCCACTCGAACTCGACGCAGTGGAACAGCTCGTGCGCCAGCACGAACGCCACGTAGGCGGGAGTGAGCTCGACGATGTGCTCGTACAACAGCGGGTAGATGGTGATCAGGCAGCCGTCGCCGTTCGGCGTGGCGGTGGCGTAGGCGTCCAGGCCGGTGGCCGTCTTGAGCGCGCCGGTCGCGTACGAGACCGTCACGCTCGGGAGCCCGACGTTGCCGAGTCGGGTCCGCCACCCCGCGACGATCCGGGTCATGAGCCCGTTGAGGATCGTCTGCAGCGCGGGGTCGGGCGCGGCCTTCCGTGCGAGCCCGCCCGCGGCGGGCGCCCGCAGGTTCCGCAACGAGGAGGTCCGCGCCGTTGTCGTGGTCGCTCCGGGGGTCGGCGGGGCTGCCTCTCCGGGGGTCGTCGCACCGTCGGCGAGCGCCTCCCACTCCGGCGGGAGTTCGCCGGCGACGTCGGGGAGTGGGGTGCCGGTGCCGCGCTCGGCGCGGACCTCGGCGACTCGGCGCGTCTGCTCTGGGGTGAGGTCGTCGGCGAAGTGCTCGACGAGCCCCCATGCCCGGGTGGCCGACACCGAACCGGGTTCGTCGCGCTCACGCTCGGTCGCGCCGGGCATGGCGCCGAAGGCCAGGTCGAACGCGTCGACGGCGATCTGCGCGTCGAGGCCGTCGGTCTCCTCCCGCCAGGCGAGATCCTCGGCGGCCGTCGTCGGCTTCCACTCGGGCGCGGCGATGTCGGTGTAGCCCTCCTCGCCCACGGCCTCGCCGGTGAGGTCGTCGGCCGGCTGGTCGGCCGGTGCAGGGGCGAGCGTGGTCGTCGCCCGAGGTCGGAGGGTCGCGTCGTCGGTCGTGCAGCCGAGGACGAGGACGGCGCAGGCGGTGACGACGCCGATCAACGGACGAGCGGACGAGGTCGGCCGACCAGACCGGTGGGTGGAGGGCGACACGTCAGCCCGCCGTCACGGCGACGATCTCGACACGCCGGTTGAGGGTCTGGCCGACGGTGTTGGGTGAGCCGTCCGGGTTGGTCTCGAGGGCGGCCGGCGCCGTACTGCCGAGGCCGACCGAGCCGACTCTGCCCGCCGCGAGGCCACCGTCGCCGACGAGCCACGCTGCCACGGCGGCGGCGCGGCCCTCGGAGAGGGTCTGATTGGCGGCGTCTGCGCCCCGCGAGTCGGCGTGACCTCGCACGGTCACCGTGGCGTCGGGCAGGTGCGCAACGAGGGCGGCGGCCACCGCCGGAAGGGCGGCGATCGCATTCGTTCGCAGGGCGGCCGAGCCCGTGTCGAAGAGGGTGTCGCTGCCCAGTTGGAAGATGGTGACGCGGCGGCCGGCCTCGTCCCGGGCGAACCGGATCGTGACGTCGACCTCGTCGGTCTCGGTGTAGCTCGTGCCGGCGAGGGTGAGGGGTCCGCCGTCGACCGGGATCACGCCGTCCTCGTTCTCGGGAGCCATCGACGTGCACAGGGTGCGGACGACGAGCCCACCACCGAGGTCGGCGGTGCCGCACGTCGGGTCCGGCTCGCCGTCGCCATCGACGTCGTCGATCCCCGGGGTGGCGCCGTCGGGAAGCCCGGCCGATTCGCCGTCGCTGCTGTCGGAGCCACCGGGCCCGGTCGCCGTCGGGCCCGACGTCGTCGTGGTCGGGTCCGACGGAGCGGCGCTCGTCGAGGTCGCGGCATCGGTCGTGGCGGCCTTCTCGGAGCCGCCGCAGGCCATGGCGCCGAGCAGCAACACCAAAACGACGGCGCCGACACGTCGTCGGTAGGCGAGCGGGGAGTCGTGCATGGTCAGAGTGTGTGGTGCCCCGCCCGTTCGCGCGTACGTAGTCGCTACGCGCGTGGTGGCGGCGCGAACGCGTAGCGACTACGTACGCGCGGCGGGCCCGGATCGCCGAGGCTGCTCCCATGAGACGACGTGTCGGCACCCTTCTGTTGTGTTCGTTCCTCCTCCCGCTGGCCGCGTGCGGCGACGGCGATGGCGATGGCGACACGGCGTCGTCGTCGACCACCGCAGCGACCGTTGACTCCGCCGGTGACACGGCCGGTGACTCGTCGGGCTCGACCGACGACCCCGCCGAGGCCCCGGAGGGCGCGGCCGACGACGACTTCTGTGGGGTCCTGATCGAGCAGGCCGCCAAGGTGGCGGACTTCCCCGACAAGATCGGCACACCCGAGGAAGCCGCGGCGTTGGAAGTCGTGTCTGCGAGCAACGAGCGGATCCTCGCCGCCGCGCCCGATGAGTTGAGCGACGCCATGGCGACAATCAACGAGGTGTCGGAGCTCGCCTTCAAGGTGCTGACCTCGGACGACCCCGCCGCTTCCTCGGCATCGGCAGAGGCCGCGAGTTCGCCCGAGGCGACCGCTGCGTTCGCCGACTACCGGGCCTGGGTGTCGGAGCACTGTGGTGCGGACGCCGCGACCATCCTCTCGACCGGAGGCTGACCGTCAGACGCCGGGATCGAGGCGATCGGCGTGGAGGAGGAGATCCTCCCGCCGGTTCGCTCCGAGCTTGCCCATCGCCCGGTGCAGGTGGGTCTCCGCGGTGCGGACCGACAGGCCGAAAAGCTCGGCGATCGCCCGATTCGTGAGGCCACGGGCAGCGAGCGCGGCCACCTCGGCTTCGCGGCGGGTGAGGCTCTCGGCCAGGAGGTCCCGCGGTTCGGCTGCCGAGAGCCGGCGGCGGTGCCGCTCGACCAGCTCGGCGAAGCGGGGCGCGCCGATGCCGGTGAATGCCTCGTGGGCGGTGGTGAGCAGGTCGAGGTCCTGGTCGAGCCAGCCCTGAGCGGTCGCGGCGAACGCTCGCGACCAGTGGCCGTCCGCGGCTGCGGAGGCCTCGATCACCAGCCTCGCGCTCGCCGCCGACTGGACGAACCGCCAGCAGTCGAAGGCGCACCACAAGGCACAGTGGTGCTGTCGCCCGTCGAGCCCTCGACGGGCGCCGAGTTCGGCGGTTCGCGCCGCTCCCGTGCGGTCGCCGGCGGCGGCCTGTGCCCAGGCCTGGGCGAGCGGCGCCCAACCGGCACCCAGCCCGAACTGGGCGGCACCGTCGGCGGCGAACGACGCGAGGTCCGCGGCACCGGCCGGATCGCCGCCCTGCGCGTGGGCGATGGCGAGGAACGACGCGGGGACGACTCGGCGGAACTCGCTCTCGGGGACATCGGAACGCGAGACGGCCTCGGCGAGCAGCGCCCGGGCGCCCGTGAGGTCGCCACGCCACATGGCGGCGATCCCGCGGGTCTCGGAGCGGAGCACCGCGGCGACGCCGGGCACCATCGCCAGATAGGCGAGTTCGTCGAAGGTGCCGATCGCGTCCTCGGCCAGGTCGAGGTCGCCGTGCAGGAGCGCGGCGGACGATCGGAAGGCGTGGAGCCAGGCGACGGACCGCCCGGCGTGGCCACCGGCCTCGGCGACCAGCCCGCCGACCACATCGAGCACTTCGGTCGTGCGGCCGAGCGCGGTCATCGCCCCGGCCCACCCGGGGACGAACGGGACGCGCTCCCACCACTGGCCGGTCGCGACGCCGTCCGCCGCGGCGGCGACGGCCTCGGCGAGCTGCCCGCTGAATGCGAGGGCCGAGCCCCATTCGCTGCGGACGAACGCGGCGAGCGACGGGTCGGTTGTCGAGGCCAGTAGCTCCTCGTGTGCGGCAGCGATCGACGGGTCGAAGCCGGACCGGTAGGCACGGGCGAGACTGCCGGTGACAGAGGCGAACGTCCGGGTGGCCTCGTCCAACGCACCCTCGACCGCCGCTTTCGCCGCCACAGCGGCGTCCTCGAGGCGGCCGTCGTAGAGGAGGGCCATGGCGAGCGGTAGCGCCACGTCGGTTCGCCCGGCGTCGGTGGCGGCCTGACCGAGGTCGATCGCCGTTGCCGTGTCGAACATCGTCATCGCCAGGTGCGTGCCCTCGGCCAGCTCGGACGGATCGACGGGGACCCCCACCTCCTGTCGCCAACGCAGGTGGCGCAGGCGGAGGGCCGGCCGCTGCGAGGAACCGGCCGTCACGTCGATGAGCTCGGTGAGGCGCTCGATGCGTGACGCCGGATCCAGATCGACGCGGGCGGCCTCGGCGAAGAGAGGATGGGCGAGCCGGACCGCGGACCCGTCGATGGTGCCGATGTCGCCGTCGACGAGTTCGTCGACGGCCGTCGCTGTGGCCGGGCCAGCGTCCGCCAGGTCGGCCACTTCGAGTTCGCCGGCGATGACCAGGAGGTCGACGAGACGCCGGGCCGGCGGGGACAGGGACTGCATGTGGTGGGCGGTGAGCGCCGCCGCGTTCGGGACGAGACCGTCGCCCGCGTCCCACCGCCAGGCGTCACGGCCGCGGACCAGCGACCCGTCGGCGATCGCGGCACGGACGAGCTCCCGGATGACGAGGGCGTTGCCGTGCGAACGCTCCAGCACCCGGCGCGCGATGTGGTTGCCCACCGGTTCCCCCAGCACCGCGTGCAGGAGGTCGCCGCACGCCGCGAGGTCGAGCGGTGCGACATCGAGTCGCCGGAGCACCCCGAGGTGCTCGAGTTGGGCGACGGCCTCCGACGACGGCGCGCCGGTGCGCGAGGTGAGGAGGAGCTTCGAGGCGCCCAGTCGGGCGACATGGAGGAGGACGACCGCCGAACCGGCGTCGAGATGGCCGACGTCGTCGACCCAGACCAGGTCGGGAGCGTCGATCATCCAACGCTCGAGCACGGCCTGGACGTGGCCGGTGGGGTCGATCGACGTCACGTCGAGCACCTCGGGCCGGAGGAGCCCGATGCCGTCGAAGTCGGCGAGGGTGTCGGGGCCGCGGACCTTCACCACCGACGCACCGGAGGTGGCGGCGAGGGTGGTCGCCACGTGGGCGGCGATGGCCGACTTGCCGATGCCCGCCGGGCCCTCGAGCAGGACCGCTGCGACGTCGGGGTCCTGCAGCAAACCGGTGACGTGGTCGACCGTTCCCTCACGCCCGACGAAGGGCCACCCAGTCATGGGCCGCAGTGTACGCATCGCTCCGGGGTCGCCAGAATGGGCCGGTGCCTGCCCCCGAGTCCCCGCCTCACTCCACGCTGCTGCGGTCCGGTGGGGGTGCCGGAGTCGGCGACGGGGCGCTCGATCCGGCCTGGGGGCAGCTCGTCGGCGCCGTCGAGCAGTGGGCCGGGCGCTGCGGTGGAACCGTGCTGACCCTGCGCCCTGTGCCCGGCGATGTCGAGACCCCGATGGGCGCCCTGGCCCGTTCCGCAGCGGCCTTGGTGGACCTGCACGGCGTGTTGGGTGCGGCGCCCGCCGTCCGCGCCTGCCGGGAACTCGGCGTTCGGGCGATCGTGGTCGAGCGGATCGAGTTGCTCGACGACGCCAGCGCCGCGGTGATCCACCATCTTGTCGATGGCGGCGTCGCGGCCGTGGTGGCAACCGTGACGGGTTTGGCGCCACTGCCCGAGCCGATCCTGGGGTTGGTCGTGAGTGATCGGATGCGGGTCATCAACGCCGCCGAGCGCGACCGTCACCCCGACGGCGACCCCGCTTCAGGCGCCGACGGTGCGAGTCGCGATGAGGCCGGCGGGCCGCCGCTCACGGATCGGGAGCACGAGATCGCCGAGTACGTCGTGGAAGGCTGGCGGAACCGAGAGATCGCCGACCGTCTTTGCGTGTCGGTGAGGACCGTCGAGGGTCACGTGTTGCGCCTCTGCCGCAAGCTCGGTGTCACCGACCGCAGCCAGGTCGAGGCCCGGCATCTGGATCCTCCCGGCGGTGCCGACCCTGCGGCTTGGTGACCCCTGCCCGTGGGGTGGGACCTTTGGCCCTCGCCGCCCATCCTGGGCGGGCGGATCATCGCGGAGGACCCCGAGCGGGGAGGCCACATGTCGATGACAGCGAACGAGCCGCCACCCCGGCGGCTACCGGTCGGACGGATCGTTCTCGTGGTGTTGGGCTGCGTGTTCGTGCCCTTGGCGTTGGCGCTGTTGGGCGGCGGCACGGCGCTGACCTGGGCACACCAAACCCAGCGGGACGCGTCGGGCTACTTCACGAGTCCCTCCGAGCGCCTCGAAACCCTCGACTACGCGATCGTGTCCGAGCGCGTCGACCTCGACCTCGACAGCGGGGACCACCTCGGGGTCGGCCAGCTCGGCACGGTGAGACTCCGGGTCGACAGCACCAACGAGCGCCGGGTCTTCGTGGGAATCGGACCCCGGAGCGCCGTCGAGGGGTACCTGCGCGGCGTGGCGCGGGCGGAGATCGCCGACGTCTCGACCGAGCCGTTCTCCGTCGAGTATCGCCATCTCGGCGACGGCGCGCCTGCGGGTCCGCCGGGGGAGGAGACCTTCTGGCGGACCTACGCCGAGGGTCCCGGCGCCCAAACCCTGACGTGGCCCGTCGAGTCCGGCGATTGGGTCGTGGTCGTGATGAACCAGGACGCGTCGGCCGGCGTCGGTGTCGATGCCACCGTCGGGTTCAAGGCGAACTGGATCCGGCCGCTCGGGATCGGCCTGCTCGTCGCCGGCGGGCTGGTGCTGGTCGGTGCGGTCACCGCGCTGGTGTTCGGCATCGTCGGTCTGGGGCGTCACGCGGCGACCGAGGAGACCGCGGAATCGCATGTGCACACCGGGTCGGGGCCAGTCCGGCTCACGGGCCGACTCGATCCGGAGCTGAGCCGGTGGCTGTGGCTCGTGAAGTGGTTGCTCGTCATCCCACATCTCGTGGTCCTCGCCGTTCTGTGGCTGGCGTTCGCGGTGCTCACGGTCGTGGCGTTCTTCGCGATCCTCCTGACCGGCCGCTACCCGCGAGGCATCTTCGACTTCAACGCCGGTGTGCTGCGCTGGTCGTGGCGGGTGAGCTACTACGCGTTCGGCGTCGCCGGCTCGGACCGCTACCCGCCGTTCAGTCTCGGCGAGCATCCCGACTACCCCGCTCGGCTCGACATCGCTCCGCCGGACGAGTTGTCGCGGGGACTCGTGTTGGTGAAGTGGTGGCTGCTGTCCATCCCGCACTACGTGATCGTCGGTCTCCTGGTCGGCACGACGGCGTCGGGCCGCAGCGGCGATCGGTGGGTCGACGTTCCGGTCACCGGGCTCATCTCGTGGCTCGTCCTGGTTGCGGTGGTGACGCTCCTGTTCACCGGCCGCTACCCGTCGGGCATCCACGGGTTGGTCGTCGGCCTCCATCGCTGGGTGTTCCGGGTCGTCGCCTATGCCGCGCTCATGACCGACGAGTACCCGCCGTTCCGCCTCGATCAGGGCGACGAGGAACCCGGCGTGGACGCTGAGTCCGGCGCACCCCCGTCGTGAAGGCTGCGGATTCGGCAGGTCATCGTGTCCACTCCACAGCTCGGCGCGATCCGGCGTTTGTGCGGTCGAGGGTACGAGATGTCGAGCGATCTTCCGAGCTCCTTGTGCGGCGCTTACGCGTCTCTTACCGAAGCGCGACAGCGTGCCGCACGCCACATTCGCTCACGGGAGTTCGATTCATGAAGCACCTCCACGCTGCACCGTTGCGCACGGTCGGCATGCTCGCATCGCTGGCCGGCTCGCTGCTGCTCGGTGCATGCGGCGCCGACGACGCTGCGTCGACGTCGCGCAGCAGCACCACGAGCACCACCACGAACACGGCGGAGAGCACGACGACCACGGGGGCCACCTCCACGGAAGGGGGGATGCGAGGCCCTGGCGGCGGGTCGTTCGGGACGGCACCGACGGCCACGAAGGCGAACGTCGAGTACGCCACCACGTCACCCTCCCAGGTGCTCGACCTGTGGTTGCCGACCGAAGCCTCCGGGCCTACCCCGCTCGTGATCTACGTCCATGGCGGCGCGTTCAAGGGGGGCGACAAGGCGATGGTCGGCGCCAAGGTGCAGCCGCTCCTCGATGGCGGTTTCGCCGTGGCCAGCGTCAACTACCGGCTCTCGGGCGAGGCGACGTTTCCGGCCGGCGCCCAGGATGTGAAGGCCGCGGTGCGATGGCTGCGAGCGAACGCCGCGACCTACAGCATCGATCCCGATCGGTTCGCAGCCTGGGGTGAATCGGCCGGCGGCAACCTGGTTGCGCTGCTCGGAACGACGAGCGATCAGGCAACCGTCCTGGACGACCCCGAACTCGGAAACGCCGGCGTGTCCAGCGGCGTGCAAGCCGTGATCGACTGGTTCGGGCCGACCGACTTCGCCCAGATGGATGCGCAGGCCGCGTCGGGCGAGGGTGGGTGCACCAGCCCCGAGCTGCACGACCCGGCGGGTTCGCCGGAGTCGCTGTGGGTCGGCGGCGCGGTGCAGGACACCAAGGACTTGGTCGCGCAGGCCAATCCGATCACCTACGTCGCCACCGCGACGCGGCTTCCGGCGTTCTCCATTGCGCACGGCGACGCCGACTGCAACGTTCCGTTCCAGCAATCGAAGCTGCTCGCCGACGCGTTGACCGCCGCCGGGGCGGATGCGACGCTCACCGTTCTGCCGGGCGCGGCGCACGCCGACCCGCAGTTCGATGGCACGCTCCTGCAGCCGACGGTCGCGTGGCTCGCAACCGTGGTTGGCGGCTGACCGCTGCATTCCTGCGTCGGTGGATCGGCCCAGTTCGTTCTGGGCCGGAATAATTGTTCGAGGTCCGCGGAACCGAATCGGCCGATCGGGCGACGTTTGTTGTGATGGTGAGATGGAACGGTCCGCTCGAGCGGGTTCGGTGCCTGGTTTGTGGCTCTTTCCTCGGTATCGGACCGGCGACGTCGGACCGTTCCCTCTCATAATCGGAGTCGAGGGACCGCCCCGACTTCTCGCCCGATCGGGCTGCTCGACCGTCACAGCCGGCGATCAAGCAGCCCGATGGGCGTTACTCCAGGCCGAAGAGCCGAGCGGCGTTGTCGTGCAGGATGTGGCGGCGCAGCGCTGCGTTGCCGTCGGTCGCGATCAGTACCCGCGCCAACGTGATCGCTTGGTGGTAGAACGGCCAATCGGTTCCGTACAGCAGCCGCTCGGCGGGGACCGTGTCGATGACGGTACGCAGCGCGCTGAGCCCCAGACACGACAGTTCGAAGTAGGTGTTGGGGTAACGGTCGGCGAAGGCGATCGCCTCGTCGTACTGCAACGCCCCGGAGTGCCCGAGCACGAAGGTGGTCTCGGGATGCTCGGCGATCGTCGCCTCGTATCGGGCCACCTGGCTGCGCCGTCGCGCCGCCTTCGGTTCGATGCCGACCGGTCCGCAGTGGAACAACACGGGCAGGCCGTGGGCGCCGCACCGTCCGCACAGGTGGACGGTTCTGGGGTGATCGGGTGCGATGAACTGGCCATTCGGATGCAGCTTGATGCCCCGTGCCCCGGCCGCCTTCTGGCGTTCGAGCCGCTCGTCGATGTCGCGGTCGAACGGGTGCACCGATCCGAACGGCACCAGTCGCGGCCACTCGGCGGCCACGTCCAGGAGCGCGTCGGCATTGCGGGCTCCGATCGGCAGGTCGAAGGGCAGGACCACGCTGCGCTCGATGCCCAGCGCGTCCATGTCGCGCAGCAGGTTCGGCGCCGTGTGGGTGGTGCGCATGCCCGATCCCGTGAGCCCGAGCACCGACACGTCGGCCTTCATCGCGAACATCGCTGCGTCGTCGAGGTTCCGGTTGCTGTAGAGCTCGAGGTCGATCGGCAGCGAGGGCGGCAGGTAGTACGCCGTGCGCGCCGTCGGCCTGCGCAGATCCACCCGGAGTCGCCGCAGGAATCCCATCGCGAGATGGGTGTGGGCGTCGATGACGGGGCCGACCTCGGATCGGGCCTCCTCGGCGACGACCAGGCGGGTGTGTTCGTCGAGCGAGAACCAGGGCAACCGCGCCAGGTCGGCCAGGCTGTCGAACGAGGTCGGGAACGCTGCGGTGCTCATGGCCCCATGGTCGCGCGCCGTCGGATCGCCACCCCAGCCTCGGCGCCCCCGGCGCGCCACTCCGGCGACCCGAGCGCCTCGACGACGGCATCGTGCACGCGTGCCACGACGGCCCGGTCGGCCACGGCAGCGGGCGAGCCGAATGCCACCAGCAGGTCGCCGCGCGCCACGTCGACGGACACGACCGTGCCGTCCGCGAACAGTCGATCGAACCTGCCCCCGGTCGGCGGAACCGGCGTGTGGTCGAGGTCCGGGCGGCGACACACCCAGCGCAGCACGGTGGGCGAGGCGGTTCGCTCCACGTGTACCCGATTCGGGTCGCGCCGGGCGTTCACGCGTGCCCGACCATCAGTCGAGGGCGGCGACGATGGTGTGCGCAATGAACGCCGCTCCGTAGGCGAGCGCGAACATCGAACCGAACGTCACCGCGGCCCAGCGTCGCGAGTTCGACTCTCGCCGCAGCACCGCCACCGTGGACAGGCACTGCAGGGCGTAGACGAAGAAGATCAGCACCGCGGCGACCGTCGGCGCGGTGAACACCGGCTCACCATCGCCGTCGCGCAGCAGGCGGAGTCGATCGGGAAGCGCCTCCTCGCTCGTCGACGCGGTGGTCACGGCAAGCGTGCTCACGAACACCTCGCGGGCCGCCAGGCTGCCGATCATCGCGACGTCGATCTGCCAGTTGAACCCGAGCGGTTCGAAGACCGGCTCGATGGCGTGGCCCACTCGCCCCGCGATGCTGTGTTCCATGCGGTAGCTCGCCGCCTCGGCCTGCGAGACGTCCGACGGCGGGGTCACGCCGGGCACGTTCAGCAGCACCCAAAGGATCGCCGTCACCCCGAGGATGACGGTTCCGGCCCGGCGGATGAACGCCCACGCGCCGTCCCACACGGCGAATCCGATCGCCCGCAGCGTGGGCATCCGGTACGGCGGCAGCTCCATCATCACCGGTGCACTCGGCGTGCGCAGCGAGGTCACGTGCAGGATCGCGGCGTACAGCAAGCCCGACACCGCTCCGAGCAGGTAGAGGCCCAGCATGGCGAGACCGGGAGCGCGGATCGGCCCGAGCACCGCCCGGTCGGGCACGAAGGTCGCGATCATCAGCGTGTACACCGGTAGCCGGGCCGAACACGTCATGAGCGGCGTCGCCATCATCGTGGCGAGGCGCCGTCGTTCGCTCGGAATCGTCCGGGTCGCCATGATCGCCGGGATCGCACACGCGAAGGCCGAGAGCATCACGACGAAGCTGCGGCCTTCCAACCCGAAGCGTCCCATCACGCGGTCGGCGAGCAGCGCGGCCCGCGACAGGTAGCCCACCTTCTCCATGAGCGCGAGCAACAGGAACAGCAGCACGATCTGGGGGAGGAAGACGAGAACGCCGCCCACGCCGGCCACGAGCCCGTCGCCGAGGAACGCGCCGAACGTGCCGCCGACCGCGTCGCTCACCGTGGCCGCGAGCGATCCGAACGCCGAGTCGAGCGCGTCCATCGCCGGCGCAGCCACGGTGAACACGGCTTGGAACACCACCAGCATCGCGAGCAGGAACACCACCACGCCGGCGACGGGATGCAGCAGCACCGCGTCGATTCGCCGGGTCCGCACGTCGATCCGGGGCGTCGTCACCGCGGCATCGATGACCGATGCGACCCAGCCGCTCCGCCCGGCGCCGGTCGTGGGGGGATCGAGCACCGGGCGCTCCCACTCGGACCACCGCGCCAGCAGCTCGCGCACGTCGTCCATCCCGACACCGCGGTGCCCGATGACCGACACGACGGGGATGCCGAGCGCTCGCCCGAGCGCGTCGAGGTCGACCGAGCCGTGGCGGGCCGCGACCTCGTCGATCATGGTCAACACGAGCGCTGTCGGCCGGCCCAGCGCCAGCACCTCCGACACGAGCAGCAGCGACCGTTCGAGCGTGGTTGCGTCGGCCACGACGAGCAGCGCATCCGGTGCCGCCACGCCGGCGACGCGCCCGTGCAGCGAGTCGCGAACGATCGCCTCGTCCGGACTCACCGGCACGAGGCTGTACGTGCCCGGCAGGTCGACCAGGGTTGCGTCCGACCCGTCTGCCAGCGTGGTCGCGGCCTCGCGCCTGCTGACCGTGACGCCCGGATAGTTGGCCGTCTTGGCTCGGACGCCGCACAGCGCGTTGAACAGCGTGGTCTTGCCGGCGTTGGGTGACCCGACGAGTGCGATGACCGCCCGGCCCTCCTCGACGACGGCGACCGCCCCGTCCGCCTCGTGGCAGCTCATGGCGCTTCGTGCGGTGCGGCGGTCACTTCCACGAGTGCCGCTGCCTCCGCTCGCAGCGCCAGACGGAACCCTCGCAACTCGTACACCGTCGGATCGCCGAGCGGCGCCCGGCGTTCCACCTTCACGAGCGTGCCCGGCAGGAACCCCACGTGTTCGAGCCGTGCGGCGGCGCCGTCGACACCGATCTCGACGTGGTCGATGACCACCGCGTCCCCCACCTTGGCATCCGACAGTCTCACGGCGCGCTCCTCGGGGTTCGTCTACCCCGTCGACCAGCGTTAGGCCCGCCTAACTATCGCAGCGCCCGCGATCCGTCGACAAGTCGACACGTCGACAAGTCGACACGTCGACAAGTCGGAGCGTCACCGGTGGCCGCCGCTCCCGATCGAATCAGTCCCGCTCGGCTGCGTAGGCGATCACGCGGTCGATCACGGCCTGGTCCGCCGATTCGAGCGACCCGCACGAGAACGGAGGCTGCGGGTCGTACTCGATCATCAGCTGCATCGCCTTCGCCGCCACCTCGTCGACGAGCAACTCCACGAGCCGTAGCGCCATGTCGATACCCGACGACACGCCCGCCGCGGTGATGATCCTCCGATCGAGGTGCTCGACCACGCGGTCCGGCACCGGCAGGGCACCCGTCGCCGCGAGCTCGTCGCGGCACGCCCAGTGCGTCGTGGCGGTGAGCCCATCGAGCAGACCCGCCGCGCCGAGCAGCAGCGAGCCGGTGCACACCGACGTCGTGAAGCGGCTGGTCTCGTGGGCGGAGCGCAGCCAGGCCAACGTTGCCGCATCGTCCATCAGCGCACGCGTGCCGATGCCGCCGGGGACGACCACCACCTCAGGAGCGGGCACGTCGGCCAGCGTCGCGTCGACGCGGAGGCCGAGGAAGCCGTTCTCGGTGCGGACCTCGCCGACCTCGGCGCCAACGAACACGAGGTCGGTGCCGGGCAGCCGCTGCAGCGCCTCGTACGGGCCGATCGCATCGAGGGCGGTGAGGCGCGGAAAGAGCAACACGGCGATGGTGGTGGTTGGCATGGGAACAGTCTGCCCAAGGCGGATCGGGCCGGCGGGCGCATTTCGGATCCACCGGATCCACCGGATGCACCGCCGAGGAGATGCGGCCGGGTCCTCGACGCGGCACCCCGTTCTCCTTGCCGACCGTGCGCTCGTCGGGCAACATCGCGCCGGGTGGTGTGCGTCGGGGGCCTTCGCAGACCGGGTTGAACGAAATGGGGGAGCGATGGTGCGCGATGGGGAGGTCCACGAACAGGCCCGCGGCGCGTCGCCGCTCCGGGCGAGCGGCCTTCGGCGGATGCTGGTTTCCGCGGCTGTGCTCGTGCCGATCATCGGATGCGCTCCGAGTCCGCTGCCGAATCCCGACACGCCGCGCCGCTGGGTGTTCGCCGCCGAGCCGTCGTTCGTCGACGAGTTCGACGTCGACGGTCCGATCGACCCGACGCTGTGGCTGCCATCGGTGGGCCCTCGTGGCGACGCCGCGTTGACCGCCCGCGAGTCGAACGTGCGCGTCTCCGGCGGAAACCTCGTCATCGAGGCCCGCGCCGAACCAGAGGCGGGCAAGCGCTTCACCTCGGCCATGATCGAGACCCGAAGGTCTTTCCTGCACGGTCGATTCGAGGCCCGGATGAAGTTCCCGACCGGGGCCGGCACATGGCCCGCGTTCTGGCTGTGTTGCACGGGCGCCTGGCCCGACAGCGGCGAGATCGATGTCGTGGAGCACTACGCCGTCGGCGGCGACGTGTTCGGACTGCACACAGGTTGGGCGGAGTCGAACCTTCACAGCACCCCGAACCTGTTCGGGTCGTCCCGGTTTCGACTCACCCGCACCAGGGTCGATGCGGGCGCCTGGAACACCTATGCGGTGGAGTGGGCTCCCGACGAGATCCGCTTCTTCGTGAACGACACGATCACCGCTATTCACCGGCGATCGGATCCGTCCTCCGCCGACGGCGGTTGGCCCTTCGACACCCAGCCCGAAGTGCTCCTGTTGGACCTGTTCCTCGGTGGGCCCGCAGGGCCGGTCGACGCCGCGGCGATGCCCCAACAGCTCCTCGTCGACTGGGTGCGGGCGTACGACTTGGTCGGTCCGGCAGGGTCGTGAGCAGCGGCCGCCGCCGCAACGTGGCACCGCGCAGCGAGCCCGCGTAGTGTCCGTTCCAGAGCCGCTCGGGCTCGCCGATCGGCGGAGCAGAGGAGCGCCTATGAGCACCGTCTCGTCTCACCCAATCCCCGGCGCCAGGGTCCGTAACGTGGCACTGGTCGGACAGAGTGGCGCCGGGAAGACGACCGTCGTCGAGGCCCTGCTGGGCCGCACCGGATCGGCCGACGCGGGTTCGGCGACCACGGGGCTGCGTGCGGCCTCGGTTCCGTGGACGGCGGCCAACGGGCAGACCTATCGGCTCAATGTGCTCGACACCCCGGGAGCCCCCGACTTCGTCGCCGAACTCGACGCGGCGCTGTCGGTCGCTGATCTCGCCGTGGTCGTCGTCGACGCGGCCGACGGCGTGGGCGTCGGGACCTCGCTGGTGTGGGAACGGTGCGACGCATTCGAGTTGCCGCGGTTCGTGTTCGTGACGGGTGAGGACCGTCGGCGGGCCGACTTCGACCGCGTCTTGGGGCAACTGCGGTCAACCTTCGGCGCGGCGTTGGTTGCGCTCGAGGCGCCGGTCGGCGAGGCCGACGCACTGGAGGGTGTCGTCGACCTGCTCCACGCGGGCGAGGCGGACCGCGACGAGTCGCTCGTGGAGGAGATCGTCGCCGGCGACGAGGAGACGCTCGCTCGGTACCTCGACGGAGAGACGCCCACGCCCGCCGACCTGGAGGTGGCATTGGCGCACGAAGTCGCGGATCGCACCGAGGTGCCGGTGCTGCTCGGCTCCGCGCTGCGAGGCATCGGCATCGACCGGCTCGCGGAGTACCTGTGCGACGTGGCGCCATCGCCCCTCGATCGCTCGGTCTCGGTGATCGCCGGTGATCGGACCGTCAAGATCACATCCGATCCGGGTGCCGACCCGCTGCTCTACGTCTTCAAGACCGTGTCCGACCGGTACGTCGGCCAGGTGTCGTACTTCAAGGTGCTCACCGGCGTGGTCACCTCAGACACGTCGCTGATCGAGATGTCGAGCGGGCAGACCGAACGGCTCCACTCGCTCC
>WBZT01000190.1_pt1 | contig 51336 bp, 52 predicted proteins | sample 5204241 | NCBI WGS metagenome assembly WBZT01 (sample SAMN12344358, study PRJNA552823) | activated sludge metagenome | biome: Activated sludge suspended growth; feature: Nitrification reactor; material: Wastewater; isolation source: activated sludge from nitrification reactor of wastewater... | reverse complement strand
CTGATAGGCCACGTGACGACTCTTGAGCGCGGCCTCGAGAGCGTTCGTGGCGATGGCCCAATTGTCATCCGAGCCGACAGATTTCTCCGGGCGCGTGGAGAGATAAATTTCAAATTCATGAAAACCGAAGGTGCCGAGTACGAAAAACGTGAAGTCGAGCACCCGGCTGACTTCAGCCTCGATCTGGTCCGGGCGGCAGAAGAGGTGTGCGTCGTCTTGCGTGAAACCCCGGACTCGCAGGAGCCCGTGCAGCACACCGGTACGCTCATAGCGGTAGACGGTGCCCAATTCTCCGTATCGGATCGGCAAATCTCGATAGCTCCGCAAGTGCGATTTGTAGATCATGATATGGAAGGGGCAGTTCATCGGCTTGAGCTGATACTCGCTGCCTTCCAGCTTCATGGCGGCAAACATATTCTCGCGGTAGTAATCGACATGGCCGCTGGTCTTCCAGAGATCCAGCCTGGCGACATGAGGAGAGTACACCAGGTCGTACCCGTCCTTGATGTGCTGCTCCCGCCAGAAGTTTTCGATGAGCAGACGGATCAACGAACCCTTGGGATGCCAGAGCACCAGGCCGGGGCCGATTTCGTCTTGAATGGTGATCAGGTCGAGTTCCTTGCCGAGTTTTCGATGGTCGCGACGTTTGATTTCCTCAAGTTTCGCGAGATGCGCATCGAGTTCCTTCTTCGTGGGAAAAGAGGTTCCGTAGATACGCTGCAACATGGGGTTGCGCTCATCCCCTCGCCAATAGGCTCCTCCCGTGGAGAGGAGCTTGAAGGCGCCGACATGGCCAGTGGTCGGAAGGTGCGGACCGCGGCAGAGGTCGACGAATTCACCCTGGCGATAGAGAGAGATAGGAGAGGCGTCGTCGAAGCTGTTGATCAATTCAACTTTATACTGCTCGCCGCGGTCCTGAAAAAACTGGATCGCGTCGTGTTTCGACAGTTCGCTGCGACTGACGGTCAGACCTCGCTTCGTGATTTCCAGGGCGCGGGCTTCAATCTTCTCCAAATCTTCGGGGGTGAAGGGCCGGTCGAACGCGAAGTCGTAATAAAATCCGTCCTCGAGCGCGGGGCCGATCGTGAGTTGCGCCGTCGGAAACACTTCCTTCACGGCTTGTGCCATGATGTGGGTGCTGCTGTGACGATACACTTCGCGCCCTTCCGCCGACTCGAATGTCAGGAGCTCGACGGTGGCGTCTTGGTCTAATGGGTAGAACAAATCCACCGGCGTCCCGTTGACCTTGGCTGCCAGAATTTTCTGGTCGAGACGTTTCCCGTCCGGCGACACTGCATCGCGGACAGTGCATCCTGCTGGTACTTGTTTTCGAGTTCCGTCAGGAAGGGTAATCTGAATGAACTGTGAGGCCACTCCGTTCAATCCTGCCAAAAAATACGACATCGTGCCGACCGCCCTGCTCACGGCAGTCGGATCACAAACGTACTGCACAAACAGTAAAATGGTAGGCGCGGACGGTCTTGAACCGTCGACCTCTACCGTGTCAAGGTAGCGCTCTCCCCCTGAGCTACGCGCCTATCGAACGGCGATGCTAATACAGCCTTGCCAAAGGTGTCAAGGAAACGCAACGGCAAAACAGGCTTTTGTCCGTGGCGTTCTCACGGAACGGCTGTCTTTGCAGATGTGCCCGGCTGCGTGCGCCGGCGGCGAGTTACTTGACCGCTGCCTTGAGTTCCTTCCCGGCCGAAAATTTTGGAATCCGGGCTGCAGGGATTTTCAGGGATTCGCCGGTTCTCGGGTTGCGGCCCATTCTGGCCTTCCGTTTCGAAATGGTAAAGGTGCCAAAATTGACCAATGTCACGCGCTTCCCCTTCTTAAGCGACGTGGTGACGGCGCCGGTAAAGGCTTCGAGCGCCACTGTCGCTGCGACCTTGGTAATGCCCGCACTGCTGGCCATTTTCGCGATCAATTCTTCCTTGGTCATTGCATGCCTCCGTGAGTGGTTGGCAACCGTAGATCTGATGTGTCGAACGGACTGACGGGTTTGGGTTCCGAGTGAGGTGCTGATGGCCTGCGCCCGTTCGAACCTAGCTTGCTCTGGCTCGTTTAACGGGAATATCCAGATCGAGAATTTTCTTTCTCAACGTGTTGCGGTTCAGCCCGAGCAACTCTGCGGCTTGGATCTGGTTGCCCTTGGTTTCCCGTAGGGTCAGGAGAATCAATGGACGCTCCACTGCGGCGATCAACATCGGATGAAGATTTTTCCCCGAGCCATTCCGCATGCCTTTGACGAAGTCTCCGACCTTGTGTTCCAAGTAAGTATCCAAGCACAAGGACTGGCCCTTGCCATTGGACAGCGGGACTTCTGCCTTCGTGGTCTTGGCGGCGTGCAGTGACGACGCAGCCTGCTTGAGTACGGCTCGAGATCCGACAATCAATAGGGTATGAGCCGGATCGATGCCTGCGAGGAGCTTGGCAACATCTGGAGACGTGGTTGTTCTGGATTCGACGATCACGGCGTCGTATCCACGTTTCGCGAAGTCTTTCGGCAGTGTGAACCCTTCTCGGCTGATCGTGATCGAGGGCTCGCCGAACAGGTCTTTGTAGTGTGCCTGGACTTCGCTGTCCGCGCTGAAGAGCAGAATATTGAATGTTGATGAACGCAGCGTCATGAACGGTACCGAGGAAGAAGAGGGCGGGATTATTGCGCAGGCCCCACATGATGTCAATCACGAAAAATGCGTGAAAATCATGAAGCAGGCAGGCTGTGCGCATGCTGGCCTGGTGAGTAGAATTGTCTCTGCGCGGATGGTTGTTGAGGCGTGGGCTGGGTATCGCGAGAGGTTCGTCCAGTACGGGCGTCACGTGTTCTTTGAGAGAGTGCAGGGCAAGAGATGCTCGTGAGTCCGGCGCAGCCGTGCTTGACAGGGCCGGCAGGAGGCAGGTATACAGTTGCATGAATCCCCATCGGAATAGTCGCAAATGAAAGTGAGCCTTCGAGCTACCTACGGGATCATCGCCGCCGTAGACCTTGCGTTGCACGACGCCGAACAGCCGGTCTGTGCGAAGTCCATCGCCAAGCGTCAGGCGATCCCGGCTCGGTTCCTCGAACAGGTCCTGCATGCGATGAAGAAGGCCGGGGTGGTGACGAGCCAGCGCGGCGCGCAGGGTGGGTACGTGTTGAGTCGCAAGCCGTCTGAGTTGTCCGTCGCGGACATTCTGGATGCGTTAGAAGGCCCCCTTCTTTCGGGAAACGGAGAGGCCGCTCTTAAGAGCACATCGGCGCGAGCCGCAAAGCAAGAGGCGCTGCTGGCACACATGTGGGATCGTGTGAAACGGGCGGAACTGAGTGTCTTGTCTGAAGTCACGGTCGAAGAGTTGGCCAAGCGACAACGAGCCCTCGATGCACAGCATACGTTGATGTATCACATCTGAACCATACCGAGTCATGGTAGAGGCATGACCACCCAACACACGAGGTCGTTATGACGAGTTCTCATACAGTGGCCATCCGCCCGGCCGTCAAGACAGAGCCCATTCCTCCTCACATCGTGGAGGAGATCGAGACATTCGAAGCGGAAGCCGATCGCGTCCTTGCGGGGGATCTTTCAACCGACATCTTCAAGCCATTTCGGCTGCAGTATGGCATTTATGGTCAGCGTCAGCCGGGCGTGCAGATGTTCCGGATCAAGATTCCGTTCGGCGGTCTGACGGCCAATCAGGTGCGGCGGGTTGCCGAATTGGCCGACCGGTTCGCCACAGGCGTGGGGCACGTGACAACACGCCAAGACATTCAGCTGCATTTCGTGGAGCTCAAGCATGTGCCGGAGATGATGCGATTGCTGGCCGCTGTGGGCCTGACGACCCGTGAGGCCTGCGCCAACACGGTCCGTAATGTGACCGCGTGTCACCTGGCGGGCGTGTGCCAGGGGGAGGTGTTCGACGTCACGCCCTATGCGAAGACGGTGGCCTACCATCTGCTGCGCAATCCGCTGAATCAGAGCCTCCCGAGGAAATTCAAGATCGCCCTCTCCGGCTGCCGCCAGGATTGTGCGCTGACCCCGATTCACGATATCGGCCTGCTTGCGGCGAAGCGGGCGGACGGGACCATCGGCTTTCGAATGGTTGCGGGTGGCGGACTGGGCTCGACTCCGCGCATGGCGCAGGTGCTCAGAGAATTTACGCCCATGGAGGAATTGCTGCCGAGTATCGAGGCCGTGATCAAGGTGTTCGACACCCTGGGCAACAGGAAAAATCGCAACAAGGCCCGGATGAAGTTTGTGATCGAAAAGCTCGGCTTCGAGGAGTTCAAACGTCGCTGGGAAGCGGCCTATGCGGCCATGGGATATGCGGTGCCGACTCATGAACCGATCAAGCTGCTGGAGTATGCCGATACGCCGCCGTTGTTGATGCCGACGAAAGCGCCGGGCAGCGCGAACGGGAATGGTAATAGCGGCGGCAATGGACACGGTCTTGCGCAGGGGGCACTCAATGGGCACGAGACCGCCTTCCAGGCCTGGAAGCGGACCAATGTGGTGCCGCAACGTCAGGCAGGATTCGCAACCGCGGCCATCAAGCTGCCTATGGGTGACCTTACCGCCGATCAGATGTGGGTGGTGGCTGATTTGGCCGAGCGGTACTCAAACGGCAACATTCGCACCACCATTAATCAAAATATGGTGATCCGCTGGATTCCGGAATCCCGCTTGGAAGAATTTCACGGCGAGCTCGTAGCTCATAGCCTCGGGGATCCCGGTGCCGAACTGGTCGAAGACATCATTGCCTGTCCCGGAACCGACACATGCGGACTGGGTATCACATCGTCAAAGGGGATGGCCCGTGCATTGGCCGAAGTGTTTCCCGCAGGCCAGGTGCCTGAAGACCTTCGGGATGTGAGCGTCAAGATCAGCGGGTGTCACAATTCATGCGCCCAGCACCATATCGCCACCGTTGGGCTGCACGGCGTCGGCAAACGCCTTGGGGAGCATACGGCGCCGCACTACGAGTTGCACCTTGGCGGACATGTGGATGGCACGCCGAAAATCGGACAGTTGGCCGTGAAGTTGCCGGCGAAAAGCGTCCCGGCTGCCGTCCGTCATCTGGTGGACGTGTATCGACGCGATCGCACGACCGGCGAGAGCCTGCAATCGTTCATCGGCAGGGTGGGGAAACATGTCCTCAAGGACGAGCTGATTCCCTACACGTTTGTACCGCCATACGAGCAGGATCCGACCTACTACTACGATTGGGAAGGTGAAGCGGAATTTGTGTTGGAGGACCTGGGGCCCGGCGAGTGCGCGGGTGGCGCCTTGGAAATGATCGACGACCGTATGTTGGAGGCGGACCAGGAACTCTATCAGGCCAAATTGCTGGTCGAAAAACATCAATATGCCTTGTCGGTGAATAAATCGTATCGAGCCGTGTTGGCTGCGGCCAAGGGGCTCTTGGTGACCGAGGGACTGGATCCGGCAACCGATGCGGAAACATTCCAGGAGTTCGATCAGCGCTTGGCGAGCAAGGGCGTTGTGCCGGCCAATTACGCGAATCTTGGCGCACAGGTCGGCGATCTTGGATCGAAGGACGCAACTGCCGCGGAGGCCACGGAGAAAATGGCCTTTGCCAAACGGTTCCTCGCGGTCTGCCGGGCGGCCACGGAACAGATGGGAAAGGATCTCAAATTGGCCCAAGTCAAAGAAGAGGTGCTCCCAACCCCCGCTCCGATCGTAGCACCGGCCGCGCCGGTGTCGACGGCGCCGGTGTACGACTTGCGCGGCGTTGCTTGCCCGATGAACTATGTGAAGACCAAGCTCAAGCTCGAGATGATGGACAACGGCGAGCGACTCGAAGTGTGGCTCGACGCCGGAGAGCCGATCCGGAACGTGCCCATGAGTTTGCGGAACGACGGGCATAAGATTCTCGAAGAGGGCCCGTTGGAGCCTGGGGCGACACATTTCAAAATTCTTGTGGAAAAGGTCGAGGGGTAAGAAACATCGTGACCGAATCGAAGACCGATCAATCCGTGGTCAATCGTCCGGCGGATGACGAGCTGAAATCGCTGAGCGATTCCTTTGAGGAAAAACAACCGTGGGAGGTGCTGGAATACGCATTGCAAGCGTACCGGCAACGCATCGTGTTGGCCTGTAGTTTCGGGGCCGAGGATGTTGCGCTTGTGGATATGGTGCATCGAATCGATCCGGAAGCGCCGTTGTTTTACCTTGATACCGATTTCTTGTTTCCCGAAACGTTCGAGGTGCGCGATCGCATTATTGCGCGGTATGAATTGAAGCCCGCCCAGGTCATTCAGATGAAACCCCTGTTGACGCCCGAGCAGCAGGGTGCGCAGCATGGCGACGCGCTGTGGGCGAGCAAGCCCGATCAATGTTGTGAGATCAGGAAGATTGAACCGCTGACCCGCGTCTTGGCGCAATACGGCGCGTGGATCACTGGAATCAGGAGAGATCAAGCTCCGACGCGAGCCAATGCCGGATTGATCGAGTGGGATAAGAAGTTCAAGTTAATCAAGTTCAACCCCTTGGCCCGCTGGACCAGCGAGCAGGTCTGGATGTACCTCCAGCTCCACGAAGTCCCGTACAACAGGCTCCACGACCGCAACTACCCCAGCATCGGCTGCACCCATTGCACCGCGCCTGTCCTTCCGGGCGACGATCCGCGTTCTGGCCGGTGGAAGAATTTCGGCAAGACCGAATGCGGGCTGCACAAATAACATCATCGTCACCCTGACATCGAGAAGGTTACCAACGATCCATGCAACATCTGCTCGCCAAAGTCGCTAAGGGCCAAAAAACGTCCAAAGATCTCACCTGGGAAGAAGCCAAGCAGGCCATGCGTCTCATGATTGAAGGGACGGCCACACCCGCGCAGGTCGGGGCGTTTCTTACGGCCATGCGCTTCAAGTCGGAATCCGTGACGGAGCTGGCGGCGTTCACGGCCACCGCGCGGCAATATGTGCCGCCCGTGCCGGTCCGTGCCGGACTTGGAGTCGTCGATGTGCCTGTCTATGCGGGCAAGCGGGAGACGTTTCACGCCATCGTCCCTGCTGCCATCGTCGCGGCCGCAGCGGGAGCGGTGTTGTTGCTTCACGGTGTGGACGGTCCTTCCGACCGGCAGGGTGTTTCATCCGTGCTGAAGCTGTTGGGAGTGCCGGTTGATCTCACCGCCAAGCTTGTCGGGCCTGAATTGGAAAGAGTCGGTGTCGCCTACATGGATCTGGCGCTTTATCACCCGCCGGTCAGCCGGTTTCTCGAGATGCGGCAGGAATTGGGTGTGCGAAATTTCTTCCACCCCGTGGCGAGGATGCTCAATCCTGCACGGGCCGCCTCGCAGGTGATCGGGTTGTCGCATCCGCCCTATTTCGAAAAGACGGTCGAGGCCTTGCGCATGCTGAGTTGTCCGCGTGCGCTGGTGATCCGCGGGGTCGAGGGCGACCCGGAACTATCGATCGGGAATACGACCCGTCTGTTGGAGCTCAAGGGCGAGCGCATCACGCCATTCACATTCCAGCCCAAGGACGCTGGGTTGACAATGGCGACGTTTCGGGAAATGGCCGGGTTCCCGGCCGAACAGCGTGAACGTGAGGCGGATCTGATCAAGCGCATCGTCGCCAATGAAATACAGGGCGGGCAACGCGACTGGGTGTTGCTCAACGCGGCCATGCTGCTGTATGCGGCAGGCAAGGGGACATCGATTGCGGGCAATTTGGCCACCGCTCGGCAGGCACTCGAGTCGGGGCAAGCCAAGGCGAAGCTGGCGGCGCTCAGTGTCGGCGCCGGAACCGTGTCGAAGGTCGGTCTCTCGGCACAATAAGAAGAGTGGAACCATGAAGCACTTACGTCAACTTGAAGACCAAAGCGTCTATATCCTTCGCGAAGCCTATAAACATTTCAATCACCTCGCCATGCTCTGGTCGATGGGGAAGGATTCAACGGTGCTGCTGTGGCTGGCCCGCAAGGCCTTCTTCGGACACGTGCCGTTTCCCCTCTTGCACGTGGACACGAGTTATAAAATTCCGGCCATGATTGAATATCGCGACCGGATTGCTCGTGAATGGCGACTCAATTTGGTGGTAGGGCAGAATAAGGAAGCACTGGCCGCCGGGATGAACCACACGCTGGGTCGGGACGTCTGCTGCACGGCGTTGAAGACCACGGCGATGAAAAATCTGGTCGAGGAAAAAGGCTATACCGGCATCATTCTCGGGGTGCGTGCAGATGAGGACAGTACCAGGGCCAAGGAGCGATACTTTTCGCCCCGCGACAAACACGGCGATTGGGACTTTCGCGATCAGCCGCCGGAATTGTGGGACCAGTTCAAGACGACCTTCCCGCCGGGGACACACATTCGCATCCACCCCCTGCTCGATTGGACCGAGATCAACATCTGGGAATACATCCAGCACGAGAACATTCCCTTCATGGATCTTTATCTCGACAGGGGCGATGGCACGCGGTATCGCAGCCTGGGCTGCGCTCCCTGCACCACCCCCATCAAGTCGACGGCGAAGACGGTGGACGAGATTATTATCGAGCTGCGCAAGAGCACTGTGGCAGAGCGGGCCGGTCGTGCGCAGGATGCAGGGCGGGGCATGGAGATGCTTCGTAAAAAGGGCTACATGTGAGGCCGGCGCGAGACGCTCTCTTTGCCGGTACGGATTGGTGAGGACTATCCAGTAAACGAAGTTTTCTTGAACGAGAAACGCTATGACACAGCATGATCAAGGTAAGCCGCAAGAGAGTCTGAACATCGTGATCGTGGGGCATGTCGACCACGGGAAATCCACGTTAGTGGGCCGTCTTTATGCCGATACCGGCTCCTTGCCGGAAGGCAAGCTGGAAAAAGTGCAGGCCATCTGCCGGCAGCAGGGCAAGGAATTCGAATATGCATTCCTGTTCGATGCGTTTCTGGAAGAGCAGGAGCAGGGCATTACGATCGACACCGCGCGCACGTTTTTCATTTGGAACGAACGGCAGTACATCATCATCGACGCTCCGGGGCACAAGGAGTTCCTGAAAAACATGATTTCCGGCGCTGCTCGTGCCGAGGCGGCGCTGCTGTTGATCGATGCCGTGGAAGGTGTGCGCGAACAGTCCAAGAAGCACGGATATCTGCTGTCTCTGTTGGGGGTCACGCAGTTTGCGGTCGTCGTCAACAAAATGGATCTGGTGGGGTATCGACAGGACGTGTTTGACGGGATCGAAAAGGAATACCGGGAGTTCCTCGGGCAGTTTCGGGCCGTGCCGCAACAGATGATCCCTGTCAGCGCCAAAATGGGCGACAACATTGCGGTGCGCAGCCGCCACATGAATTGGTATCAAGGTCCTACGGTGTTAGATACCCTCGCGCTCTTCAAGAAAGAGCAAGTGCGTTCCGAGCAGCCCCTCCGATTCCCCTTGCAGGATGTGTACAAGTTCGATGCACGACGGATTTTAGCAGGACGTATTACCGCAGGCCGCCTGAAAGTCGGCGATCATCTGGTCTTTTCACCATCCAATAAAACGGCGATTGTGCAATCGATCGAGGGATTCAATGTCGATCCGCCGACGAGTGAGGCCCAGGCCGGACAATCGGTCGGGATCACACTCGACGAACAAATTTTTGTGGAGCGCGGCGAGATTGCCTCCCATCGGGATTCGGTCCCGCTGGTTTCGACCGCTATTCGGGTGAACTTGTTTTGGATGGGGCGGCGGCCGCTGGAAAAAGGGCGGAAATATACCTTGCGCTTGGCGACGCGAGAGGTCGCTTGTGAGGTAGCGACGATACACCGGATTATCGATACGGCCGACCTGGCCCAACTTCAGGAAAGCCAGTCGGTCGCCAAAAATCAGGTGGCCGAATTGACATTGCGGGTCAAGTCGCCGCTTGCATTCGACCTTTCGTCTTCCTTCGAGGCGACCGGTCGCTTCGTGCTGGTGGATGAATATGACATTTCCGGCGGCGGGATCATCACCGAACTGGTGCACGATGAACAGGAGGGGCTGCGCGAAGAAGCCCGACAACGGGAATATGCCTGGCTGACGGGAGATGTTCGTCCCGAAGATCGAGCCGTGCAGTATGGGCATCGAGCGGCCATCGTGTTGTTCACCGGCTCGGCCCAGACCGGCAAGACCTTCCTCGCGCGACGGGTCGAGGCCTTGCTGGTTGCCGACAGCCGGCACGCCTATCTGTTGGAGGGCGAAAACCTTTTGCAGGGGCTCGATGCGGATTTGTCGGCCGCCGATCCCTCGTTCGCCTCGGAGCGGGTGCGTCGATACGGCGAGGTGGCTAGGCTGCTGATCGATACGGGGCTCATCGTGGTGTCTACGAGCAAAACGTTCGGCATCAATTATCAACGCATGGCTGAGATGATACGAACCCTGGTTCAGCCGGCCCCAGTGATCGCGGTGCATATGAGTCGAGCCGGGGAGGAGCCGCCGCCGAATACGGATCTGCATTTTGCCGGGCCGCAGGACTTCGATGCGGCCGCTCGCCAGATTATTGAAGAGTTGAAGCAGCGGGGCGTGTTGATTCAACCCTCCGGCACCAGGTCGTCCATTCAATACTCCATCTGAGGAGATGGGGCCATACTCGGTCGGTTGGTTTTGGCGACCGTCACAGGATCAGTGCACGATCCACGGGCGGTTGGCTGCTCCAGGGCTGTTTGACTCCATTCAAATCCCTGTGGTAGCGTCCTTCATCAACAATTTCGAGGGCTTCTCATGACCATGGCTGCCGGTAAGGATCTCAAGTCGATCCTAACAAAACTGCAGTATTCCGACGACGCGAAAGTCGTGCAACAGATTACCGCGCAGATGAAGCAGGTGCAGGCCCGTATGGCCGGCATCAAGCGGAAGCTCGTGGTGATGAGCGGGAAGGGCGGAGTCGGGAAGAGCATGACCACCGTGAATCTCGCGTTGGCATTCGCACGCCAGGGAGCCAAGGTGGGTTTGCTCGACGTGGACTTGAACGGGCCCTGTGTTCCGCGGATGATGGGTTTGCATGGCCAGTCGTTGACCATGACTGTCGATGGAGCATTGCCGCCGGTCGGCCCGCTCGGGATCAAAGTCGCCTCGATGGATTTTTTCCTCGGCGATGCGTCGCCGGTCCGGTGGAAGGGCCCCATGGATCTGAGCCCCGTGTGGCTGGGATTGATGGAAATGAACGTGATCCGGGAGTTCCTCGCCGATGTGGCGTGGGGTGAACTGGATTACCTTCTCGCTGACTTGCCTCCGGGGGCAGCCGCAGATAAACCGCCTGTGATCGCCGGATTCATTCCGGATCTGGCCGGGGCGATCGTCGTGACGACACCGTCGGAGGTGGCGTCCGATGTCGTACAGAAATCAGTGACCTACGCCAGGGACATGGGTATCCGGGTGTTAGGTATTGTGGAAAATATGAGCGAGTATCGGTGCCCGTCCTGTGGCGCTGAGAATGAACTGTTCGAGGGGAATACCGAGGCGATGTGCGAGGTGCTGGACTTACCGTTGCTGGGCCGTATTCCCTTCGATCGTACCCTCGCCAAGACGTTCGACAAGGGACAACCGCTTCTCGATCCTGACTACCCGACCATTCGGAAGTATCAGGACATTGTCGGGCGGATTCAAGCGTTACTGGATTATAAAAAAGTCCTGGCGGAAAAGCTGTAAGCGCACCGACCTGGAAGGGGGATCCTATGAAGTTCGTTTGCCTGAACTGCGAGACCTACATGACGTTTCAGAAGGTCGAAAAACCCGGTGAGGGCTCACTCGGTGTGTTCTTCGGCTGTCCATCGTGCGACGCAAAGTTTTCCATGGTGACGAATCCCGGCGAGACGCAAATGGTTGCGTCCCTCGGCGTGAAGTTGGGGGGCCGAACAGAGACCGCGGAGCCGTTCGAGATGACCCGTGGAACCCTGAAGGATGAGGCACAGGCCGGTGCAGGGCAGATGGCGGCCTACCTCAACGAGAAAATCCAGGGTGGTCAACCGGTGACGGCCAAACCAGCTGCGCCGGCGACGAGTGGAGAAAAGACCAGCGGGGGATGTCCGTTCTCGGCGATGGTCGCTGAAATGGGCCTGACCTCGGGCGGCAAGCCTCAGAATGGCGCCGGCGCGAGCGAATTTACATGGACCCCGGATGCCAAAGAAAAACTGGAGCGCCTCCCGTCCTTCGTGAAGCCAATGGTGCAAAGCAGCGTCGAGGCCTATGCGCGTAAACATGGATATAAGTCGATCACGCTGCAAGTTATGGATGATTCCAAGAACGATTCCCCCAACGGGATCGCCTGGACGAAAGATGCCGAGCAGCGTATGGATAACATCCCTGACTTCATCCGTCCGATGGCCAGACGAGAAATCGAACGGATTGCCAAGGAGCGGGGCTTGGCCGAGATCACCGCGCAAGTGATGGACGAGGCCAAGGAAAAGTTTATGAAATTTATGTAGTGGGCGTGCATGCCTGAGCTGAGTTTGTGGCCCATCCGGCTTGCCGGATGGGCCGTTCGATGCCTGCCGAATCGTTTTCATTCACCCAGACAGTGCTTGAATGCTCTGATGCCAGCGGTCCCGCTCCTGGCGCTGCTTTGTCTCGTGCTCTCCATCGTGGCCACCTCTCATTCCATGGCCCAGTCTGCCGATCATAGCCAGACCCATGCGCTCGACGGGCAGGCGCACCACCATAGTCATGCTTCCGCCGGGGAGGTTCAATGGGAAGGATCTCGCCAAGGCATTGCCTATTCTGAGTTTAATCACCATCTGGCCGGAGTCTTTCTGTTGCTGATCGGCCTTGGCGAAGTGCGACAGGCGCTCGGTTGGACGTCCATGGCCTGGACACGAGCCTTGCTGCCTGGTGCGTTGACCGTCGCGGGAATCTTTCTTCTCATCTGGAGCGATCATGACGCATGGCCCGTCGGATCGATGACGTTTGCTCAAACATTCGGTGGGCATGATCCCGAAGTGCTCCAGCACAAAATATACGGCATCCTGGCACTGACCGTTGGCTTAGTGGAATGGTTGCGGCGCGTCGGTTGGTCGGACCGTGCTGTGTGGGCAGCGCCCCTGCCGCTGTTCGCCATTGTGGGGGGACTGATGTTGTTCGAGCATTCGCATGGGGAGCATCCCGCCGCACGGAAAATCGTGCTGCACCATATCATGATGGGGACGATGGCGATCACGGCCGGCTCGTCAAAGTTGATCTCCGGCTGGCGATCTCGACAGGTCCTCGTCGCCCGATCGCATTGGGACCTTCTGTGGGCGACCCTCGTCGTCGCCATCGGGTTGCAGTTGCTGATCTACTCTGAGTAGAGACGTGTCGCGGAATGAGCCTTGTAGGGCATGCTGCGTGCGTTGACACCCCTGTCAGGACTATGTTAGCTGTACAATTTTGATCCCATTGTGCATGGATAAAGGGATCCGCAGACACACCCTATTCACCTGGGTCAAGAGGAGTCGTCATGGGTGGCCACAGCCATTGGGCAACAATCAAGCGGCATAAGTCGGCAGTGGATGCCAAGCGGGGGAAGATTTTCACCCGTATCATCCGTGAATTGACCATTGCAGCACGGTCGGGCGGTGATCCTGACGGCAATCCGCGGCTGCGCCTGGCCATCGCCAAGGCCAAAGAAGCCAACATGCCCGGCGATACGATGAAGAAGGCCATTCAGCGAGGGACCGGAGAACTTCCCGGCGTGACGTACGAGGAGTTTACTTTGGAAGGATACGGTCCTGGCGGAACGGCCGTGCTGATGGAAATTACTTCGGACAATCGAAATCGCACGGTGGCGGAGATTCGGAGTCTGTTGACTAAGAACGGCGGCAACATGGCGGAGGCGGGTGCCGTTTCTTGGCAGTTCCACAAAAAAGGTGTCTTGGTCGTCGAAAAAGGCAAAGTCGAAGAAGATGCGCTCCTCACCATTGCGTTGGAGGCGGGCGCGGAAGATGTGAAGGGCGGCGACAAGGCGTTTGAAGTGTTGACCAGTCCGCAAGACTTTGAGGCCGTCAAAAAGGCTCTTGCCGACGCGAAGATTGACTATACGCTTGCCGAATTGAACTTCATTCCTCAGAATACGATTGCCTTGGAGGAGAAAGCGGCGGAACAGATGTTGAAGCTGATGGAAATCCTGGACGAACACGATGACGTCCAAAAGGTGCATGCCAACTTCGACATTTCCGATGAGGTGATGGAGAAGGTGGCCGCTGCCACCGCGTAATTCGCAAGTGACGACGTTCAGTATGGATGCGACTGCAGTCCGTTCACCAGGTACTCCGCACCGCACCAGACCACGATCCACATGATCGCCTTACTGACGGGCTACTTGGCCTTCAAGGCGCCTTCGCACGTGACGCTCGATGTTCACGGCGTGGGCTACGAAGTCCTGATTCCCCTCAGCACCTACTATTCCCTGCCCAATCAGCATGAGCCCGTCACGCTCAGCATCCACACTCATGTGCGGGAAGATGCGATTCAGCTCTACGGGTTTCTCACGGGAACTGAGAAAGAGGCCTTTCTTCTTCTGACAGGTATTTCCGGCATCGGACCGAAGTTGGGGTTGAGCGTCCTGTCGACGCTGTCCGTCAAGGACTTGTTCTCTGCCATTCAAGTCGGCGATACCGAAAAGCTTGCAACGGTGTCTGGGATAGGCAAAAAATCCGCCGCCAGGATTGCCTTGGAACTCAAAGATAAGGTGGCGAAGCTCCATCCGGTGGGCGCACCAGGCGGGGCCGACAACGGGCGGCCCGTGAGTCCTCTGTATGACGATGCCATGTCGGCTCTCGTGAATCTCGGGTATCGGCAACCGGATGTGAAAGAGGCGCTGAAGCGGGTCGAAAAGTCCGGCGCGATGGCGCGGGGACTGGAGCAGGTAATTCGAGAGGCACTCAAAGACCTTGCTAAGGGGTGACGCATGCTGACAGAGGGCCTGCAATCGACGTTGGAGCAATGGGGCATCAGGGGGACGCTCGCGCTGCTGCTGCTGTCTGCCGGTCTAGCAGGATCGAACGCGGTAGCTGAGAGCATGGACGATGTGAAGAGCATTCGCAAGACATGCGGGGCCTGCCCTGAAGGGTATGCTACGACTGGGCGCACCACTGCTCCGGAGCTCTGCAAGGACGGTGATCCGGTCTTGGTGCAGTGCGTGCCCTTAGGGGCGAACATGCTGGCGGTGTGCGGGCCTTGCCCGGACGGCTATGCTGAAATCGGCCGATCGAATGTGCCTTCCAGGTGCGGATCCGTCGACGGCGGACTCGTCTCGCAGTGCCAGTCGCAACAGATGGGAACGAGCCTACCCGATCCGACGCAAGGCGGCGTCCGATGCCCGCCGGATTGCGGAAGCCCAGCTGCGCCAGGCCAGGGTGCCTCTCCGCCGCCCCCTAAATTCAGACCGTCACCGGAGCCTCGGTAGCCGAACCATCCGCTGGAGCCATACTGTCCAATGACCGAGCGCACGGTGAGCAACCAACTGACCGACGATGAGCGCGGCCTCGAAGCGGCACTGCGTCCACAGAGCCTGCAAGAGTACGTCGGGCAGCCACGAATGAAAGAGTCCCTGGAGATTTGTATCGAAGCCGCCAAGCGACGGGGCGAAGCGTTGGATCATGCCATTTTTTACGGCCCGCCCGGATTGGGCAAGACCACGATCGCGCACATCATCGCCCGTGAGATGGGCTCGGCCATTCGCTCGACCTCCGGCCTGGTGCTGAGTCATGCCGGCGACCTTGCCGCGATCTTGACCAATTTGCAGGAACGGGATGTACTGTTCATCGATGAAATTCACCGACTGCCGGCTTCGGTGGAGGAAGCCCTCTATCCGGCGATGGAAGACTATCAGCTGGATCTGGTCATCGGACAGGGTGCCTCAACCAGGACCGTGAAGCTCGAATTACCACGGTTTACGCTGGTCGGCGCCACCACGAGGGCTGGGGCCTTGACCTCACCCCTCAGGGACCGGTTCGGCTTGGTCCATCGCCTGGAATTTTATTCCCCCGAGGAGTTGACCTCCATTGTGACACGCTCCGCCGGATTGCTCCACATCCCGATCGACGAGGCCGGTGCGTCGGAAATCGCCCGCAGGGCTCGCGGTACCCCGCGCATCGTCAATCGGCTGATCAAGCGAATTCGAGACTATGCGGAGATCAAAGCGCAGGGGCGGATCACCAGGTCGGTGGCGCAGGAGGCGTTGGCGTGGTTGGCGGTCGATGCGGCCGGGCTGGATGAGATGGACCGGCGTATCGTGCTCACCGTCATCGAGAAGTTCAACGGCGGCCCTGTGGGGGTCGACTCCCTGGCGGCTGCCGTGCAGGAGGACAAGGGGACACTCGAGGATGTCTACGAGCCCTATCTGATCCAGGCCGGTTTCCTGGAGCGGACCGGCCGCGGTCGTCAGGCGACCAGGCTGGCGTTTGATCACTTCAAGAAACAAAAAGATCTCCTCTCGTTCTCCGGCGGAACCGACGCCGTCACAACTCCTTGAATCCTCGCACCTATCCTTGCAATGCCCTTGCAGGCTCCTGTAGGATGCCCACTTGCCTAGACGCATGTCTCGGCGTGGACTCGTATCGCGGCGTCGCCTCCTCGAAGGCACGCATCGCGAGGAGGGAATCCCCCCGTCATGTCTGATGACCTGCAAAGCCATCGCCAGGAAATCGACCGGATCGATGATCAGATTCTGCGCCTGCTGAACGAGCGCTCGAAATCCGTCATCGAAATCGGACGACTAAAGAAGCTAAAAGATGCGGAAGCGCACCTACATACGCCGGCTCGCGAAGCGGCGATTTTTGAGCGGCTGAGCAGGCAGAATACCGGTCCCTTTCCTACCGAAGCCATTCGGGCGGTGTATCGGGAAATCATGTCGGCCTCGTTGTCTCTGGAAGGGCCGCAGAAGGTCGCCTATCTCGGGCCTCGGGCCACGTTCACGCATATGGCCTGCATGCAGAAGTTCGGTTCATCCGCGCACTATATCCCGGTGAACAGTATCAAGGACGTCTTCAGTGAGGTGGAGCGTGGTCGCGCCCATTTCGGCGTGGTTCCCATTGAGAACACGACGGAAGGCGTGGTGAACCACACGCTGGATATGTTTGTCGACTCCAACCTGCTGATTTACGGAGAGGTCCTTCAGGAAGTCGCACATCACCTCATGTCCAAGAGTGGCTTGGCGGGAGACATCAAACGGATCTATTCGCACCCGCATGCCATTGCCCAATGCCGGAATTGGCTGGAAACGAATCTGCCCCACGTCCCGGTATCGGAGGTGGCGAGTACTGCACGCGCGGCGGAAATGTCCGTCGATGATCCGTCGGCCGCCGCCATCGCGTCGGAGTTGGCATCGCAGTTGTATGGGCTCAAAGTCGTGACGGCCAGAATCGAAGATAACATCAACAACTTTACCCGTTTCCTGGTCTTGTCGCAGAAAGCTCCTGAGCGGACCGGCCATGACAAGACATCGTTGATGTTGTCGGTCAAGGATAAGGTCGGCGCCTTGTACGATCTCTTGAGGCCCTTTGCCTCCCATGGTCTCAACATGACCAAGATCGAATCGCGTCCATCACGCCGGAAGGCGTGGGAGTACATTTTCTTTGTCGACATTGAAGGACACATCGACGAAGAACGAGTGAAAAAGGCGGCCGAAGAGGTCAAGAGCCGCTGTTTGTTTATGAAGATTCTTGGGTCGTATCCCGCGTATTCCTAGCAGAATGCGGAAACATTCCGCCAGCGGCACTCTCGCGTCATTCAGCGGCTCACCCTACCGCCACGGGACGAGGGCTTGTCTCGGCAGGCTCGGGGTGGATGTACATGCACGATTCATCTTCGGGACAACGGGTGCTCATAGACTCGCGACCCTCCGCAGAGGTGACCGCATGTTTCTTCGCGTCGCGGACCTCGCTGCGGCCTTGCGCGCATCCTGCGGTGGATGGTTGATTCGAGACGGCGATGTGGAGCTTAGTGCGAGTGACGTCGCAACAAACGAGTGTGTCCGAAACCTGCTAGAGAATCGAGTCACGCCATGCCATTGAACGTGCATCCCGATATCGCGTCCCTCGTGCCGTACGTTCCCGGAAAACCCATTGAAGAGCTGCAGCGAGAGTTAGGCCTGCCGCGAGCCGTCAAGTTGGCCTCCAATGAAAACCCGATCGGCCCGTCGCCGAAAGCGCTCGCCGTATTAGCCGAGACCGCCGCCACACTGCATCGGTACCCGGACGGTGGGGCGTTCCGATTGCGAGGGGCGCTGGCCGAGCGATGGAAGGTCTCGCCGGATCACGTCATTTTGGGAAACGGTTCGGATGAGCTCCTCGGCCTCCTGGCGCGCACCTTTTTGTCGCCGGGGGATGAAGCGGTTATGGCTGAACATACCTTCGTGATTTATAAAATGGAGGTGAAGGCGGCGCACGGAGTGGCGGTGGAGGTTCCTCAAAAGGCCTGGCATCACGACTTGCCGGCGATGGCGGCGGCTATCACTGATAAGACCCGGTTGCTCTTTGTCTGTAACCCCAACAACCCGACCGGCACCATGGCCACGAAGGCCGAGGTGGCGGCCTTGATGGCTCGTGTGCCGGAGCACGTCGTGGTGGTTTTCGATGAAGCCTATTACGAATATGTCCGGCATCCGGCGTTTCCCGACTCGATCGGGTATGTAACGGCCGGGCGGAATGCCATTGTGCTGCGGACGTTCTCAAAGATCTACGGCTTGGCCGGCTTGCGGATCGGGTATGGCATCACAACGCCGGAAATTACCAATTACCTGAATCGACTCCGTCCGCCCTTCAATGCCAACAGCATGGCGCAGCGTGCGGCCTTGGCCGCACTGGATGACGAGGCCCACGTGGCCGCCAGTCGATCGCTTAATCATACGGAAATGGACAACGTGCGGGCCGGTCTGCAGCGGCTTGGTTTTGAAGCGTTGCCGAGCGAGACGAATTTCCTCTATTTCGATGTCGGAAGGGATGGGCGTGCAGTGTTCGACGCACTGCTACGCAAGGGCATCATCGTTCGTCACATCGACGGCCGTATGTTGCGGGTCACCATCGGCCTCCCGGAAGAAAATCAACTGTTCCTGAGCGCGCTGGAAGACGTGCTGGGCGCGACGCGATAAGGAAAGCGAGACGCGATCATGATTATTGTCTTGAAACCTGACGCTTCCGAGCGGGAAGTCGATCACATCATCGACCGACTTCGTGAGCTGGGGCTGAAGTCGCACATTTCTACGGGTCAGGAGCGGACCATTATCGGGGTGATCGGGGACGACCGGATTTTGCACAATCAGCCGTTGACGGCGTTGCCGGGCGTCGAAAGTGTGCTGCCGATTCTGGCGCCTTGGAAACTGGTGAGCCGGGAGTTTAAGAAAGAGAACACCATCATCGACGTCAACGGGGTGAAGATCGGCGACAAAAAGATCACGATCATGGCCGGCCCCTGTGCGGTTGAACGGTTGGAGTTGACGGTCGGGATTGCGCATGAAGTGAAATCCGCTGGGGCCACGGTCCTGCGAGGCGGCGCATATAAGCCTCGAACGTCGCCCTATTCTTTCCAGGGGCTGGGGCGAGAAGGACTGGACTATTTGGTGGAGGCCAAGAAGCAGACGGGGCTTCCGGTCGTGAGCGAGATCCTGGACACCCGCGACATCGAGCTGTTTCTCGAAAAGGCCGACATCATTCAGATCGGTGCCCGGAACATGCAGAATTTCGAGCTTCTCAAGGAGGTCGGTGCGTACGACAAGCCGGTCCTGCTGAAGCGAGGCCTCTCCGCCACGATCAAGGAATTTCTGCTGTCTGCGGAGTACATCATGTCCCGCGGCAATCGCAACGTGATGCTCTGCGAACGCGGCATCCGCACCTTTGAAACACAGTATCGGAATACGCTGGACCTTGCGGCCATCCCCACGCTGAAAGACCTATCGCATTTGCCGGTGATCGTCGATCCCAGCCATGCGACCGGCAAGTGGGATTTGGTGGCGCCGATGTCGAAAGCGGCCATTGCGGCCGGAGCCGATGGGCTGTTGATCGAAGTGCATTCCAACCCCGAATGTGCGCTCTGCGATGGGGAGGAGTCGATCCGGCCGTCGAAATTCAAGGAGTTGATGGGCGACTTGCGGAAGATTGCGACCGCGGTCGATCGCACGTTGTAACCCTTCCCGCACCGCGGCGATGCACGTTGGAGCGTGAAGAGGCGTAAGTCATTCAATGAAGACACCACACTTTAAACAGGTGGCGATTATCGGCGTCGGGCTCATCGGGGGCTCGCTGGGCATGATTTTACGTCGGCAACAACTGGCGGATTCAGTGGTCGGGATCGGACGCCGAGTGGAGAACCTGAAAACGGCAGTGGAGGTTGGGGCGATCGACCGGTACGTGTCCGATCCGCGCGAAGGGGTGGAAGGGGCCGACTTCGTCTTGCTGGCGACGCCGGTCGATACCTACGAGCGCCATTTGCAGGACTGGGCGGGATGTCTCAAGCCGGGCACGATCGTGAGTGACGTGGGCAGCGTCAAGGGCGCATTGGTGACGCGCTCGGAAGCCTTACTGCCGCCTGCCGTGAAGTTCGTGGGCGCGCATCCCATTGCCGGGAAGGAGAAGACCGGAGTCGCCGCCGGTTCGGAAACCCTTTTCTCAGGTGCGCGCTGCATTTTGACGCCTACCGCGACAACCGACCCCGAGGCGTTGCGGATCGTTCGCGCGGTGTGGGAGCTGGCCGGCTCGATCGTCTTGGAGATGGACCCGTTCCTTCACGATAAAATCCTCGGCGCGGTGAGCCACCTCCCGCATGTGGCGGCCTTTGCGTTGATGACGGCCTTGGCCGACGTGCGCGATCACGGCGTGCCGGAATTGGACTTGGCGGGTCACTCAGGCGGGGGGTTACGGGACACGACGAGAATCGCCGCGAGTTCTCCGGAAATGTGGCGGGACATTTTTTTATGGAACCGAGACAATGTCGTGTCCTTAATCGAGACCTACGAACGGCATCTGGGCGAGCTGAAGCGCTTGATCGCTGCCGGTGACGCATCGGGGATCGAAAAGCAATTGGACAAGGCGAAGCATGAGCGGGAACAGCTGACTCTCAAGACGCCGCGGAAAGCCTAGGTCGCGATGGCATCAATGACGATTACTCCAGGTCGGCCGTTGAAGGGCACCATTACGGTGCCGGGCGATAAGTCCGTCACGCACCGGGCGATCATTCTTACGGCCCTCGCCGAAGGCGCGAGTACCATTCGCGACTATTGTCGGGGCGAAGATTGCCTGAACACCATGCGCGCGTTTCGGTCGTTGGGGGTACATATCGACGAGTCGCCGGAAACCTTGCGCGTTACCGGCAAGGGCATGTGGGGACTGACCGAGCCGTTCGGGCCGATCGACTGCGGGAATTCGGGAACGGGGATTCGGTTGATGGCCGGTCTACTCGCCGGGCAAGATTTTTTCACCATCCTGACCGGTGATGAATCAATCCGGCGTCGCCCGATGGGACGCGTGGTGAAACCATTGCGAACGATGGGGGCGACCATTGCCGGGCGTAAAGGCGGAGAACTGGCTCCCTTGGCCATTACCGGCACTCGTTTGCGGGGCGTGTCGTATGTGTCGCCGGTGGCGAGCGCGCAGATCAAGTCGTCGCTCCTGTTTGCTGCCTTGTATGCCGATGGCCTCACGACGATCTCGGAACCGCGACTCTCGCGGGACCACACCGAACGGATGTTTGCTTATTTCGGGATCCCATTCCAGCGAGAGGGCTGCACGGTGCGGATCGAGGGGCGGCCGTCCGAACGCTGGGGCGGGAAGCCGGTGGTGGTGCCGGGAGATCTGTCGGCTGGGGCATTTTTCCTGGTCGGGGCTTCGATTGTGCCGGATTCCGATGTGACGATTCGCAATGTGGGGATGAATCCGACACGAACCGGCTTGGTAGAGATTCTGTGCCAGATGGGTGCGCAGATTGAAATTCTCCATCCTCGCGAGGAGGCCGGAGAGCCGGTGGCTGATCTGCGTGTGCGTTCCAAGCCCCTTCACGGTGTGCGGATCGGGCCGGATCAGATTCCCCAGACCATCGATGAATTTCCCATTCTGTGCGTGGCAGCCGCAGTAGCGGAGGGGGAGACAGTGATTACCGGTGCCGAAGAGTTGCGGGTGAAAGAGAGCGATCGGATCGCGACAATGGCCAAAGAACTGCGGGCGATGGGCGCGCGAATTGAAGAGCGGCCGGATGGCCTGGTGATTCACGGGTTGGGGCGCAATGGGAGCAACGGGGCGCTGACCGGATCGACATGCGAAAGCCATGGCGACCACCGAGTGGCGATGTCTGTCGCCATCGGCGCGTTGACCGCCGCGCAGCCGACTCAAATTGTCGACACCGCCTGTATCGAGACTTCGTTCCCGGGCTTTGAGGGTAAGCTCTTGGAACTGTTGACTGCTTCGGGAAACCGTCTATAGTGCGAGGAACGAGTGTCTGAGCGTATGGGTGACGACCGGACAAAACGTGGATTGATCATCGCCATCGATGGTCCGGCTGGAGTGGGGAAGAGTACGGTTGCACGGCTGCTGGCCCGGGAACTCGGCTACCTTTATCTGGATACCGGGGCCCTCTACCGGGCGATCGCTTGGAAGGTGCGGGATATGGGTGTGAGTCCTGATGATCCGCTTGCCATCGCGGCATTGTTGCCGAAGACGACCTTGCAGATGGCCTGTGGACCGGAGCAATCTCACGTGCTCTTGGATGGACGAGACATTACCGGTGAATTACGCACACCGGGTGTGACGGCGCTGGCCTCAGTGGTTTCGGCCATTCCGGCCGTTCGCGAATGGTTGTTGCCGGTGCAGCGGAAGATCGGGGAGGAAGGCTGTGTGGTTGCTGAAGGTCGCGATATCGGCACCAAGGTGTTTCCTCAAGCCGACGTGAAGTTTTTTCTGGAAGCCGATGCCGAGGTTCGCGCGACCAGACGGCATCTCGAATTGGTCGCGGCCGGTCACTCGGTGCACTTTGATCAGACCAAGCGCGACCTGACCGGGCGGGACGATCGGGATCGCTCTCGTGCCGTGGCGCCCTTGATCCCTGCGCCCGATGCGGAGCACATCGATACGTCGAGCATGCCGGTGGACGCGGTCGTAGCACATATGATGGCAGTGGTTACGGCGCGATTGTGAGTTCCACACTCTATGGTCTGTTGTGGGTCCTATCTCGTACGATCGGATGGGTATGTTTTCGGTATCGAACCGTCGGCACGGTGCCGCGAGATGGCGGACTGCTGATCGCCTCGAACCATGCCAGTTATTTGGATATTCCGCTGCTCGGTTGCGGCATTCCCAGGCGGGTGTGGTACATGGGGCGGCATGATTTGTTTCCGATTCCGCTGCTCAACGGCCTGCTGCAAGCGTTGGGATGGATTCCATTACGGATTGGTCGCCTCGATCGGGACGCCTTCAGTAAAGCGGTGGCCTTGATCAAAGAGGACAAGGCCGTGGCCATTTTCCCCGAAGGCGGGCGGACGATGACCGGTGCATTGAAACCGGGGAAGCCGGGGATCGGGGTGATCGTGTCGCAGACCGGATGCCGCGTGGTGCCGGCGCATATCGGCGGAACGTTTGAGGTGCTGCCTCCGGGAGCTAAGTGGCCCAGGTTCCGCCGCGTGACGGTGACCTATGGAGAACCGTTGGACTTCTCGGCAGACGCCGCCCAGTTGGAAGGCAAAGTGTTTTATCAACATGTCAGTCGGACGGTGATGGCCAAAATTGCGGAACTCGGACAGGTTCCGATTCCGGGGGATGGTCCGGCCCAAGCCGACACACCCCGTGGTGCTGCAGCCACACCAACAGCCCGGTCTTGCAACGCTGAGTAAGACGCGGGCGTTTTTCACAATCAGCACCCGGCGCAAGCCGGAGGACGAGGATGTTTTCATGAGTACTGCCACACCCCAGAGCGAACCCAAACTTGACCGCGATGCCTTGGCGGCGATGTATGAGGAGACCTTCCGTAATTTTGAGGAAGGCACCATCACTGAAGGCATGGTCGTCGCCATCGGCAAAGACAAGGTGGTGGTCGATATCGGCTACAAGTCTGAGGGCATGATCCCAGCCGACCAGTTCTCCCATGAGGAACTGGCGCAATTGAAGGTGGGCGATCGGCTTCAAGTGTATCTCGAAGAATGTGAAGATGCCGACGGCAATCTGGTGCTTTCCAAAGAAAAAGCCGACAAGATGAAAATCTGGGAGGAATTGGAGAAGCTCCACAAAGACGAAAAAAGCATCGAGGGTAAAATCATTTCCCGTATCAAGGGCGGCATGATGGTCGATATCGGCGTCAAAGCGTTCTTGCCCGGCTCGCAGATCGATCTGCATCCGGTTCGCGATCTCGACAGCTTGGTCGGAAAGACCTTTCCCCTCAAGATCATCAAGATCAACCATCGTCGCGGCAACGTGGTCGTGTCCCGGCGCGTGCTGTTGGAAGAGACGCGCGATCGTCGCCGTCAGACGACCTTGTCCACGCTGAAGGAAGGCCAGTTGATTCAGGGGACAGTCAAGAACATCACCGATTACGGGGCATTCATCGACCTCGGCGGCATCGATGGATTGCTGCACATCACGGATATGTCCTGGGGACGCGTGGGGCATCCGTCTGAGTTGTTCCAGGTCAGCGATAAGGTGGAAGTCACCGTCCTCAAGTACGATCGGGAAACCGGCCGTATTTCGCTGGGCTTGAAGCAGAAGTCGGCGGATCCCTGGACCGGTGTGGCGGGCAAGTATCCGGTGGGCACGCGTGTGCGTGGCCGAGTCGTCAGCTTGACCGACTACGGTGCCTTTGTGGAATTGGAGCCCGGAGTGGAAGGTTTGGTACACGTGTCGGAGATGTCCTGGACGCACGAAGTGCGCCATCCGTCCCGCGTCGTGTCGGTGGGCGATCAGGTCGAGGCTGCCGTGTTGAACATCGATCCGGGAAGCCGCAAGATTTCCCTGGGTATGAAGCAGACGGCTCCCAACCCCTGGGACATGATCGAGGCCAAGTATCCGGCCGGCACGCGCATCGAAGGAAAGGTGAAGAGTCTGACCGATTTCGGCGCGTTCGTCGGATTGGAAGAAGGCATCGATGGCTTGATCCACATCTCCGATATGTCCTGGACCAAGCACATCAAGCATCCGTCCGAACTGTTCAAGAAGGGACAGAAGGTGGATGCCGTTGTGATTCGTATCGACAAGGAAAAGGAGCGACTCTCGCTGGGGTACAAGCAATTGTCCCGTGACCCGTGGGAGGAGCAGATTCCGAACCGCTACCGGGTGGGCGATAGCATTACCGGCAAGGTCAGCAAGATTGCCGACTTTGGACTCTTCATCGAATTGGACGGCGACGTGGAGGGCTTGATCCACATCAGTGAAGTCGGGCTGGATGCCAATGTCCGCATGGAAGAGAAGTTTAAGCTGCAGGACGAAGTCACGGCGAAGATCATCAAGGTGGATCGTGAGGAGCGGAAGATTGCCCTCAGTCTGCGCGATCATCAGCTCGATTCGGATCGGCGTCAGGTGGAAGAATTCCACGCATCTCAGGGCGGCATCGACCAGAGCCTGGGACGCGCGGCTAAGCAGAGCCGGAAGCGCAAAGACAATCAGAGCGATTCCGAAGCCTAAACACCCGGAGATCGAATGGGGCCACAAGCAGACACGGCGGCTCCACCAAAGCGGAGCATGCTGCGCCGGATACTCTGGGCGATCGTCATCGGGGGAGGGGCGTTGATACTCATCAATGCGCTCCTCCCCGACCTCGATTTGTCCGGGCAGGATCGTGTGGCGCTCATTCGCGTCGAAGGCGTCATTCTTGATGCCCAAGCGACGATCAGCGAGTTGAAGCACTACAGCGAAAACCCGCTGGTCAAAGCGATCGTGTTGCGGATCGACAGCCCGGGGGGCGGGGTCGTGCCTTCCCAGGAGATACACGATGCCGTGAAGCGAGTGAAGAATAAGAGCAACAAGGCCGTGATCGCCTCCATGGGCACGGTCGCCGCCTCCGGGGGGTACTACATCGCTGCGGCCACGGACCGGATCATCGCCAATCCCGGGACCCTGACCGGGAGTATCGGCGTGATCATGGAAATGGCGAACTTCGAAGGCCTGATGAAAAAAGTCGGGGTCGAAGGGGTGGTCATCAAGAGCGGGCGCTTCAAGGATGTCGGCTCGCCTATACGGAAAATGAGCGAGGAAGAACGCAAACTTCTGCAATCCGTAATGGACGACGTGCATCACCAGTTTATCCAAGCTGTGGCCGACGGCCGATCGCTGGAGGTCTCTGAGGTAGAGCCGTTGGCCGACGGGCGGATTTATACCGGGCGTCAGGCGAAAGAAGCGCGTCTGGTCGATGAGTTGGGTGATCTCGATGATGCCATCCATATCGCGGCGGATATCGCCGGCATGGAGGGCGAGCCCAAAGTTGTGGAGCCGCGCAAGCGATTCTCAATTCGGGACATTATCGAGTCACGGTGGGCGTCGGTCTTTCCGAAGTTGGAGTTGGATACCGGCGTCAAACTAAAATACCTGATGGCGTTCTGAGCGGCCGAAGCACCAGGGTGACGGTGATGCAGCAATTCAGCCGCACGTAAGCCCACCCCACGAGGAGAGGGACGATGACCAAAGCGCAGATTATCGAGCGGGTATCGGAGCAGGTCACGACGCTGACGAAACGGCAAGCGGAGATTGTGGTCAACACCATCTTCGATTGTATTCGGGACTCGCTGCGAAGCGGCAACAAGACGGAGATTCGAGGATTCGGAAGTTTTCGTCTCCGCGCCAGGCGGATGAAGGAAGGTCGCAACCCCAAGACCGGCGCGACGGTTGCGGTTCCCGCCAAGCGTGTGCCATTCTTTAAGGCAGGCAAGGAACTGAAGGAATTACTCAATAAGTAACAGGAGTGATACCGTGGCAGAGTCGTCAAATCTAGCAGCCCCTGAGGTTCGGTGGAGCGACGGCGCACTCAAACGTATGGAGCGCGCGCCCATGTTTTTGCGTGGGATGGTCCGTCGCTTGGCCGAGAAAAAGGCGCGGGAATTGGGTTATGCCGAAATAACCGAAGACATTCTCGAACAGTTCAAGGGCCAAATGATGGGGACCATGGGCGGTGAAGGCGGCATGGCCGAGGCCGCCGACCAAATGGCCAAGGGCCAGCTGCCATGGACGGCTGCAGCAAAGGAACGTCTGGCCGCGGTGCCGGAGTTCATGCGGGGGATGATCAAGCAGATCGCCGATGAGATTGCCCGGAAGGGCGGTCATATGGAAGTGAACGTCGACCTGTTTGAAAAGGTCGAAGCCCTCGGCGAGATTCGTGAACAAGAGGCGGCTCCGCTGGAATGGACCGAGGGCGCCCTGGCGTTGCTCCAGCAAAAAATCAAAGAGTCTCCGCCGATCGCGATGGACTTTGTGAGCGATATGATCAAGCATGATACCGAGGAACTTGCGCGGGAAAAGGGCTTGACCAGGATTGATGAACACATCGTGGTGCAGCTATGGGAGGCTCCTCAGGAACGCGTGGCCTGGAGCGATGAGGCGTGGAAGCGACTGCAAACGTCGCCGGATTTCGTTCGCAGCGGCATTCGGAAGGCGGCGGAGCGCAGAGCCCGCAAGCTGGGTCTCAAAGAGGTCGACTCGGAACATCTCACCACGTTCCGCAACCAGGCCATGATGAAGGCCGTGAAGAGAATCCGGTCGTTCGGCTATAACGAGTTGACGTTCGACGCCTTCGATACCGCGCTGCAGAAAACCAAACGGCTGCAAGGAAACGATCAGGCGGAAAAACGACTGCAGGAAATCCGGTCACATTTTAGTGACCCGGAAGTGAAAAAGCCCGAGGGCGGTACCTTGGGGGCCGACCTCATGGGGCGGTTTAGGAAGTTTCTTAAAGGTGAAGGGTCACTCTAGTCGTATGTCGGCGGGAGTTGCCCGCGCCAGTCTCCATTAACAGACCATCATTGTGACCCGCCCTGCGCCGAAGCTGCAGGGCGGGTTTTTTTGTTGTGCAATCTATCTCACCCGGTGATACATCCTCGGTTCTCTCGCCTGCGTTCATACCTCCTCCCTGCCGTAAGCGAGGTGGAGGGTGAGGTCATTGGCCGAAACAGCCGGGGTAGAATCGAAGCCGTCGGAGTACGACAGAGGTGAGTTCAGGCAGCGTTCAGTCAGGAGGGAGGCCCTGTAACCGAGAGCGACAGCAGATGATGGTCGGAAGTCAGACACAACCGGGACTGTGCCAGAGAGAATGGGCCTGGGGCACAGGTCGAGTGGCTTCGACGAAACCCACCCGCAAGTCACAACGCCGGCGGGTGGATTTCAACCTTGAAAGGGCTACAGTAACCAGATCGCTTAGTGAGATGCGACGCTGGCGGCCTGAGGCCAAAACTTATGGCGAATTTGCGGAAGCGGTTCGTTGTCGAAATTTGGAATGTCGTACAGGCAGCGGTCGATGGTTGAGACTTCATCTTCCGTGAGCTCCAACGCAATCTGTTTCTTCCAGAATTGGTCGAGGGCCAGGTAATCATTGGAAGTCGGCTTCTCGGCTAACAGCGCCTGCATCCTCTTGAAGCCTTCTGTATCGACTCCGGGTACACGGCCGTTGTTACGGTCGATGCACCACTTCAACACTTCGGCTACGCCGTACATGGTCAACGGGATCGTCACTTTATCGCTCATGGGCACCTCCTCCACACTTGGTCCGCATTGTAGCCTAAGGCTTTCCGAGTTTTCAAAGGGGCGAAAGGCCTAGGCGAGAGTGCCCATTGGGGGCCAGGCGATATCTCCCCTGACCACGTCTGACTTCGTTGCGAAGCAGGAGGGGGCTCTGTATACTCCGCTCGACGCGTGGGACGTGGAGGCGGCGAAGCATGGACTTGGCCGGAATGTCATGCCTTTTTCAAAGAGATGGAGATGACCGTCGACCTTCAGCACAGGAAACGGCTGTCGAGTTGCCGTCTCGCATTCGCGCTGCTGGCCTTCGGTATTCTGCTGTCCGCTTGTTCAAAGGGCGATTCCTATGTGCCCCCGGACCCGTTCTACTATTTTGCCAGTTACTCAGTGGGGAAAAATCCGACGACGGTCACGACTGCGGATTTCAACCGAGATCAAATCACCGATCTCATCACCACCAATATCTCCAGTAACTCCATTTCGCTGCTCTTTGGCAACGGCGATGGCACCTTCCGTGAGCAGGTGCAGGTGAAAGTCTGCCAGGAACCCCGGTCGCTGGCCGTGCACGATTTCAACCACGACAATCAACTTGATGTGGTACTCGCCTGTTCCGGTGGAGACCAGGTTTCCATTCTCCTTGGGCGTGGAAACGGGAAGTTCGATGAGGGGCCGCAGTATCCTGTTCATCGTGCGCCCGTCTCGGTGTCTAGCGACGATATCAATGGGGACGGGCATCCGGATTTGGCAGTCGCCCTCCGTAACGATAAAGTGAAAATTTTTCTTGGCAATGGTCGCGGGGAATTCCGACCCGGCATGCAGTATGAGTATGGGGATACGCCTACGTCCTTGGCGCTGAAAGATCTCAATCTGGACGGTAAGCCGGATCTGGTGGTGACCAACGGGGGGCCAATGTTGAGCGCGGTCTCGGTATGGATTGGCAACGGGGACGGGACGTTTCGAGACCCGAAAGACTACAAGACCGGAAGGCGACCCCTGGGGGTCAGCTTCGCCGATTTTAACAATGATCACCTGTCCGACCTTCTCGTGATCAACGGGGAAGGGGACAGTTTCACCACCTTTCTCGGAAACGGCAACGGAACCTTTCAGCAGGGGAAAGATTCCGGTGCAGATGCCAGCCCAAATTTCGGCGTCGCGCATGATTTCGACGGCGACCATATCGATGATGTGGCCATCGTCAACTTGCAGTCCACCGATCTTTCCATCTTATTCGGGCGCGGCGACGGCACCTTTCACTATCCACCGCGAAATTATCGAACGAAGAATGGGCCGTTCGCCGTTGCCAGTTATCGCGTCTCTGCGGACAATGCGGAAGAGCCGGGCCTAGTCACGGCAGACAATGGAGCAGGCAGCGTCTCGATCTTTCTCCATCGCGGCCGGATGCGCCCGGGCTCGGCCGGGACGACGGAGTAGTGAGCGTTTCAGGTTGGCGACCCTATAGCCGATGAGAAGACTGGCGGTTTGCTTGACACCTCGATAGGGCTCGGATAGAGTTCGAAAAGGTCGTCGGACCAAGGGCCGCGCTCTTTTCAGCCAGCACACGGCGGGGGCTTGTGCGAGCGTTTCTGTGGTGGTTCAGCATGGGCTGCCTAACGACATTGGCAGTCTTGATGGTTCAGGGCGGAATGCGCGATCTGGTTTCGGGCACCAACCCGGCGGGGAGTTCAGGCGCGATTCTTTCCATGAGCACCACGATCTTCGGGGGTGGGTTATTGGCCGGTTGCCTTGCCCTTATCCTCAATCGTCTCCGCTAAACAGCATGCTGACGTTTGTATCGGTTTGAAATGGGACGATACGTCCAGAGAGGCCAGTGGAAAGGGGCACGACCGGGCGATGCACTGCCTGAAATGCAAAGGTTTTATGATGGTCGAGCGGCACTACACGCTCATGAATCGCCGTCTCTACGCCCGTTGCCTGAACTGTGGATTCTGGATTGATCTGGCCGACTTGCTCCGGTTCTTTCATAAGGTGATTGCCAGCAGCGTGCGTGGCACAAAGGTTCGAGAAACGTATACCCTGTGAGAGTCAGGCAGGGCCTCATCATCACAAGAAAGCATAGACACGCCGCATGAAGCGTACATGGCAGACCTGGTCGATGCGTGGTTTTGCGGTTCTTCTTCTCGCGTCCGCCTCATGGAGTGGCCAGGCCTTTGCCCTGGACAGTGACGCGGATGATGAGGTCATTACGGTCCCCTACGATCCGAGGCCGGTACCCACGGCCAAGCAAGCTCACCACAGTCTCCGGTGGCGCCATGTGCCGGCGCACAGCATTCTGCTCAAAGAATTGAAAACTGGTACGACGCTGTATCAGTTCGAAAGTGCTAAGCGGCTGTCACCGGCCAGCCTCACCAAAATCATGTCTGCGCTGGTGATTCTGGAGTACGGTCACTTGGATGACGAGGTGACCGTCAGTCCCAAGGCTGCCCGTGCACACAAGACGCATTTGCGTCTACGCACCGGCCAGATCTTTCGCCTAGAAGATCTGTTGAAGGCCATGCTGATCATGTCGGCGAATGATGCGTGCCTGGCCGCCAGTGAGCATGTGGGCGGCGACGAGGCGCGATTCGTGGAACTCATGAACGCCAAGGCTGTTGCGCTGGGGTTACAGAACACCCATTTCAGCAACGCGTGTGGATTCGATGCCCCTGAACATTATTCGACGGCGGAAGATCTCGCGAAGCTCAGTGAAATCGCCATGCACCATCCCGTCTTCAAAGAATTGGTCAGCGAAGAACGGGAAATCATCATGCCGATCAATGAGCACCGTGCGTATGTCCTGCGGACCACGAATCGGTTGCTGGGCCGGATTCCCGGAGTGCAGGGGGTGAAGACGGGCTTCACGTCCAAGGCAGGCCGATGCCTCATCGCGAAGGTGTCGCAAGACGGACGCGATCTCCTCCTCGTGATTTTGAATTCCAAACGCCGTTGGAATACGGCGACAAGCCTCATCAATTACGGTCTGCGACTCAGTGATAGTCGCGCCGCCCTCGCTCGGTAGTCTTCTCGTTCATCGACTGTGGTGATGGCATTGCGCCGGACCTGTTGTGTGCGGGTGCGGCAGCGAGCCGCTCGCCGAAGCGGGGTATGGGTTGGAAATCTCGAACGCGACGAATTGGAGGAGGATTCGTGAAGAACTCGGGACCCAACACGATCCTTGAGGCTTATCGAGGCAGCGAAAATTCGACGTTGACGTCCTTGCCCAGATAGTTCACCTGGAAGCCCTGCTTGTCGTAGGCCAGTAAGGCGCCCATCACGTTCTCATCGCCATAATCTTCCTTGCCCAGAATCTTGCGCACGTCGTCCGGACTCTCGCTGTTGAGGACATTGCGAAAGATACCTCGTGTCTTAAACGCAAAGCGGTTGTTGATGAAAATTAAATCGACTTTCCCGTCCTGCACCCGAACCCCGGCCATCGGGCCGGTCGGTTTGCGTTGATCCAACAGGAAAATGAAGGTGGCTTCCTGCTCCGCCTTGATGCCGGGAATTTTTTCGTTGACGAGGCCATCGAGGGCCTTCGCCTCATCGTCGCCTAACTTGATACCGAAGAGTGAGACATCCTGACTGGCAATTCCTTTGGGGTCTGTCAGGTCGTTCTTGCTCAGTTCATAGGGCTCGGCATTCACTACAGCAGCCAGGCAAAGGGACCCCAGCGTGGCCATCAAGGCGGTGAACGTCCGCTTGCGTTGGATCATGAATGCCTCCTTACCAGAAATCTCGGGGGGTCGAACAGTTCTGATGATTCGCACTGAACGAAAGAAAAAACGGCCCAGGCAACGGGGCATTCTATCCAACGCGTCGTCTGACTTTCAAGGTCGTGCCGGAGCGGAGGAGAGGTCTCCTTTTTGGGGGCGTCGATCGCAATGGCGTCCGGCCGGATAGGTCTGTGGGGTATCCGGCCGTGAGTGTGGGCGAGGACGCCGATTGCAGATCCCGCATGGTGCGTTGACACAGGGCTGCAAATTCTTCGGCGGCCACACCGCGGTACCGTTTCGTGAGATAGGCGAGCCCGACCATATGGCGTGGTGTGGGATCGTAGAGATCGATCACCTGAAGCCGCGTCGCGGGAAGACGAGACCGGACATAAAGTTCGGGAAGAATCGTCGCCCCGGTACCTTCCGCCACCGCCTGTAGAATGCCTTCCGGGGAGCTCATTTCCAGGACGACCTGCGGGTGCACTCCGGCCTTGGCGCATTCCACTTCGACCATTTTCCGCAAGCAATAATCAACGGGCATCAACACCAACGGCAGTCGGGCGAGATCCTGCATGCGAGTGCGTACCGTTCCTATGCTCATGCTCGCGGGGGCAATGAGGGCAAGGCGTTCCTCAAAAAGCGGGATGGTGGTCATGTGGGGGTGGGTGAGCGGCAGCAAACAGATGCCGATATCGAGCCGGTTGGCGAGGAGCCCGCTGACGATGTCGGATGACGGCTGAGCATGTACCTGCAAATGGATGTCTGGGAAACGCTGCTTGAATCGCGACACGAGTGGAGCAATCAGGTAGGAATTGACGGTCGACAAGGTACCGACGACCAGACGGCCGCGTTTCGCTCCCAGCAACTCATGGACGACCTGCGCGGCTTGATCCAGTTCCCGGAGGGCCCGTTCCGCGTGCACACGAAATAACTCGCCGGCCTGGGTCAGAACCACTTTCCGTCCCAGTCGATCAAACAGGCGGGTACCCAACTCGCGCTCGAGGGCGCCGATTTGTATCGAGAGCGACGGCTGCGAAACGTGAACCTGCTCCGCCGCCCGGGTGAAATTCTGGTGCGCGGCCACAGCCATGAAATAGTGGATTTGGCGTAGCTCCATGCATGGTCTCCTCAAGCTATAGCTAAAACCTATAGTTTTCATGAAAACAATATATTAGACGAATGCATCATAGCGGCCGTATGGTCTGAGGTCAACAGAGGTGCCGCCTATGGGATTCACGGTCCATTGTGGAACGGAAGGGCGCACCAGGCGGGTCATAGGAGGGCGCACATGATGGCAAGCAAGTGGTACGGCATGGGGGTGGTGGTGGTGGGAGTGACGGCAGTGCTCGCTGGTTGTGCGGACACGGGTGGCGTGAAGGGCGCCGTGCAACCGGTGGCTGGCATCACCGCAACGAAGACGCTGTATGAGCGGCTCGGGGGCAAGTCGGCGATTACCGCAGTCGTCGATCAATTCGTGGCCAATGTCGCCGCAGACCGACGGATCAACAGCCGGTTTGCCAGTACCGACATTCCGAAGTTGAAGGGACATCTCGTTGATCAGGTGTGTCAGGCGACGGGAGGGCCATGCACGTATCAGGGGCGAGATATGAAGCGCACTCATCTCGGCATGCAAATCAGTTCAGCCGATTTCGGAGCACTGGTGCAGGATCTCGTGGCCGCACTTGACGCGTTTCATGTGCCGGCGGGGGAGAAGAGCGAGTTGTTGGGGATGCTCGGTTCCATGAAGAAAGATATCGTGGAATTGCCGTAATGGCTCAACGCGGGGACCGGCTTGAGGGTCGGTCCCCGCATGATGGCGTTGACCAAACTCAGCGAGTCTGATTGACATCCACGAGCGCAGTGGCGAGTCGGCGGAGGCGTTGAAAGTAGCCCAGGCTGTCACCAGACAGGTCTTCCAGCAGCCCATCGAGGTCGGCAACACAATCTTGCAGAATGGCGATGCGCTGGTCGTCCAGTTCAGGTTGTCCATCCAGGTAGAAGACCGCGCAGCCGCCGATGACCGTGTCCAAGGTCATCAACTGTCCTTCGTTCGGGCTAGAAAAGTGGGGCCAGCCTTCGCGGCTGTGCTCTTCCCAAAGTGAGGCGATGGAGTGATGACTCATAACGGCGCGATACGTCGATGTCGGGTCCTGACGAACGGTTATCCCTGCAGCAACCCTAACGCATGCAGGAGCAAGACGGCAAGCATGCAGAGCCAGAGGCCGACAAATCGATAATCGATGGCTTCGCGTGCGAAACACCAGGATAACACCGGCGTGCGCCAGGCGGCCGGGCCCCATGTCAGGAAGCCACCCTTGATGACCATGGCACTTCCAGTCATCCACCAGAGTGGTTGATAGGGTAAGGCCGTGGACCAGAGCAGCAGCATGAGTCCGAGGACCATGCCGATGGCTTCCCATCGAAGCATGTGCGGATTCTCCGCCAATGAGTCGTGCAGCCGCCGTATCACAAGTAGGGGTGCGATCAAGAGGGCGAGGCCGTCGGCCATCCAGATACCGGCTATTGCCGCGAGTATGTACCGTGTCATCGTCGGTAGCGCGTCAGGCCTTATGACACTCTACGGATAGAGTCCGCGCTGGAGATGGGCCTGGGCGACCTTGTCGATTCCCGACATGAGCGCGGCCATTCGCATCGTCGTCCGCTTTTGGAGCGAGAACTGCAGGGTTCTGTCGAAGGCGCTCGTGATAATGTCCTGAAGTCGATCCTGAATATCCTTGGCTTTCCAGAAGAATCGCTGCACATCCTGCACCCACTCAAAATACGAGACGATCACGCCGCCCGAATTCGCCAGAATATCGGGAATGATGAAGATACCTTTGTCGGTGAGGATGCGATCGGCCTCCAGCGTCGTGGGCCCGTTCGCGCCCTCCGCCAGAATCCGGCAGCGTAACTTGGCCGCATTTGCGCCGGTGATTTGCTCGGAGAGCGCGGCGGGAACCAGCACGGTACAATCAAGTTGAAGGAGTTCCTCGTTGGTGATCGGTTCGCCGAGCTTGCTCTCGTGCAGTGGCTCCTGCTTCTCGCGATACCGGCGAAGGAGTTCCGGAATGTCCAGGCCCTTGGGGTTGTAGAGGCCTCCGCTCACGTCGCTCACGGCCACGACCCGTGCCCCCGCTTCCTGCATGATCAGCGCCGTGTGGGAGCCCACGTTGCCGAACCCCTGAATCGCGACGGTGGCCTGGCTGATATCCAGCTTCAGGTGACGTAAGGCTTCGAGCGTGACATACACGACGCCGCGACCTGTGGCGTCTTCCCGGCCAAGGCTGCCGCCGATGGAGAGTGGTTTGCCCGTGACCACTCCTTGCACCGCATATCCGACCTGCTGGCTGTAGGTGTCCATGATCCAGGCCATGACCTGTTGGTCCGTCCCCACATCCGGCGCGGGCACGTCTTTGTCCGGGCCGATCAACGGGAAAATCTCCGCGGCATATCGCCGCGTCAGCCGCTGGAGTTCTCCGCGGCTCAACAGTTTCGGGTCGACCTTGACGCCGCCTTTGGCTCCGCCGTAGGGGAGGTCGGCGAGCGCGCATTTCCACGTCATCCACATGGAGAGGGCGGCGACTTCACCCAGACTCACGCCGGGATGGTAGCGGATGCCTCCTTTCGACGGACCTCTGGCTGTATCGTGTTGGACGCGATAACCGGTAAAGACTTCGACGCGCCCATCGTCCATCCGTACCGGTACACTCACGATCAGCGAACGTTGAGGCAGTGTGAGCCGCTCGCGCAGGTTGGTATCCAGATGCATCGCTTCGGCCGCTTCATTAAATTGGGCGACGGCCAGACGAAATGTGTGGGTGTCCAGTTCAGTCATCAGGGCGCTCCTTCGGAATGAGTGACGCATCAATGAGTGTGGGGCTGAGATCGTCGGTGGAGTCCGCGAGATCGGCGGACTCCTGCCCCATGCGCGGGACCCAGGTCAGATGAAACCGTTCGGCAAAGTGGGCGGCAATACGTTGTTGTACGACAGGAAGCTCGGGTGCGGAGCCCAGCAGCGCGGCCATCGAAGTGACGCGGCAATCGGCGATTCCACAAGGAACAATGGAGGAGAAGGGCGCGAGATCCATGCTGACATTCAGCGCGAAGCCGTGCATGGTGACACCGTGGGAGATCCGCACGCCGATGGACGCGATTTTAGACGGGTGATCGCCGCCGACCCATACACCCGGGAGCCCCTCACGCCGATGGGCAGTGATGCCCCACTCGGCCAGCGTGTCGATCAACACAGCTTCCAGCCGGCGGACATAGGCCTTCGGTCCTGCGCAGTGATCTGTGAGGCGGAGGATGGGGTATCCGACCGCTTGCCCAGGTCCGTGATAGGTGATCGATCCACCGCGCTCTGTGCGCACGACCGGAACGCCGGTCAGCTGCAGGAGCCGGGCATCTCCCGGCCAATGATGATCCTGCGTCGTGCGGCCCACCGTATAGACGGGCGGATGTTCGACGAGAAGAAGCAGATCGTGGCAGCGGTCCGCGGCTCGCGCGGCATGGTAGGTCTGCTGCAGGTGCCAGGCACGTTCATAAGGGAGGAGGGAGCAGCAGAGTAAGGTCGCGGGTCCTGCCGGCTCATTCGAGTCGCCTGTCTCCGGTGGTGGGTCTTGGCCGACAGCCTGCAAGGGGGGAGGGTGGTGACGCATCATCGTTAGGGCCGTGACAAATTCGGTCGTGACACCGTGATGGTTGCCGTTCCGGCTTTGCCTTGTGTGGAGACGTGAAAGGCCATGTGCCCATTCGCGTGAGTCACGGCATGCCAGAAATCCCCCATATTGTAGAGCGGGCGGTTATCGATCGCCGTCACCACGTCGCCTGACTGCAATCCGGCTTGTCCGGCCGGTTTGGACGGATCGACGTGCAAGGCCAGGATGCCTCGATCACTTTCCAGGTCAAAACTGGCCGCGATGCTGGGCGTAATGGTGATCGGGATCAGGCCGAGATCCGGCCGCGAGACAGATCCGCGCGCGATCATCGAGTCGATATGCGGTGTCACCGCTTCGATGGCGATGGCGTAACTAATGGCTTGGGCTGAGGGGGCGATCGCCACGTTGATCCCGACGACCTGGCCGAATCGGTCGACCAGCGGGCCGCCGCTATTTCCGGGGTTGATCGCCGCGTCGGTTTGGAGGAGATCGTAGAGGGTTTCCCCTTCTGGTGTCAGGACGGAACGGTCGAGCGCGCTGATGACGCCCACCGTGACGGTGGAACCGCCCTTCAGGGCCAACGGGTTGCCGATGGCAATCACGGTTTCTCCGATGTCGAAGCTGCTCCGGCGGCTGAACTCAGCCGGCACCAGATCCGGGGCGGTGATGCGGACGAGCGCCAGGTCCAGCAGAAAATCGCGAGCCACGACACGGCCCGGTGTGAGTCGGCCCGTCGACAGGCCCACGACCACGCTGGTCACACCCTGCACCAGATGATTGTTCGTCAGGATGTATCCGCCGGCATCCAGAATGATACCGGAACCGGATCCGGAGGGTGCGCCATGTTGTGAGCCGCCTTGGGGGATGCCCCGGGTCAACACCGTCACGACCGAAGGGCGGACCTTGGTGACGACGGCGGGAACGGAGAGTTCCGTGAGCGGGGTGTTGTTGCCTTGCCGCTCTGCGCCGTAGGCTGCCGGGTTCAAGATGAAAAGGAGGAGTGCGAGAAGAGTCCAGGTCTGCCATCGAGTCCTGGTTGGCCTGAAGGCCGCGTCACGACTGTGGGCCTCTGTCACCATAAGGGTCGCCATCCTCCGTGCAGGCATTCTCTCATAATGAACGGCAGGGCGAAAGCTTGCAGAAAACAGCACGGGCGAGGCTGCTGGCCTCGCCCGTCACCCACATCTCACGGCGTTGTCCCGGTCAGGACTACTTAAGCGCCGCGAACATTTCTTTCACCATCGGGCTCTTGAGTTTCTTGAGTGCCTTGGCCTCGATTTGCCGGATGCGTTCACGGGTCACCGACAATTGCTGCCCCACTTGCTCGAGCGTTCGCGCCTGATCTTGGCCGATCCCGAATCGTAGCCGGATCACGGTCTGTTCTCTCGGAGTCAGCGTGCCCAGGATTCGGTCCATTTCACGCGTCATTTCCGTGCGGTTCACGTGGGCGTCCGGTGGAACCGCCTGCTGATCCGGCAGCAGCTCGCCGAGTTCCGTGCCGCCATCGCCCACCTGGTGCTCGAGTGCAACCGGCTCCTGGAAGGCCTGGATAGTTTCCTGCAGCCGGTCGGGGCGCATCCGCATGGAGAGCGCGACTTCTTCCAGACGGGGCTGACGTCCCAACTGCTGCACCAGCCGTCGTGAGGCCCGTAAAATCCGGTTCGACGCTTCTGTCTGGTGCACCGGGATTCTGATCGTTCGTGCCTGGTCGGCCAGGGCGCGAGTAATTCCCTGCCTGATCCACCACGTGGCGTAGGTGCTGAACTTGAACCCTTTCCGGTGTTGGTACCGTTCGGCAGCCTTCATCAACCCGATGTTGCCCTCTTGTACGAGGTCGAGCAACGTGAGGCCGCGACCGGTGTAATGTTTGGCGACATTGACGACGAGGCGAAGATTGCAGCGCACCAACTCGTCCTTCGCGGTCTCCAACGTGACCCGCGAGGCGCGCAGTTGCGCCAGGCAGGTCTCTAACTCTTTTCGCACGGCCGCCGGCACCTTGCCCCCGGCAGCACTGTCAAGCTGCAGGTGGGTCAGCGCCTCGTCAGCTTGGTTCAGCGCGGTTGCCGACAGACCACTCAGGCGGCGCACCGTCTGGAGCGTCTGGAGATGTTCGGTGACGTGTTCGGTCCGTTTCAGGCGACCACACAGTTTGACGGCTTGTTGGAGTACCTGGCGAATCTGTCTGGTGCCGAGGTCAAGTTGTTTGGCCAAGGCAATTTCTTCATCCCGCTCCAAGAGACCACGCTCGCCGAAAGAACGGAAGTACAAGGACTCCAACAGAAACGGAGAGGATGCCGAACGCGAGGGCCGTGCAGGCTCCTGGGCTTCGGCATCGACCTCGGGCTGCTCATCCTGGCCGATGCTATCCATCAGCGTGCTGGCTTCTGAGTCATCAGCGTCCGGGTCGACAGCCACTGCCACCGACGGTTCTGTATCGTCTTGAATCACCGACGCGTGTTTCATTCTCGTCACCCCCTCTTCCCCGAGGTGGGGAGGTTGGTTATGGAACCAGTGAAGGACCCGACTCGTGTCCTAAAACATTAGAGACCAGCGGGTACAAAAAGGATTCGACGGCCTGGTCTCCCCGCATCGCGTTCCTCATAGTACGGATGCACACACTGGCCGGATGTCTTTCCTTGTGAAGATAGGAACCATCGCCGCAGTGTCAAGTGGGCCGGTGGCCGGGCAGGCCGTTGCGGCGGTTTGGTTGAAAACCCGTGGGCAGTTCCATAGAATGCCTTCCCATGTCACAACTGCAAAACGGAGAGCGTGTCCATCTGGTGGATAAGAAGGGGCGTCAGTATGCCCTGACATTAAAAGCCGGGGATATCTATCATTTCAGCGGCGAAACTATTCCGCACGATGAGTTGATCGGGAAGCCGGATGGTTCGATCGTGACCCTCTCGAAGGGGAAGCGATTTCTGGCCTTACGGCCGACCTTCGGAGAGTATGTCCTCAAAATGCCCCGCGGGGCGCAGGTGCTCTACCCGAAAGATCTGTCGTTGATTCCGATGTGGGCCGACGTCTATCCCGGCGCGCGGGTGTTTGAGGCTGGAACCGGCTCCGGAGCACTGACGATGGCCTTGTTGCGCGCGGTCGGGCCGACGGGACTGGTGGTGACCTATGAGGCGAGGGACGACTTTGCGCGGACCGCGTTGACGAACATTGAACGGTACATGGGGGCGGTGTCGACGTTGATGCCTTTGAGGAAGAATGCCTACGAAGGGATCGACATTCTTGAAGACGGGCGTCCATTCGACCGGCTGGTGCTGGATTTGCCCGAGCCCTGGCAGGTGGTGCCCCATGCGGCGAAAGTGTTGCGCTCCGGTGGCATTTATTTGAGTTTTGTCCCGACCGTACCGCAGGTGATGCAGACCGTCGAGGCACTGGAACGCACGTCGGTCTTCGGCATGATCGAAACATTCGAGACCCTACTGCGCACCTGGTCGATTCAAGGGCGTAGTGTTCGGCCTGACCATCGCATGGTCGCTCATTCGGGGTTCTTGACCGTCGCACGAAAGGTGGAAGAGGGGTGGTGGGCACGCCCTCACCGCACAGTGGAGACGGAGGCAGGTGGAGAAGAGGATCAGGGCGAGCGCGAGGGGGAGGACGCAACGGCATGAATCGGTTACAGGGAAAAGTGGCCATCATCACCGGAGGCAATGCTGGTATCGGGGAGGCCATTGCCAAATTGTTTGCGGATGAAGGCGCGCAGGTGATCGTGACCGGCCGCCGGAAAGAAGAACTCGACCGAGTCGTGAAGGGGATTGGGGTCAACGGCGGTCGAGCGCTGGCCGTGGCCGGCTCCGTCACCGACGAGGCCCATGTCAAAGAGGTGGTCGCGCAGGCCACGCGCACGTTCGGCAAACTGCACATTCTGGTGAATAATGCCGGGATCGGCGATTTCGGCAAGCGGATTCATGAGATCGACGATGCTACCTGGGCGAATGTGCTGGACATCAACCTGACGGGCGTGTTCCGCATGACGCGGGCGGCGATTCCCGAACTGATCAAGACCGGCGGCGGGTCGATCATCAACATTTCCACCGTCGCCAGCCTGGTCGGGATTCGTGGATTGTCGGCTTACGCAGCGTCGAAAGGCGGGTTGGATGCATTGACCCGATCCTTGGCCGTCGATTATGCCCAGGATCACATTCGCTGCAATGTCGTGAACCCCGGTTTGGTCGACACGCCGATGGCGGCGCCGTTGATGGCCGACCCGGCCAGCCTGGAGCCCATCATGGCGCAGTATGCCATCCGGCGACCCGGGAAGCCCGAGGAAGTCGCCAAGATGGTGCTGTATCTGGCCTCCGACGAATCGATCTGGGTCACCGGCGGCACGTTCCCGATCGACGGGGGCATGACCATATATAAGGGCTAGCCCGCATGGAACGCGACGCCTGCCCACGAGGGCGCATCAAGTAGGACCGATTGCATGGACATTACCACTCACACCCAATGGTGCGGCATCCTCGGAAACCCGGTTGAGCATTCCCTCTCGCCCGCGATTCACAATGCGGCCTTCCAGAAACTGGGGCTCGACCTCGTGTATCTGGCCTTTCGCGTAGAAGCGCTCGGCGATGCGATCAAAGGCATTCGGGCGCTGGGAAATGCCCGCGGGTTCAGTGTGACGATCCCGCACAAGGTGGCTGCGATTCCCTTCCTGGACGAGGTGGAGCCGACGGCCAAACACATCGGCGCCATCAATACCATAGTGGTCGAGGACGGGCAGCTCAAGGGCTATAACACCGATGCGTCTGGAGCCCTGCGTGCCTTGAAGGAGGGCGGCGCGCTGCTGGATGGGCATCGGGTGCTGATACTCGGGTCCGGTGGTGCGGCGCGTGCGATTGCCTTTGCGATCGCCACCGGAAGCAATATTGCCGGGCTCACCATCCTGGGGATCGAGGAGGCGGAGCGGCAGCGGCTGGTGCGGGATCTGCGGGACAAAACCGGGATTCCGATTGAGGAGGGTCCGCTGACCCTGGACATGCTCCGCAACTGGGTCCCGCATGTCCGCACGTTGATTCACTGCACGCCGGTGGGCATGTCGCCCCAGGTGGGCGACTCCTGCGTTCCGGCCAATCTGTTCAGGCCGGAACTGACGGTGATGGATATCGTCTACAATCCGCGCGAGACGAAACTTCTGCAGGAGGCCAAGGCGGCAGGGTGCCGAACTATTCCGGGCTTAGAGATGTTCCTCAATCAAGCCGTGATGCAGTTTGAGCTCTGGACGAAACAGCCGGCTCCGGTCGACACCATGCGGCATGTCCTGGAGTCTCGTTTTGTGTAACAAGGCGGCACGACTCTCCCCCGTCTGTAGCGCTGCCGGCCCATTCTCTCAGGTAGGCAGCCTCGTATGAATCTCGTCTTGATCGGCTATCGCGGGACCGGCAAGAGCACGGTCGGCAAACTGTTGGCCAGGAAGCTCGGGCGCACCGTCGTCTCCACCGATGCCGAGATCGTCAAGCGGGCGAATCTCTCCGTCCCTGAAATCGTCAAACAATTCGGGTGGGACCATTTCCGCGATCTGGAGTCGGCGGTGTGCCGAGATGTGGCCGCGCAGGATCAGCTGATCATCGATACCGGGGGCGGTGCCATTTTGCGGCCGGAGAACGTGGAGGTATTGCGAAAGACCGGCACGTTGATCTGGCTGACCGCCACGGTCGATACCATTACGCGCAGGATCGGCGGCGATACGCAGCGCCCCTCGCTGACCGGCACGAAATCGTTCACGGACGAGATCCGCGAGGTGTTGAGCGAGCGCACCCCGAAGTATCAGGCCGCCGCCACCCATGTGGTGTCGACAGACGGAGTCTCCTCGGCCCAAGTAGTCGATCGGATTCTCCAGCTGACATCCGGGCAGGCCGCCCGGTGAGTTTTCCGCCGCATGTCGGCATGAGGATATTCGAGGGGGTCCTGCCTTTCTTGACATCCCTGCAGCAACGTGGTTCTTATATCGGCGCGCGCCCGTAGCTCAATTGGATAGAGCATCGGACTTCGGATCCGAGGGTTGGGGGTTCAAGTCCCTCCGGGCGCACCATATAATCAACAGGTTGTATCTCTTCCTCAGGTTCTTCTTCTTTCTCGGTCACGGTTTTGGTCACGGTTCCCGCGAGACTTCCTCGATTCACGGCGTCCCGAAGATGTCCAGGGGCTAGGTGGGCATACCGGAGCGTCGTCTCAATATCGCGATGCCCGAGAATCTCCTTCACCGACACAAGATCGACTCCTGCCATGACACGGCGGCTGGCTGCCGTATGTCGGAGTGAGTGCCAACAGGCTTCCGTGATCCCCGCTCGCCTCAGGCCAGGCTCAAAGGCACGCCGCAGGAACGCTCGGCTGTCCATAGGGTGAGTCACATCCGTTAAGCCTGGAAAGACCCACGCCGACCTGAGGAACGAGTCAAATGACCTCAGGATGGTCTTGGCTCCCTCGCTCAAGGGCACATGCCGGGTTTTGCCTCCCTTCGGCATGGGCAGGGTCAACACCTCGTTTTCCAGATCGACCTGGTTCCAGCGGAGTGAGAACTGTTCGCCTCGTCTCAACCCCGTCTCGACCGCGAAGGCGACTAATTTCCAGTCATCCGGGGTCATGACGCCCCTCAGTCGGTCCAGTTCATCGCTCGCCAGGAATCGCGTCCGGTTGGCTTCAGGAAAGAACTTGAGGCTGGACACCGGGTTCTTGGTGAGCTTGTCGTCTTTGACGGCTAACATGAGTACATGACGAAGGAAGGCAAAATGTCGGTTGATTGTGGCATCTGCCCACAGCCGTTGAGGTTCCTTCGTATTCACCTTCATCTTGGCGCGCATTCTGGCTTGAATCCGCCGCAGATCATCGACCGTAATCTGGGTGATGAGACGACTCCCGATAAGCAGGGACCAGCGCCGTCCATAGAGCATTTCGCCAGCTTTGTTACGGTTCACCGTTCCTTCGAGGTAGCGAGTGATCCAGGCTCGAAGTGTGATGTCCTTCCGGGGTGCAAACTTCTCTGGGAAATAGGTCCCTTCTCGGATATCTGCTTTCAACCGACCATAGAGCGTCTTGGCCTGTGATTTGGTATCACAGCGATGCCAACGCTCCCGTCCGTTGGCATAGAGGCGCACCCACCAGCCTTCTCGGCCTTTGCGCTGGGTGATGCCTCTATCCTTTCCCGCTGGTCGTGCCATGGCGGCCCTCCTTTCCTCGCGCGGTCTTGTTGTCGGCCTTCTGGCTCTCGCGCCATTTTCTCGCCGCCACGCGGTTCTGGCAGCGCGGGTGGCAGTAAATCTGGTCGCGGCGGATGGCCAAATAAATCGTCGTGCACTCGGGGCAGCGGCGAATGTAGTCCCCGGTTTGGGCCAGCAGGTGGACGAAGCGGTATTCAAACTCCTTGGCCTTGCGTTTCGCGGACACGATGATCGTGCCGGCCTCGTCAGAGCCCTCACCCGGAGACGCCACAACCAGCGTCATCTGGGGAAAGGTGAAGGCGGTGTAGCCTTCATGCCAATAGAACTCTAACTGCGCCAAGACAGTGGTCTGAATGTCTTGAGCTTCTTTGCGACTAGGAATCGTCTGATAGTTCTTCGCCTGCGGCACCCCGTCCACGCTCCAGCCGCTTTCCGGCGCCACCATCCCCCCGTAGCGGTCTCCTGTCTCATCGACAAAGGCCGCGATCTCAAACGCCACCAGCGTCCATTCCGTGGGCGTCAAGGCCTCCAGATCGATCTGGAGGAAGCGGAGCACCCAGCCCACGGCCCCATCCGGCGTCATGCGGATACGCTCCATCGCCTTCTCATACTCAACTTGGAAGTCCTGTTCCGCGTGCCCCTGTGCGCTCATGCCTTCGGCTCCTTTTTCACGCCGACCCTTCCTGAATTTCTTGATCCCAACACCACCGAAAAATGTGTCGTGCGAAAGGGCCGATTTCACCGGAATGTGTTTGGCAAGTGTACCTCCGGGTTGCTAATGGGTGTCAAGAAGAATCACGGCTCAACAATATCAGCCGTGATCATTTTTGAACCATTCTTAAGGAGGTGCCCGATGGTCCCGAGTACAAAATTGATCACCATTCGAGAAGCCGCGAACCGGTTAGGGCTCAAGGAAAGCACCATCAGGAAATACATCCTGAAGCGGCAGATTGCCTATGTGAAGCCGTCGGTGCGAGCGGTGCGGATTCCCATTGAGGAATTGGAACGGATTCTGGCTGCCGGCCTCAGGCCGGTAATTCCCCAGCCGGAAGGTGCCCGATGAGCCGCTGGAAGGAGTTCCGACGGGAGCCCGTCGCCGGCGAATGGACCAGGAAACAGAAGCGGGGCTATCACCGGGTGCGGTCGCTCCTGTGGTTCTGGGAGTGCCACCAGTTCCAAGTCCTGTGGGTCACGCTGTCGACGGCAGAAGGCGGGGATGCGGAGAAGTTGACCTACCATCACAAGCAACTGCGTCAACGGATTGAGCGGCAGCTTGGTTTTCAAGGCTTGGAGTATTACCAGGTCCGGACAGAAGAGGGGCATGGCGTCCTCCACATTTTCTGGGCCTGGCGGGTGCCGGATGGGGAACGCGGCCGGCGCTTCTGGGTCTCGCAGGAATGGCTCTCGGCGCAATGGCAAGCTCTCCATGGGGCGCCGGTGGTCTGGATCAAGGCCTACCAGCCTAGCCATCGCTCCCGGAATCGTCTCAGCCGCTATGTCATCAGCCAGTACGTTCAGGATCAATGTGGCTACGTGAACATGTGTTGGTCCTGGAAACGGTCTCTTGGCTTTCCGATCAGCCGACTGTGGGAGGCGATGCGGCATCAATGGTCCACCAGGAACGCCTATCGCCGAATCAGGGGCGAGATTGAAATCCCCCGTATTGTCTTTATCAAGACCTGGGAGGATCTGCTCTCGGGGCATCCGATTTGGTTTAGCGGAACGATTTTGCAACTCGTGTTGGGGAAGGGGCTTGTTTATCAGGAGGTGTGAGGATGATCTGGCACCGATGTAGTCTCAAACTGCCAAGCCTGTTTGGTCCAGCGTGTTGCGGACGGGAGGCGACCACATACGATCGTGCAAGGAGAGCCTGGCTCTGTCCAGAGCATACCAAAGAACGCCTCTGTGAGTTCTGCCAATACGAACGAGCGTGGGTTCGATTTTGTTATCCCGATCATGAGGTGACGTGCGAAATATGGCTCTGTGTGGAGTGTGCAGGGCTCACTGGGCGACGGTGAGCATGCTAATCAATTTCTCCCTGTCACCCGTCCACAATCTTCAACGGGTGAGAGGGAACAATGCTCGTTCCATGTTAAAGGCGGCGATGCGTCAGCTTGGCCGCCACTCTGGTAGGTCGTTGCTTGTCAACACAGAGAAGAGCATAAGGATACTGAAACCATGAGGAGATTCGTGACGCAAAGATTCCGCCCAACGAGGCCGCCCGGCCGTTCCGGACCACTGGACCGGACGGCCGGGGGGGTCGGGGGCGTAGCCCCCGCTTCACTTGATTCATATGGTCAAAGTAGGACGATGTTGTCCTTTGTGCTTGGCCATTGCTCCCTGAAACTAAAATCCCTTAGCCCTGAGATTCTGAGGATCGCAATGGAAATCATCGAAATCTGTGTTGGACTACGTTATATTCCCGCGTGCTTCACATCATGGTCAGAAATCGGAGAAAGGTTCTGACATTGTTTGGAAGTGATCCTTCCTAAAATACTGAGAATCTCTGAATTCTGATTCAAGAATTCTTGCTTCGAACGCATTCGATAGAAATAATGCCTGGAACAGTTCCAACTCCAACACGCCTTTACCATATAACAGACGTAAGCAACCTTGCGTCAATTCTAAGTAATGGAGGGTTGGGATGTACAAAGTGGATGCAAAGCACCGCTACTGCTTTCAAATGTGCCGCTCATGAACATATACAAGATCGTCGCTCCAAGAGACTGGTGACGTGTGGTCCTTGTGGAACACTTCACGATTACGTGCCCTTCTATTTTGGGCCAAGATCACCAATGCTTTTTTCAATTAAGCAGGGGAATGTGGTCGGTTATACTACCGGGCAAAACACGATTATTTATTTGGTGACAACAGCTCAAGCTGTTGACGAGGCGGGAAAGCGCTGGGTATTTACTGATGGTCATGGGATTATGAGGGTCACCGAGTTTTATGACGACTTAGATATGTTGGGAACGATAGATTGGAACGTAATGTCTGCTAAATATTGGAATGAAACTGAAGAAGATCCTGATCGGCCTCGACGGCGACAGGCCGAATTCCTAATCCATGATTTCTGCGATTGGGAATTGATCAAAGGTATCGGTGTCAATACAATGAGGATGAAGAAGATAGTAGAGGATCTCATTGCTACTGCGGCACATCGCCCGGTAGTGAAGGTCAAGTCAGAATGGTACTATTGAGAGAGGGAGCGACTATGCTAAAAATCAGCAAAGGTAATATTTTAGAAGCTGATGCTGATGCTCTCGTCAACACTGTTAACTGTGTGGGGGTAATGGGTAAAGGGATTGCGCTTCAGTTTAAGCATGCTTTTCCGGAGAACTTCCATATGTATGAGCGAGCATGTCGGAGCAATGAAGTGCAGCCGGGAAGAATGCTTATCCACTCTACAGGGCGCCTGTATCCAAAATATGTAATCAACTTCCCTACTAAGCGACACTGGAAGGGTAAGTCGCGAATAGAAGATATCGAAAGTGGACTAGTTGCTTTGGTACAGGAAGTAAAGGCGCGCAACATAGCTTCATTGGCTATTCCACCTTTGGGATGTGGTAACGGTGGTCTTGACTGGTCGAAGGTTGCGCCGCTCATTGAGGCAGCGTTTGCTGACATGCATACTGTGAAAGTGCTGCTGTATCCGCCCGGTAATGTCCCGGCAGCTGAGGAAATGCCTATTGGAACAGCAAAGCCAACTCTTACAAAGGCTAGAGCGTTACTAATTCGCTTGATGGAACAATATGCAATCCCAGGATACAAGTTAAGCCTGCTCGAGATTCAAAAGCTTGCTTATTTCCTCCAGGCTGCAGGAGAAAAGCTAAGGCTAAATTTTGTGAAGCATAAGTATGGCCCATATGCAGATAATCTTAACCACATGCTCCAACGTTTAGAAGGGCACTACCTTCGTGGTTACGGTGATAGGAGCCGCACTTCTACGGTCCATCTTCTCGGATCAGCTTACCAAGAGATACATGATGTTCTTAAGGGTGAAGTTGAATCCCTCCCTAGGTTGGAACGTGTCAGCCGACTCATCGAAGGATTTGAATCTCCATATGGTATGGAATTGCTTGCCACTGTTCACTGGGTAGCAACAGAAGAAGGCCAGAATCAGTTCACCGACGATGAGACTATCGCTAAGGTTCGTGAATGGAGTGAACGTAAATCCAACCTCTTCACGCCTCAACACATACTTAAGGCGTTGGCCAGACTTAAAGAGGAAAGTTGGTTACGAGATGTTGCTACAAATAATAGATACTCTTGAACTCTGACTACCCGTTACCGGTTTGAATTGTTGTGCCTCCTACAGATCACTTAGAATCTCATCAATAGTAATTCCGCCCGATGGCTTTAAGTCACCTCCGTCATAATCTGGCTCTGGGAATTTAACGGTCAGATCATCCTCTAGTTGTGAACGTTTAGAATCAACTCGCGTTGAAAGAATTGATATCTCCTCTTTGGTTGAAGGAACTACTTCACATATACGGTTGATGATCTTCACTTCAGAGAGAGTTTCGATTACTGTTTCATAATCCTCCCTCGTGTCAAGGGATGTATCGCTTTCAATATAAATAACAACAGCCTCAAGAAACTGCTGCACGTCATCGAGGGAAGAACTTGGAAACTTCACTTGGGTCAGCATCCGTGGTTCACTGCCAGAAATGCACTCAATTAAATCAATCCACTTGCCGATGCCGTATGTTTGCAGTTCCGTCTCGTAGGGATCGAACGTCAATTCAGCCGTTGCTGCCGCTCGGTAAACATTCCACGTAGGAATTAGTTGTGGCATCGGCGGAAGTGGATCTAACATCTCGGAAAGTTGGGTATATATTTGCAATGTTTCCACAGGGATAACTGTATTTGCTTTGTCCCATCGCTCACGTAGAATCAAAACCGCATCTTTCGCGATCGCATTAAGAAAGATAAGAATTGCTCGCTGTGTTTCTTCCTCAGATCTAGACACTTGTATGGTTGCATCAAGAATCGATGAAAGAATCGCATACACTGCACTTTCCAGCTCAGTAGCAAGCCGAAGTTTTATCGTTGAGTGCAGCCTGTACCAATCTTCCGCGCTATCAAGTAACGGCCTTCGCCTTTCGCCTTGAATCCCACCTCCCCACGAAAGAGCCAGCTGAATTCCATTTGGCCCGCAACTTTGTAGAAAATCGAAACGAGATTTCGGATTGCCCGCAAGATGGTCGATGATCAGATCTCGCCAGCTAGGATGCATCCAATCGTAGTGGGGCTTTCCTTTAGCGGCGCGGATTGCAGAAAGCCGTCTTACCAGCAGATCAGTCATTTTGTCCCTCGTTTATACGGATGAAGTGAGCGCTAAGATCATCTGCGACTCGCTCAGGATCAGATGAGGGAATGGCCCCCGCGTGTCTAGTATAGGCTTGATGGACCGCCTCTTTTGTTACGGGTGCGTCGCCTGCATCTAGCATGGCGATCAAAAATTGCTGATGTTTTAATTCCAGAGCCTCAAAGGATTGCTTCATTGCCCTGGTTGGTTCACGGATCTCCCTACACACTGCAGATGGAACGAAGTCTTTGAAGTCCGGTAGAGTTTCAGCTTCCTTGATTATGTTGGTTAAACCATGATGGACGAACCGACGAATTCGCTCTGGTGTGAAGTGGTTATCCTGGACGATCGATCGTGCATGCTCTTTCAGAATTGTTTTAGCAGACGCTGCAAGTCGTGCGACCTTAGCGTGCCGATAAAGAATCACAACTTTTTCGGAGAGTGATAACTTTGCTGCGTCAACGATTACTTCCCCGAGTCTGGGAAATAGTTCTGCTCTGCCCTGTAGATGCATTCGCTCTAGTGCAATATTTAGGGGCGCTGGTCGCGACGTCCATAGAAACCAATGGGTGCTATCTAGCGCACGTAGTATTGAGTCTAGATCAGCGGCCCAAGCTTGTGCGACGTCAGGCCGGTACTCTGTACTCCCAAAGGCATCGTCGGCTATGAAAACTTGTGGACGATCTCTCCTGAGTACCTGTAAAAAATCATCCGGTTTCCGACATTCAAAACACTCCCACCCTTCGCCTAGCTTCCCTAACCCCACTAGTCTGGCGATCGTAGTCTTGCCCATCTCAGGGGGGCCTGTTAGAACTGCAAAGGAGTGCTTTGTTAGAGTCGTTAAGGTGTCAGAATAAGATTTGGTTGGAACAAATACTCTAGCTAACTCGCCAGCACGTTCAATTGATAGGGTGCTTCGTTCAAGGATGGGTTTCTCGACAACTGATGCAAGAAGTTCGCGAAGATCACGAAGGCCCAGAATCTGCGGAAATGCTACTCGTATATTTGGAGATTCATCGAGCATCGCACAGAGGTCTGCGCCAGCCCATATAAATACACGGCAATTTGGTATTACCCGCGTTAGGATTGCTGTTACTTCCTTGCGTTGCTGGGGAGTGACCGGAGCATTCGTTATAAGTACACAGTTGCGAATCCTTTCCATTCCACGTGCATCAAACCGAAGTTTAATTGAGGAGCACTCGGCCAAGACGGAATTTTTGAGAGCAGGAAATGGGGTCGAACCTGCGGCATTTGCCTCCTCCACAAATTTCACTTGGAAGAGAAAAGGGCCTTCAGTTAAGACAGTTCGTGCACTGATTGGCAGGTCGCCCTCACAGTAGGCGTCTCTCCCCAAGTCTGCATGCCCTCCCCATGCTTCCACCCCTAGCCCGAACTGCGTCTTAAGAAGGGACTGGCAGAGCCATTCAAACTGGTACCATCCAAGATCATCGAGGCGATATCTAATCATTCAGTGGCCCTTCCCCTCTTTATTTCCAGGTTTAGGATAAGGGAACAACCAAAGAAAATCGACTCAATCAAATGAGAGTGGGCCTGCCGACGGCCATGCGAAGACATGGAGTCACTAGGGGGTAGAAGCTAGTGAGCATTTTACGAGGATTGTGTGGCCTGTAGTTTCAAACTGACGGTTCTTTCCAAATAGAAAATCCGGTCACGGTTTTGGTCACGGTTCGGTCACGGTTTTGGCCACGATCACAGATATACCTCTATCCTCATTGACCCTCATGGAATGATGCGAAAAGCCTTCATCTATAAGGAGAACATATCCATCTGTCCTCCTTGATCGCTGTCTGTCTCTACGGTACTTTGTCCGCCTTCGGATCCGAGGGTTGGGGGTTCAAGTCCCTCCGGGCGCACCATCTCGCCAAGGCGTCGGCGAATGTCCCAGGTCTGCCACGGACGTCGCACCGGTTCTTCC
>WBZT01000075.1_pt1 | contig 51652 bp, 21 predicted proteins | sample 5204241 | NCBI WGS metagenome assembly WBZT01 (sample SAMN12344358, study PRJNA552823) | activated sludge metagenome | biome: Activated sludge suspended growth; feature: Nitrification reactor; material: Wastewater; isolation source: activated sludge from nitrification reactor of wastewater... | reverse complement strand
CGAAGACGTCTTGGAAAGTCAGGTGATACTTGATGAGTAACTGCGGCTCGACGACGACGTGAAATTGTTTCTCGTAGCCGCCCCAAGAGTTCACCTCTGCGACGCCGGGCACTTTGCGCAACTCCGGCTTGATGACCCAATCGTGAAGCTCGCGTAGTTCAGTGAGCGAGCGATTCGTGTTGTCGGTCGTGACCAGATAATGAAAGACCTCGCCAAGCCCGGTCGCAATTGGCCCAAGCTGTGGGCGGCTGATGCCTTCGGGCAATTCCACGCCGGAAATTCTTTCGCTGACGAGTTGGCGTGCGAGATAGATGCCGGTAGCGTCGTCGAATGTGGCAACGACCTGGGAGAATCCAAATTTCGACACGGACCGCACGTTTTGCAGACCCGGCAGGCCGCCAATGGCCAATTCAACTGGCAGCGTAATCTGCTGCTCGATTTCCAGCGGATTGAGCGACGGAGCGACCGTGTTGATTTGCACCTGCACCGGCGTTGTGTCCGGGAACGCGTCAATCGGGAGGCGACTCATGGCGGCGATTCCCAAACCGACGAGCACGGCCGAAAACAGGCAAATCAGCAGCCGGTTACGCAACGAGAATTGAATGAGCCAGTTGAGCATGGAGAAATGAGAGTGGGAGTTAATCAACGCAACCCGCGCCAAGCCGCGAGATGAGGAATTGGGATTTGAGCGCGAAACTGCCTCTGACGGCGACGGGTTCATCCGGCTTCAAACCCGTAACGATTTCAACGTGACCGTCTCGCTTCGCTCCGACTTGAACGGGCCGCGCCTCGAACACGTCTTCGCTCGACTTGACGAAGACCACCGTTGTTCCCGAAACGTTCTGCAACGCCGATTGCGGAACTGTCACGGCGCGGTCTGAGTTGCTCGTCAGGATGCGCGCCCGCGCGAACATCTGCGCCTTAAGCTTCCCATCCGCGTTGCTGACTTCCACGCGCCCGCGCGCCATACGAGTGCGGTCATCCACTTTGGCTGAGAGCCACGTCAGTGTTCCTGTGAAGGTCTGGCCCGACAGCGATTCGACGGTCAGTTCCACCTTTTGGCCCACTTGAACTTTCGAGATTTGTGATTCGGGGATGTTCACCATCGCCCAGAGCGCAGTGGTGTCCGCAAGCGTGAACAACGACTTGCCCATTTCGACCATCGCGCCCTGCACGGCGGTGCGCTCAACGATTTCGCCGGCAAACGGCGCGCGGAGTTCCAGAACGCCCGGCGTGCCTTTCTGGTCGGCCAGCGCCTGAATCTGCTGTTCGTCGAATCCCAGCACCATCAACTGCTGCTTGCCTTGCTGGACAGCGGCCATCGCGGCCTCATGTGCCGCTTCGGCTTCCTGGAGGTCCTTTTCTGACGAGATGCGTTGCGCTCGCAGATTGCGCTCGCGTTCAACCGTCTTGTCGCGAAGACGGTCTTCCGCCAACGCTTTTACGTAGGCGCTTTGCGCTTCGCCAATGGCCACGGACGTGACGCGGGCCAACAAGTCGCCCGCCTTGACGCGATTGCCCAGGTCCACTTCGACGCTCTTGACGATTCCGCCGACGAGCGGCGTGATTTGAGCAAGTTTGTTTTGGTCGAACGTCACTTCGGCAAAACACTCGATTCCCTGGCTCATCGTGTCCACGCCAGGTGTGCTGATGACTACGCCCGCTTTGGCGGCGGACTCCGTGGAAGGCAATCGCACTTTGAGTCCTTGGCCGGGTTGCTTCTGCGCGAGCAGTTCGGGATGGCAAATGCCGCATTCCTGTTCCGGCACTCCATGCTCTTTGCACATCAACGTGGCGGCAGCGGGTCTTGCATCGCCATCAATGGACGCGCCCGATTTGCCCTCGGCAGGCGCGGCGTCCTTTTTCAACAACTCCGGGTGACAAAGAAAACACTCGTCCTCATAGAGCGAATGTTCTTTGCAGTAAAGCCGGCTCTTGTCCTGCGCTTCGGGGTGGCATTCCCAACAACGATCCTCGTAACGGTTGTGCTCTTTGCACCAGAGCCGCCCTTTCTCACGCAAACTCGCGTCGCAGATGAAGCACAGTTCCTTTGGTGCGCCATGCGCGGCGCACTTCGCTCCGCTGGCTACGGCCTTCGCCTCAGAAGCTGGTTTCGCGTCCGCCGCAGCTTGCTCCGTCTGTTTGGAGCAGGCGGTGAACAGCGCGGCTGTTACAGCAAGGGACGCGAGTGTAATTCCTAATTTTCTCAATTTTGTAGTGTTCATGTTCTTCACTTGGATTTGCCATCCTTCGGCGCACTTGGCGTCGCGCCTGCGGACGGCTTGCCTTTCTTCTTCAGTTCGGGATGGCAGAGGAAACATTCGTCCTCGTAGAGGGAGTGTTCTTTGCAGAACAGCCGCTTTTTGTCCTGCGCTTCGGGATGACAGATCCAGCAGCGGTCTTCGTAGCGATCATGCTCCTTGCACCAAAGCCGTCCTTTCTCGCGCAGCTTTGGTTCGCAGATAAAGCAGTCCGATTTCGCGGCTTTGTGCGGCTTGCATAACTCGGGTTTGGATTCGGGCTGCTTCTTGCCACTGTCCTTGTCCTGAGCAACGAGTGTTTGGCTCGTCGCGAGCGCAAGGAGCGTGGACAGCACAAGCAGCAATTGGCGGTTTCGACAGACGCTTTTCAGTTTCATGTTTCCTTTCATTTTGTTGGTTGATGATTTTGGTTTTGGGGAAGTTCGCCCGCGTCCTTTGTGGATTCGTTTCCAGAACTGGCCAGCAACGCTTCGAGTTCCGCCTGGGCCACATTCAACTCCAGCAACTTTTGTTGGTATGCGAGCCGCGCCTCGGCGGTCGTGCGCTGCGTGTCCAGCAAGTCAATGAAGCCGAACTTGCCCTGATCGAACCCACCGCGCACAAGCTCCAGCGCGCGGTCGGCTTTGGGCAGAATGCGCTCTCGATAACTTGTGACCTGCTCGATGGCGGCGCGATACCGCTGGCTGGCCGTGCCCCATTCGCGCAACAGCCGCTGTTCAATGCCCGTAAGTTCCGCTTCAGCAATGGCGACGTTGGCGCGGGCCTCCTGCTTCTTGCCCTTCGCCCGGTCAATGAGAGGCAACGGCAGTGAGACGCGGAACTCCACGATGGAACTCCGGTCTGAGTCGTTTTCGCGTCCGCCAGCCACGCCGACTTTCACATCGGGAAGCGGCTCTAGCCGCGCTCGGCGCAATTCCAACTCCGCACGATCCAGTGCGGTTCGCGCCCCCACGGCGCTCGGATGCGATGCCAGCCACCGCTCTGGCCCTTGGTCGAGCAGCACTGTGTTTGGGGACTCGGCGAGCGCGCCAAACAATCGAGCGTCGCGCAGGTCAGGCTGGCCCAGCAATGTGGCGAAGCCTTGCCGCGCCGCGACCAATTCACGCTGGAAGCCAACCAGGTCGGTCTTCGCTTGCTCCAACTGAATTTCCGCGCGCAGTTGTTCCTGGTCCGAAGTCGCGCCCGCCTCGACGCGCTTGCGCGCTGTATCTGCGGACGATTCGGCAACCTTAACCAGTTCGCCCGCCGCTTCCACGAGCCGCTCGGCGGCGAGCACTTGGAAGAACGCCGCTTTGACATCGCGCACCAATTCCACGCGGCGCAGCGCAAGCTCCGCTTCGCTCAATCGCACTCCAAAGACACCAATCTTCCGGTCGAGTGATTTCTTGCCGGGAAAGGGCAGCGTCTGGACAACGCCGACAGTTTGCTTGGCGTCGGAAATTGCATGTCCGCCCCTCGTCGGCCCGTCCTCCGTGCCCAGTTCCAATTCGGGATTGGACCACAACTTCGCCTGGTAAGCGCGCCCACTGGCGGCTTCCACGCGTCCACCCGCTGCGCGCAATTCGGGGTTCTGCGCCAGCGCAATCTCGATCGCGGCATCGAGTGTCAGCGTGTTGGTCGCGCTGGGCAGTGAATTCTCGGCACGGGCTTGCGCGAATCCGAGACCGAACACCAGCACGACGGCCAACTTCCAAAAAGCATTTTGACTCATAAACATTTCAAACGAGACCAACTGAAAGGGAAAAAACGAACGCGGTGTGCGGACACACCACGACTACGAAGCTCGTCCCGTGTTCAGGGACGAATCAGGAAACGAAGGAAGGCGCACGCGGCGGAAGTGCCGTCCGGAAGGAGAACTGCCAGGATTTTGGAATCTCTGGCGGTGACCGCTCCAAGCTGAAAGGTGGAGCTTCAACAACCGGGAGTTGCGTCAGAAGAATGAACGCGGTGAAAAGCAAGTCCGATGGCAGAGCAGGCACATCAACAACTCCAGCATCAATGCTGGAATAGACTGCGTACTCGATGGGGCAGCAGCCATAACCCTCGCACGGTTCTTCTTTTTCCTCGTGTTGGGGGGACGCTGTTTCTGCACAGCAATCAACCGGCGTGACCCAACCTGTCTTTTCGATAAGACAGTATCCTGCTGCCAGCGGATAAGTAAACGCCAGCAGGACTGCGATGACTGTCTTCCAGGAACGCACGCCCTTTTAATATCCTATCAGGCACGATTGTTCAACGAATTCCTGTCGTGATAACAAGGCGGAAAGATTCGATTTGAGGCAGCCGAATGGCCGAAACGCGCCAAACACATTAGGCGTGAATCCTTTTGTCAAAGCGTCGCAGCTCAAGACCAAGCTGCCGGGGGGCTACGCGGTGGCTCGCATGCACGCGCTCAATCATCAGACATTGCAGCATCTGGCGGCGCATCATCGTGAGAAGTTTCTCAAGGCTTTCAAATATGTTCAGACCAGCGTCATCGGCAATAACCTCGCCGTGAGCCGCGGTATCGTGAGCTGCAAAGTGGATGGCATCGCCGCCTACTTCTACTGGGAGAAAGGGCAAACTCCGTTCGTCTTTCATCTGCCATCGTGCGGCGTTGAAGTCGGCTTGCCCGCTGCCGAAGAATTGGGCGCGGCCTTGGAAGCCGCCGGGCGCACCAGTGCGTTCCTCGCGTGCGAACTCGCGGTCAGCGGTGGGCGTTCGCACAGCTACGAAGTGATTCGCATCGTCAATTCTCCGGCGTCACGTGGCGAACTCGAAAAACTGCATCTCACGATGCTGGATGTCATCATCCTCGACAAACAGGAGAGGCAGAACCTGGGATACGATGAGCGGGTCAAAATTCTGCAAAGCCTGCCTCAAACAGAGAAAGCTCGCTGCGCGGATTTTCAGGAAGTGAATGGCTCGGAACAAATCAATGCCTATTACCAGCGGCAGATTGAGAATCATCAGGAGGGCGTCGTATTGCACGACCTCACAACGAACGTGGCGTACAAGATCAAGCCGAAGTTCAATCTGGATTTGGCTATCGTGGGCTACGTGGAAGGCTCGGAGGAGTTGACCGGCAACGTGGTTTCCGTCATGGGCGCGTTGGTGTGCGGCAACTCGTATCAACTGGTCGCCCGGGTGGGCGTGGCCGACCCCGCTGTTCGCGAGAAGTTGTTTCAGAAGTTATTTGCGCAAAGAATCGCCGCCAATTACACCGAGACGGATTCCGATGGTCGCCCCATCAATTGGGTGCGTCCCTCGACGGTGATGGAAATCAACGCCGAAGATGCCCAATGGAACGGCACGGACGGCAAGCCCTGGACCAACACCGTTCTGCAATTGGATGGCGAGCAATATCATTATCAAGGACAGGGCTTCATCCTGAAACCGTTTCATCCCACGCTGGAACGGATTCGCGAAGACAAGGCGGTTCAGGAATGCACGTTCAGGCAGATCAACAAGGTCACGCTGCAACTGAAGCAGTCCGCGACCGTGAAACCTCCGAAGATTTTTGTCCGTGAGGTGTTCACCAAGACCGTCAAGGGTAACACGGCGATCCGCAAGATCGTCGGATGGGAACAGGAGCGGGAAGATTGTCCACGCTTCGTCATCCACACCATTGACTACAGTCCCGGCCGCGCCAAGCCGCTGGAAGAAGCGACCAAAGCCACCGACCGCGAAAACGAAGCCAAACAGTTCATCGCCGATTGGAAGTCCACAGAAATCGTCAAGGGCTGGTTGAAAGCATAAAAGTTATGGCCACATGCACCTTCAAGCTCGGCAGCGAGCAATGCGTCAGTGAATTGCAGAAAGTCACGCGCGACGACCTTTACGGCAGCCGCCGCGTTCAGGCGCTCGGCGCGGACAATAAACCTTTGCAGCGGGCCGGCGTCGTCGAGGAAGGCAATCTTTATCTGGTGAGCGGAGATGTCAGCCGGACATTGCGCGCAAGCGAGCATTTCACGCTTGCCTCCGCCGAGGTCGTGGACAGCGCAACCGGGCAGAAGAAAGAATTGATTCCGAGTTCGTTCAAACAAGCGCCGGAATTTCGCCAGGCAACCGCCGAAGAAGTGAGCCTGCTGGAGGTCGCGGCGGTCTATCGGTTGCCGCAGGCGAACCTTGCGCCAGGAACTTTTTATCTGGGCACGTTCAATTATCGCGACGGCGTCGAGCGGAATGACGCCGCCATCGTTGCGAACAATCACGGCGCGTTTCTGCTGGTTGGCAAACTCAAGAAACCGCTCTTTGTCTCGATGGAAATTGATTCACAAATCATCGCCGAAGCCGCCGGCGAGAACGGAGATGAGGCGGAGACAAATTTCGAGTCGTTGTTCTAAGGCGAGAAAACGGAGGCTACGTGTACATCAAATTGACCAACTTTCAGAAACGGACGGCCGAACTCTTCCTGCTGTCACTCAACTGCGCCAAAACCACCAAGCGCGTCATCGCGACCGACAATGGAGCGGTCGAGCCGGCGTCGCAGGCTATCATCGGGCGCGTACCCGGCGGATGGGCGAACGGCAAAAGCCCGCAACAAATCACCGAGGCCCTGATTAAATCCGATCCCGAAATTGACATGCAGCTCATCGGCAAGCCCGTGCGCATTCGTTCGCTCGCGTATCTCGACGAGCAACGCAAGCCCGCCGCGCATTTCCGGCTCGTCGAGGAAAAGCTGACAGCGGATGGCGCGGTGAAGGAGGCCAAGGCTTACAAAGCCACCGAGCCAAATATCGAATTGCCGGTTCAAATCTCACCCAAAGGAAACCAGACCAGCGCGGATTTGGTGCAGAAGTTTGTCATGCACAAAGTCTATCAGGTGATTCACCTTGACAGTCTGTCCTTCGATTTCCTTTTCAACCTCTGCAGGAAATTCAACCGTTGGGTTTCGTCCGCGTGAGCGGCGGGATCAAAGGGAATGAGCCACTGATTCTTCGTCGGGAGGGTCTTCCGGCTTTCGCCTTCCTGCGCGGTCGCGTTGATGGCGAAAAGTACCGCTGCACTCTCCACCTGACCCATACCGAACTCAAAGCTCCGGCCGAATGAGACGTTGACGGAGCGCCCGCCGAATTCGCATCGCGGATTGCGCTTAAAAGGCTTCGCCCAGCAACGGCTGCCGTCATCCGCCCCCGTCAGAAACCTATACTGGGGGAATGAGAGTCGCTATGCCGACCGACAACGCCAAGCCATATCGTCGCTACAAAGGGTTTTTCCGGCTGGAAGAGGAAGCGCGGCGGCAACTCTCTGAACTCGTAGCGGGCTGCAAGCCGGAATTCCTTGTTCTGCCGCCCGAAGCGCGGGCCGGCGTCATCGAGCGGTTGCGACCGGAAGCGCAACGCGCGATTCTCAATACCCTCGAAGGCCGAACTCAGATTGAAGACGAGCATTTCGGCTATGACTGGAGCGATGTCTTGCCCCGAATCCAGCCCACCCCGTTGCGCCAGGCTGCGGGACAGTTTTTGATCGAACAACTTCCCGCACCCATTCGCGCAGCGCTCGACGCGCCGGAAGTTTCGCGCCGGGACAAAGTTGAATGGCTTTATCACGAAACCGTTGATCGGATTTGCAAATTCACGCCGTATCTGGTTTCGGAGGAGCGCGAACTGGCCGAATGGAAACGCCAATGCCCAGGGGCTTACGATCGCGCGGAACAGGCCGCGCAGAAAGCGGTGCGAGTCTATCAGGAACGAAATCGCAAGCCAGGCTCGACGCTGCCGGTGCTCTCCGATGAAGCACGGCAACTGGCGTTGACTTCCTATCTGATTGCTGCCCGAAAACTTTTTCAGCACGTGCTGGATTTGTCCGAGTACTACGAGGGCGACACAACCGTCGTGGGGTTGAAAGTGCCGCCGGAAGCGCAGGCTCGATTCGGCCCTCGCGCTTACGTGCGGCTGGGCGTTGCGAGCAAACCCGCCAGTTATCGTGATGCGTCTGACGAGGAGTTGGAGCAATTTCAACATCTGTTGGATGGACCGATGCTTCGCAATCTCCAGGAAAAAGTCTCTCCGTGGACGACGGAGACTGCGACCGCGCAAAAGATGGATGCGAATCTCCTCGCGCGCGTTTACTTCCAGGTCATTCGGCCGCTGGATGGAAAAGAACAAAACAGTCGCGCGAATGAAAACACGCTCCGACACTTGCGCGGAGACTTGAATTACTACCGGCTGCTTGGTTTTCGCGAAGACATCGCGCCCGAGCACGCGAAGATATTCGAGGAACTGCTCGACGCGAACAGCGGTTTGCGGGAATTTTTGGACCAGCCCAGCGTTCAGGAAGCGTTCAAAACGCATCGGTTGGATCTCGGCATTGTGGAGGTGTCGCTGCGCGCCGCGGTGGCCGATGAATTGGTGCGTGTCGCGCGAATCTGGAAACCTGATTCCGTCGCACCGCAGGGCGAGGCAATGGCGCAGGCGCAAGGCATCATTCCGCAGGTCATCACTGATCTGGCGGTCTATCACGACACGCTGATGCAGAGCGATTATCTCAGCGTGCGGCGTGAGAACTTCTTCAAGGAGCGGCTCATGGCCGAGCACTTGAATTGTGTCAGCCAGAAGGAACGAGCCAAGATTGAAAGTTATTACCGTCCGGTCACCGTCGTCCTCGTGGCGCGAGACGATCAGAGCACCGAAACCGTGCCGAAGGATTGGAAGAGCCTTCGCTCATACTTCGATCCGGTCACGAAACGAGAATACACCGATTACCAAGTCGAACTGGCGGAAGGGCGCGCCATTCTTTGCTTGCGCAAGGGCGCTTCACCGCAATCGGCTTTGGATTGCGCCAGGCGTCTGCTGGACTTGAGCCAAACGGCTCATGTGAACGACAGCGCAGCACGGGTCAAGGGCGTGCGTATTTCGGAGTTGAGCTTCAATGAGCTGAGTTCGTCCTGTCTGCGGCCCATCAGCATGGCCCGGATGCAATTTTACACTTCGTTTTCGCCGGCAAAGACGCTCGACATTCTGCGCGGCGCGTCTGATGAACCGACTACCGAGAACATCATCGAGTCATTGCGCCCGTGCTTCGTGTTGCGTTACAGCGACGCCTATTGCCGCGTCAAACCTGCCGAGATGATCCGGGTGAAATACCGCACGCCGACCGGCGAGAAGAAGAATCCATGTTGGGACGCGAGCCAGGCACTGTGCGGTCTGCGCAGTCCGGCCAGCGATGCGAACATGCGCGATCGGCTGGAAGATCCGAAATGGGGGCTCATCATCATCGAAGGAGAAAAGAAAGCGGCGTTGCTGGCGCAGATGTGCGTGGAACGAAACCTTCCCTATCACGTGATGTCGTTGCCTGGAGTCTGGATGGGGTTGGCGCGCGGAAAACTGGTCGAGGAATTGGCACAGTTTCAGATGCAGGATGCGAGCGGCCAGAGGCGGCACTGCTACATCTTTTTCGACAACGACAAGGCGTTCAAAGCCGGCGTCATGCACGCGTTGATCGAAACCGCCGCCGCTCTGCAGCGCGCCGGCGCGCGGGTCTTCGTGCCCAACCTTCCGTTCGGCAAAGAAGTAAAAGGAACGGATGACTTCGCCATGATCCACTGCCGGCGCGGAGACACGATCGATTACCAGCCGCTCATCGAGATTCTTGAAAATGCGGTGCATGTGCCTGAACGCCCGCGCAAGGTGAAATACCCGACTTCTGAACAAGAACGGGAAATCAACCGCAAGCTCAACCAAGCGGAGCAGGTTCACGAGCTGCAAAGTGTTCTGCGCGCGAAGGAAAATCCGCTGGAATCGCCGGAACTGCGACAGCTTTTTCTCCTTCAAGCCCCGTATCTTTTCAAGAACAGCACCGAACGTCAGAACGCATCAGTTTGGGACAGCTTCAGTGAACGCGGTCGTGAGGGTTTGCTCCCATCGCTGCTGAAAGAAAATCCCGCCCTGAAATTGCTCCGGCAGGCCTGCGGCGGAATCCCGAGTTTCGACGAAGGCGCTATCGCAAAAGACTTCGTCAACGGCAACCCGCCTGCCTCTCCCAAGCCCACCATCCTCGTCCCCGAATTGTTCGCCGTCTCCTGAAACGGCGCATTTCCTCCAGACCTATACTGGTGAGAAAGCGCGATGCTACGCGCCCATTGTAATTACTGTGTTTGCTCGTATCTCACCGGGACTAGATTCCCTGAAAAATCGGTTCAGCTCCGGCGCGTCCAACTTTCTCAAAGGAAGTTTGAGCAGCGCTCCACGGCTGCTCGTAATTCTCGCGGTCCTCTGGACGATCCCTGTTCAGGCTGGCGCGCCGGGCGGGGGCGTGTTGCATTTGAACGGCGGCGCGGGAAGTTATGCGATTGCCAATCCGTTCAACAGTTTTCCGGCCGGAGATTTCACGGTGGAGCTGTGGATGCGCAGCAGCGACACCGCCAATGACGGCACTCCGATTTCCTATGCGACCAGCAACGGCGGCGCGGGCTACAACGATTTCATCCTTTACAGCTACCGGAATCTCGATCCTGTGATTCGGGCGGCGGACAATTATTCGGGCGTCAGCGCAAACGACGGCAGTTGGCATCACCTGACGGTCACCTGGCAGCAAAGCTCCGGGGCGTTGCGTCTCTACAAGGACGGCAATCTCGTCAGCGCACCGGCGGTGGCGGCGGGATACGCATTTATGAGCGGCGGCGCGTTGGTGCTCGGCCAGGAGCAGGACAGCGTTGGCGGAGGATTCTCTTCGAGTCAGGCGTTCACCGGGGATTGCGACGAAGTTCGCATCTGGAACAAAGCGCGGTCACAAGCCGAAATTCTCGCTACGATGTATGCCGATGTCTTGACCAACACAGCGGGACTCATCGCGTACTATCAGTTCAACGACGGCGCTGGGAACACGGCGAGCAATTCCGTAAGCGGAGGTCAGGCCTTGAATTTAGTCGGGACGGTCTGGACCAACATTCCATCCGCGCCCACAAACTTTTCTGCGACGATCAACCCGGCCTCGACGCTCGTGTCCGAGGCGTTCAGCAACACCGTTGCGGCCAGTGTGTATGAGTTCAACACGGCTTGGGTCAGTCCGCCGGGCGGCGCTGCAATGTGGCAGGCCGATTCAAACGCGATTGTCGCCCTGAGCGCGCCGCTGGAGACGTTCCCCAATCTGATGGTTTTTCAGGGCACGAACGGCGGCGGCAGTCTGATCGGCTCGTCCACGAACGGCTTGCTCACGTTCTTTTCGCGGGCGGGATTCAGTTATGTCATCGTTGCGACCAACACGGGCAACTACGCGATAGATATTCCCGTCAACGCCAGGTCCTATCAGTCTCCGCCAAACGATGACCAGGCGAACGCCGTTCCGCTCTCCAACACGCTTGTGGTCTCGAATTATGTCGTCGGGTCGGTTGGCGTGCCAGTGGCGCAAGTCAATCTCGCCACAAACGGATTTACGTATGGTGCGACCACAGAGGTTTGGGAAATCGGCGCGAACCACAGCGTCTGGTACAGTTGGACCGCGCCCCAAACCGGCCTCCTTGATCTGAGCCTGACCGGCACTTCGGTCAGTTATCTCGAACTGGGCACAGGAACGAATTCGTTCAGCGTGGTCGCGGGCAACGCAACCGCATTGAGCTACACCGTTACCAACGGTCAGAGCTACTTGATTCGCGTCCGCGCCGCCAGCACCGTTGATTCCACTTTCGCGCTTAATCTGCGCTTCACGCCCAAACCAGCCAATGACGACTTCGCCAACGCACTTCCTCTTTTCGGACTTCCGATCACGCTTTCATACGACATGGGCGGCGGATTGACCTGGCAGCAGACCAAATACATTCAGACCAACATGGCCTGCATTTATGCCGCGACCAAGGAAACCGGCGAGACCTCCAACGAAAGAAACACTCTCTGGTACAGCTTCACGCCGTCACAACGCGGGCTTTTGCGCATCCTCGGCTATGCCTCGCGGATGTTCGGCGGAAATGCCGCTGCGAGCACGTGGTTGGGAACGGGCACGTCAGCGAGTTCGCTTTTCCAGACGAACAAGGTCGGGATCTATTCGGCAACGAGTCCGGGCACGTTGGTAAACAATATCGAAGCGGGCGTTCCTTACCTGGTGAGACTGGCAACGGAATGGAACAGCTTTCCTCCGGATCAGGTGCTTTACGTCGCCCCAACTTTTTATCCAAGCCCGGTCAATGACGATTTCGAAAACCGCACGCCCATGACCCTGTCTGCTTACACCAACACCATCATGTGGGAAGGGCAAACATTCGTTTACTACGTGGACGACCGGGCGACTGTGCTCGGAACAACTCTCGGCGCACGCCGGGCCGGCACTGGCGAAGTCAGTCGCAACGGCGAGGACAAAAATGTCTGGTGGTCCATCACGCCGTCGCGCCCGCAGCCCGTGACGCTCAACACGCTGGGCAGCATTACGGAGAACGGTGCGGAGCAGGACACGTATGCTTATGTTTTCACGGAGAGCGGCGGCACGTTCACACAGATTGCGGTGAACAACAATGCCTCAGCCAGCGCGCTGACGAGTTTTTTGACGTTCTCCCCTGTACCCGGAACGGAATACAAGCTCATGATTTGCACCGCCAGCGGCAGCGTTCCGGAAGGCCCAATAAGTTGACGCTGACCCAGCCTCAACTTCATGCCAACGACGCATTCACCAACGCTATTGCCATCAACTCAACAGTCCAGACGTTGCCTGACGGTTCAAAAGCGGAGGCCGCCACAATTTATCAGGGGATTTACGATCCCACGTCCGAGCCATCCGAATCCGATGGGGGACTCCCATCGCTATGGTTCAACTGGACGCCGTCGGTCAGCGGCATCGCTTATTTCTACACGACGGACAGCAATCCGAACGCAATTCCCACGACGTGGGTTTACACAGGGACGAATGTCAGTGCGTTGAGCCGGGTATCATCCCCTTGGGCCTGGACATACGATTCAACCCGAATCGCTAGCTCGGCCACAGTCACGGCGGGCACGACCTATCGCATCGCGCTGCGCGGTGGCAGCGGCGGTATTGCCAAATTGCAAATTCAGGTCAAGGGCGCGCCGGGAATTGTCAGCAGCAACGACAACCAGACCAACGCCATGAATGTCATTCCTGAAACCATCAACACAGCCCGTGATGGAAAGACGGCCTCACTGAATGGAGACGCCAGCAACGCCACTTCCGAACCGGGCGAAACGAACCTGCTCGCGGCGATTGCCAGTCGCAATGACAATTACGCGCCCGCTGCCGGAACAAATACGTTGTGGTGGCAATACACGACCTCTTCAAACAGTTCCCAGATTTCGGTCGCCACCTACGCGTTGACAGCCTACATCCCGATGCGAAGCGGCACAGGGGCAGACCCGTTTCTCAACGTCGTCAACCCTTACGGCACGATTGTGGATCTGGCCGGACTTGGCATCGTGGCCAACGCGCAGTATTCGGACTTCACCAGCCCGATCGCCGGACCGCTGCGCTTGAACAAGGCTTACAGCGGAAGCCAGGTGCGGATTGAGTTGAATTACATTTACGTCACCAACACGACCGACTCTTACAACTGGATTATCGGCACAACGACTGCCAACAGCAAATTGCTGGCGGTGCGCAACTCCGACCACATGCTGGGCTATTACAACAACTCGTTCGTGCCGCTGAACCTGATTGTGCAACCGGGACGGGACTATTACTTCGCGGTCGAAGCGGCCGGGAGCAAAATGGCCGTGTGGGCCGACGGGGTTTTGCTCGGCAGCAACCTGACGATTTACGACGCTGGAAGTTACTGGGTTCAATGGGTCGGCTGGGGCAGCGGTGGATACCTCCATGATCTGCGCATCTACGATGGATTGCCGGTTCAACACAACGCACTCGCCATCTGGTCGGGCGGCCGATTGCTCGCTGTCGATGACGACGTCGTGACCACGCCCACGACTCCGAACACGACCTACCTGATCCAGGCCGCACCCTTGAGCGGCCAAACGAATGTTTACCTGAAGCTCAACGAATTTTACGGCGTGCCCAACGACGACCACGCCAGCGCCATCGCGCTCGACCTGACGCCGACGATTCAAACGTTCAATCTTCCTAATGGACAAGTCACGGTTACGAACGCCGCGGCGGCTGTCACCGGAAGCATCGTTGGGGCAACTCGCGCCAGTTCCGAATACGGATGGAACGGGCCGGTCGGAGCGTCTGTGTGGTTCAAGTTCACAGCCCCGATGAACGGAACGGTGATGTTCGATCCGACAGCGAGCGCGTTCGACACCACGCTGGAACTGGAATCAACCAACCTGTGGGATAATGCCGGCAGATCTCCCTTGGTCGCCAGTGAAGGCGCGATGACTTACAACGTGACGGCCGGCACGACGTATTTCCTAAAACTTGATGGGCACAATTGGGGCAATTACGTGCTCAAGGTTTACTACGTGCTGTCGGCAGCGAACGACGGCTTTTACGCCCCGACCAGCCTGACGTGGCAGACGAACACAATCGCTTATCCACTCGCCGCCGGCACGACCTACATGACCAATTTCGTCTGCAACACCGTCAGCCACACATTCTATGCGAGTCTGGACCGGAGCGACGAAATTTGTCCGAGCGACAATACTGGCTACAGCAGCGGCTCGCACGCCGCGGCGGCTTCCACTGTTTGGTGGACGTTCACCGCTCCATCCGACGGAAACATAACCATCGATGTTTCCGGTTCGTCTGCTTACACCTATGTCGCTGTCGGGACTCCGTACTACCCGTACAGCGGCATGAGCGTGTACGGCAGCAACGTCGTCACCATGCGCGTGACGAAGAACAACACCTACCGGATTGAAGCGGCCCAAACCACCAACGTCTTCGGAGCGGCCGTGAATCTCTCGGTCACCCTGACAGCCAATCCGGTTAATGACGGCTTTTACAATCCAACCGTCGTGACGCTGCAAACCAACAGCACTGCATACTCGTTGCCGAACGGAACGGTTTACATCACCAATTACAGCGGCGCGGTCGTGGGCAACACGTTTGCCGCCAGCCTCGACCGCAGCGATGAAATTTGCCCCAGTGACAACACCGGATTCAGCAGCGGTTCACACGCCGTCGCGCCCACGACCGTTTGGTGGACATTCACCTCGCCCGACAATGGCTTGCTGACGCTCGACGCCAGCGGGTCATCCGCATACACGCACATCGCCATCGGCACGCCGTACTACCCGTACAGCGCGATGTCGGCATACGGCAGCAACATCGTCACGATGCGCGTGAACGCGGGCACTACTTACCGAATCGAGGCGGCTCAGACCACCAATGCTCCTTTGGGCGCGGCGATAAATCTGACGTTCAACCTGGTCGCGTTGAACCCGAATGACGGCTTCTACTCGCCAGCGCCGTTGACGTTTCAGATCAGCAGCACGACGTATCCGCTCCCCAACGGCATCGCTTATCTTTCGAACTACACCGCGAGCGTGGTCGGACACACCTTTTCCGCCAGTTTGGATCGAAGCGACGAAATCTGCCCGAGCGATAACACCGGCTACAGCAGCGGTTCGCACGCGGCAGCGCCGACGACAATCTGGTGGAACTTCACTGCGCCCGACAACGGACGTGTGTTCCTGGACACCACCGGCTCATCTGCCTATTCCTACGTCGCCATGGGCACGCCGTACTATTCCTACAGCAGCATGGGAGCGTACGGGAGCAACAGCGTCTCCATGATGGTCAGCAAGGATACCGTTTACCGGATTTCCGTGGCGCAGACCAACGCATCAGCCGGAGCGTTCATCAATCTGAACGTCGTGCTCCAGGCCGCGCACACGAATGATACTTTCCCCGGCGGCGCGATTCCATTCACCGCCACGACGAACTATTCCACGTTCGCCGAGTTCGGTTTCACTAACGTCCTCTACACCGGCAAAGTCGTGGCGCACAATTTTTCGGCCACTTTGCAGTCGGGCAACGAAAATTTTTCCAGTTACCTATCGGGCGTCAACGCAGCCAACCAGACGATTTGGTGGAATTTCAACGCCCCAGCTTCCGGCATCGCGACGATTTCCACGGAGGGCACGTCGCTCGATACGCTGTTGCGTTTGACGACGGTCACCAGCGTTGGCAACTACGGAGCGATTTTTGTGAACGATGACGCCAATGGCGGCGTGCAGAGCAGCGGACAATCGTACCTGACCGGCGGCAGTCCATACAAAATCGAAGCGGACACGAAGGCCGGAACGCAAGGGCCGATCAACCTCACCGTCACCCAACCCGCCGCCCCGGACAACGACATGTGGGGCAATTGGGCGACTGTCATCGAAGTGCCGGGATACAGCGATGGTTATCAAAATTACAGTTTTGCCCGTGTGCCCGGCGACACCACGCAAGCTACGAGCCAAGGCGAAGATTTTCAGAGCAGCCGTGGCTTGAGCGTCACGCCTACACGCAACGTCTGGTACAAATTCACGTCGACTAACAGCGGCTATGTTCGGCTCGTCATTGATGCACCCACATTCGCCAGACAGGCGATTGGCGTTTACACCGGATGGAACTCTGGCTGGCAAGGCGGCGGTTTAACCGGAGATTTGTGGTTCTACGCCAACGCCAACACGACCTACTATTTTGTGGTCGAGGACGGCGCGATTCCCGGCCCGTTCGCGTTGAACGTGTTTCACTACGCGGGGACTGTTCCGAACGACAACTTCGCCAATCGCATCGCTCTGACCAACGGTGTCATGGCCACTGGCATTTCGGCTGGCGGTGCCACGCGCGAAACCGGCGAGACCACTTACTATGGTTCATGGGGTTCGGTCTGGTACAACTACACGGCGGATTGTTCCGGCATTGTGGTCATCGACACCGAGGGCAGCGAGGCCGACACGATGCTCGGCGTCTTCACCGGCAACGCCGGCAACGCCCTCTCACCCGTGGCTTCGTCAGACAATGTGGACGGTGGGCTTTCGAGCCGGGCCTATTTCACCGCCACGCAAGGGACCGACTACAAGATTCAGTTGATGTTCAAGAACACGGGCAGGTTCCGCATCACGGCCCGTTCCCTTTGCAGCCAGGTGAGCGCGCTCCCGTCCCAGGGAACATTCAACCAGCCCACGCCGATTCGCCTCTTCGCGACTGGCAGTCCGATTTACTACAGATCAAATGGCGCGAGTTACCAGGTTTACACGCCGCCTATTCCGACCTACACCAACGTTGTGTGGTGCGTGAGCGACGGCAGCGGCGTCATGACCAAGACCAACGGCGGCAGCGGCAACTGGAACGCGGGCTTCATCTCCGCGCAGAACATCGCCGGCGATGGTTACGTTGAAATGGTCGCACTGACGCTGTCCGAGTGCATGTTTGGACTCGATGCCGTGGACAGCGGGGTCAATTGGACTGACATCGATTACGGCCTTTGCCCGCGAACTTCGGGGACCATTGACATCTTCGAGGCGGGCGTTCAAAAGGCTTCGGCGGTGACGACCTACAACCCCGGCGACCTGCTGCGTGTTCAGCGTGTGGGCAGCACCGTGCAGTTCCTCAAAAACGGCGTCGTGTTTTTCACGAGTTCGACACCTTCCACCGGGAGCGTGCATCTCGACGCATCCATCTCAACACAGGGAGCGCCGATTGGACAATTCACGGCCGGGAACGGAACCGGCAACAGCAGCGTGTTGACGTTGTCCGGCGGCGATGCAAACGGAAACGCGACTCTCAGTGCTTACGTCCCCGGCGGCATCACCAATTCCTGGAGCTACAAATTCAAAGCTCCCGCGCCGGTGCTCTCATCGGGCAGCCCCGTCACCTGGACCAATCCGACCGGCGGAATTGTGATTACGGGCAACTCCATCACCAAGCCAGCGGGAGCAAACTCGTGGAATGCAAACGCCCTTTCTGCCGAAAGCATTTCCGTAGACGGCTCCCTGGAATATGTCGTGACGACCAACCACCTGATGATTGGTCTGGACACGGTGATGACCAACAGCAGTTACACCGACATTGAATACGCCATCCACACGTATGCGGACGGCAACGGACAGAACTTCGCGGTTTATGAAAACGGCGCGCGCAATTTTCTGATGAACGGGGTGGTGCAGATGGGCGACATCCTGCGCATCGAGCGGCAGGGAACCACCATTCGCTACTATCAAAACGGCACCTTGCGTTACACGTCGGCCATCCCTTCAACCGGCACCCTGCACGTTGACGCCTGCATTTACTATGTCGGCTATCCGGCGGGACCCGTTTTCCTCCAGAACGGCCTCGCGCCCGAACTGCGGGCCATCTCACCCGCGGGCAACACCACGCGCTACACGCAGGCGGCCTTACCCGGTGAGGCGGCAGCCGTCCAAGAGACAGACGCAGTGTTCCCGGATGTGCTGACGTCGACGACTCCAATCAATGTTCATGCCCGCAATTATCAGAACGGTTATCAGCCCAGCGACGAAGCGCGCCGCAATCTCGGAACCGTGCAGCAAACGCTCGCGCCGCTCGTGTTCAACGTTTCCTCCACCAGCTTCACCGCGCCCGCCACGCTTTCGGTGACGGACCCGTCGGGACATTCCGGAACGTTTACCGTCACCTACCCCGATGGCAGTTCCATTTACATCGCCAGCACCAACAGCACGGTTTCATTCCCCGACAAAGGCTCAGGCAAATATTCGGCGTCGCTGTCCGTCGCCGGAATCGGAGCCGCACCGAGCAGCTTCACCAATTTGAGTTTCCAGGTCAGCGCATTGACGGTCACGCCAGCCAGTCAGGCGTTCAGTGTGCCGCCTTTGACCGTCACCTCCACCACCGCATACCCGGTGAACGTTTACTACACGTTCGCTGGCAGCGGCCTTCCAAACATTCCTTACACAGCACAGCTGACGATCGGCGCGAGCAACGCGACCGTGCGATTCATGGCGACTCGAACTGGGTACATTCCGCAATTCGTCACGAATACATACGTTTACTCGCCCGAGCTGGTCGTCTCTCCGACAGGAACGTTTTCCAACGCGACGACCTTCAGCATTCAAGGCGGCAGCGACACGAAATTCTACCAGATCGGGTCCTCGCCGGACGGGCCAACATGGCAGGCGTACACCGGCCCCTTCACCTTGGATGGAGTGCCGGGAGGAAGCAGCAGCATTCGCGCTTACTTCACGATTGAGTCCTCGCCGGACGGGCCACCAAACTACAGCCCGACCAATGTAACGCCGGTGGCGTTCAAAGCCGCCAGCCCAGTCATCACGCCGGTCTCCGGCCAGGTTTCAGGTGATTACACTGTCACGATGACCACGCCGACGGACGGTGCCAGTATTTATTACGCCATCAAGGATCCGGCGACCGGACCGGTCGCAATGGCGGAAGTCACCAACGTTTACAATCAGCCGATCACGTGGAGCAATTCCGCCAACGTGTTGGCTGTTGCTCGGAAGGCGGGTTATCAGGACAGCACAAGCGCCAGTTCCAGTTACATGGCCAAGGTGCCCACGCCGATGTTTGTCACACCGACGACGAACAGTTCGGGGCCGTTGACCATCACGGTGGCGTCGGCGGATAATTACGGAGGCACCTACCGATTGATTCAGCCGAGTGGCCAAACGCAATCCAAGACGACCACCAACGCCAGCACCACGTTCGTGATCAACGAGAGTGGCCCTTACCAGTTGATTCTACAACGCGCAGGCTGGGTGGATTCAGAAGCCGCCACGAGTCAGTTCACCTTCAATTCCGACGACGTGGTTCTCAATCCTCCTGCCGGCTGTCTTTATGCGATGACCAACGCCACGCTTTCTTGGAACAACGGCAATCCGAAAACACCCAAGGCTTATTTCACGTTGGACGGCAGTCTCCCGACGACCAACTCACCCGCTTACACCGTCGGTGTGCCGGTCACCGGCTCTCTGACTCTGACCATGCTGGTGATGCGCGACGGCTATGCGCCGCGTTACCTGACCACCCGATATGACTACCTGCCGCCGATGGGAATCTCGCCTGCGCCCGGCACAAACAGCTCGGCTATCGAAGTGTCTCTGGACCAGCCTGAAGCCAATGCGATCTACTACCAAATCAATTATGGAAGCTGGTCCAATTACAACGGGCCATTCCCGCTCGATGGCATTGGCGACGGAACGGTCACCGTGGGCACGCGATACGACACTGCGGGCTGCCCGGGTCCAACGAACCAGTTTGTGTACGTGTTCAAAGCGCTGCCGCCCGATGTTCAGCCCGGCAGCACAAATTTCGCCGGGTCATTGACCATCACCGCGACAGAGCCAACCGCGGGAGCAATCGTGTTTTACGAAATGGGCGATACCTACGGAAACAACGCGACCGGGAACGGAATCACCAACGTTTACACCAGGCCGATCACCATCAGCAGCACACGCCAGATGATCTTCGAAGCGCATAAGGCCGGTTATCGGAACAGTGCGCGCGTCACCAACACGTATTCCAGTCCGCTGCCGACTCCCATCTTTACGACCTCAAGCGGAACCTACACCAGCCCGCTGAACGCGTTCGTTCAATCGGCACTCGCCGGCACTCCGCAATCGTTCGTTCTGATCTTCCCAAACGGGAGCAAAATCACGAACAACGCTGGCGGCAGTTCCACCTATTTCACGGTGAACGAAACCGGCGATTATCAACTCCAGGTGCTCAAGGCCAATTGGCAGCCTTCACCCGTGACCGTGACCAACTACGCGTTTCAGGTCGCGGATCTAAGGGTGACGCCTGAGAGCCAGCTCTTCAGCGACCCATTTCAGGTCGTCGTGAGCCAGAACTCCAATCCGAAGCCGATGACGATTTATTACACCGATGATGGAAGCGCGCCGACGACCAACTCGCTCGTTTATACAAACGCCATTACGGTAACGAACACCATTACGCTCCGGTTTATGGGATGGCGGCAGGGTTACGCGCCTCAATACGTTGATCGGACATACACTTATGCGCCGGGCCTGGCGATCTCCCCGCTCTCGGGCACGAACTCGACCGGAATTATGGTGACCATGACGCCGTATCAAACCAACTCGGCGATTTACTACTCGATCAACGAAAGCGACTGGACGCCCTACACCGGGCCGTTTGGAATTGACGGCGCATCCACCGCCGTGGCGGTTGTCAAAGCGTATGCCGTGACTGGTCCTACCATCAGCCCGACGAACACGGTGATCTACACCTTCAAAGTGGCGGGCCTGACGGTGATCCCGGCGAGCCAGAATTTGAGCGGAAGCGTTTCTGTTACGGCAACCACGACGACATCGGGCGCCTCAATTTATTACGCGAATGGGAATGATGGTGGAGAAACGCCCTCAGCCGCAGCCATTACGAATCTCTACACCGGCGCGATCACGGTGAACCAAACCAAAGCTCTCGTGTTTGAAGGCCGCAAGAGCGGCTACCTGCCTTCCGACCAAATCGTGCGCGTTTATTCAGCGTCACTGCCAACACCGCACTTTGTGACTCCTGTGACCGCGTTCACCAATCAAACCGCCGTCACCGTTCAATCCGGCCTCACTGGTTACGGAACTACGTTCACGCTGTCGACGCCGAGCGGTTCGATTTTGACGACCAGCTCCGGCACGGACACCGCCACGTTCAACATCAATGAAACGGGCAATTATCAGTTGAGCGCGACCAAGGCCAACTGGCTTCCATCGGGGAGCACCAATCGAAGTTTCAGTTTCGCGGTTGCCGACCTCAAGGTCAGCCCGTCCAGCGGCACATTCGACACCGCCAATCTGGTGGTCACGGCGCAGAGCAGCATTTCGAATCCGAAGCCGCTGAAGATTTATTACACCACAGACGGAAGCAGCCCGACGACGAACTCGATGGTTTACGTCGGCGGAATCACCATCACGAACACCACGACGTTCAGATGGCTGGCCACACGCGATTACTACGCGCCGCAATACGCCACCAATACCTACACGTGGGTGCCGGGAATAACGCTGTCGCCGCCAGCCGGAACATTTTCGAATGCGACGACGTTCGCGTTGAGCACGCTGGCACCGGGCGCGCAGTTGTTTTACTCGACAAACGTCACCGACTGGCAGCCCTACGCCGGGCCGATCACACTGGACGGCTTCAATGCGGGCACTGGCACGTTGCGCGCCACCTACACCAACGCGAGTGGCTGGGGACCGACCAATTCATTCGTCATTAACTTTGTCGCCGCCGCCCCGCAGGTGTCACCGGAGAACCAGACGGTTTATTCCAACGTGATCGTGACGGCGACGACGCCGACCGCAGGCGCCCGCATATACTACTCTCTCAATTCATCGGGTTTCGATCCCGTGAATCTCAGCAACCTTTACACGTCGGATTTGACCATCACGAACCGGAGTTTCCTCACGTTCCAGGCGCGCAAAGGCGGTTATCAAAACAGCGGTGCCGTTCAACGCAAGTACATCCAGAAGCTGCCCACGCCCATCCAACTGACCACAGGCAATTTCACTAACTGGGTGACCGCCTTCGTGGAATTGCCGCAACCGATCCCGGGCGTCTCGATCGTGGTGACTCATCCGGCGCTCACCAATGAAACGCGCGGCGCTCCGATTTCAGCAACCACGGGCAAACCGTTGGGATACTACGTCGCCAATGCGACCGGTCCGTACGTCGTCAAGGCCACCGCTCCGGATTGGGAAGACTCCGAGACCATCACGAACACGCTCGGTTTTTACGTGCGCGACCTGGCCACGCCGGATGACCAAAAATTCAACACGCCAGTGTTTCAGGTGTCAGCCGCCTCGTCGTTGTTTCCGGTCAATCCGAAACCGCTGGCTCTTTATTACACGACGGATGGGTCCGAGCCGGGCACGAATTCGACTCTTTACACGGAACCGGTGCCGATCACCACGAGCACCACGTTCAGATGGCTCGCGATGCGCGACGGGTATTATCCGCAGACGCGCACCAACACCTACACGTATGTTCCGCCTCTGGCAGTCACGCCGCCGCCGGGGTCTTATTCCAACGCAATCACGGTGACGCTGACCTCGCCAAACGATGAACCCATCTTCTTTTCGCTGAACGGCGGCCCATGGCAAAGCTACGCCGGGCCGATGACTTTCGACGGTTACGTGGACGGGCTTCTCTCGCTGCAAGCGATCTACACGGGTGGCGCGACGAACCTTTTCGCGTACCCCTTTCAAGCCGACGCGCCAGTCGTAACGCCCGAGAGCCGGACTCTTGATTCAGGCCCAATCACGCTCTCAGCCGCCAACGGGAACACCGTCGGGGCGGACGTCGTGTACTTTGAAGGCGACGCAGGCGGCGGAGTTGCGACCACGAATCGGCCGATGGTGACCTACACGGACCCGATCACTGTTTCAGCGAGCCGGTCGTACTTGTTTCAGGCAAGAAAAGGCAATTACCTGCCAAGCGCGTTGATCGGGCGCACTTTCACGAGCCAATTGCCGGCCCCGACGGTGCTGACTGCCCCAGGCACATTCACCGCGCCAGTTCAGGTGCAAGTTCAGTCGGGTTTGCCTGGTTACGGAGGCGTCTATTTAATGATCAATCCGGACGGGACGACCAACAAGGTCACGACCGAGTCGCCCTCAGTGACTTTTCAGGTTAACGCCAGCGGAACGTATCAGTTCCAGATGCAACGTCCCGGCTGGCTCGACAGCGCCGCGACCATGTGGACGGCCCTGTTCAGCGTGGCGGATCTTACCGTGACGCCGGCCGGCGGTCTCGTCAGCGTGCCGAATACGCCGGTCACCGCCAAGGGAGGCTCCAATCCCAAGCCGCTGAAAATCTTTTACACGCTCGATAGCACGGTTCCGACAACCAACTCCAGCATCTACGCGCAACCGATCCTCATCAACGACGACACGACAATCACCTGGCTGGCCGCACGCGACGGCTACAATCCAATGCTCCAGACCAACACGTACGTCTTCGTGGCGGGTGTGAGCATAAGTCCCAAGGCTGCTTTCTTCACGAACGCGACGACGTTTACGCTCACGCCGCTTGGCCCAAGCGACGGCATCTACTATCGAACCAATGCGAGCGACTGGATTCCATACACACAACCGTTCACGTTGGACGGCACAACTGACATCAGTTTTTATTCGCGGTTGGGAAATAAATTCAGCGTCACCAATACATCCACCGCCGTTTTCAAAGTCGGCGCGATTACTGTGCTGCCGAACAGCACGGTCTTCACGAACGCATTCAACATCAGCGCCAGCGTCGGCACAACCAACGCAGTGATCGTTTACCGCCGCGGCGATGAAGACGCGAGCGCGCCGCCGCGCAGTTTGGATTGGGTCACGAACATCTACACAGGCCCGATTCCGCAAACGCCGGATAATAGCGCGCGTTATCTCTTCAATGCCATCAAGCCGGGTTACACCAGCGCCGATTGGGTCGAACGGATTTACACTGCCAAGATGCTGCTCCCGACATCGCTCCTGGGCACGAATCTCCAAATCGCCGCGCCCACGCAAAACACGCTCACCATGTTCCGACCAAGCCGCGTGCGGTCGTGGACGAACACATTTGCATCCGGGCAATATCTCAACAGCAGCGAACAGCCGTTTGTGAACGTGACTTACATTCATCCGGGCCCTTACTGGTATCGCGCTTCGCGTCACGGCTGGGCCGACTCAGACGATCTGCCGGTCGCGGTCACGCTCCGCCAGCCCGACAATTTTGCCGACCGAATTGACCTCTCGCTGCTCTCGCTCGGCACCAACTACAACAACGGCCAAGCGCCACAGACTTACGGCGCGCTCGGCGACATCACGGGCGCAACACGTGAACCGGATGAATGGGACGGGACATTCGACGACAACGGCGTCGTCACGACGGATTCGGCGCGCGTCACTTCGCTCTGGTATCGATGGGTCGCGCCCACGAATGGGCTGGCCGAAATCAAGGTTTTCAACAACCACACCGGCGACACGAACTACTTCATCTATGGCGTGCATGCCGGCGGCAGCCTTTCGGGACTCAATCCGATTTTGATGGCGCATCAACCGTCAGAATTCATGGTCACGGCCGGAACGGAGTACAACATCTCGGTCAACAACGGCATTACTCCCGGGTCCTCGTCGGACGGGCCAAGCGAATTCCAGGTTCAAATCGCTTTCTATCCGACGCCGTTGAACGACGCCTTGTCCAACGCCATTCCAATCGTCGCGGGCCAGGTGTATTCGGCTTACACCCATGCCGCCACAAACGAGCCGGGAGAGCTGGTCGGCAACAGCACGTGGTGGCAGTTCAGCACGTTGCAGGGAGGCACCCTGGAAGTGCCGTTAACAACCGGAGTGGAGGCGACCCTCTGGCAAGGCGGCAGCACAACGAATTTGAGCCAGATTCCGGCGCAATATCACACCGCCACCGATTATCATTTCCCGGAAATCACGGCGAACAACTACTTCTTCGTCCTGCCCACCAGCGGCACTTACAAGCTTCGCATCGCAGGCGAAAAGGCAATCTACAGTTTCGCGCCGAAATTCCACCTCGCGCCGATACACGATAATTTTCCCGCCACGATTCGTCTTCCGGCCGGCGTTCAAGAGCAGCAGGATAATTACTTGCTGTCGTCGGTCTCGTACGACTCGACGACTTTGGGCGCAACGCTTCAGCCGAGCGAACCTTCCACCACATGGCCCACGACGGTCTGGTATCAATGGACGTCACCGGAAAGCGGCGATTTGGACATCAGTGTCGGGCAACTCTTCCTGTTTTCGACTCCGGGCTTTGGAACCACGCTGACAAGTTGGCAATCCCAGCCGGTTGATTTCCTCACGGTTCAAGCGTTCACGGGAAACAATTTTAGCGACCTCGCCGAATTGCCTCACGTGGACAACAAGGACTCGTTTTCATCGGTCACGTTGATGCCGGATTTTGAAACGGAAGATCCGGCGACAAACGCCATCGTAGCCGGCGCGCCCATAGCCGACACTTACACAGCCCTATTCACCGGCAATGTCGCTTATACCACGTATCGTGAAGGTTGGTGGCGCTGGCGGGCGCAATTCAACGGTGATGCGTATCTGACCAAACTCCTGTATCCGCGCGGCACGTCGTTTTCGATTGATGCGTTCACCGGCGACCGTTACGAAGACCTCCTGCCGCAATATCTTTATTCGCATTACGCCGGCGATTCGAGCATTGCGCCGCAGAGCTTTTTCCACGCGACGATGGACCAGGTTTACACGTTCCACGTCCAGTTTGGGAGTCGGCCGGCGACGAACGAGAATTATTCCTTCAAGGTCGAACCCGAGGCCATGTCGCGGGCCCACGTTTCAAAGGGGCAATTGATTTACTTCCGCGTGAGCGGCTTGGGTTCACCGCACCGCATCAAGCTCAATCTGACATCGCGCGCAAGCAACGACGATTTCAAAGACGCCATGGAAATCCCGCTGCAAACCGCCACGTATGAGAATGGGAAAAAAGCCTTCGGCAGCACCAAGGGCCGGCTGGTCGGCGCGACGGCGGAGAGTTTCGAATCCAACGATGTCCACTCCGTTTGGTACAAAATCACTTCGCCCATTTCCGGGCACGGACGCGCGCGGTTGACGGGGAATTATTCCACGTTCGTCAACGTGTACGCCGGGTCCTCGCCGGACGGGCCACTGGACCCAACCAATTTGGTTTCTCTAAATCCGGAGGACTTTCCGGTCGCGCCGGACACGCAATATTTCATCCGGGTTTACGATCTGAGCATCCAGAATTACAAACTGGACGTGACACTCTCGGAGCAGCCTGCCAACGACATGCTCGCCAACGCGCTGCCGCTGCAGCGTTCGAGTTTCAAAGCCTACACCGACCACGCCACGGTTGAATCGGGCGAACCCATCAAGCAACAAAGCATCGGTGAATCCGTGTGGTGGCGCTACAATCCCAGCCTCGACGGAACCATTGTCATCGGCTCGCAGGAAAAGACTGCTTACCTCTGGCAGGGATCGAACCTCCTGCAACTGGCCGAACTCGCCAACAATCTCACTGGCGACATCATCCAGCCGCTCGCAAAAAATGAGGAGTATCGCATCTCGTTCGACACAAAACCGGGCAAGCTCGAGGGCGACTTCAATGCGGTTGCTGCGTATTATGTGCTTCCCGCCAATGATGATTTTGTCAACGCAATCGACATCACCAGCCGTCAGAACACCGTCTTTACGAACGGTGTTCTCTACACCTATTCGCAGCACGGATACACCTACGGCGCCACGACGCAACTGAATGAGCCTCGTCCGCATGAAAAATCGGTGTGGTACAACTGGACGGCGCCCACGAACCTGATCGTTTACGTCGCCTCCGAACTGCCAGTTTACGTTTACGCCGGCGACAACGTGAGCGCGCTCAATCCGATCGGCGAAAAAGTATTTTCTGCGGTCGGGGGGCAGACGTATCGGATTGCGGTCTGCGGCGGGCCGTCCGAATTCACGTTGACGCTCAATGGCGCGCTGCCGGCGTACAATGACAATTACAATTCAGCCATCGGCCTGTCCGCTGCCACCTCGGTCAGCTTCTACACCTACGCTTCGAGTGTGGAGAGTTACGATCAACCCACTACCAACAGTTATTCTGTCTGGTGGACGTGGCTCTCGGGGAATTCATCGAACCTTTACGTTTATCCGGACAGGAAACCCGGGCCGGACGATCCCGTTCAGAACCAGTATCCGCGGTTTTTCAATTCCGAAATCCGCGTGCTGGATGTGGCCGGCCAGATCATTGCTCAAGGACTTGTTTCCTTTGATCACCCCTACATCGACGACTGGACGGGGCAAAGATTTGTCCTGCCCGTTTCGATTGAACCAGCCACGAGTTATCGCATCGCAGTCCTCTCGCCCTATCCGACGCGCGGCCTGCTGCGCGTTTCCGAGAAACCGCTGCCTGTCGGCTGTCCGTTGGGGGCCGAATGCAATCCGGCGACTCCGCTCTGGAGCCAGGAAGACAGCTACATCAACGGCACGATTTATCGCAGCTATCTGCTGGCTTACGGCAATGGTGCGCCGGATCCGTATTGGTACTTCACGCGATTTCCGGTTTTCCAAATTGGCCAGGACGGTTTCGGCAACGCCGTCTATGACGCTCAGGGTTGGCTCACCTCATCGTACACGAACATCATGTTCCGCTTCAATGGCGTGGACACGCCGTACAGCGATTACATGTCCGCGCTCGCCGGAAATGATGCCGACACGGTGCGTATCACGACGGGCGGCCAGAACACCGGGGTCACTCTTCGAGATGTTCATGTGCCGCTCAACGACACGCGCGAAAGAGCCATCATCCCGCCGCTCAACATCAGCGCCACGCCGTCTTACAGCTTCAGCACGTACGACAGCGCGAGCCGCCGCTCGATGTGGCGCACTTACAATGAAATAGCCAGCACCGAAGAGGACGGCTACGCCAGCAGCGTCTGGTACATTCTGAGAATCCCCACCGCCGGTCGTTTGCGAATCGGCAATGACATCGCGAGCATGTTGCAGCTCATTCCGGTCAATGCCTCGCTTGATGAGATGGTTGACACCAACGTTGGCGTTTATGATTACCATACCGAGTTGCTGCCCAACGGGCGGGTCGCCTACCCCACGATGACTGAGCCGGTCATCTATTTCCGCGGCAAAACGCCAGTCAACGGTTCCAATTTCCCGTACACCGAAGACCTCTATTGGGTTTCCCCGTTCACCGGAAAAGCGATTGTCACGGTGAACCAAAGCAATGTGACGGTCACCGCTTCGTACACGGTGACGCAATCCTCTGCGGGGTCGAAGACGATTGAATTTCAGGCTGAACGCGGTCGCCAGTATAGCTTCACGATTTACGCCAACTACAACGCGGGCGGTAGTTCGCTTTGGTTGAAACCCGGAATTCCGACGGTTGTCCCAACGGTACCACTCGGCCAGCCCATTACGTTCGGCCCTTACGGTACATCTACCAGTTCGCGTGAAGTGGTCGTGAACCCCGGCTACTACTACGTCGTCCAGTTCGGGAACTGGTCGGCCGGTGCCATTGATGCTGACTTTTACGCGAGCGTTTCCAACGACAACTTCGCCAACGCCGCGCCGCTTAGGGATTGGCACCTCACCCAATACGGGAACGGTCGCATCTACAATCTCAGCTACCGCTACAAAATGGGGAGCGCGACCTTGGAGCCGGGCGAACCGCCGCCAACCGTTGGCGATCGCACGCTCTGGTACTCGTTCATCGCGCCCATGTCCGGCCAGCTTCAGTTCCAGGGGTGGGCCAACATTTATTCCGGCACCAGCTTGAGCAACCTGACTCTGCTCTCGCGCAACGACATTTACAACCGCCAGCCGTTCTTCGTGACTGCTGGAAATCTGTACTACATCCAGAACTGCGGCTCGTTTGGCGGCAACAACTCGGACACAGACAACGCCATCACCATCATCGAGCCGCCTTCAAACGATTACTTCAACACCGCCGTGCCGATTGTGACCAATTACAGCACGATCACGAACATCGGCGGGACCAATTATTACCTGTACGAATTCACCGCGCCTGCGGGATTCTGGCCGGCGATACAGGACAGTCAGGGCCGGACCTTCTACATTCGCAACTGGTATCGAATCGAATCCGAAGACCTCGCCGATATCTGGGTTTACGGCTGGAACAGCGCGTTCGACGGGCCGATCACCACTCCGGGCAATCACACTTACGCGGACTTCAACATGGATACGCCGGTCACATTGCCCAATGGCGATCCGTATGCGCCAACGGTAGTTGTCGCGCCCGAAGCGCGCTCGGAAATTTTCCCCGCTATTTGGGGCAGGAACGCGTACGACATCAACGTGCCGTGGACCTGGAATTACGGCGCTCATCAACAACTGGCTGCTGTCGTCACTAACGGCAGTTCCATCTACGACATCGCCTACACCAGCATCAACGACCCGCGCTACAAAGGGCTGTTCGATTTGTCGGTATTTTCCGTCGGCGACAAGCTCAGCTATCTCTACGGGGTTCCGGGCAATCTCGTCGTGAAAGCTGGCGGCCAGGACGTGCGCATGAAGTACGTCTTCGTGTTGAGAAAGCCGACCAGCGTGAAGCTGACACCGGTGTTTCCTGTCGGAAGACAAACAGCCGCCGAGTCGGTCGAAGTCAAAGCCCAGCGTTTCCAACTGAACACGAATGTTTACACCTACCTTTCCACGCTGGAGGGCGGCGAGCCAAACAAACCAGGCACTGCCGGCGGCTCGGTGTGGTGGACGCTGGACGCACCGTACACTGGATTCCTGCGCGTCAACGCGAACAGCGTTTACAACGGATACAGTTGGAGTCCCACGCCGCTGATTTACATTTGGGAGGGACCTACGCTTTCCACGCTCGACGTGCTGGCGAGCAATTACACGACGGCCAGCGCATTGCCCCGTGAAGTCATTGCCGCAGTCGTTGCCGGACAAAAACTCTGGGTCAGCGCGGACCGGCAGGACGACGGGGGAGTCTTCAATTTCACAGCAACGATGGAGCCGCGTCCGTTGAATCAGGACCCGGACCTTGCGACGGAACTGGTCGCCAACCAGACAAGCTTCGAAAACGGAACGAACTGGGTTTACAAAGCAGCTTTCACAATTTACCCGCTGACGGGCGATTACACGAATAATGATTTGTGGTTCAAACTGACCGCTCCGACCGCCGCACGCCTGAGCGCTGACACCAACGCAAATCTCCTGACGCTCTACGCCGCCTTGAAACATAACCTGCGGATCACTCCCCCCAGCCGTGATTTTCTCGGCAGCCTGACGCTCGCCATCGACACCGACGATCCTGCGGTGATTTACTACACGCTGGATGGTTCGACACCCTCTCCAAGGGCAGTTCCTTACACTGGACCGTTTGTCATCACCAACAGCGTTACGGTTCGAGCGGTCGCCTACCGTACCAACCGCTCGGAAATCTATGCGACGGAGAGTTACACCTATCACTCGCCACTCACATATTCACCGCCAGTCGAGACCAACAGCGGCCCTTACCTCTTGGAGTTGAACAACCCGGACAATGACGGTGCAACGATCATCTTCCGTGTCGAGGGCGGGGATTGGCAGACCTACATCGGCCCGACCAACTTCGACGGCCTCGGGAACCTCGGCGAGGGTTACGTCTATTTCACACGCGTGCTCAATGGCCGCACGAACCCGGTTCAGTACGTCCATCTGAACTTCCAACTGCCGGCCCCGCAACTCGACATCACCAACGCGGTCATTCCCTATACCAGCAGCAGTTTCGTCGTAGGGATCACGAACGTGCCATCGGGAGCGACTGCCGTCTGGCTGGAGAACGGGAGCGAGCGCGTTCTGATTCCAGATTCCTCGGACGATAGCATCTGGCGGCTCACCATACCAGTTTCACAGGCCAACACCTATCAATTCCGGCTCACCAAACCGGGTTATCAACCCTCGCCAATTGTCGTCGGGTCCTATACCGCGGAACCGATACCGCCGCCGACTGTTCCACCGCTCTCACCGATATCGGGCAGAACACAGCCATCCGTTTCTTTCACGGTCACTGGTTTGACTGCGGATTCAGTGTTGCAGGTGCGATACACGCAATACCTCAAGTCCGCTCCTCCAATTTCAGGCGGCACCTTGTTGCCGGCGACAACGACTTCCTATTCCCGTCTGCCGGGAGAGGAATATCTGTTGTCGAATCCGGCGTGGTACGTCAGCGCGGAGGGCGGGTTCAACCGCGACCTGTTCAATCAAACGTGGGACTCAACCCGCGTAGACACGCTCACTCCAAGCAGCGAACAGGTGACCGTCACGATGCCATGGGGCAGCCAGGCGCAACTGGTGGTGATTCGAACCGTGTGGGGTCGCAGCGCGGAGTCCGAGCCGGTCGCTGTCCCCATCACGTGGAAGATGCCGCAACCCCAGTACACCACCCTCACCAATCTGCCAGGGTCGTGGAACGGCACGAACTACACGCAGTATTTCTATGAGCTTCAACCGGCCTTGCGCATCGGGGCAGTCCACATCACCTATAATTTCCCGGTCGGTTTGCCACAGGCCGATGACACTTTCGCCCCGACTCTTTACGCGCGCACCTACGCCGTTTATCTGGATACTCGAGGCGCGACCAATCTGTTCTACGCCACCGATCCATACCACGATCACGCTGCACAGAGCAGCGACGTCTCGCCATTTGCGACTTACGTTCAGGCCACAACTCCGGCGGATTACGGCAAATGGGCATTCTGGACCGGTCGCTGCGCCATTGCGGTGAATGCGCCGAACGACCGACCGCCGGGACCGAGCCCTCCATGGAACAACATGTCCGAAGTCGCCAACGTCATGTCGCTCTTCGACGGATGGGTTAGTCAGGGCGCCAATCGCATCCATGCAGATTACCTGTATCCCGACTCCATCATCGCCAGACCCAAGCCCTTGATTCACGTAAACAGCTCCGGAACCGCCATCGTTGTGCAAATCCCGGTGTACGTGAACCTGCCCGGCAGTTTCACGCCCGTGAGTATTGAACCGTCCGATCCGGTAATCATCCAAGTCCCGTAACGAATCCTTCACTGCGGCCGGCGACCTACAATGGATCAGGGCCATGATGCCATCTGGACGCAATTTCAATTTGATGCTTGAGGCGTTGCGCTGCCTTATGAACCGCGGCAGTGCGGTCGCCCTGCTGATGACGGGGATGCTCAGTGCGTTCGGCCAAACGCCGCCGGGCGGGCCGCACACTTCGCCGCTGCCCGTCCCGGACTGGTCGTTTGTTTACATCCCCACGACAGCAGATCCGCTCACCGAACAATCTCTGACACCGTACGCCGAACTGATCAAAGGCTACGAATACCTCATCAAAGCCCACGGCAGTCCGGGGAACTACGATCTCAAACTCGACCTGCGAACGATTCCAAATCACGACCAATTTGAACACGCGCTCCCGGCTTCATGGCCAACGAATGGCGTTCGAGTCCCTCAAATTTTTCGGCAATACAACATCTACGCCACGCAGCAGACCTCTGAGCCGGTTGTCGTGTATCGCGGCTCGACGCTTTGGTACATGCTGAATGCGCCCAACGGGCAGATGACCGTCAACATCGACACGGCTGGTTTCGCCAAGCCGATCCGGAAGCCTTACGTAACCGTTTGGAAGGGGTCCTCGCCGGACGGGCCACCCAAGGTCGCCGAGCTTTCGTTCTACGCGGAGAATCGCCTGCCTCAGACCAACCGAGTTGATTCTTACGCATTCCTGAACAGCTTCACCTTTGCAGTCAAAAAGGACACGACATATTTCATGCGGCTGGATGCCGCCGAGTCGGAAGGTGAATATTCTCTGACTTGCTCGTTCCGCTCCGATGCTCCCAATGACAATCTCCGGCAGGCGACGGCGATTCCGCTGCCCGCCGCCCAGTACGACAACGGCATCCGCTACACCAACACCGCCCACGCGAACAATTATGGTGCTTCCACTGAAAGCGGCGAGCCGCTCGATTTGCAGCGCACCGTGTGGTTCAAGGTCCAGACGCCATCGGCTGGCTATTTCGATCTCGCACTTACGAATACGCTGTTTGGCGCGTCCGACGAGGGCGCGACTGGCACGGCCCTCACGAGTTGGCTCTTCACCGGCCCCGGCGGAGCACCGACGTTCGGCCAACTGACTCGACTGAGTTCTCCAGCCTTTCTGTCGAAAGACCAAACGCTTTACATCGCCGTTGGCGGCAGCGATGAGGCTGAGTTCGATCTTCGCGTCAACCTCACTCAGCCTCCCGGAAATGATCATCAGACGAACTCGATTCCGATCACCGAATCCCACCAGACCCTGATCTACAACTACTACTCCAGCTTGGGCGATCCGCTCGACTTCTCTTTCCTTGGAGTCGCCAACTCGCTTTGGTGGACCATCACGCCTTCAGAAACCGGCACGCTTTCGGTGCGCAGTGTGGAGCACAATTTCTCGGAACAGTTCTGGCGGCTGCTCGACCCGGCGCGAAACCATGAAAGCGTCGGCGCGGCAAGCCAGAGCACGGGGCTCGTCACGTTCAACGTGGAAGGAGGCAACCCTTACCAGCTGTGGTTCGCAGTTCCTGACACTCAAATTGGTGAGGGACAGCTTTCGTTCGAGTTATGGCCCAATCCCGCCAATGACGATTTCGAACGCGCCATCGACATCAGCGATTTCACCACCACGACCTATAGCGACGGCGAAGTCCGCAAGTACACCCTGAACGGCCACAACAACGGCACGACGAATCCCGGCGAACCATTGCCTCGTTCCGTTTGGTATCGCTGGACTGCACCCGCTGTCGGGCATTTGAATGCGTCCATCTCGTCTTCGGTGGCGTCCCTCGTCACAGGCACGGGAACCAGCGCCAGCAACTTCGTTCAGGTGTTGATGCCGACCACCGTGACCCCCGGCGAGGTCTTCAATCTGGCTGTAGGCGGCAACTACGACCAATACCAAATCACCTGCGACTTTCGCCCCACGCCGAGCAATGACGAACCGACCAGCCCGATTCCGATCGTGCTCGGCGAGAAATACACGCTCTACACGCGCTACGCCAATCTTTCACCAGCGGACGTGACCGGCGCCTCCGATGTCTGGTTCACCTACGACCCCACCCAGTTTGCCGGACCGATTGAATTTCGATTGAACCCGGATGCCAACGGCAAGCCCGTCACGCTGCAACTCGTTCAAAACGGTCAGCCGTTGGCCAGCCACACGTTCAACAACCGGAATGAGGAACCGTTCACGTTGGACATTCCCGCGAACGGACTCGTCACTGTCCGCGCTATTTGTGCCTTTGCCGACACCGACTTCGATCTGATTGCCACTTACCAGGCCATCAACGACAACTTTGCCAACCGGATGGTGCTCACGCTTGAACCGCGCTCGTGGAACGTCTCGACTCCGATAGTGCCGGTGGCGATGAAGGATTATTACCGGCGCGTCGTGGTCAACAATCGCAACGCCGCCATCGAATCGTCCGAAGCCGGTCCGAACCGGCAGGAAGCGGCCAAGCTTTCGGGAAAATCGCTTTGGTGGGAATTCACCACGCCGGATGAGTTCGGAACGTTGAGCATCAAAAGCCGGCCCGGCTGCCCACCACTGCTTTACATGCTCACGACCAATTCCTTCATACCGACCAGCCCGCTGGATTACTGCGCGTGGAACCGAATCGCCATCGGCAACCCGTGGTATTCAGGCGATCGTTATCCAGCCACGAGCCAGACGGTCATTCTCAACGCGCAACCGCGCACGACGTACCGGCTGCGTGTGGACACGCAACTGGGTTACGAGGACCAGTTGATGGATTTCGACATCATGGTCGTGCCGTATCCACCCAATGATTTCATGCAGCGTCCCACGCCCATCCCGATTCAGGAAACGACCTCCGTCAGCACGTACAAGAACCGCTATCAGGTCAAAGCCAGTTCCTATCAAGGCAACGTTGCCGGGAGCATTTACGGTGGCACGCGCCAGGCCATCGCGACAACGCTCGACGGAGACATCATCGAAACCTCCGCAATTTACACCCGATACAATTCAAGCGTGCAGGACTTCCCTTACGGCCAGAGCACATGGTTCAAAGTGCAGACTCCGGACGCGCGCAGTTACACCTTCACCACTTTCGGAAGCTCGTTCCGACCGTTTGTCGCCATCACTGACGGATTTCCCAGCTACACCGGGATGAATTATCTGCCGGACGGTGGCCAATACATTTTGCAGCCCAACAAGGATTACTACGTCTTGGTCGATGCGTTGGTACCCCTGGCCCAATACATCAACTCCTTCGGGCGACTGCCGCACATGGGTCTGGTCAACACGTACGGGTTGGCCAACGATATCAACCGCGCCGGGCAGGAGTCCATTGCCGGAGCCGTGAACCTTCGGCTCTACACGGCCGAGCAAACGCCCAACAATCTGTTTGAACTCGCTTCACCCATTGTCCTGCGGCCGGCCTACCTGCCGGGGTCCTCGCCGGACGGGCCAACTAACGCAGCGTGCGGCGACTATGTCAGCGCGCTTTATGGCTATGGAATTGGCGACAACTCGCTGGCGACGAAGGAACAGGCCGCGTATGACGATTTTCCCGGCGGCGCCGGCAAAACCTTGTGGTGGAAAACCACCGCGCTAAAGAGCGACCTGCTCCGGTTCGACCTCTCCGACAGTGCGTGTCCGGTGGTGACGAGATTGTTCAACGACAATTCGCGCGCCAATTGGGTAACGTACACGAACCGGCAGTTCCAAATTCTCGCGGAAGCCGGACACACGTACTATCTCGGCGTTGATTCCCTTGCCGGTTACAGCGGCATGATTGTGCTGGCCGCCTCGCAAACGCCCGACGTGCCCAACAACGACAACTTCGTCAACGCGCGAGAAATCACCACTCCCATCACCTGCGGTATCATCGACAACGCCACCATCGAGCCGAGTGAAAGCCTGACCGGAACGGGCAGCGTGTGGTATCAATGGCACAACTATTCGCGGCAGGAAGAGCCGGTCACCTTCACTCTGTACGCCGACTCTGCCAAGAAATTGTCCGTTTACCGAGGCAGTTCGCTCGCCTCTCTGCTGCTTCTGCATCTGGACGACACGGGATTTTCCTACGTGGCGCAGCCTGGCGAGAACCTGGCGCTCCGCGTTTACGATCGGAACTATCCGGTCAAGGGCGAGTTTCAGATCGGACTCAATGTCAGCAGTAACTATTACGTCGGCCAGGTTGAGATTACGCCCTCAACGATTTTTACCAACAACCTGCGAATTGAAGCCCGCTCATTGTCCAGTGCACGACCGCTGATTTTTTTCAGCACAAACGGCGCAGCCGGGCCGGGATCGCCCGTGTTCGAGAATCAGGTCATCACCAATTCCGTCCGCATGAATTTCTTCGTCCAGTTCCCGAACGGCCCGGGTTTCTCCGTCGAGCGCGAATACATTCTGGCGCCCGACATTCGGTTGACGCCGTCACAAACTTTCAAAGGAGTTCTGGTCGTGTCGCTCACCAACGCCCCGCCGGGCACGCTTGCTACGTACGCCATCGGCGATGGCAATGGTAATCCGCCGACAACCGTTCCCGGCCTGCCGTTCGGAAATCTTGCGCTGACCGAATCCGCTCATCTGGTGGTTCTGGTATCGGCTCCCGGTTTCGACACGTTTACTCTTGAGGGCCATTACACCAACACGGTCGCGGGCATTACTGCCCAGCGGTTCGACGATGGTCAGTTGGAACTGGCCACCACCACACCTCAAGCCGGGCTCGAAGTGCGGCAAGGCTCAACCAGCGAAAGTTTCAACACGAACCGAATCGTCATCAGTCCTGATTACCCGATTCTGGACATCACCGCGTCGCGGCCCGGCTGGCGATCGGCCACGGCGCAAATCGATCTTTCGACCAATTACACGATGGATTTGCTGCCGTTGGCGCTCGAAACCAATGCAGTTTCCCCAAATCGGATCCAACTCACGCTGACCGATCCGAATGCGGATTCGTACATTTGGTATCAGATCGCGCGGCCTGACGGCAGCGTGCTCAGTTCTAGGGCCACCAACCGGTTCGTGCTGGATGCTCCTTACACGTTCGACCTCGAAGCGTTTTCGGCCAGTCCCGTCCTGAGCCGCCGCGGGCCTTCGACAAACGCACACTTCACCGCCAAGCTTCAAATGCCGTCCATCGTTCAGGACGCGCAGGGGCTGATTGAAATTTCTGACCCAAACACGGGAGCGGCCAGCAGTCTGGTGGTCAACGGCGCACCTTTGGGAATCACCAACTGGACCATGCCTTACGACGGTGAAGGCACCATCACCGCGTCGGCCATTTCGCCCATCGCCGAAAGCAGCGACACGAATTCGCTGACGGTCAGCTATGCGCCGTTCATTACCGTCACGCCGCCAACGGCCACGTTCACTTCAAACGTGACCGTTCACATCACAAGTTCGATCGGCAGCCGTCTGCGGCTCTCATTCGATCAGGAGGGCCAGCATCACGAAACGTATCTCCTCACACGCAGCACGGATCTCGTGTTTGACCGGCCGACTGTGCTGATTGCGCAAGCCGAGCGCTACGGGGTCGTCCACAGCGCCTCCACTAATGTTTACAAAGCCAAAGTGATGGCGCCCACGATGCAATTGCCGACGCCACAAGATGGAAAATATCCAATTCTGACTCCGGTGGTGTTAAGCACAATCACTCCCGGCGCGAGCTTCCAATACGGAATCGATTTCAGTCCATGGAACAACAGCAGCGGGCTGGCGTATCTGCAGGATGGCAACCACACTTACCGTTTCAAAGCGGTCAAGCCCTACTGGGAGGACAGTGATACCGTCACGATGCAGTTGACCGGTTACACGCCTGAGGTGTCGCTGGTGAACTACGTTTCTCCCTACTGGACCATCCTGCCGGGACTTACGACGAAAGTTTACGCCACCAACGCGGGGCTAGCGTCCACGCCCTTCGTGCAGTTCATCCATCAGGTCTGGCTCAATGGCGGAAGCCCCAGTGACTTCATTCCGCTGGATGCGCCCGTCACGAATCTCTTGGTGTGGCACCGAGTGGTCAAAGTTGTTCGTGAGGACGGCGTTGGCGTAACGAGCATCGTCGAAGGGCTGCCGCAGGCGACCCTCATCGAAGCGCATTATTTCGATTTCCGCGTGGACGATCCCGACCCGCGATTGCAGGTCGGTCCGGGCACCGAAGACAGCATTTTCTTCTACAAGCCTGTGTGGCTGGAGAGCGCGTCCAGCAATGTTGTTTTGCAGGCGGTCGGAAACAGCGTCGCCTACGATCTCTCTCCAATTCGCCAAGGAAATCGCTGGCTGATTCCCGGCAATTTCATGGACCAGGATCACGTCACGTTGCGTTACCACACCGGTAACAGCAATTGGCAGACATTCATGATGCGGTTCAAAACGCTGGAACCCGATCAATATGTCGCCGCCACTAACTCCGCGCAGATCATCGTCCAGTTGGACCCGAACTACGCGGGCCATCCCGTTGGGGCCTACTACGAAAGCACCACGACTCCGCCGGACACGACCCGTCCTTTGGCCAATCCCGTTGAGATCCGCGACCTGATGGGTTCATTCATCTTCAACAGTCAAAGCACAAATCAGATGTATTGGATCAACAGCAAATACATCCTGACCAACTGGAGCGGCATGAACCTCTACACCAATTTGCCGGCCATACCGCTCACGCCATGATATGAAGCGCCTTTTTTGCATTTTTAGCGCGGTCGTATTCCTCGTCTCGGAGCACGCTCTCTTGGCCGGACTCAACACAAATGTCTTTCTCGATCCGCCTTTCAATGGCACCGGGGGCGTGCCCGTGCCGCAGCCGCCAGCCGGACCCGTGATCGAAGATCCCTCTTTCGACATCTTTTGCGACCGCTACAAAACCTCGATTGACCTGCGGACCAGCACCAATCAGGTCGTCAACAAGGTTACTCGAATCTGGGTGCCCCAATACCGTTACTGGCAGTGCGCCTCGGATTTTTGGATTTGGTACGACGGCATTGCGCAGTGTTGCAACCCGGCCAACACGGTGATCTACACGTACGAAGCGGCGCTCGCTGCCTATCCAGCCAACTGCAACAGCATCCCCCGAATCGTCACGAACCCGAAATCGGATCTGGCCACACCGCAATATGCCGGTGGCGGACCCAATGGCTGGTTCGGCGCATGGTGGATGACCGACTACACTTCGCCTGACGGCCTGCCCGTCGGGACCCGCTTCAACACATTCTGCTCCATCGCGCCTGGAACGAGAGACGGTTTTCCCTGGTGTGGCCTGACCATCTACGCGAGTTCGGCCCACTGGTGCACGAGCAAGCGAGTCGGCACAGTTTATGGCCTCACCGAAATCACCGAAGCATGCATGCCGATTTCCCTCACCGTTGACGTAATCGATGTCGTTCACCGGATGGATCCAGGCGCGAGCGTTTGCCGGGACTTGAGCGGCAACATCGTGTTCTCCGCGAGCGACCCGAAGCTATGGGCGGGCCTGCCGCATGGTTATCTCAAAGTCGTTGGCAACTGGATTCTCTTCAGCGCCGACTCCGCTTTCAATGTCGGCGCACTCCCGAACACGCCGGAAGAAATCTCGCGGGATTTTCCCGACCTGCTCGCGCAAGCGGCCGCGTTCAACACTACGACGCGCGAAGAGCTGCTCGCGGTGATTCAGGCCAAGACGGTCGAACTCATCACGTCCATTGGATTTCAAAATCTCAGTGCGGGTGTCTGGGGCATTGCGTTGCCGCAAGACACTTCCTCGGCTTGCGAAACGTTGAAATTCGATGCGTCCGACGTCAACATCGGTTTCTGCCCTCCGCCGAATTGTTTCGATTGTCCGAAGCCAAACCCCAAAGGAGGAATGGTTCTGTCCGGCTCGCTAACCGGAAGCTGTCCGCCGGACGGCGGCATCGGAACCGGTGGTCCAGGCTCGACGGACAACACCCTGCTTCTGTCGTGGGCCATTGACACCAACAAGTTCAGCGCACCGAAACTGCTCACGGATATTCCCACACTGCAAGACATGTTGCCGACTAATTTGCCCGCTGCGAGCACGCTCTCCCTGACGAATGTTTTCGTGCCGGAAGGTTATGATGGCGTCAACGTGCTCCTTTACGCGCTCGATCGGAATTCAGGCGCAGGCGCCATCCGTTCGCTGAATCTGACCATTAGCCCAAACGCGCCTGCGGTCATCACCAATCTCGTCGCTTCAACCTCTGCGACTGACAGCGGAAACGCGCTGGTGACTTTCTCTTTCGACATTCTCGCTGACGAACCGTCGCGCATCACTTACCGCATCACACAAGGAGAACAGACGCGGTCCGGTTTCGTTCAGGGGCCCACGAATGGTGCCACCCTGAAATTCACCACCGATCGCGCTGGGACGGTTGATCTGCTGCTCATCAATCCTTGCGGCGCGGACACGTTTTCCAGAGCCAGCGTATCGCTTGATGGCCCGGCACCGCCGGCCATCGAGCTGTACTCTTATTATCCCGACAGCACTAATCTGAATCTTCTGCTCGACGAAAACAGCGCCAGCACGGTTCGCTATGTTATTTGCAACCCCAGGCCCGGAAGCCAGGCCGTCAGCTACGCGCTGTACGATAAGGAGAGCGGGCTTGTTCTTCAGTCCGGCACCTTCACCAACGCGAGCCTGGACATGCTCAACAACGTCCGCTTCACCGAAATGACGGCTTATGCGCTGGGCACGACCAACTCGCTTTTGTCGGCGTCTGTCACGAGATCCGCGCGCATCCACGTTGAAACGCCTTCGCTGAATCTGCCGCCCCTCTTGAACAATGCCGTCATTACAGCCATTACCAACCAGACGCAGCACAAAGGCGCATCCCGCAGCCAACTCTTCAGTCTTCAAAGCACGGAAGGAATCAATGGATTCACCTCGCTTGTCTATCCAGCCAGCGGCGTCGTCTCTCTGGAACTGGACGGGAACAATGTGGAGCCGCCATTGGCCGATGGGTACTGGACCAACGTCCTCGCCAACGCGTCATTGCCGAACGACTGGTTTCAGACTGGCGACATGAGCGATCCGCCGGTGCGGCCGGAAGGAAGCGCCAAGGTGGCGACGCGGTTCGACTTGGGCGCTCTTGCCGTTGCGATCGGCACCACCAATGGACTCGGCAAGGTCACTGTTTCCACGGTGACGTCCAACGCGGTCCTCGCCTTGGAACGTTTTGTGAACGGCAATTGGACGACGATCAAATCCATCAGTGGCAATTCCGGCGCGTTCACTAACGTCAATTTCGGTTTCACTCAGCGCATCGCTGGGCGCAAGAATCATTACAACCCGGCCTACTACAACCTGGATAAATTCCTTTATCTCCAGGTCAGCCAGGATCCGTGCAGCAGCCAGATTTTCGTGACCGCCAATCCCGCCGTTACCAACGTCGCCATTACGGGAGCCAGCTTCTCCACGAACCTAAGCGCCACCGGCCTCGCGCCAGACAGCAACGAGATGATCCAGTTCCCCGCCTTCACGCTTGATGACGGAAATTACACGTTCGCGGCGACGGGCGACGGGATTCCGGTGGTTCAGAATCTCACTGTTAGCGGCAGATTTTCATATCAGATTGAACTGATCGGAGGCGGCGCCACCTTCATCACGGGGACGAATCCCACAAACGACGGACCAGTTTACATCCTTGATGTTATGGGCGCGACGAACCCGCGCCTGCGCTTGAGTTCAATCGAGAAACCATCGCTGGCCTTCGCGCTCACTCAACCCGCGCGCGTTAACCGGCTCAACAACCAGGAGGTGGAGATCAATCTCTCCGGCATCACGACAACCATCGAGTTTCAGGCCGGGTTGGCGATCGATAATCAACCGTGCCCGGATATCGTCGTTCCTTTGAGTGTTGTTGTCCGGCGGGGATCGCCCAACTTCGACATCCCCGTCAGCGAACCGAAGACCGGGGACTGTTTGAAACTTTTCAATGGAACCATCCCTCGATGGCCCTGATTCAAAACCTATGAAAACCAAAACACTAATCCTCGCCGCCGTCTCGGCGGCATTCACTCTGAGCGTCATTGGCGCTGGTCCAATTCCGGGCGACCCGGCCGGCAAGGCCCCCGGACCGGTCGTCAAAGAATACGTCGTTCGCCCGCCATCTCTGGACGGCAGCAAACCCGCAAAGCTGGAATCCCGCAGTTTGTCACTGCCCGCCGTTTGGTCCGGCGGAGACTTGAACGTGCCAAAGGACATCCATTTCGACTTCGATCCCGCCCGGACGAATTATGTCGCCGTCTATTCGGTGACGAACAAGACGGACAGTCCGGTTCAAATCAAGGGCTACAACTCTTCCTGCCAGTGCACGAGTGTCGAGTCCACGAGCCAGATCGTGCCCGCCCGCGGGACGGTTCAAATCAAAGCGGTCATCCACCAGCGACAGCCGACCGTTCAATATGTGATCCTGCAGGACGGCCAAACGAATCTGTACCAGACCGTCATCTGGATCCAACCCAAGCGCTCATGAAGAAATCCCGGCTCTGTCTGATTGGGTTTGCTGTCATTGCCAGCGCAACGCTTGTGGTGGCTCAAGATTCGCTTGAATTCAAACCATTGCCGAAGCTGCAAAGCATCGCGCCGACGATTTCCCTGCGCTCAGGCGTGGCAAACGTGAACCGTCCAGCCGACACAAAATTCGCGCCGTTGCCGCGCGTTGAACCAGGCGATCCGCAGGTTGAACCTTCAGCCGCCGCAGTCGCAAAGATGCGGACAGCAGATCAGAATCTCTGGCAGGCCATGACCAATGCGGTCTTTCAGGCGCAATTCCAACAGATGATGATGCTGCTCAAAGTTGCCAACCAACAGCCGAGTGTCCGGGCAAAAGTGGAGGCCGCGCGGAAGGAGGTTCAGGATTACCTCCGCCAGCACAGCCCGGAAATGATGCCGGTGTTTGAAAAAATGAATGCGCCCAGGGAACTGCAGCGGCAGGAGGGGCAACTCACGGAATTGATCTTCTGAACTTGGCCTTTGTTGCAGGGAGTCACTGCATGTTTGAATTCGTCCTCGCGTTGCTGACCACGGTGCTCCCGATTCGCGGCAGTCAAGTTCTGGAATTGGATTTCCGCGCACTGACCTGTGGCGAACCCGCACCCCTTGAATTGTCGAGCTATCATTTCGCCAATCCCGTGCAAAGCCCAGCCCAAGTGACGAACCTCGCCATCCTCTGCGCCACGCTGGATTGGGACGCGACCAAGTATTTTAAAGTGGCACCGGCCTCGCCAGATGAGTTGCGAGTGTACACGACGTATTATTTGACCGTTCCGCCGAGCACCAACGCACTGAAATTCCTTCGGTTTCATGTCCAGTGCTGGCAGTCCAACTGGCTGGCTTCTCAGGTTGAAGAGGACCTTGTGAAGCGGCTGACCATCGAATCGCCAGCGGATGCCAACACGCTCGTGTCGCGCATGCTGGAAAATCCGCAGAACCTCAAGTGGACGCACTGGTTCACCTGGCACAAGCTCATCGAGGAACGCCGCAAAGCCGAGGCGTTTTCGTACGCAGAGCGCGAGCATCTGGGCACAGAAATCAGTTTTTCAATTCGATTTCCCTGCCTTCCATTCGAACTCGAGCAACCTCCGCTCCGGGTCCTCTGGCCGTCCAAGGTCCGGACGGAGGTTTACCAGTACCATTTTCCCGGCAGACAATGGACGCGCGAACTGACGAGGTCTGCGAGGAACCCCGTTTACATTCCCCAGCAATGGGGACCTCCCAGGGACGCGCACTATCAGCGCAGTTGGAAACGCGGCCCGTCGTGGCAGATGACTTACCGCCAGGAAGAGAATTCGCTGACCCGGACACTCACGTACGTTACGAAGGACAGCTACGTCGCTGCAACGATCAGCACCAATTCATTCTCCGAAACCATCGTGGAATCACCAACACCCCAAAGATTCGTGCTTAAGACGCCAAGCTTCGTTGAAGTCCAGTGAACGAGCTTCCTGGCGCTCCGCATCCCGCTCGAATAATTTGGTTAGCTCATACGCGAGCAGGCCAAACGCGCATCATAGACAACGCAGGAATTGCTGGACGATTTCAAACGCTCGTCGCGCCTGCATGGCTTGGGTTTCGGGATCGGGAGAATCATAAAACTCGATGATTTGTCCCGGCCCAAACGCATCCACTGTCGCAAACTTTTCCGTGAGGATTTCGACCGCGCGGGCGATGTCCCTGTCTTTGCGGCGATTCTTCCATCCAGCCGCCAGTGCCTGCATTCCTTCCGGAAAATGCTCCAGGCAGTAACACAAGTCATACGCGTCTTTCGGCTTGTCCCGTCCAGCCAACGCGTGTGCCTTCATGATGAGAAAATCCGGCAGCGAGGCCACGCGCAAACGGACCTTGTTGTTTGCGCCGCGCACCGTCTTGCCTGAAACTTCCTTTTCCACCGGCGCATGAAACGCCGCGCCGCAGGCGTCCGCTTGCAAGACCCGAAAGCCCTGCAACAGTTTTGGCCGGTTCTTTTTCAATTTCACTTCCTTGGGCGCGAGAAATTCGACTTCAACCTCAACGGGCCGCTCGCCGTCTTTGAGATTCACCTCGACCAGAAGCTGAAATGGTTTCGGTCCCGGTTTGTAGCGTCCCGTGTCGATGAGGAGTTTGAGCATGTCCGCGTAGCGCCCTTCGCCGAGCTTTGCAGCATCGAGCACCAAGTCCACATCAATGCTCCCGACGTGCGGCTCCTCCGCTTGCTCCAGCAGCAGGTCCGGCACCCATCCGCCGACGACCACGAGACAATCCTCAAACGCGGCCAACACCTGCCCGAGGTCAACGAGAACCCGGCGGGCCGCTTCGGTCTGGCGCGGACTGTAATCGTCGCGCTGGCGAGGTTCCGGAATCACAACAAACCTCGCGCCTTCCACGCCGGCTTGAGATTCTGTTCCAGCAATGCTTCAGCGGCTTCTTCGCCACGGCCTCCGCAGTGGCATAAGTCCACATAGGTCTGGACCGGGTTGGTGCATGCCAAACGGTTGGCGTCTCCTTCCTGAAGGTAAAAGACGCCTTCGTCATCCGGAATGAGCACCACCAAGTTCTCGCCTGAATCCACGAGCTTCGCTGCTGCAACCTTGCGAAATTCGTCCTCCCATTCCGGCCCGACGTAGAGCCAGGTCTTGGGCTGCCGCACGTGAGGAGCCTGAAATTCGGCCGCGGAGAACGCCGCGTAAGCTGCGTGTCCTCCGGTAATGGACTCAAGCTCCAACAACGCCTCCTGCAATTGCCGCCCTTTGAGCAGGGTGAAGTAACTGCGGCGCTGGTGGCGCTCGAAGCGGTAGACCTCCCGCCACGCAGCGAGCAAACCGAGCGGATCGCGCAACTTGAATCCTCCATCCGTCAGCTCTTCGACAAACGCTTCCTCGCGAAGGTGGCGCACCACTTTGTTCACCAACCCGATGCTGACATTTGGCTGGACGTGAGATTGCAAGTCCCGCTGCGTCCATTTCCGGCCGACATTGTCTGGGGCGAGCAGTGCGCGGACAATCCGTCCGGCTTCGGCCGTGCCCAGATTGGCAGCGGATTTCGGAGGCTGATGAACCGGCTCCAGTCCCGTGCGTTCAAGCTGAAACGCGTTCGGCACGCTTAGATAGCAGTTGCCCGAAAGGTCAAACCAACTCCAGCCATGTTCTTGGCAGAGTTGCGCCATTCGTGGCGATATGTGAGGGGCCGCGAAAACCCAGACTCGGTTCAGACGTTTGCCGTGAGCGTCCAACTGATCTTTCACGCGGATGAGCGGAAATTGGTATGGCCGTGGATTGGCCTTGCATACAACCCACAATTCCGCCTTGCCACCTTGAGGCAAGGGGAACGAAGCTTTAATATCAAAGCCCAGGCGATCATCGGATGGCACGGAATCAACCCGCCAATTCTTGAGCCAGGTCACGCTGGCGAGCAACTCGCGCAGTTTTTGTGCGAGTGCCCTTTCCAGAGCTGCGCCGCTCGGCTGACTGGAGTTCACGGAAATGGCGTGTTTCACGATGGCGTGAACATGGCCTATTTCGTGAACATGCGCAAGCCCGTTTTTGCTCCGTTTTTGCTCCGTTCCGCACCAGAGTTTGGGCCTCTTCCCGCTATGCGGAAAAATCCATCGCGCAAGCTCCATTTCCCTGCGTGCTGACCGCCTACCAGAAACTCGGATTCAATAAAGGTTGCGCCAGGGTGTGGATTGAATCGCCGCGCCTCCAACAGCTCGGTTTTGAGCCCGGGACTTTTCTGGATGTTCAGCAAAGAGCTGCCGACACACTCCGTCTCGTTCCCGTCCCGCATCGGACTCGCAATCGAGTGTCATTCCGGCAGATGTCGGGCCTGCCTTGTCCGATCATCGATCTGAACAGCCGTCGTTTGCTGTCCGATTTCCAAGGGCACACGGAAATCAAAATCTCCGCAAGCTTCAGAGCATTGAGTGTCACGCCCTCCGTGCGCTCTTTTGAGATTCTGCGGCACCGCAATCGCGGACTGCCATTGGCAACCCTCGAGTATTTCGCCGGTGGAGGAACTTTGAGCAGCGCGATTGTTGATGATCCGAGATTCAAGCTTGTTGGCGCCATTGAACTGTCGCCGAAATTCGCGGCGCATTTCGCCCTGGAGCATCCGAATGTGCCGCTCTACCAATGCGACATTCGCGATCTGGATCCCAGCGATGTGCCGCCCGCCGCGTTCATGTTCGCCAGTCTGCCTTGCACGTGCTTCTCGACCGTCGGCGTGGCGAAGAAAGGTCTGAAAGCGGCGAGCGAGTTGGGCGACGACGGCGACTTGTTTCTGTCGTTCGCGCATCATGTGGCTGCGCACATGCCCTTGGCTGTGATGGTCGAAAATGTTCCGGGATTTTTCGGCCCGAACGCGATCGCGGGCCGCGCACTGATGGCTCATCTTGAACGCCTGGGTTATCACGTCCATTACTTTCAACTGAACCCGTGGGAGGAATGGTCTGAGCCACAGGACCGCAAACGAGGCATCATGGTGGCCACGCTGTTCGCGCGCTTCTATCCGACCATTCCCATGATGCGGTTCACCGGCACTGTGAGCGATTATCTCGATGCGGCTGATCCCGTTCGCGACCGCGTCGAGGCGGAGCAAATCCGTAACTGCATCGCGGGAAGAGAAGCGCACATGAAACGCCATCGTGCGGCCGGCAATGGGTTCGGGTTCACGGTCATTAACCACTCCAGTTCGAAGGTTGCTACAATTTTGAAAAGCTATTGGAAGGTCAATTGCGGCCCATTTGTTTCCTGCGAAGGTGGGGTGCGCCTGCTTCGCGTGCATGAAATCGAGCGGTTGATGGGATTCGTTCCAAAGAAGGGTTTCACCAGCCTGTCCTATCCGACCGCCGTGGAAATTTTGGGGCAAGGCGTTCAAACTCGAATCTTCAGACGACTGATTCAGCAGTTGGGCGATTTCCTGGAGCACATGATCGAGACCAAACGCGTTCCCGCCCCGCCACGACATCGGATGTTCAACTGATTTCTTGCCGCTTCGAATTCGATCCGCCCGGCTTGCTCAACCAAAGAAATCAAACGCCAGACCTTTGGGCTGTCGCGCTTTGACAGCTTTGGCGACTTCGCGTTTCACAAGGCGGCGAATCCGCTTGTCCTGTCTTTTTTCGTCGAGCTTCCGCGTAACCACGATACCAGCGCCGGTTGCAATCAGTCCGGCGACACTAGCTCGAGATATTTTCGGAAGCCCAGTCTGGCCGATGCACTGAAATTTCCGACCACCATCTTCGATTGCCTGAAACAATTGCGAGGGTGTGCCGGTAAACTTCATATTCAAGTATAGCCTTTGAAGAGATCTCGCCCGAGGCCGATAAAATTGACTTAAGTCAAATCAGCGCGCGTATTAGACCGGTCTGCAATCTGCTCATTGCAAAATTGCGCCGACCCGATTTGTGCTCGCCGGGGGACCATACCATCATCCACAGCACTATAATGAGGGACGACCGTGTATGTATTAGCGGACAGTCGAATGAAGGCCATTCTCCTGACTGCCGTGGTTTTCACGCTGCAAGCGCTGTTGGTGCCGAATCTGATTAACGCGCAAACCAACAGCCAGCCGATTACTGTTTCATCGCAATCGGCCCACCGTGTCTCCGCATTAGACACTCATTCCACAAACAGGACAGACCAAGCCCAGAATCACTTATCGCAACTTCGCACACCAGCCCTCGACGACTCCATCAAAAGCAGATCCAGCTCCGCGCCCGGCTGCAGCGAGATCGACCAACTGGAATGGACCGGTCAATACGTCGAGCGCTACGTGCGCGTCCCTGAGGGAAACTCCGGAAAAGCCAAGCTCATCAGATTTCTTATCCCAGTCTATCGCGAGAAAGGCACTCAGCGGCAGGCATCGGTTGGAACCGAGGGTAAGCAAAAGAATTGAGAAGGCAGAGAGTTTCGCAAGAGGACCAACTCAGACGATTTCTTCGCCATCCATTCTGTCGGTTTGACGTGCCTGACAAAATCCTGCGGCCCGCATAAAGGGGTTGCAATGTATCCAGCTAGGAGATCGGAAGTGCTATGAGTGCGGGAGCCACTACGCAATATCTTGACAATTACCTTAACGAAATCGGTCGCGTGACCTTGCTGACAGCAGAGGAGGAAATCGAACTGAGCAAGGCCATTCGCGAAGGGAGCGAAGCCGAGTCAACCCGGGCCGAAATGAAACTCGTTGAAGCCAACCTGAGGCTTGTCGTGTCGGTCGCCAAACGCTGGCAGCACACGCAGCTCCCAATGGAGGAATTGATTTCCGCCGGAAACGAAGGGCTGCAAATCGCCGCCAAGAAATACGACCCGCAGGGATTCAACACTCGCTTCTCAACCTATGCGACGCTCTGGATTGAGCAGGCGATTCGCATGGCCGCCAATCGCGCGCACACGGTGCGCATTCCCATCCGACGCGCGACTCAATTGCACAAAGTGCTGAACGCGCCCGCGTTCGACGAAGCCGCCGCCGAACAGGATGAACACCGCATCGCGGGCGAGACCGGTCTCAAGGTGGAGGCGGTGCGCCACGTATTGAAGTATCGCGTCACCGAAGTCAGCCTGGATGCACCCGCCTGCGACGGGAGCGGTGAGACGATTGGCTGTGTGATCCCTGAAGACCGCTGTTGCTTCCAGGAAATGCTGGACAGCGAGGATTTGGAAATCGTTCGTCGGGCGATAGCGGAGTGTCTTGACGAACGGGAACAATTCGTGATCCGGCAACGCTTCGGACTGGATGGCCCCGTTGCCACGCTGGATGCAATTGGAGAGAAGATCGGCCGCACGCGCGAGCGTGTGCGTAAAATCGAAATCCAAGCCCTGACTCGCCTCAAGCAACGGATCGGTGAACTCCTGCACCTGAGTTTGGAACCCGCCTGAACCCGGCTTCGCCAAAACCCAGTAAAATGGCGCACGATTCGTCTTTCGTGACAGGCGCCGATGAAATTTCACACGGCTGAATCTCCGCAGTATCACCCGGTCATCGCGCCGAGCGGACGGCTGCTTCAAGTTCCAACCGCTGAAGAGCGGAGGCGTCATCGTGAGACTTATGCGCAGGTCAAACACCTGTGTCCGGTCAAATGGGAGCCGGAGCAAATTCAAAGACGCGTTCGCGAGGCGCTCTGCGGCAACCCCGGACTGATGGCGCTGCGCACTGACCTGCAGAACTGTTTCGGCACTATTCCACAAGACAGAGTCCAAACCCGAATTGGATCTCTTTCTTTGCCGGCCTGCGCCAGACAAGTGTTGTTTGAGGTTCTCTCCTCGGTTTCCCGAGGTCTGCCCGTCGGCAGCCCACTTTCTCCCTGGCTGGCCGAACTCGTCCTGCGCGATATTGATGCGGCGATGGCTGATTATCCGAACTACTTTCGTTACGTGGACGATATTTGTGTCCTGGGCGATTTCGCAACATGCGCGAATGCCAAACAGCGGCTTGAGACAGCACTTGACCCGTTGGGAATGTGTTTAAGCCCGGAAAAGACCGGCATCGTGCCGGCGGAACAACTCGTGTTCCTGGGCAGGTCTTATGGCACGCTGGATGATTCGCAATTGGTCGAAGTCGATTTGAGCGGAGAGACCTTTCGATTGCCAAATTACAAGAACGTCAAACTCTGCGTCAACAAGGCTGGCCAGCCCTATCGTGAGCAGGGTGGACGAATTACCTATAGCCTCAACTGTCTGCTCAATCGCATGAGCCAACAACCCACGCCCTACATTCTTGAGATGCTCATGCTTCGGCCAGCCTGTGACGACGAATCGCTCAACCGCCTCATTCGGCATCCAGATTTGATTTTCGACCGAGGCTTGCCGTACACGTTGCACGGAAAAATCTATCGCCACTACCTTGCGCAGGTACAAGGCCGCGCCAAACCAGGTTGCGCGCTGCCAATCGGCGCGGCGGGTGAAGTGTTTCGCTGGTTGCACTTGACGAACCACGTCATGCAGCACGCGGTCTTACCGCCGGACTATCGGGAGGCGGAAACAGAATGGCTGCAACTCCTGGAAAGCTTGGAGGCCGGACACTACGAGCCATACCACCGGCGCATCAAACAGCTCTTCAAACAAGAGTACGATTTGCGCGCGGGATTGAACGAAGGTAAAACGCAACTTCCCGCCGAGAAACCGGCATTCGCCGCGTTCAGTCTGGATTAAGCGAGCGAAAAGCGGACGTGCTCATCGCCGCTGCTGGCAACAGATTTCTCCGCTTCAACGGAAACAAGTTTCGGTCGCGGTCTGGGATTGTAGAGGGCATTCCAAAGGCCTTTCCGTCGCGAAATCGCATCCAAAGCTGACTCAAGGAATTCCTGCATCTTCGGATGGTAGGGCTGAAAGTTTGTCACGCGCGCCAGACCTTCTTGCACAAGCAATTTGTTGACGCAGACTTCCATTCCCGAGGCCGGGTCTTTTGCATACAGGTAGCACGGGATGCGGCCGTAGAGCGCGGGCTGTTTTTTTGCCACTTCTACGCGCACCTGCGTTCCGGGCGGAACAATCTGGCGCAGCATGTCCCATGCGCTCTGAGCCCCCGGTTGTGCATGGCCGTGATGATCCAGTTCCGGTGCGTCAATTCCGATCAATCGGTAACGCCCACGCTCGCCGACGAA